>Ga0208879_1000130_pt1 | contig 78218 bp, 80 predicted proteins | sample Knorr_S15_td_Bot_FD_185605 | JGI IMG/M metagenome (GOLD analysis project Ga0208879, IMG submission 185605) | Marine microbial communities from Southern Atlantic Ocean transect - Knorr_S15_td_Bottom_ad_5009_LV_A (SPAdes) (version 2) | ecosystem: Environmental > Aquatic > Marine > Oceanic | place... | reverse complement strand
GGTGACACTGGCTCTAACCACCGAGCGATCGGTGAGATTGGAAAGAATGCGCAGGAACACCCTGCCTTCAGTAATGGCTTCAATGTCCGCAGCGATTTCTTCGCACATGGTATTGATGATATTCGCACCCATCGCATCGCAGGTGTCGACCAGCAGGTGCACGATGAGCATGAGCGGGATCTGTTCGGTACCCTCGAAGATACGCACTTCAAGATCTTTTACGCCGCCGCCTCGTTTGACCATATTGGGATGCAATTCATTGAGTTTGTCCATCAACTCTTTTTTATGAAACAGGATCTGGCTTTTCGCCTGATCCGCATCAGGGGGATTAACAACCTGGATCTGGCCGATGAGCAGAGATTCTTCGGCGGACGCCTGAATTCCGCCGGACTCGCGAAAAATCTTCGCTGCCGAGCTGAGGGCGGCCACAATAGAAGGTTCCTCGACCACCAGCGGCACAAGATAATCCTTCTGGTTAACCTGGAAATTAAGTCCCAGACCCAAGGGTAAGCCCATGATGCCAACAACATTTTCGATCATCTTGTCAGCGCGGCTTAGCGGCAATACATGATGGCCGTCCCGGAGCGAAGTCAGATCTTCTTCCGTCAACCAGCCTTGCTCATGGACTTTTTTTAGTCGCTCTCCGATGGATAGCTTATAAAAACCGGGGAATCTTGCCTTATCCATTGTTACTCCTGAGGTTCATTCCACACCGCGCGCGCATATTTACACAAAGAAAGCATAGCGTCCTTCTCTTGACATTTTTTCGGCCAGGATGATGAGATCGTTTTTGCTGGCACTATAGGCGATTCCGAAATCGCCGCCACCTGCACCAGAAGGTTTGTAAACGCAGTGCATCAATTCTACCTGTTTTCGCAGTGCTAAATGTGAAGGATTGTAAAAATCCAGGCCTGATTCAGAAGATAACGACTCAAGATGGTCGCTATATTGCTCAATTATGGCAAGGACCTGATGAGTCCGGTCGGTTTTTATGGCGTTGACGCATTGTTCGGCAGTTTCGATGAGCTGGTGCATGTGATGCCAGTAGCGCTTTTCATGGCTGCCTTGCCAGCTTTGAAGCCCACTGATGAAGGCAGTAGTCGAAGCTGCGTCCCCTGTCCAGATCGCCAGCATGTAGAGGTCCGTTGGCAATGATATCGATTCCGGTGGCAGACCCATGCGAAACGTAATGGGGATATCGTTAACCGACAGCGCGATGTCAGCGCCACTGCCTTTGCCGCTCTGAAATCCTTGATGGCAATGGTTGGCAATGTCGAATTGTCGAGGCTGATCTGCTTCTGGTAACAGTAGCTTTACCAGTGCTGCAGTCACCGCTGCACTTGAGCCCAGCCCAAGTTTCACACCTTTTTTATAGAAGGCGCTGGTGTCCAGAGTGAGTGTGTGCTGTTGTAACTGCTCGCGGCAGTTCAACTTGTCAAGGATCAGGGAAACCAGGGGCAGGTCTGTTAGCGCCTCATGCAATGGTATCTGCTGAGTTTCAGAAGTCACTGTTGTCACCATTGCGGTGTCAGTGGGGGCGAGCGATGCTTCCGCTCTCTGGGGGACGGTGGTCAGTATCGCGGGGCCGCCTTCAAGGACAGCATACTCGCCGATAAGAAAAAGCTTTCCCGGGGCTGTTGCTTTCACAAAACTTCTACGCTGGGTTTTCCGCCCACCCGTGTACGAATTGTTCGAACTACTCCGTCGATTTGAGCGAGGTCGCCATTTATTTTGTCGGTGTGTTGGGAAAGGCAGATCACCTTGATCTGTGATCCGGCATCGATGGTAAAGAAAGCCCCTACACCGGCATCGCGAAGTTCTCTTACGTGATGCATAACCGCGAGGGTGGCTGGCAGCCAGTAAATAATCGGCGGCGTGCTGCTCATCATCGTACTATGCATTTTCAGGCAGTTATGTTCGCTGACTTCTGCCAGTTTCTGGAAATCTCGATCAACAATGGCTTGTTTTGCTACTCGCATATCTTCGGGATGTGATTTTATCCAGGCATTGTAGAGCGGAGATGTTGTCGCCGTTCTGATCATTGCCTCGGTGGAACTGAGCGACTTGGGCGACTCATCGGTGATGGCCACGACGACATCCAGGGGCCAGTCATCAGCTGGAATGACTGGCAGGGCATAAGCATTGTCGGATGGCACAACTTCAACAAAGCCGCCGTAAACTGATCTTGCCGCAGAACCAGAACCAAGTCTGGCGATTTGGGACAGTACTTTTTTGGATAGCTGGAGGTTACAAAGACCATTCAGCCCCAGTATGAGTGCGGCAAAACCAGAGGCGCTGGAAGCAAGGCCCGTGCCGGTTGGAAAATTGTTATCTGTTTTAATATGGAAATGAGAAGTGATCTCGTACATTTCACGTACGCGATCAAGGAATTTGATGACGCGGGATTGAGCGGCCTCGCTTAGATCAGCATCGAATGTGTCTGCTTCGCCGGATGCGTACTCGATTCTTGTGGTGGTCCTGAGGTCTTCCAGGCCGATTGACAGTGAAGCTGTGGCTGGCTGATTGTTCGTTAAATCGACCTTGCCCCAATATTTTATAAGGGCAATATTGGCAGCTGCACTGACCGTTACACTTGCGTTTTTCATGGCAGGTTAGAAGCGGCCAGTATCAACACCTGACCCGATTTGTTGGCTGCGAAGGATACACTATCGGCTGATTGCACTCACCCATTGATTATTTAGCACTGATTGTTTAGCACAGATTGTTTGGTTTGGCCAAAAGGAAACTGTTATCTCTGGCGTACAGGCGATAGCATTAGCGCTGGAAATCACGTGTGTGGAGATGATGGTAACTAACCCGTTCAGTGAACGAGCAGCAGGATACAAAGGTCGAGTCGAGACCTTGATGTCCGATTTTGTCTCGGCCCGGTCAGCTGGCGGGAGGCTCGGTGACGCAGTTCAATATGCTGTGCAATCAGAAGGCAAACGGATCAGGGCGTTGCTTTGCTATGCGACTGCGGAACTACTCGAAGTACCGGACACTACGGCGGATTATCCGGCAGCTGCGATTGAACTCATTCACACCTACTCCCTGGTACACGATGATCTGCCTGCTATGGACAATGATGATCTAAGACGCGGCCAACCGACTGTGCACAAACAGTTCGATGAAGCCACGGGAATTCTGGTTGGTGATGCATTGTTAACTTACGCGTTTGAATTGTTAGCATCCGCCGATGTGAAATCGGAACTCATTGTGGGCTGGGTTCGCTGCTTATCATCGGCAGCCGGTGGCCTGGGGATGATTGTTGGCCAGTCGACTGACCTTGAAGGTGAAACGAGGAATCTTTCATTGCCAGAACTGGAAAAAATGCATCGCCAAAAAAGCGGCGCGCTCATTGAGGCGAGCCTTAGTTCAATTGTCAGTGCTTCGGGTAATGTGGAGTCTGGTTTGGCGCTGGGGAAATTTGGTCACCATATCGGTCTGGCGTTCCAGATCCGGGATGACATTCTTGATGTCGAGGTCAGTACCGAGCAGCTAGGCAAGCCACAGGGTTCAGATGCAAACAATAGCAAGTCAACTTTTGTGAGTTTGTTGGGATTAGAAAAGGCAAAAAAGCTTATGCAAGATGAATTTGTGGCCGCTAACGCGCAGCTCGATCATTTTGGTGAGAGCGCACAAGCACTACGCTGGATTGCCAATTACATTGTTGCGCGGCAGTTCTAAACGAACAATGTGTCTTCCGGACGGCTGTCGTCAACAGATGTCGCGAAGGTCTGGGTTAATGATTAACGGAGTAGGCTATGGGTAAGTTGGACAACAAAGTGGCAATCATTACGGGGGCCGGGCGGGGTGTCGGCCAGGCGACTGCCCGGATGCTTGCCGTCGATGGCGCCCATGTGGTGGTCAACGACCTTGACCCGGATGTCGCCGAAGCGACCGTTAGTGCTATTCGTGAGTCAGGCGGTTCAGCGATTGCGCTGCCCGGGAGTGTCACGGATAAATCATTTCCTGATCAGCTCATTCAAGGCGCAGTCGATGCATTTGGCGGCATAGATATTATTGTAAATAATGCAGGTTATATCTGGAATGGGGCTATGCATAACCACACCGACGAACAATTCCAGGCCATGCTGGATGTTCATATTACAGCGCCCTTTAGAATCCTTCGCGCTTTCTTTACCTGGCTAAAACCGCAGGCAAAAAAGGAAATCGAGCAAAGTGGTTCTGCCAACTGCCGAAAGGTGGTTAATATCTCTTCCGTTTCCGGCACGACAGGTAGTGCCACCCAGATTGCCTATAGCGCGGGTAAGGCGGGCGTGATCGGGGTAACCAAAACACTGGCAAAAGAATGGGGCCGATATAATGTGACAGTCAATTGTGTGGCCTTCGGACCGATTGATACCAGATTGACACAGAGCTATACCGACGAGCCGCCAACCATCGAAGTCGATGGGCGAACCTTCAAGGTTGGTTTAAGCGAACGCCAACTCGAAGGCCTCACCGCAACATCTCCGCTCGGTCGAACCGGTAGCCCAGATGATGCCGCTGGCGCGATTTACCTTTTCTGTATTCCAGAATCCAATTTCATTACCGGCGAAGTATTAACCTGCTCGGGCGGTGTTTGACGCCGATTGGGAAAGTATTTCACGTGTGTACGGATTAGCAACGGCATGCCTGAATTAAGTAAACTGTCCCTGGAATTGGTCAGATTAAGGGGGTAGCAGTGAAATCAAGCGATAAACCTTTTTTGTTATCCAATGCGGAAGACTTTATTGGCAAACCGCTGGGCGTCAGCAACTGGGTCACCATCGACCAGGTTCAGGTGAATATCTTCGGTGAGGTGTCCCGGTGGCGGAAACCCGGCCATTGTGATCCTGAATCAGCAAAAGATGGCCCTTATGGCGGCACATTGATGCATGGCTTTCATATGGTTTCGCTGTTGTCACATTTTTTGGAGGACTCAGGATCACGTCCGGCGGACGGCTCCTATGCGCTTAATTATGGACTCGATAAAGTCCGCGTCTTGCAGCCTGTGCTGATTGGCGATGGCGTTAAGTTGCGCTCTCACGTGAGTCTTCTGGCGGTGACCGATAAAGGTAACGGGGAGCGGTTGCTCAAGACCTGCCATGAGGTGGAAGCAGAAGGCGTTGATGGCCATGTACTTTATGCTGAATATCTCGCTTACTGGTATCCCGCCTCTTAGATGAAGTACCCGCAATGAAATTTCCGACCCCAGTCAACCTGGCCTCTTAATTGTCAGGCACCTGTGGTCAACACCCCCTGTTTTCTGGAGCTATGTTTCGAGATGTTTGTTGATAATCGTCGATCTAAACGTCTACTTTTCCGACGGCAATGGCGATTAGCGTGAGGATGAGCGCAGCGGCGGAAAACAATGCCATGATCGCGGCGATAGCAAAAATGTCCATGACAATTTACTCGGTATGATCTGCGCAAAGCATAGCCGCACTTATGTTCAGCCAAGTTGACTTGGATCATCTAACCCATGGGTTCTTATCCGAAGGTGGTGCCGCCGGATTCCAGAAATTCAATCTCTTCGGGTGTTGATTTTCTCCCCAGGATTTCGTTGCGGTGCGGGTAGCGGTCGAATTGATCGATGATTTTTTTGTGCGATCGCTCAAAATCCAGGTTGCTTTCGAGGCCTGGCTCACTAAATAATCGCAGCGCTTGATCGTGCATCTGCAACGATTCGCTGTGCATAAAGGGCATCAACAGGAAAGCTTTCTCTGTTGATGTGAGTTCGCCTAGGTCTTCTCGTTTAAGCGCTTCCTGACTGAGTGCCAGCGCCAGATTGTCGGTTGAGAAAGCTTTTGCCTATCCGCGATACATATTTCTTGGAAATTGGTCGAGCAGGATGATCTCGGCCAGGCAGCCGTGAATCGAACTTCGCCATTCTTTGAGCTCGCCCGCAGCTGCCTGCTCGTGCAGCAACTGAAATCGAAGGATGATGGTTTGATCATTTTCGTCTTTTTGCTTAAACCAGTCTTCCGGGGGAAGCTCAACGAACCAGAAATTCAGGACTTCGTCGGGCGTTCTCTCGGGGTCTGTCTCAGCGACCATTAATCTGCACTCGACTTCGAGTATCCCAGCGAATCAAGATTGCTGGCCAGGTCAGGGCCAGCAGTCGCCGGGTTTACGCTTTTGTCGATGTGCTGAATGATGCCCTCGCGGTCAATATAGAAAGTCCAGCGTTTTGCATAGCCTATGATACCGAGTGCGCCATAGGCCCTGGCAACCTTCTTGTCGGGATCGGAAAGAATAGGAAAGTTGGCTTCATTTAATGTTGCGAAGGCGGTCACGTCTTCGAGCGAGTCAGTGCTCGCCATGAAATATGCCACCTGGTAGTTTTTTAAGACTTCGCCACTGTCACGCAGTGATTGACATTCTCTGGTTCAGCCGCCGGTGAAAGCTTTTGGGAAAAAAGCGATGACGGCACCTTGTTTGCCGATTAACTCAGACAGGGTATAGGTTTTTCCATCAGAAGCGGCAAGGGCAAACCCGGGAGCAGGGTCGCCAACTTCTGGCGCTGCAATAAGGGGCAGTGAAAAAGCGAGTAACAATCCAGATAACCAGGTTTTCATTGAGCGTTCCTCATGGTTTGTAATCACAGTTTAGTGTTGCTAGGCACTATTTCACAACGAAAAATTGTTTGGACATACAAGATGATCTAAGCTCTGGCGTGTCTTTTTGATGATGATGATCCCATGTCGAAACCGATTTTAGGCGCGATAATAGGCATTTTGGCAGGCGCAGCAATCGGTATTCTGGGTGCTTACTATTTTGACCTGGTGGATTGGCTAAGCCGGGTTTGCCTTGTCGCCAGCTCAGTACTGGTGTTCCAGCTACTCGGTGCAACAATCGCCGCGACAATCGGCAAGCCACACGACCTTAGCTAGGAATTGCGAAACTCAGGTGTTGCCAGCAGTTATTGCGAAGGTTTATTGAGCCTGTTCATCAGCTTCAGATAGGAAGCAGGTGCTAGCCGCTCAACCCATGAAGCGATTCGCGCATCCTTACCGACCAGGATTTGCGCCTTGTTCTTAAGAACACCCTTCAGGATGATTGCTGCCGCCTGTTCTGAGGTGAGCCCAACGAACTTGTCAAAAAACTGAACCAATTCTTCTTTAGTGGCTGATTCGTTGTCAACGGGTGTAAAGCGTGAGGAATTGACGATGTTGGTTTTTACACCGCCCGGTTGTACACAGCTGACGCCGATATGGCTGTGGATCAGTTCCTGGCGTAAAGCATAGGTATAGCCTCGCACAGCAAACTTGGATGCGTTGTAGGCGGATTGGCTGGGCACAGCAATCGTACCAAAAATGCTGGAAGTGTTGACGATCGCAGCTTCGTCGGCTCGTTGCAGAAAAGGCAGGAAAGACTTGCATCCGTAGACGACTCCCCAGAAATTGATGCCCATGAGCCACTCTATGTCCTCATAAGACATATGCTCAGCGCTTCCGGATACAGATACACCAGCGTTGTTAAACACCAGGTTGATCTTGCCGTGATCTTTGTTTGTTGAGGCTGCGAATTGTTCCACTGCATCTCGCTGGGAGACGTCCACCACGTAACTCGTTGCTTTGACTTCCACGTTGAGCAACGCCAGGGTGCTGTTCAGTGAATCCTGGTTTACATCCGACAAGGCGATATGGCAGCCGGCGCGAGACAACAATACCGCCAGATATTGACCCATGCCGGAGCCTGCACCCGTGATCGCTGCGACTTTGTTTTGAAAACTGGTGATTGCCATTACTTCTCCACGAGTTGCCTGATGTCACCCAGGCGTCGGCTGTAGCCACGTCGATCAAAGTATTCCAGTAACTCAATGCAAAGATTTCGACCGATGCCCGTCACATCCCGAAATTGCTGTACCGTGAACTGGCCTTTTTCATCCGCGGCCTCAGTCATCAATTCTCTGAGTATCGGTATCGCCTCGGTCAGAAAGTATCTGTTTTTCACCGGTCGAACGATCTGTCCTGTCTTGATGACCTGATTGAGAATTTTTTCCAGGGATTTAGGATCAATGGACAGGGATTTAGCCAACTCATGCAAAACAGGCGGTTTAGTTGGGTTTTGCTGCAGAAGAGGCAGGCAATTGTCCCAGATTTGCAGTTCCTGATTGTTCAATTGGACGCCGTGGCCGGGTCGTTTTAGCAGATTCCCGTCCTGTTCCAGTTCCCCATCACCGATCAGTTGTGCGATAACCTGGTCGACTAACGGTTTACTCCATGATCGAACCAGTTGTTGAATCTGGTTGTGGGGTAGGCCCGCCTTGCCGGGATTGGCTTTGTGCCAATCATCGAGCATTTGCTTGAGGTCAGTTAGGTTGCGCGCTAGATGATTTTTGTGGATGACCAGGTCATCCATGACCAGAACAATGTTTTCATCGACTAACAATTCTTCTGCTTCGCTAGCAGCGAAGTTGAAAGTTTCAACTAATCTGGCCAGGTCAAGACCGACCTGTGCACTTTCGATCAATGCCAGAAAACTGATCTCTGCTGAATCGGCGTCAAGCTTCTGCAAACTGGCCAGTCGTTCAGGTTTTGCCCGACCTCGCTTCGGTGAGTGCGGGTCAATGACAATGCCGCCACCAATTGTCCTCATCGCGGCCTGGTCTCGAATGATGATTCGGTCGCCAAAGCAGAGATTAATGGGTGGGTCAAACACCAGCTGCGCCAGCCCTTCCTGGCCGGGTTCGATTCGAGAAGGTTCAAGTAGCGCAACCCGACCGGTAACGTGGTTAGCTGCCGAGTGGATATGGACCGGCGTCCAGTGTGAGAGTGGTTTTTTTTCCGCAGCTGAGACCTTCAATCGAACATCGACCCGTGAGGTTGATGCCCCTGGGTTGCTTGTCAGCCAATTGCCACGATGGATGCCTTCCAGCGCCAACTGGTTGCCAGTGATGTTTACGGCGCACCGGTCACCGGCGGTAGCGCTGTTCGCTTCCTGGTTTTGGGTATGCAGGCCGCGAACTCGTACTGGAATTTTCTGAGGCATGAGGGTGATTTCATCACCCAGGCTGACGCTCCCGGAAAATATGCTGCCGGTAACCACAATACCTGAACCCCGAATGCTGAATCGTCGATCGATGGCGAGACGGAACATACCGTTTTTTGTTCGCAGCGTAATGTCATCCATGGCAAGTTCAAGTGCAATCTGCAATGTTTCTATGCCTTCGCCGCTAGTCGAGGAAACCGGGTAAACGTCCGCATTTTCCAGAAAGGTTTCACGGACCAGCTCGCTGATTTCGTTCAGGGTTTCTGCTATTTGCGATTCATCGCAGCGATCAATCTTGGTGACCGCAATAAGACCGCTCTTAATACCTAACAGGTTCAATATTTCGAGGTGCTCAATGGTTTGCGGCATAACACCATCGTCAGCAGCTATCACCAACATGGCGTAATCGATAGCCGACACGCCTGCCAACATGTTGTTGATGAACTTAATGTGACCAGGCACGTCCACAAAACCAAGGCGCTCACCGGACTCAGCATCACTGTAGGCGAAGCCGAGGTCGATGGTCAGTCCGCGTTGCTTTTCTTCTTCCAGCCGGTCTGTGTTGACGCCTGTCAGGGCATTAACCAATGATGTTTTGCCATGATCAACATGGCCTGCAGTAGCAATTATCATGACAGGTCCAGGCCAGGTAGTTGCCGGATGAGTGTGTCAGAGGACTCAAGGGTACGAATGTCAAACAGCAATCTGCCGTCCTGCAGACGACCGATGACCGGTATGGGTAATTCACGAAAGGCTTTGCTCAAAGCCACCAGGGCACTATCACGCTTCGCCAGGGGTGTGATTTCAATGGCGACACTGGCCAGTTGATCCAGCGGCAGGGCGCCACTGCCAATCTGGCTCGAAGTTTCAACAATGTTAGTTGTTGCGATGCCTTTAAGAGCTGCCTCGAATGCCGGCAGCACTGCTTCTGCCAATTCGCGAATATCTTTGACCTGCCTGGCCAGATACCTGAGCGTCGGTAGATCCTGAAGCAGAGCTTCGGGATGGCGGTAGAGTTTTAGTACTTCGGTGAGAGCGGCGATGGTCATCTTGTCTACCCGTAGTGCCCGCTTCAGGGGATTGCCTTTCACTGCGTCAATCATCGTTTTCTTACCGGCAATTATACCTGCCTGTGGTCCGCCGAGTAGTTTATCGCCGCTGAATGTGACGACGTCTGCACCCGCGCCAAGGACTTCCTGGACCGTTGGTTCGTGTTCCAGACCATAGTCTTCCAGGTTGACCAGTGTGCCGCTGCCAAGGTCTGCGAGCAGGGGTATATTATGCTCAACTCCCAGGCTCGCCAGTTCTTCGTAGGAGACTTCCCGGGTAAATCCACGAATTTCGTAGTTACTGGTATGAACCTTCATTAGCAACCCGGTCTTATCTGACAGGGCCTGCTGGTAGTCTTTCAGATGTGTTCGATTGGTCGCGCCTACTTCCTTCAGAGTGCAGCCGGATTTCTCCATCACGTCAGGGATTCGAAATGAACCACCAATTTCAACCAGTTCTCCCCGGGAGATACACACTTCCTGGCCAAGAGCGAAGGTGTTCAGGCAGATGAGTACGGCAGCAGCGTTGTTATTCACAATGGTAACGGCTTCAGCGCCAGTAAGCTCAATCAGTATTGCTTCGATGTGATCGTCCCGATCGCCACGATGTCCGGCGGCAAGGTCGAATTCAAGATTGCTGTTGCCCCGGGAAATTTCAACAACCGCCTCGAGCGCAGCGGTGGGTAAGCTGGCTCTTCCAAGATTGGTGTGTAATACCGTGCCGGTGAGATTAATCACTTCCTTTAATGATGATTCGTCGCTGAGCGCCATAGAGGCTGCCACTAACGTTTTGATATCTACTATAGACGACGCTGGGAGTGATTCATCGATTTGGATTTGCGCTCGCAGATCGTGCAGGACAGCTCGAATAGTCCGGGTGGTCCTGACATGTCCATATTCGGCAATGATGTTGAGAAATTCATCGCTGGAAAGCAGCTTGTCGACTGAAGGTATTAATTTCAGTGGATTGGGTCCGCTCATTGGATCAGGCGCCCGCTGCGTCCACGCTCTGGGCTGCTTCTTTCAATGGTCCGAGCTGCCTAACCCAGGGTTTGGAGTCTGGTTCATGGGTCTGTGCCCAGTCATGGGCAGCCTGGTCTGCCATGGCTTTATCCTCGAAAATATCAAGAATTAGTACATGCCAGTCGACGCCCTGGCTGCGTATTTTGACAGCGGTAATTGGTTCTATATCGTGTATCGTCGCGAATTCCTCAATCTCCTCGATAGTCTGCAGGGCAATGAGCTGAACCGCATAACTGTCATCAGAAAATCCATCGAAGACTGCGACAGCCGGGTATCCCGTTGACCCGGGGGACTCAGGTAGGGCTATCTCGGCAATCTGCTCAGGCATTGATTCGGCCGGACTTGATGTCGATTCACTACTGATATTTTCGCCCTGGAAGCTCATTTCCGCACGTTGCTGTAACTTGTCGACAATAGCCACCACCGAAGCTGGAGGGGCAGTTACCCTTTTTGGCTTGTCGACAATGAAGACGATTTTGTTGTCATCCTGGGTTTGGCTGCAATCCCAGGGCTCGCGTCTGTCGGCGCCATAGCAATACCAGGTGCCGCCTATGAGTTTTTCTTCGAACGGGTTAGACGTATCGCAACTATTATCATCCAGGCAGTTGCCGGTTTTGTTCGACCCCCAGGGCCAGCCCAAAGACCAGGAGCAGGAAGTCAGCAACAAAATGAGGACTATTGTCAGGAAACGCATATCAAACTGCCTCAAACAACTTTTCTTTTTGTGGGAATAATCCAAGCATGCCACCGGTGTGAATGAAAACAATGTCATTCATTGATTCGAATCGACCGGAATCAATTTGTTGCAGCATCGCGTGAAACGCCTTACCAGTATAAACCGGATCGAGCACAATTCCTTCCAGTTGGGCTAACTTATGAATGGTCATAAAGACCTCAGGGGTTGCTTTTCCGTAGCCAGGCCCGACATATCCATCGATGACATTAATTTCCAGTGTGGATGGGTCCAGTTCAGTATCGTATCTCTGCTGCCATCGTTTGAAGTCTTCGGATATCTTCTGCTGGAAATAGTCTTCATCATCGCAAACGTTGAAGGCAAACACTTCGCTACCCAGTTGATGCATGGCATTGCCGATAATCAGACCCGCGAGGGTTCCGCCGGAGCCAGTTGCGGAAACAATAGCCTCCGGTGCAATCCTGGCCATCCTGAAATCCTCTTTGAGTTCTTCAGCACAGCTTATATACCCCCAGAGGCCAATCTCATCGGAGGCGCCGACTGGGATTCGGTAGGTTTTCAAACCATCGCCAGCGTAACTCGATTGCAATCGGTGATAGGTGTCATCCATTTGCTGGTAGTCCGGGAGTGCCGCAAAGGTGATATTGGCGCCGACCAATCGGTCGATCAACAAATTGCCATCAAACTCTTCTGGTTGCTTTCCCCTGAGCACGAGATGGGATTTTAGTCCAAGGCGTGCTGCCAGCGCGGCAGTCGCACGGCAGTGGTTGGATTGGACGCCTCCCCAGGTGATCAGCACATCTGCGTCTTCCGCCAGGGCCTGGCCAATTGAATACTCTAACTTGCGAATCTTGTTGCCACTGGCCACCGCATCAGTCAGATCGTCGCGCTTTATCCAAATGCGTGTACCGACTTCCTCTGACAATCTATCCAGTGGCTGCAAGGGGGTTGGCAACTGTGCAAGTGATAATCTGGGCGGCTTAATCATGGATGTTCAGGTTTGTTCTTTCAGTGAACGCCAGCGTCGTCTTGCCAGCATCGCCGGTATAGGCGACGATGTTTATCCCCATGGCATAGCCGATTGGCATGAGCTCTTGAAAGATGAGTTCCAGGGCGTCGGTCGAGTCTACAAATATTCTGGGCTTCACAAATAGACGCGTTGATGACTTAGGGCGCGGAGTAAACCATGAAATTCCCATTAAGCTCAATAGTTCACGACCGGTCCTGCCCAGTGAAAGGGATCTTGTGGCCAATGATGCTTGCGATTGGTCTGTTCGGTTGCGGCCAAGCGCCTGAACACATGATAGAGGTCTCAGGTCGAACCATGGGGACCAGCTATCACATCAAGATCGTTGGCTATGATATTGATTCACCGGCCCTCAAATCCCGGATTGATGCCAGACTGGCGGCGCTGAATGATGTTTTCTCTACTTATATAGCATCTTCTGAATTATCGAAGATCAACAGCGAATTGGGCGGCGAGCCGATTGCGATCTCTGATGAACTGCACCAGGTTCTGCAATTTAGCCGTGAGATTTTTGAGATCTCTGGCGGCGCCTTTGATGTCACTGTCGGTCCTCTGGTTAATCTCTGGGGTTTTGGGCCGGAGGGTCCAGCGCATGGGATCCCAGCCAGGAAGGCGATCGATGAAGCTTTAGCCAGAGTCGGGTTTTCGAAAATCACGATTAAGGCTCAATCGATTACTGCACCAGAGGGCCTGTCAATCGATCTGTCTGCGATCGCAAAGGGCTATGCCGTGGATGAGATCAGCGAATTACTCGATGCAGCTGGCGCCTCGCGCTATATGGTTGAGATAGGCGGGGAAGTGCGCACCAGAGGTGTCAACAACAGGGGTGTCGCCTGGGTCATCGGCGTCGAGGTGCCTGACAGCGAGACTCGCCGGTTGCAACGCACATTACCCCTTAAGGACATGGCAATGGCCACTTCTGGCGACTACCGTAACTTTTTTGAAGTATCCGGCAGGCGGTATTCACATACCCTTGATCCTGTCACCGGCTGGCCGGTGAATCACTCTCTGGCATCAGTCACGGTACTTCATACCAGCGCTGCCTATGCTGATGGACTGGCCACCGCATTTAGCGTCCTGGGACTGGAAAAAACGATGGAAATTGCAGAGGCGCATCAGCTCCTTGTTTTGGCTATAATAAGGGAATCGGGATCTCTTTATGAGATTCAGTCGAGCGCTTTGAAAGCGTATTTAACAGTTTCGCAGAGTACCGAAGCAACACCATGATCGAGTTCGTTCTTACTTTTATCATTCTGCTTGCCACCGTGGCCGCCATGGCGGTTGGTGTCATGAAAGGACGTGCGCCGATCTCCGGTTCCTGCGGAGGACTGAACAACCTGGGTGTTGACGGCGCCTGTGAAATTTGCGGTGGCAACCCTGCTAACTGCGAGCAGGAAACGGGCGGCACACGCAGCGGAAACTACTTCGACGCTTCCTCGGGAACCTCTGATTAAGAGGATATTTTTTCAGTAGTTGCCTGGGTGATGCAATCTCTGCCGACGTTCCTCTGCTTGCAAGGCAGCAATGTGTCTGGTGAGTAATCCCTCTGTGGCGTCGTCCAGCGAAATAAATTGTACACCGATTCTATATAAATCGTCTTCACCAAGCAGGCTGTATCTTATTTTGGCGTAGCAGGCGACTGCCAGGCTGACATTGGCAAAGGTGAGTTTTATCGCCAACAGGTCGTCGATGGGATAGGGTTCTTTGGAGATACAGGACAATCCTGCAGGACTGAGATCAATCACATTCTGGGTAAATTGTTCATCGGTATCGGTAATGACGTTGGTGAGAATTTCCATGCGCTGATTCAGGTTATGTAAAAAGCTGCCATGTTTCTGGTCGGTTTCTGTGATCTCACGCTTTAATTCCCGGGCCCCCAGCTCAAGTTTATAGAGTTGGCTGCGAAGGCCAAAAGCCTTATCGAGATCCAGTGATTCGCTTGCAGAATGTTTTCTTGTGGCTTCTTCGGAAACAGTTCGGTGGCTGACGTGGGCCTGGTCACTAATTCTCAGATAGGATCTTCGTTCTATCGCTCGCATTGAAATATTGTAACCCAATGTTCATTCGGGTATTCAACGTGGAATCGTGTTTCAATTACCGTTTAATCAACCTGAAATCCTTATGCCGGCCAATTGGCGCTTAGCAGTAGCGATACGTTTGTTTGGCACCTCTTCTGGTAGCCGGATTATGTCCTTCGTTGGCCTGCTCTCTATTAGCGGTCTGACCGTTGCGGTTGCGGTGCTGCTGACGGTGCTGTCAGTGGTGAACGGGTTTGAGCGGGAATTGCGAGAACGCGTACTCGCGGTATTGCCTCACGGTACCATTTATTCCAGAACAGAATTTACGGACTGGCGTGCCGAGCGAGTTCGATTATTGTCGCACCCGAAAGTTCACGGTGTGGCACCGGTGGTTGAAGGCGCTGGCCTGGTTGTGACCAATGGGAAAATGCGTGGTGTCAGTTTCAGGGGGATCGATCCAGCGCTGGAAGCGAGTGTTTCAATAATGCCGCAATTTGTTGTGGAAGATGCCCTGACGAGGCTCACTGAAAAGCGATATGGCACGATTGTTGGAGCGGACCTGGCCCGGACACTCAACATTGTGCCCGGCGACAAGATTACCCTGGTGTTGCCAGACGTTTCTTTTTCGCTGGCAGGACCAGTCATTACAACCAGGAGGCTGTCGGTTCTGGGTATTTTTGAAGTGGGTGCCGATATTGATAAAAACTACATCTACATCAACATTGAAGATGCCCGGCGACTAAAGCGACAAAGCAATATCGATGGTCTTGTCGTGCGCATGGAAGACCTGTTTCAGGCACCGCGGGTACTACACGAGCTTGTCACACAGAATAATGGTCGCGATTTGTATGCTGTGAGCTGGATGCGCCAGAACGGCAATCTGTACGATGCCATTGGTACACAAAAAGCGACATTGTTTTTGCTGGTGATGATCCTGGTGGCGGTAGCGATTTTTAATGTGGTGTCGAATCTGGTGATGACCGTGGATGACAATCGATCAGAGATTGCGATACTGAAGACCATGGGGGCCTCTCCCCTGGATATCAATCTCATATTTATCTTTCATGGCCTGATGGTGGGCCTGATCGGATTGGTATCCGGTTTGATCCTGGGTGTGCTGTTAACCCTGTCGATCAGTAGTTTTTACAATGTCATCAGCGAATTATTCGAGTTAAACCTGATGAGCGAATATTTCATTCGATATCTGCCAACGGATATTCAATGGTTTGACCTGGTCGTCATTATAGTCGTTTGCATGGGCATTTCTTTGTTGGCGACGATCTACCCTGCAGCTCGAGCTGCCGCGGCAAACCCGATTGAGGCATTACAGTATGAGCTCTGATGTGGTGCTGCAGGCGAACAATCTCTCGAAGAGCTACTGGCAGGGCGGGGAAGAAATTCATGTCCTGAGAGGTTTGAACCTCACTGTAAGTCGAGGAGAAATGCTGGCGATTGTCGGTGTTTCAGGTAGTGGCAAGAGCACCTTATTGCATCTTTTAGCAGGGCTTGACCAGGCCGATAACGGCACTGTTTCATTGGCTGGCACTGGACTTAAAGGATTGTCACAAAACGATCTGGGCAAGCTCAGGAATCGGCATCTGGGTTTTGTTTATCAATTTCACCACTTATTGCCAGAATTCAGTGCGCTGGAAAATGTTGCCATGCCGCTGATGATTGGTGGCCAGTCAAAAGGCACCGCTGAAATAAAGGCCGGTGAGATACTGCAGCAGGTCGGTCTGGAACATCGAACCGCTCACCATCCTTCAGCATTATCCGGGGGAGAACGACAACGGGTGGCAATCGCCCGGGCACTGGTGACCACACCCGATATCGTGCTGGCCGACGAGCCCACTGGCAATCTCGATGAGCATAGTGCGAGCCAGATTCATGAGCTGATGATGTCGCTGTCCGACAGTCTCGGCATCGCTTTTGTCGTCGTCACGCACAACATTCAGTTTGCCCAAAGAATGCGACGAGTCTGCCAGCTGCACGCTGGACGACTGGAAGAATCCCGGTGAACGTGTCGGCGTTGATCGGACTTCGATACTACCGGTCTCGATCAAGCAATCGTTTTGTTTCCATCATTTCCCTGGTTTCGTTTCTGGGCCTGGTACTGGGTGTCGTTGCGCTTATCGTTGTGGTTTCTGTCATGAATGGATTCGACAGGGAATTGAAACATAGAATTCTCGGCGCTGTTCCACATCTGGTGGTAGATCATCTAAACACCGAAGATGTTAAAGACTGGTCTCGAAACTATCCGGTGGCTGCGGTGACGCCATTTCAGCAAGCACAGCTGCTGCTGCTGGCTAACGGTGGTAGTCACCTGATTTTGGTTTATGGGGTGGACCCGGCACTTGAAGAGAATGCCTCTACCCTGGTGAGCGCCATCGATACAGGATCTATCGAAAGCCTGAATGAATCTGGATTGGAACTGATCCTGGGGCGTTCTGTGGCGAGGCGATTGGGCATAGAAGTCGGTGATAGGATTAATCTTGTTGTGCCAAGGATAAGCGCTGGAGGCGAAACGGTATCCCCTTATCTGGCGAGCGTTCAGCTGACGGGTACGCTTAACCTGGGCTCCGAGCTTGATTACAGGCTGGGTGTTATGCATCTTTCAGACTTGCAACAACTCACTTTGACTGCCCCAAAAACGCGGGTGACATTTACAGACCTCTTCGCTGCACCCTTAATGAAGCGCGAGCTTCAAGCGAAGGGTATTATAGCCTCCGACTGGACTGATCAGTTCGGCGATTTTTTTCAAACCGTGAGAATGGAAAAAGTCATGATGTTTATCCTGCTGTCGTTCGTGGTTGCGATCGCCTCATTCAGCATCATTTCTGGCCTGACCATGCTGGTTGACAGCAAGAAACGAGACATCGCGGTATTACGAACAATGGGTCTGTCCGAAGTTGGTGTCTTGAAAGTGTTTCTGGTGCAGGGGTTAGGTATTGCCATTGCTGGTGTGTCAGCTGGGCTGCTCATTGGTATTCCACTTGCTTTTTATACTCCTGACATCATGGACGTGGTCGAATCCTGGATAGGTTTCAGCATCGTAGCAGGGACATATTTCGACCAGATTCCATCGGATGTCAGGTGGCCCGACATTCTGGTCATTGCCGGGGTGACATTTCTGATCAGCTTTGCAGCTACCCTGTATCCTTCCTTTAAAGCCGCCAGACTCCATCCGGCGGAGATTCTCAGATACGAGTAATCTGACCTGCGTTGCGATGTTTCTGCTTACGTTGTTTGTAGCGCGCGACGCGCCAACGATAGTAAAGACGGATGACCAAAAACCCGATGATTCCAATAGTGAAGCCCGAAGTCAGGGATCCGAGTATCAGTGGTTGCCAGATGGCACTGACCTGGTCGGTAAACCATTCAATACTCGGATTGATGGGCGTGACCTGGGTTTCGATATTCATCATCCAGCCGCCGACCCGGTAGGAGAAATACATGATCGGACCCATGGTGACAGGGTTGCTGACCCAGACGATGACCATCGCGACAGGCACATTGCACCGAATCCAGATGCAGATTAAGGCGCAGGGAATCATTTGAAAGGGTATAGGTAGAAATGCGCAGATGCTGCCAATCAGGAAGGCAAAGGACAGGGAATGACGATTAAAGTGCCAAAGGTTGGGCTCAAGAATCATGTTCCCAAGAAATTTAAGTGATCGGGTGTTTTTTAACTGGTCCCTGGTTGGTAGGTACTTCTTGATGTCGCCGATGCCTGCATAGTCACAAAATCTTATTATGCGCCGTATGTGCTTGTTCAGGTAGGTAGATTGTCGAAGTCACGTGGTGAATGTCTGTGCCTGAATTCGGTGATTGACTACATCGGAGGTCATCATTTCGACCTAGGCTGTCGGAATGATCGCGGCGGGAATGGCATTCGTTATTGGTAATGGTTTACTCGTAAGATTGCCCGTCATTCCGGACCTGGATGCTATCGCAATTGCCCTGCCTGCATGCCTGTTCGGATTGCGTTTTCGGGTGTCCAGATGTCTGGCTGCTTTTGTACTGGGTGGTATTTACACCTATATAGAAGTCAACAATGAATTGAACCGACGGCCTGTTGGACTTGATCGCACTGAAACGACATTGACGGGCATGGTGTCAGGGTTGCCTTCCGAGACCGATGGCATTACGCAGTTTCTATTTCGCGTAACAGAAGGAGAAATTGCGGGCAGTCAGGTTCGCCTGTCCTGGTATCGGGCGAAACACGATATCGAGCCAGGTCAGATTTGGCGGCTGCAGGTGCGGTTAAGTGAAGCCGCGGGATCCGTAAATTTCGAACTGTTCGATTATGAACAGTGGCTATTTGTGAAACGGATTCATGCCAGGGGCTATGTACTGACTACCGGTACTCCAGAGCTCATTGGTCAGCAGCTGATTTCGATTGATGCGCTTCGCCACTATCTGAAGAAACGCCTGCAGGTCGTATTACCGGATGCTAATCTTGCTACTTTCTTTGCGCTGGCATTAGGCGACACGAGTTTTCTACTACCGGCTGACTGGCGCGTCCTTAATGCGACAGGCACAACGCATTTACTCATTGTGTCAGGACTTCACACTGGATTGATTGCGACCCTGACGTTTGGGCTACTGCGATTTCTGGGACTGCCATTGTTCCCGCTGGTCGGCATGACAATTGTTATCACGGGTTGTTACGCGCTAATCGCCGGTTGGGGGTTGCCTGTTCAACGCGCATTCGTCATGACATCAGTCTACCTCGTCACCTTGAGTATTGAACGAAACATTACGGTGACTTCGCAGTTCATGCTTGCCTTGATCGCGGTCCTCCTCATGGATCCTTTGTCGAGTCTGAGTAGTGGCTTCTGGTTAAGTTTCGGCGCTGTTTTTGCCCTGATGGCGGGTTTTGCAAATCGAATCAAAGGAGACCAGGGCATCCGACGCTGGCTGGGATCAGCGTCCCGGGCGCAATGGATTGTTTATCTTTCATTGTTACCGGTGCTTGGGTTTTTAAATCAACAATTGCCTTTAAGTTCGTTTTTGGTCAATTTAGTGGCCATTCCCTGGGTGGGCTTTTTACTGGTCCCTGCCTTGTTTTTCGGCCTGGTGATGTTGCTTGTGTACGAACCGTTTGGCATTGCCTTGCTGGTAATCTGCGATTTTCTGGTTGAAGTACTATGGCAATTTCTGAGTGAGGTGGGCGGCTATGGTCTGATTTTCCAGGTGCCAGGGTTCGACATTATGTCGCTGTGTATCGCGCTGCTCGGCGTGACCATTCTTCTGTCGCCAAGAGGCCTTGTTCCCCGATGGTTGGGCATACTGCCGCTAGTGATGGTGACTTCGCCGCCTGAGCCGCTTGCCAGAGGTGATTTGCGAGTCACATTCCTGGATGTAGGTCAGGGCCTGAGTGTGTTGCTGGAGACCAGGTCCAGCGTGAATCTCTACGACACAGGCCCAAGATTTGGTGATCGATTTAGTGCTGCAAATCAGATTGTGCTGCCTGCCCTGAGGCGTGCCGGATGGGCTGCGCTTGATCATCTCATCGTCAGCCATCCGGATAATGATCATGCCGGGGGTGTTCAGGACATCCTGGATCATGTTTCGGTATCCGATGTCATCAGGCAGGGAGATTGTGGGCGTCGCTGGCAGAGCGATGGTGTCAGGTTCGAATCTTTTGGTCAGCTGTCGCCAGGCTTTGATTCAAATAATTCATCTTGTCTGCTGTCAATCAAAGTGCACGGAAACGAAATTATGCTAACCGGTGACATAGAAGAAGCCGGGGAGTATGCGTTGCTGGAATACCGAGGTTCCCCGGCTGCTCAGGCTCCGGTTGTTTTGATGTCAGCACCACACCATGGCAGCAATTCATCATCAACGCCTGCTTTGTTGAACTCTCTCGCCCCTAGTATCATCGCGATTTCTACAGGATACAAAAATCGATATTCGCACCCCAGCGAAAATATCATGGCCCGTTACAGGAATCGTGCAATTCGCGTGGTGGGTACAGCGGGTGAGGGCGCTATAGAGTTTACTTTCACAGACGACGGTTACGACTTGCGCACAGCAAGGAAGTGGCATCCGCGATTATGGAGAAGAGCCGATGGCGATTGAAATTCGAGAAGGCAGTCTGGAAGAACTGATCGCCGTTAATGATCTCTCTGAGTTCGTTGCGCCCATTGAGCGTGAAGTGTTTGAATCGAGTCTGGATGGGTTGTAACCTCTCCGCGTTGAAATGAGATGGCACAATATGACCATTATTGATTCAGTTCTCGAGCACCTGGACCTGGAGCAGATTGAAACCAACCTTTTTCGTGGCATCTCGGAATCTCTGGGTATGCCACGGGTTTTTGGCGGCCAGGTTATTGGGCAGGCGTTGATTGCCGCGCTCCGAACCGTCGATGACAGGCCTTGCCATTCGTTACATGGCTATTTCCTGCGTCCCGGTGATCCTTCGATGCCGATCATCTATGAGGTGGATCGAATCAGGGATGGAAGAAGTTTTACCACACGGCGGGTTGTCGCGATTCAAAAAGGTGAGGCGATCTTTAACATGTCTGCTTCTTTCCAGGCCTACGAGGACGGTTTGTCTCACCAGGTGGAGATGCCGGAAGTTCCTCGCCCCGATGAATTGCCATCGGAGGAAGAATTATTTGAGAAACGCAAGAAGGACCTGACGCCAGAAATGATCGCAATGATGAAGCGTGATCGACCTGTGGAAATGAAACGGGTGGAAGATGTGGACTACATGAATCCGGAAAAACGCGAGCCTACCCAACACATTTGGTATCGGTCGAAAAAGAAACTGGGTGACCATATTGAGCAACATCAGTGTCTGTTGGCTTATGCCTCAGATATGGGTTTGCTGAGCACGGCGGCAATGCCCCATGGCATGTCATTTATGACCGGTCTGATGACGGCAAGTCTTGATCATGCCATGTGGTTTCATCGCGCTTTTCGTTTTGACGAGTGGATTCTGATTGCTATGGATAGTCCCGCGTCCGCTGGCTCCCGGGGTTTTATTCGAGGCAGTATGTTCAGTGAGGATGGTAGTTTGATTGCATCTGTCGCCCAGGAAGGGCTGATGCGTGTGGTGACAAAGGGATAATTCGTCTTAACTGGCACACCAGCTTGTGTTTATCACTGCGATTGAGAAAGCTGCCAAATTCCAGTTCTTTGCCATGTGACCTGATGCTGAGTGAAACGGGTTCCCAGGGATGCCGCGGTTTTCTTACAAAAAATTTAGACCATACTCGCTGGAAAGTTTGCTGATGTGAAGGTCGCCTTACACCCTGCTCGATGGTGACCTCGTGCTCAGAAACGGTGATCACTTCCTGGCGTGTGCACTGCCTGACACAATAGTAAACAGACCAGGCGACCACGATAAACTCCAGCAGTAAAAAAGGCAGGACCACCCAGGCACCAGCCAGCAAAAAACTAACAGCAATCGTCAGCGACAGACAAAAGAAAACAGTCAGGAACCATAGATTCGCTCGCCCGCTCCAGGAATGGTTTGGTCTGAGTACAATGATACCCGTCCGGCTGTCGTCATCGATATCTGTAAATACCATTTGCGAGTTTTCCTAGGCAAGGATTTGTTCCAGCGTTGATAGCAAGTGATTGTTTTCCTCGATTGTGCCGATGCTGATTCTTAGTTTGTCGTCAAGACCAGGGCCACCAAAATGTCGTACCAGAATATGCTTTTCCTTGAGTTTTTGGTAGATGTCGGCGGCGCTCAGGCCGCATGATGCAGGCACGCTGACCAGCAGGAAATTTGCCTGGCTGGGTGGGCTCGTCAGGCCAACACCGAGCAATGCATTTTGCAATCTACGGCGCTCATCGATGACGCGTAGCCAGGTTTTTTTTGCGTGCTCCTGGTCCAATATTGCGGCCTCGGCGATCAACTGGCTAAGGTGATCCAGGTTGTAACTGTCCCTGGTCTTACTCATCATGGGGTCGATGAGCGGCTCCGCTGCGATGCCATAGCCAAATCTCAGGCCTGCCAGAGAATAACCTTTGCTCAGCGTTCGCAGGATAATGATATTGCCGTGTTCATTGATCAGTTCTGTTGTCGGGTAAGGACCCTCAACAAAATCGATGTAGGCTTCATCCAGAAGTAGAATCGAGTCCAGGTCACTGGCAAGTAGGGAAATTCGGTCGTAGTCGAGCAGCGTGCCGGTAGGCGCGTGCGGATTGACCAGCAGCGTTAACTTAACGTTTGACTGATTCATCTGTTGTGCGAAATTTTCGGGTAGCGCCCAGTTGTCCAGGAGGGGAACTTCTACAATCGGGCAGTTCTGTATCTGCGCCAACACAGGGTAAAGCGAGTAGGTCGGCTGGGTCACGCCAATGCATTCACCTGGATCAACGAAGGTCGTGATTGCGAGTCGCAACAGCTCATCTCCACCCCGGGTTGCAATGACATTATTAGGTGAAACATGATGCAATTCTGCGGCGAGTCCGCGAAAGCGGGCGGCGGTTGCCGGGGGGTATCTTCTTAAGGATTCTGCCTTGAAGGTTGCAAGCACTTTACTGACTTGTGGCGATGGCGGATAAGGGTTCTCATTGGTGTTGAGTTTCAACGTGGATTCGTCTTCAGGCTGTTCACCGCTGGCGTATCCCGACATCTTTCTAATATTTTCTCGCTCGAAACTCATACTTCGTTTTGCTCATCGATCGGTTCGTAACGAATATCCAGGATATACAGTTCAATTTCTCCATCGGGTAGCGGCACCAAAACCGAGTCTGCCTTTTTCTTGCCAATCAGGCTCCTGCCCATGGGTGATTCCAGGCTTATCCAGCGAAGTTTTGGATCGAATTCGTCGGATCCTACGATCCTGAGCTCGCTGACAACGCCCTCGTCATCTTCCAGTTTCACCCAGGCGCCAAAATAGACCGTGTTCCGGTCATCAGGAATTCGATCGACGATAACCAGGTTATCTAGCCGTTTGGTGAGATACCGAATTCTCTTGTCGATTTCACGCAAACGTTTCTTGCCGTAAATATAGTCAGCATTCTCACTGCGATCACCGAGTGCAGCGGCGGCTTTGACCTGTTTAGTAACTTCAGGTCGGGTTTTGCGATAAAGTGTGTTGAGCTCATCTCTGAGGCGTCTTGCACCGCCGGGTGTAATGTAGACTTTGGACATAATCAGGCTGTCATCATCCCGGTGTAGAGGATGTACCCCCACACAAGCGCAACAATGAAAAGTGACAGCATGACGGCAGCTGAACCATAGTCTTTCGCCCTTTTCGACAATTCATGTTGTTCCAGACCGACTCTGTCCACTGTAGACTCAATAGCTGAATTCAGCAGTTCGATCGTCAACAGGAAAAGGCCGGCACAACACAAGGCAATGAATAATCCCAATGACCTGGCGAAATAGGCGCCAGACGGCAGCACCAACAGCAGCATCATTAACTCCTGGCGAAATGCAGATTCTTTGATGAACGCACTTTTCAATCCTTGCGATGAGAAACGCATTGCATTGATCAGATGCGGGATGCCCGTGCTTCCTGCCTTATTGAACCCTTGATCAGCCACGCTTAGTTACCTTGCCCTTGTTCCCGTTACAGCAGGCGCCATAACCGCGTCAGTCGTACTCGAAAGTTTGTTAACTCGACGCATGTTAACAAATTTCCTCCGCTCGCCTCCTCCTTGTTTTTAATAAAGGGTTCCGACATGCCACTTATTCACTGCCTCACAATGCTTACAGGGATGATTTTCGGTCAGTATTTTAGGAGGACGTGGAATATTTCGCACAACATTTTCAGCCAAAGACTACTAACACCACGGTCGCCTGCTGGTAGTCTGAAGGCGCACTTTGTGAGGAACACGCAGATGACCTTGTGTCAAATATGCGAAAAACATAAAAAGAACGGTGACTTTTTCGCCTATCGATACGAATGTAGCGAATGCCGGGCGGCTAGAAAAAAGCTCAAAAAAGAGGGTGTCTCGCTCAAAGCACTGAAGGCCTATCTATTGGCAATCGGCCACGCCAGCGATTTCAGGATCATAGACGATTTCCCCTCGGCGGTTTCCTCTACACACGGGTTTAAACGTCCCGATGTCCGACCGATGACGCACGATGCAACCCCCACACTTAACCAACCGAAATTCCCGAGTTTAGTGAGATAATATCTAGGGAAGCTCTGATTAATTGGATTTTTTCGTGAGGACAAGGCGAACTCGCACGGAGATTTGAGTACGGGTTCAACGCAGTCATCGCGGAAAAAGTGATACGGCACACCGACATTAATCAGAGGTTCCCTTGAATCGATCAGCATCGCCCCCACTAAGGAGATAGTCTAAAACTTCAAGGAAATCAGAAGTGCGAATTGACAAGTTCACCGCAAAACTTCAAGAAGCATTATCCGATGCGCAATCTATTGCCGTTGGGCGTGATCACCATCATCTGGCACCGGCACACCTGGTGCAGGCACTTATTCGTCAACAGGGTGGGTCCGTCCGGCCGATATTGAGCCAAATGGGCATCGATACCGCAGCGATCGAAAGCGAGCTGGACCTGCTCATAGATCGGTTACCCCAGATTAAAGAGAACATCGGAGACGTGCAGATGTCTCCGGAACTTGGCAGATTACTGAACCTTGCTGACAAGAATGCCCAGCAAAACGAAGACAAGTTTATTACCAGTGAAATGGTACTGCTGGCGGCGGTAGACGACAAAAGTGGCGTCGGCGATTTGTTTGCCAAATTACAGATCCAAAAAGAAGCACTGCAGCGAGTCATAGACCAGATGCGCGGTGGTGAAAGCGTGACTGACCCGAATGCGGAAGACACGAGACAGGCACTGGATAAATACACCGTCAACCTGACCGAGCTGGCAGAACAGGGAAAACTTGATCCTGTTATTGGCCGGGATGATGAAATCAGAAGAACCATCCAGGTGCTGCAAAGGCGCACAAAAAACAATCCGGTGCTAATTGGTGAGCCTGGCGTAGGGAAGACCGCCATTGTTGAAGGCCTGGCCCAGCGCATTATTAATGGTGAAGTGCCCGAAGGACTGAAAAGCAAAAAAATCCTCTCTCTCGATATGGGCTCGCTGATTGCCGGTGCAAAATTCCGCGGTGAATTTGAGGAACGGCTGAAAGCAGTTCTAAATGAACTCGCCAAGGAAGAGGGACAAGTCATCCTGTTTATTGATGAATTACACACCATGGTAGGCGCCGGTAAGGCAGAAGGTGCGATGGATGCAGGCAATATGCTGAAACCTGCATTGGCTCGTGGAGAATTGCATTGCGTTGGCGCGACAACTCTGGACGAATATCGGGAATACATTGAAAAAGATGCAGCGCTCGAACGTCGCTTTCAGAAAGTCCAGGTTGATGAACCCAGTGTTGATGACTCCATTGCAATACTCCGGGGTTTGAAAGAGCGTTATGAAATTCACCATGGTGTCGACATCACTGACCCGGCGATCATTGCCGCTGCGCAATTGTCCTACCGATATATCACCGACCGACAGCTACCCGACAAGGCCATTGACCTGGTGGATGAAGCTGCCAGTTTGATTCGCATGGAGATGGACTCAAAGCCGGAAGAAATGGACCGGCTCGAGCGGCGGTTAATACAGCTTAAGATCGAAAAGGAAGCGCTCAAGAACGAAGAAGATGAAGGATCCAAACAGCGACTTACGAACCTGGATCAGGAAATTGAGGAACTTGAAAGAGAGTTTGCCGATCTGGATAGCGTCTGGAGTGCTGAGAAGTTAGCGCTGCATGGGGCGCAACAGATTAAAGAAGATCTCGAGCATGCCAGGCTTGAACTTGAAGCCGCCGGACGCGGCGGTGATCTCACCCGAATGTCCAAATTACAGTACGGCACGATTCCCGATCTGGAGAAGCAACTCGAACTTGCACAGGGTGCGGATATGTCAAATATGACCTTGTTACGCAACAGAGTGACGGAAGAGGAAATCGCAGAGGTCGTTTCAAAATGGACGGGAATCCCCGTATCGAAAATGATGGAAGGTGAAAGGGCGAAGCTGCTGGCGCTGGAAGTTGAATTGCACAAGCAGGTTATTGGTCAGGATGAGGCAGTGAGCGCAGTGTCAAACGCTATTCGTCGTTCCAGAGCCGGGCTTTCTGACCCTGGACGACCTAATGGTTCCTTCCTTTTTCTTGGACCGACAGGTGTAGGAAAAACGGAGCTGTGTAAAACTCTGGCACGATTCCTGTTCGACACGGAAGACGCATTGATCAGAATCGACATGTCGGAATTTATGGAAAAGCATTCGGTTTCACGTCTGGTCGGTGCGCCTCCGGGTTATGTGGGTTACGAGGAAGGCGGATACCTGACGGAAAAAGTGAGGCGCAAACCCTACTCGGTTATATTGCTGGATGAAATCGAAAAAGCTCATCCGGATGTGTTTAATATCCTGTTGCAGGTTTTGGACGATGGCCGACTAACCGATGGCCATGGCAGAACGGTGGATTTCAAGAATACGGTTCTGGTGATGACTTCCAACCTGGGCTCAGATCTTATTCAGGCGATGTCTGGAGAAAGTTATGAAGATATGAAGTCTGCAGTGATGGAAGTGGTGGCAACAGCCTTTCGGCCTGAGTTTATAAACCGGGTTGACGATACGGTGGTCTTTCATCCGCTTGAGAAGGAACAGATTCTTGGCATTGCCAGGATTCAGCTGGAAATTCTGCAGGCGCGCGTAAAAGAATCTCAGATTTGCCTGCAATTTGATGAAGAGGCGCTCGAACTATTGGTAGATATTGGCTATGACCCGGTATTTGGTGCTAGGCCGTTGAAGCGTGCCATTCAGCGTTATGTGGAGAACCCACTGGCAGAAGCAATACTCGGTGGAGAGTTTGTGGCTGGCGATCAGATTAGGGCGAGCAAGGCGGGTGACTCTATCGTTTTCAATAAAGCCTAAAAAGTACTGTACATAAACACAGTGTACTGATACTGTTTATTTATCCAGTATATTTAATGCGCAGGGATGACAGGCTATGAAAATCAGGTTGCGAAAAAGAACAGATGCTCGGAGCGCCGCAGAAACCAAAGCAGAGGAAACCAAAGTGGTGACAACGAACCTGGCGGAAGCGAACGCAACGGGAAAGTATGACGCCGTTTGGCCAGGTAGCAATTTAACAGCGGGACACCTGGCGCTGGTTGAACCTGATGACAGGCAAGTTACCGTAGATTCTACTGGCTCGATCCCCATTCGCTCAACTCCCATTCATGCAACTCCTATTCATGCAAAGTACCATTCTGTTCTGGCGATGGAAGCCGCCAGAAAAATGCGCAGAACCCGTCAAAAACTAAAAACCGGCCAGCAAGTTTGTCACCATTTGAAAATGATGCTGGCAATCGAACCTTTCCCCCAGAGTTCGCTGTCATGTGGACAGGCTGGCGCCGCAACGTCCCAGTTCAGACTGGGATTTTAACCTGGTCATATTATTGGTCATATTATTGGTCGTATTCTGGCTCAAATTTTGCCAGTGTGGCAAAGACTCGATGAGGCACCTTCATAGGCTCGGTTGGGAAGTGTTCACTGAGTAAATCGGCCAGCTCGGTATCGAATGCCTGAACAGCACGCTCATCCAGAGTTGCCGCAATACCAGCGCTTGCTCTGATTCTTCCTCTCCAGGCCACATGGTCATAGATGGCGGCTTCGTCATAGGTGAAGGATTCAATCCCGGTAAATCCAGCCTCTCCAAGGTCTCTAAACAATCCAGGGTGAATCCCTGTACCGTTTCCGCCAGACCACGCCGGATTGTGTTGCTCTATCAACTTTTCAGTCCGCCGAACAACGTTGCCGGTCAAAGGTATCCAGTCGTAGTAGGCGACCAGCAGTATCCCGTCAGGCTTGAGAAGTCGGATGATTTCTGAAGAAGCTTTCTCTGCATCAAACCAGTGCCAGCATTGCCCCGCGGTGACAAGATCAAAACTGTGATCCGGCAGTGTGGTTTCCTCGGCTGTGCCCACCAGGTATTTGGTTGCCAGGCCCAGGGGTACATCAATTGTCCTTGCGGCATCAAGCATCGTTGCGGCGGGGTCGACCCCAGTAACCCTGCAGCCCTGTTTGGCAAAACCTCTTCCAAGTGTGCCTGTCCCCGTGCCAAGGTCAACAACGTAAGGAGTTGCTGCGCCAAGGCCGGATAACTTAAGCCGCTGGAACAGACTTTCTGGGAAGCCTGCCCGGTGCATGAGATAATCATCCGCGGTCCGGCCAAAATCGACATTGGATACAGGTACTTTAATCTCCGCCTCCTTGCGAGCGTTGCTGCGCAAGATGTGAGTTTGTTTTTCCAGTGAACAACACGAGTATAGAAAGACCATGATTTTCGATCCAACAAATTCACCTACAATCTCTATAAGTAGCGCTAATCAATGAGTGACGTGGATGAAGTAGATACCTGTATCATTGGTGCAGGTGTGGTTGGCCTTGCTATCGCCAGGGAACTCACCAATCGCGGTGGCGAAGTGCTGATACTGGAGAGGGCGCCGAAATTCGGAGAAGGTATCAGTAGCCGAAACAGTGAGGTGATTCATGCGGGTATTTATTATCCGAAGGATTCATTGAAGGCAACCCTTTGTGTGCGTGGCAAAAAATTGCTTTACGAATATTGCGCGCAGAGGAACGTCGCTCACAGGCGGTTGGGAAAACTTATTGTCGCGACGAATAGCGAGGAAGAAAGTCAGCTTGAAACCATTCGTGACAGGGCAAACGGCAACGATGTGGATGATATTGATTTTGTATCGTCATCTGCGTTAAAGGATATTGAACCCGCAGTTCAGGCTACTGCGGCTTTGTTGTCGCCATCTACGGGCATCATTAGTGCCCATGATCTGATGACAGCCTTTCTGGGAGATATTGAAGCAAATGGCGGCTCTCTTGCCTGTCGTGCAAGTGTGACTTCAGTGAATGTCGAGTCCAGTGGTTTCTTGCTGAATTGCGATATTGACGGGCACAGCTATCGGCTTAAGTGCCGGAGGCTGGTCAATAGTGCCGGTCTAAACGCGCAGGATGTTGCCGGGTCGATTAGCGGTTTCAACCCAGGGCTTATCCCAAAGCAATATCTCTGCAAAGGAAACTATTTCATCTACCAGGCTCGCAATCCATTTTTTCATCTAATCTATCCAGTACCTGATACGGGCGGGGCAGGCCTGGGTGTGCATGCGACGATCGATATGGGTGGTCAGGTCAAGTTTGGACCTGATGTCGAATATATTGAAGAAGCGGATTATTCAGTCTCGGAAACCAGTTTTTCCCACAGTATTGAAGCTATACGCCGCTATTTTCCATCCTTGGATGATCGTCACCTTGCTCCGGGCTATGCAGGAATTCGGCCTAAATTACAGGGCCCGGGAGATAGCCCAGAGGATTTTATCATTCAGGGATTTGAGAGCCACGAGATTAACGGTTTGGTTAACCTCTACGGAATCGAATCTCCAGGATTGACTTCGTCTATGGCCATAGCTGAAACTGTCAGCACACGCCTGGATGCAACAAGCGGATAAATAGGACTCTCATGCACTCTCACGCCCATGGTCACAATGATCATGATCATGTTCATGGCCATGCTGGCCACAACCATACACCAGAATTTCGAAACATAAGTTTCAGTTTCATGATTGCCGTTGCCGCGAATCTGGGTTTTACGGCGATTGAAGCTTTTTATGCATTCGCTACGGGATCCGCGAGTTTACTGGCAGATGCCGGTCACAATCTTTCCGACGTATTAGGACTCCTGCTGGCATGGGGGGCTGCCTACCTGGCGACCAAAGCGACCAGTGAGCTTTATAGCTACGGCTTTCGGCGGACGACGATTCTTGCGGCCATGATTAACTCGCTGGTGCTCATGTTCGCGGCGGCATTTATTGCCATTGAATCGCTGGACAGATTGCTGAATCCAGTAAGGGTTTCAGAAGTTGTGATCATGGTAGTCGCGGGTATAGGCATCCTGGTTAATGCCGGGTCTGCATTGTTATTCAGGATGGATAGCAAAGCTGACCTCAACATCAAGGCTGCATATCTTCACCTCGCCTATGATGCCCTTATATCAGTGGGCGTTGTTTTCTCAGCGGTCACTATGTACTACACAGGATGGCTCTGGCTCGATGGGTTGGTTGGGCTCATCATCGTTGCTGTAATTGTCCTGGGAACCTGGGGTTTGCTCAGAGACAGTATTAACCTGATTTTGGATGCAGTGCCACAACACATTGATCGTCAGTCCGTTCATCGATACCTCGAAGGTATCGATGGTGTTAGTGAAGTTCATGATTTACACATCTGGGCGTTGAGCACCAATGAAACCTGCCTGACAGCACATCTCGTCATGCCTGAAAACACATTGTGGGATTCGGATTTGGGATACGGTGAGATTGGCAGCGCGATGAAGAAAGAATTCCAGATTCACCATGTGACCCTGCAGGTTGAGAAGGATTTCGATTGCGCGACCCAGGATTGTGATTGATGAGTTCCCTCGAGGAGTTTTACCAGCAAGTCAGAGCGTCAAAACCGATGGAACCCATCGTGCTCAGGGATCCCATCCCTCTGGAGGAGTTGCATACACCAGCGCTGTTGATTGACCTGGACGTCTTCGCCGCTAATCTCGAGCGAATGCAAGAATTTTTGAACGACCATAGTATGACGCTTCGGGCCCATACCAAGATGCACAAGTGCCCGGTGATTGCCAGGCAACAAATAGAAAAAGGCGCAACCGGTGTTTGCGCTGCCAAGATCAGCGAAGCTGAAATCATGTGTGATGCGGGCATTGAAGATGTGCTCGTGACTTCCCCCATCATCACGATAGAGAAAGTCAGAAGGTTCATCGACCTCAGAAAAAACAATGAGGGTCTCAAGATCGTCGTTGACAATGAACGGTCCGTGCAATTGCTTGATGAGATGGCAACTGCAGAAGGATTGGTGCTCGATGTATTTGTAGACCTGGATCCTGGCATGGGACGAACGGGTATCGAATGCGGGGATGCAGCAGTCGCCCTGTGTGACACTGTCGGCGAAAGCAAGTCTCTTCGATTTTCCGGTCTTCAAATGTATGCGGGTAACTGCATGCACATCGAAGGATTTGAGAAACGTCGCGACAAGTATTGTCATGTGATGGAAAAGGGTGCCGCGACACTGGCAATGATCCTTGCTGCAGGTATCGAAGTGCCGGTATTTTCTGGCGGGGGCACAGGCACCTACAACATCGAGCCCGGACTGGGGCTGGTCAATGAACTCCAGGCTGGTTCATACGCGTTCATGGATATTGAGTATCGCGATATCGGGGGAGTCAATACAAGCCAATTCCTTGATTTCCAGGTCTCGCTGTTTGTGCTGGTGACTGCCATCAGTCAGCCTCAATCTCGCCTTATTACCGTCGATGCAGGTTTTAAGTCGTTTGCTTCAGACAAGATGGCGCCCCAGTTCAGAGATGTTGAAGGCGTCATCTTCCACTGGGGCGGCGATGAACACGGCATGATCCAGCTGGATAATCCTTCCCGCGAGATCAAGCTGGGTAACAAACTGCCAATGATTACACCCCATTGTGACCCGACCGTGAACCTGCACGATTATTATTTTCCTTATCGAGACGGCATGGTCAGCGAAATCTGGCCGATTTCTGCAAGAGGCTTATCCAACTGATGATTGATGTACCCTGGTTCGAGGATTTTTCTGTAGGGGATGATCTTAGCGATGTGCCTTCTGTCACGATTACTGACGGCTACACAGCCATCCATCAAAGTGTGTTTGGAGACAGATCAAGGCTTCCTGTTGACCTACCACTATGCTCTCGAGTAACGGGGCAAAGCCGTGCACTGGTTAATCCGTCGCTAGTCTGTAATGTCGCCATTGGTCAGAGCACGATACCCACGCAGCGGGTGCTGGGGAATCTTTTTTATCGAGGACTCAGATTTCACCGTCCGGTATTTGTCGGCGATACATTAACAACGACAACCCGCGTTGTCGCATTGCGACAGAATACGATCAAACCGGGTCGCGCCGCATCGGGGATGGTGGGACTTGAAATGCATGTGGTCAATCAGCAGGGCGACACAGTAATGCTTTTCTGGCGGTGCCCAATGGTTCCCTGCCGCGATGAAAACGCAGACACTGGCCATCAGGATGATTTATCGATCATGCCGGAACATATCGATACCAGCGATTTAGTTGGTTCTGTACCGGATTGGCAGTTTGATTTATTACCTTCCGGGAAAGTCGATTTTTCAGTCGGCCAGGTCGTGCCGGTGGAAGCGCGAGATACCGTCACATCAGCGCCGGAAATTGTTCGATTGACGTTAAACCTGGCGATGACGCATACCGACTCGCAACGTGGTGCGTACAATAAACGTCTGGTCTATGGTGGCCATACCATTTCTATGGCCGCGGCGCAGCTGTCAAAAGTGCTGCCCGGGCTCGCAACTATCCTGTGCTGGTACAAATGTGATCATACGGCGCCGGTGTTTGAACAGGATATTCTGCGCAGTGTGATTACCGTAACCGATGAGATCAAACTGCCAAATGCAAAGATTCTTAATCTTGCTATCGACGTATTTGCTGAGCGTGGCAACGAGGCGCCGGAGCCAGGTAATGACATAAGAGTACTGGACTGGCATTTGGCCGTCGTGGTGCGAAATTAGGAGACTTTTTAAATGAGTACACAAAAAGGTGTCCTTGATGGTATGCGAGTGCTTGAGGGTTCTGCGTTTGTCGCTGCGCCACTGGGCGGCATGACACTGGCCCAATTAGGCGCTGACGTTATCCGATTTGATCCTATTGGTGGTGGTTTGGACTATCGAAGATGGCCTGTTACGGACACAGGAAACAGTCTGTTCTGGGCAGGCATGAACAAGGGCAAGAGATCACTACAGGTAGATATTGGTCATCCGGAGGGAAGAGAACTGATCCTGGGATTGTTGAAAGGCGATAGTCATGACGATGGTATTTTTCTGACTAACTTTCCCGAAAGAGGCTGGCTCGCCTACGAAAAATTACAAAAAATTCGCGAAGATCTTATTTACATCAATATTCTGGGTGATCGGAAGGGTGGCTCGGCCCTCGATTATACCGTGAACTGTGCGGTTGGATTCGCCAATGCAACCGGTGATCCCGCATCCGCTGACCCAACGAATTATCTGTTACCTGCCTGGGACAATATTGCCGGCCAAATGTCCGCAGTCGCTTTATTAGCTGCAGACAGATACCGAAGGATAAACGGGGAAGGTCAGTTGGTTCGACTGGCACTAAAAGACGTTGCGGTGGCCACCGCCAGTAACCTTGGCAATATTTCAGAAGTAGTTATCAACGACATTGATCGGCAGAAGGCGGGTAACTACCTTTATGGTGCATTCGGAAGAGATTTCGTCTCCCGCGATGGGGTGAGAGTGATGATAGTTGGCCTTACACCAAGACAGTGGAAGGGAATCGTTGCAGCAATGAACATTGCATCAGCAATATCAGACCTTGAGTCAAACCTGGGCGTGAATCTTTCCGCGGAAGGGGAAAGATTTGCCGCCAGGCATCAAATTGCTGCTCTGGTTGAACCCTGGTTCAGTAAAAATGACTATTCCGAAATCTGCCGCGTGTTTGACGAGCATGCAGTTTGTTATGGACCCTACCGGAGCTTCAGGGAGATGGTTGAAGACGATGATGATTGTTCTCTGGGAAATCCAATGATGGACACAATTCATCAGCCGGGTATTGGTGACTATCTGGCATCCGGGTCTCCGATTCGATTTGCACACAGCGGTGATCTGGCGGCGATGCCTGCGCCAGTGCTCGGCCAGCATACCGAGGAGATACTAAAAGAAGACCTGAATCTGTCCGATGGTGAGGTGGGTAGACTGAAACAGGAAGGGATTGTGGCCTGGTGAATGGATCGGCCTACAGATTATATTCATAGGTGTCAGTTCTTGAATTATAACCTCGGAATCCGTTGATTTTATTGATAATTTTCCAATGATAGTTGCCAATAGATCAATTTAACTGTGATAAAGTAAGACGAATTTAACACCCTCGGAGAATATTCTTGTTTGAATTGGTTCAGGCAGGCGGATGGCTAATGATACCCATTCTTCTCTGTTCTGTGATTGCTGCGGCAATTTGCGTCGAAAGATTCTGGACATTGCGTGCCGAACAGGTCGCGCCGCGCAATCTGCTGGCACAGGTTTGGAATGCGATCAAGAATGATGAGATGGACAACAAGCGCCTGCGGGAACTCAAGAGTGGCTCGCCGCTGGGTCAGATCCTGACAGCGGGCATCACCTCCCATCGCCGTGGCAGGGATATCATGAAGGAATCTATCGAGGAGGTCGCCAATCATGTCGTTCACGAGATGGAGCGATATCTGAACACGCTTGGTACCGTTGCTGCTATCTCGCCGTTACTGGGTTTGCTGGGTACAGTGATTGGTATGATAAAAGTCTTCACGGCTATTCGCCTCGAAGGTACTGGAAATGCAGCGGTGCTGGCGGGTGGTATTTCTGAAGCCTTGATTACTACTGCTGCAGGTTTGACGGTTGCTATTCCAAGTCTGTTTTTCTATAGATTCTTCCAGCGAAAAGTCGATGAATTGGTTGTCTACATGGAACAAGAAGCCTTAAAACTGGTTGAGGTACTGAACACGGACCGATTTGAGAAGATGGAAGTCAAACGACCCGAAATTGCGCAGGTAGTAAATCGGTGAGGTTCGCCAGGCGTGTTCGCGAGGAAGTCGAAGTCAACATGACACCACTCATCGATGTGGTATTCCTGTTACTAATTTTTTTTATGGTCTCGACCACCTTTACCAAAGAAACCCATCTGGCTATCGATTTACCGGAAGCAAGCGCTGAAACATCGCGTGCGGCTGATTTACAAATTGAGGTGTCGGTAACTAAAAATGGTGATTACGCGATTAACGGCGTTGCTCTGATTAATAGAGACCCAAATACGCTACGCTCGGCGATTGAGAAAGTCAGTGAAGGGGACAATGCCATCCCGATGATTGTTACCGCAGATTCAGCCACAACTCACCAATCGGTCGTGACTGTGCTCGATGTCGCCGGGCAATTAGGCTTCACTCATCTCAGTATTACCACCACCCTGACCAAATCATCGGACTAGGCATGGCTAAGGAAGAAGGGAAATCTGATCTGAAGATCTATCAAAGGTTGCTCTCCTATGTGACGCCCTATTGGGCAGCTTTTCTCATCAGCATATTAGGCTTCCTGATTTATTCGTTATCAAATGTATCGTTCGTGCAGTTGATCAGCTACATCGTTGATTCTCTGGACTCAAGCTCCGTCGAAACTGAATCTGAATTTACCCGGTATCTGGGTGACCTGCTTGGACAGCCGGGTGAGTTGAACAGGACACTGATTCCAATTGCTATTGTATTGATTGCATCGACCAGGGGGATAGGTACATTTATTGGTAATTACTTTATCTCCTACGTATCTAACAACCTCGTTCACAATTTGCGCTGTGAGTTGTTCGACCGATTGTTGACTCTGCCGAGCGCCTTCTATGATCGACATGCCATGGGTCACCTGGTTGCCAAGGTGACCTTCCATGTCACCCAGGTCACCGGCGCCGCCACAGACGCCGTCAGGGTGATCATTCGAGAAGGCTTTACTGTCATTGGTTACATGGGGTTTCTCATGTATCTCAACTGGAAGTTGACGCTCATATTTTTTGCGGTGGCTCCCGTAATTGCCCTGCTTGTTAGCTTTGCAGGAAAGCGCTTTAGACGTATTAGCGAACGTATTCAGAACTCGATGGGTGACGTGACTCATGTGGCTTCAGAAGCGATTCAGGGTTATCGCGAGGTCAGAACATTTGGCGGCAGTGAATATGAGGCCGAACGTTTCGGGAAGGTGAGCCAGTATAATCGCCGGCAGTCTATGAAGATGGTGGTAACTTCGGCGGTATCCACGCCCATTATTCAGATTATGGTGTCCTTTGCTTTAGCTGCACTGGTCTGGCTGTTACTGGATCCTGTTTTCCTGGCGAATATGACATCGGGAGATGTAGTCGCGTTTATCACGACCGGTGGTTTATTGGCGAAGCCAATACGACAGTTGTCTGAAGTCAATGCGACCGTTCAGAAAGGCCTTGCGGCCGCAGAAGATATCTTTGATTTGTTCGATGAAGAACTTGAGAAAGACGAAGGCGATCTGGAGATTGACCGGGTTGCAGGGAAGGTTGAATTCAGGAACGTCCAGTTTTGTTACGGCAACAGTGAAAACAAGGTCTTAAAAGGTATCAGCTTCACGGTTAACCCTGGTGAGACTGTGGCATTGGTGGGTCGGTCCGGAAGCGGTAAAAGTACGTTGGTGAGTTTGATATCTCGGTTCTATTCACCGGATCACGGTGAAATTCTCATTGACGGGCATCCCATTGAAACATTTGCGTTAACAAACCTTCGAAAACACATCGCCATAGTGAGTCAGCAAGTCACATTGTTTAACGATACCGTACTCAGGAATATTGGTTATGGCGTTTTGCAGAGTTCATCGAGAGATGACATTCAACAGGCAGCTGAGAAAGCCTACGCCTGGCAATTCATTGGTAAGCTTGAGTCAGGGCTCGATACCATCGTCGGCGATGACGGTGTGCTGCTGTCCGGCGGTCAAAGACAGCGATTAGCCATTGCGCGTGCATTCCTGAAAGATGCACCCATACTGATTCTGGATGAGGCCACGTCAGCGCTTGATACGGAATCAGAGCGCTATATCCAGAAGGCACTTGAAGCTGTTGTCAAAGGCCGGACGACATTTATCATTGCTCACCGGCTTTCCACTATTGAAAAGGCTGATCGCATCTTTGTCATTGATGAGGGTGAAATCGTAGAGGAAGGTACTCACAAAGAATTACTGGCACGCCGGGGGTTTTACTGGGAACTCCACGTCCGGGATGAGATCACCAATGATGAAGAGCCAACGGATAAGTCAAAACCGAAACCTGGCGGACAATTTCCCTTACGGCAATACTCAGGCTCGGTCGTTGACTCAAATTTCATCGTCGATGCCTGGTACGATGATTCTTTCTGGATCAAGTTGTTTGCGCCCGTCTCGCTTTTATACCAGCTTGGCGCGCGTTGGCGGAAAAGCTGGCTGATCCGCCGGGCATACTGGAAACCGCCTGTGCCTCTCATTGTGGTCGGTAACATCACTGTGGGCGGTACGGGCAAGTCGCCGCTTGTGATTAGCCTGGTCAACTATCTTAAGTCACTCGGACTCAAACCTGGCATTGTTAGTCGCGGCTATGGTGGCAAAACAAAACACTATCCCGTTGAAATCTGCGCAACCACAAATAGTACCGAGGTCGGTGATGAACCTTTGATGATTTATCATCGAACTGCTTGTCCTGTGGTGGTCGACCCGGACCGGGTACGTGCGGTCAAAAGTCTTCTGGAGCATCATGATTGCGACGTGTTGGTCAGCGATGATGGGTTACAACATTACGCCCTTGGGAGAGACATCGAGATAGCGGTCATCGATGGGCAACGAGGTTTGGGTAACGGCTTGTGTTTACCTGCAGGTCCACTGCGGGAACCTGCATCTCGATTGAAGGAAGTGGACCTTGTCGTCATCAATGGTGATAAAAATCCGGTTTCCTCCTACTGTGATAAACCGACTCTCGAGATGCGCATCGTGACGACCCGCCTGATAGATCTGAAATCACGGGAACCACTATCACTCGAAGCGCTGGACGGCATCAGGGTTCATGCGGTTGCCGGAATAGGTCGACCGGAACGGTTTTTCAATTCTCTGAAAGAACTCGGATGCGCGCTGGTGCCACATCAGTTTCCTGATCATCATAGCTTTACCCGGGCGGATGTGTCATTTGATGACGACTTGCCGGTGATTATGACCGAAAAGGACGCAGTAAAGTTTAACGGCCAGAGTCCTGGGGATGGTCAATACTGGTATCTTGAAGTAGATGCTGAATTCGCGGTTGAACCCGTCGATGCTTTGCTGGATGCCGTCGGTTTAGTCGTTAAAAACAAAGGAGTGTGAATATGTCTGTTGACAAAAAGTTGTTAGCTATTCTGGTATGTCCGATTTGCAAAGGAAATTTGACTTATGAAAAGGACGCAGACGAACTCATTTGTTTAGTTGACCGTCTGGCATTTCCCATTAACGATGACATCCCCATCATGCTAGAGACACAAGCAAGGCAATTGTCATCGGATGAATTACCATAAATACCTTTACTGTCATCATTCCCGCTCGCTACGGTTCTAGCCGGTTTCCCGGCAAACCATTGATCGAACTGGCAGGAAAGACCATGATCCACCGTGTCTATGAGCAGGCGAGCTTGAGCGAAGCGCGCACTGTCCATGTCGCGACCGATGACAAGAGAATCGAGCAGGAAGTTATTGGTTTCGGTGGGAGTGTCATCATGACCAGCGCAAACCATGCCACTGGAACAGACAGGATATTCGAGGCAGCAAAAACGATCGGTTTATCCTCGAGCGATATCGTCGTCAATGTTCAGGGAGATGAGCCGCTGATCCCGCCTGGCGCTATCAATGAAGTTGCCTCATTGATAGACGGCAGCGTCGAAATGGCAACGCTTCGAGAGCGCATTACCCGTTTATCCGACGTTTTTAGTCCAAATGTTGTCAAGGTCGTGACCGATGAAAACGACTGCGCGCTGCTCTTTTCAAGAGCGCCCATACCCTGGTCGCGAGCATCTTTTCCTGATAATTTACCAACGCAAACGCAGCAACTGGCAAAGAGTCAATTAACAGAACCCTCATCGACAAAAGCTTGCTGGTTTCGACACCTGGGAATCTACGCCTATACGGTGTCAATGCTTGAGCGTTACATAGCGTGGGAACCGACTGCTTTGGAGCAGTTGGAAAGCCTGGAACAATTAAGAGTTTTGTCCAACGGAGAACAAATACGCGTGAAGTTAACAGATGAAGCTATACCACCGGGTATCGATGTGCCTGAAGACATCGCTCGAACCCTGGCGGTATTGTCGGAGGGGACAGAACCATGAGTTTTGTCGTCGTGGTGAAGGAGGAGTGTGCAACCTGCCAACTGGTCGTGCCCGTTATCGAGCATCTTCTGAGCACAAGCAACATTGAAATTTACTGCCAGGATAATCCGGATTTTCCTCCAGAGATGCCGGTGGTCAATGATACCGAACTCGCTTATTCCTGGCGGATGAACATAGAAACTGTACCCACCTTAATCAGATTTGATCAGACGGGTGTAGAGCAAGACAGGATTGTCGGCTGGGATAAAACCGAGTGGCGCAGGATTGTTGAAGAAGCCATTGATGTTGAACTGCCTGATTTTGACTTACCCGGTTTTAGACCTGGGTGTGGTTCCCGGACACAGGATCCCGGTATGCCTTCAATACTTGCGGCGAAATATGATCGGGAAAAACTGCAATCCAGGGCGCTCACCATTGCTGAGCAAGAGGACGAAATGGAAGCCTGTTTTGACCGGGGTTGGTCAGATGGGCTGCCGGTAGTACCGCCCACGCCAGAACGAGTGATGCGGATGCTGACGGGTACCCATCGAGCCAGTGATGAAATTGTTGGCGTTGTGCCACCAGATTTAATTGAGTGCACGATTGAAAAAATTGCCATCAATGCTGTTCTGGCTGGTTGCAAACCCGAGTATCTTCCGGTCGTTATCACTGCAGTAGAAGCCGCGCTACAAGATGAGTTTTGTATGCACGGGCTTCTGGCAACGACCTATTTTTCAGGACCGATGATTATTGTGAATGGACCAATGAGTCGGGCTATTGGCATGAACTCTAAAGGCAACGTCCTGGGCCAGGGAAATCGGGCCAATGCGACCATCGGCCGGGCACTGCAACTTGTCATAAGGAATGTTGGCGGGGGTAAACCTGGCGGAGTCGATCGATCTGTCTTCGGTAACCCTGGCAAATATACCTATTGCTTTGCAGAAGATGAGACGAATTCCTGCTGGGAATCCCTGGCGGTGGAAAAAGGATTCGCGGACACTGCCTCTACCGTGACGCTGTTTGCCGCTGATGGCATGCAGGGAATCGTGGATCAAAAATCCCGGGACCCGGAATCGTTATGCAGAAGTTTTGCTGCTGCTTTGCGTGTAGTCGGCCACCCAAAAATGGTCCTTGCCGCCGACGCAATACTGGTGGTGTCACCGGAACACGAACGCGTTTATCGGCTTGCTGGCTGGTCCAAACAAGATGTGAAGGATCGGCTTAAAGCGCTGCTGATGATCGAAGGTAGCGAACTTATTGCCGGGGCAGGTGGGATCGCTGAAGGGTTGCCCGCAAAGTTTGCCGATGCCCAATTGCCGAAATTCAGGGAAGGGGGATTTAACATTGTTCGAGCGGGTGGCAGTGCAGGTATGTTTTCTGCCATCATTGCTGGCTGGGGGGCAAGCGGATCAATCGGCAGTGTGCCAGTAACACGTGAAATCAAGTGAATTTGTAACGAAAAAAAGGGAGAAAAGATGACGACCTTCATGGATCCAACTTCCGAGCGATCGCCGGAAAATCTGCAGCCGCTGCCGCGACCGACAGATTTGACCGGAAAAACAGTCGGATTACTCGATATATCTAAACCCAGGGGTGATATCTTCATTAATCGCCTGGAAGACCTGCTTATCCAAAAGGGTATAAATACCAAACGATATAAAAAACCAACATTCACGCGGGTTGCACCGCTCGAATTAAAACAGCAAATCGCTGAGGAATGCGATGTCGTCATCGAATCACTAGCCGATTGAGGCTCGTGCACGTCGTGCAGTTTGCATGACATTATGGATTTAGAAAAAAGAGGCATCCCGGGTGGGTTTGTTGCGTCGGCAGAGTTTGTTGAAGCTGCCCAGGCCCAGGCCGAATCCCTGGGGTTTGATCCTCACAAGGTCTTCGTCACACATCCCATTCAGGATAGAACTGATGTCGAGATGCAGGAACTTGCAGAAGAGGCATTCGAAGAAGTATTGGCGATGGTGCTAGGGAAGCTCTGATTAGACGCATTGATCGCTATACTGATCATGAATCGATACGAGAAGATGTGTGAAGTTTCAGGAAAACACACCGCTTGGTGACAAGAACAGCCTGCGGCTTGCCGCAAACGCCAGATGGTTTTGCCGTGTATCGTCGGTCGATGACGTGTTTAGCGCTGCGAGTTTCGCTCAGGAAAAGGCAGTCCCGATCATCATGCTGGGCAGCGGAACGAACATAGTCCTAATGCAGGACCTCGATGCGCTGGTCGTCGAAAATGGTCTTCTGGGGAAGACGGTTGCGGATGGATTAGTGACTGTAGCTTCTGGAGAAAATTGGCATCAGTTGGTGAGCGACTCCGTCGCACTGGGGCTCTATGGCCTCGAAAATCTGGCGTTGATCCCCGGTACAGTTGGCGCAGCGCCAATTCAAAATATTGGTGCCTATGGCGTCGAGCTGAGCAGCTGCTTTGATAGTCTTGACGCCATTCACTATCCGACGCTTGCGTGTCGGCAATTCTCCAGAGAAGATTGTCAATTTGGATATCGGGAAAGCCTGTTCAAATCTGATCCAGAATGGATTGTTACAAAGGTAACACTGAAGCTGTCAGCAGTAGACTCGCCAGTTATCAGCTATCCTGCTGTACAAAATTATCTTGAAGACCATCAGATCGAAGCCTCAGGATTGTCAGTGTTTAATGCAGTCACAACGATTAGAAAACAAAAATTGCCTGATCCAGCTGTTACGCCGAACGCAGGAAGTTTCTTTAAAAACCCCATCATTTCAGTCGAACAGGCGATGAGCCTAAGTGCTAATTTCCCGGAGATGCCGTTATTCCGGGAAGGTTATGACGGTGGAGCACTGGCGAAATTGTCTGCTGCCTGGCTGATCGATCAGGCAAAGCTCAAGGGCATTACTGAAGGTGGATTTTCAGTCTCGAGCCAGCACGCGCTTGTCATTATCAATGACGGCAGCGGCTCTGCAGAAGATTTGGGAACCCTCATTACCCGCATAAGAAAACGGGTGATGGAATATTTTGGGGTAGAACTTGAGATTGAACCTCGCATCTACCCTGCCTGAAAACCGCCTGGAACTCTCTTTGCCCTATGGCCCAGAAGTCGCCTCGCGATCTTCCGGATCAACAGGATCTTCATCTGATTCGATCGGCTTATCATCCACTGGTGACGCATTCACCTGGCCTCTCGGATCATTCGAAACGCGTCCCGTAAGGCTTGGATGCCCAACCTCAATGATTCGGGATTCGGTGGCGGCTGCCAGTTCCACGGGGCGTTTGACTAGGGCTGACAGCACTTGCGATTGTATGGGAGAGCCTGGATTTAACCTTGGGTCATTGCCAGCTCTGCCGAGTTTGGACGGGTGTGCACTGGAATTCATTTCCGCTGATTCGGGTGTCTTTTCCTCAACGATAGTGCTTTCAATTTCCGGGAGGTCCCCGGGTGCGTCAACAGTGGCTTGTTCTGTGCCTGCACTGACAGGTGCTTCCACGGAAGTATCTTCAGCGGAAAGTACGGTTTCTGTGGCGGCGGTTTCCAGGGCAGCCTCCTGTGTAGGTGCCTGAACAGCTTCCTGTGCACTCACAGGAACAGCTCCCTGATCAGTTCCTTGAACGGTTTCCTGAGCAGGCAGGGTCGCTGCTTCAGCCGTTACTGGGTCTGTAGTGACCTGGACAGGTGGAGTCTGTTGTTCCGTCGACTGTGATGTCTCTTGTTCGGGCGTTCTCCTGGGTTGATTTGAACGCTCGCGATTACCGCGATTTCGTTTGTCTCTGCTTTCACCGCTTTCCTGGCGATCGCGGTCTGGTCGATCATTTCGAGCCGGGCGTTCATTTCGCTCCGGGCGGTCATTTCGCTCCGGGCGGTCATTTCGCTCCTGGCGGTCAGCCCGACGCTTATCGTTGTTACGCTTTCTATCCGGAGCATTCTTGCGGCCGGAAGAATCCTGCTCAGTTCTTTGATTGGCAGACCTATTGTCCCTTTGTTTGTTGCTTGCGTCACGATGATTGTCCTGCCGTTTGCGATCATCGGTTTTCCTGCCGCGATTACGATTATTCTGACGATTTCGTTTAGGCGCAGAGGGTTCCTGTTTCTTGTCTGAACTGAACAGGCCCAGGAACCTGGATAACAAACTTTTGCCCTTAGCAGCGGGTTTCTTTGCAACTGGCTTCTTTTTGACAGGCTGTGAGGCAGGCGGGGTCACTGCTTTGACAGCTGCCTGCTCTACCGCAGCCGGTTTTGCAGGGGTTTCGGTTTTTTCCTCGGTTTCTTCACTACTGGTGATTTCATAAGAGACTTCAGCTTCTTCTGAATCCTGGGATCGGATTCTTTCGACGCGATAATGCGGGGTTTCCATTTCAGGGTCTGGTACAACTACCACTCGAACTGAATTTCGTTCCTCAATTTCAGAAAGGACATTTCGTTTTTCGTTAAGCAGGAACGATGAAACACTAATGGGCAGAAACGCACGAATTTCTGAGCTGGTCTCTTTTAATGCTTCCTCTTCCATCATGCGGATAACCGCAAGCGCAGACGATTCAATATCGCGAATAGTACCCAGGCCGCTACAGCGAGGACATACCACACCGCTGGTTTCACCCAGTGATGGTCGTAATCGTTGTCGTGACATTTCCAACAAGCCGAATCTGGAAATTTTTCCAATCTGGACACGGGCACGATCAACCTGCAAAGAGTCTCGCATGCGTGTTTCCACAGCTCTTTGATTTTTTTGTGCGCTCATATCGATAAAATCAATGACGACCAGACCACCGATATCGCGTAAACGCAGCTGTCTGCAGATTTCCTCTGCAGCCTCAAGGTTGGTATTCAATGCTGTCTCTTCGATATCAGCCCCGCGAGTTGCCCGGGCAGAGTTAATATCGATGGAAACAAGCGCTTCTGTTGGGTCAATAACCAGGGCGCCGCCAGAAGGCAACCTGACCTCCCGCTGGAATGCTGATTCGATCTGTCCTTCTATTTGATAACGATTAAAAAGCGGCACATCGCTTTCGTAGAACTTAATCCGCGATCTGAACTGGGGCATTACCTGTTCAACAAACTCGCAGGCTTGCTCAAAAGACTCTTTGGTATCGAGTTGGATCTCGCTGATGTCTTCTCTTAGATAGTCCCTGATGGCGCGAATGATTACGTCACTTTCCTGATAAATCAGAAATGGGGCGCTACGATCTTTTGCCGCTGTATCGATAGCCTGGGACAAGTGCACCAGATATTCGAGATCCGATTGAAGTTCTTCTGCGCTGCGATCGACACCTGCAGTTCGAACGATAACACCCATGTTGGCGGGTATATCCAGCTGGGACATGGCGTCTTTAAGCTGATCACGTTCCTCACCTTCGATTCGTCGGGAAATACCCCCGGCACGCGGATTGTTGGGCATCAATACAAGGTAACGCCCGGCCAGCGAGCAGAAAGTCGTTAAAGCAGCACCCTTGTTGCCACGTTCTTCTTTCTCGACCTGGACAATAATTTCCTGGCCTTCCTTAATGATGCTCTGAATATTAACCCGCCCTCGAATTTTCGACGGAGGAATGGAGAAATATTCTGGGGAGATTTCTTTGAGCGGCAAAAAGCCGTGCCGGTTACCACCGTAATCGACGAAGGCAGCCTCAAGGCTGGGCTCCACGCGGGTAATTTTGGCCTTGTAGATATTGGATTTTTTTTGTTCCCGGACTCTACTTTCGATGTCCAGGTCGAACAGTTTTTGCCCATCGACCAGGGCGACTCGCAACTCTTCACTGTGAGTTGCGTTGATTAACATTCTTTTCATTTTGATTCACACTATTTCAGACGCTCTGAAACTGCGATAGTGAATCACCAAATCAATTTATTATTGTCAGTGCTGATGCCGTAAGGCTGCTCTTACAAAAAATAGGCTCCCACAAAGTAGAGTCTTGGTCTCTGGCAGTTGATGGCTTATGGCCCGATGTCTTGGGGCCTTGCTCTATATTTACTGCTTAAGCCTGTTAACTGCTGTAATTAACCGATTTGACGCTGCACTATCCGCTCATTGCGCGGTTATTGCTTGTCTAGCCCAAATTGAAGCTAGACCCCAAATATTCATTCCTCAAGTTTCACTAAACTTGACTATTTTACTGTTAACGTTGGCGCTCATTTATGGCACAAACGCTCTAAAAAATGACGGTGTTATTCAAAACATGTATAAAGCCGTCTGCTGCTAATCATAGCAATAAATGGTGATGATTCAAATTCAAGTCGAAACACGCTTATGACAGGCACAAAAGTACAGATTGTTACCATCGATATCGAGGCAGCGGGGCAAAGAATCGATAACTTTCTGATTAAAAACCTCAAAGGCCTACCAAAATCCAGAATCTATCGCATCATCCGCAAAGGGGAAGTGAGGATTAACGGTAAACGCTGTAAGGCACAGACACGTCTTCTGTCGGGCGACCAGGTGCGTATCCCGCCCATCGCCCATTTGCCTGAACGGTCGAGTGCCATAGGTAGCTTTCATGATCTGGACAGCCTTATTCTATACGAGGACACACATCTGCTTGTCGTTAACAAGCCAGCAGGTATGGCCGTGCATGGCGGTAGCGGTGTTAGTGTTGGTGTGATCGAATCCCTGAGGCATGTGTTTCCAGAGGGCAATCGCCTCGAATTAGTGCATCGATTGGACCGCGGAACCTCTGGCTGCCTGATGGTCGCAAAACGTCGCAGCTATTTGAAACATCTACAGGACGCATTGCGACAACCCGGCCAGATCAAGAAGCGCTATATTGCCATGGTACATGGTCACTGGCCTGATCAGTTGGCTTGCATCAACGAATCATTATTGACCAGTTCAAAAACCGGGCGAGAGCGAATTACACGAGTGAGTCCAGACGGCAAGCGGGCAATTACCGAGTTTCAGCTAGTTGCCCGGGGCGATGACGTCTCATTAATCCGTGCTTCTCCACTGACTGGCAGAACACACCAGATAAGGGTGCACGCACGATGGGCCCGGCATCCCCTGGTGGGTGATTCCCGTTATGGTGATGAAGATCGCGATCGAACAATCAGCATGGGTGCCAGGCTCATGCTGCATGCCGCGCAATTACATATCCCCGCGCTTGGCGACCGTGAAGCGCTGGATATAATGGCACCCATTGATAGCCTGTTTCGATCAGAAATGAAAAAAGTTGTTAATATTGAAGAAAAATATCTATTTAAAACAAAATGATAAGGAGCTTACTTAAAGTCGAGTATTTCGTGACCCAGCAGCAACAGGCGCTCTGTCAGCAGCATGAGGGGTAGCCCGTAGAGTGTATTGATATCCCGGCCTTTTGTGCCGTTAAGCAGTGTAATGCCTGCTTTTTCAACTTTGATGGACCCAGCACAGTCCCAGGGTTGGTCTTGATGCAGATAGGATTCTATTTGGCGATTGGATAATTGTTTAAACAGGATTTCATAGTCCTCGATACCACTCGATTGCCGGCCTTCGCTGGAAAGAAGGGTCAGCGCCGTTGAGAAAGTCACCCATTGGCCGCTGAATTGCTGTAGTTGACGCATGGCCAGGTCGAAATTGCCGGGTTTTCCATAAATTTGACCCTCCAGGTGACATACCTGGTCTGATGCAATAACGATCCAATCATCGCCAACAGGCTGCCGATCGCCCACGGATCTGGCTTTTTCAGCAGCCAGCCGTGCGGCCAGGTGACAGGCTGTTTCAGATTTTGCGGGGGTTTCATCCGTTGTTGGCGCTTGCTGGCAAAATTTGATCCCCAATTGATCGAGAAGGGCTTTTCTATAAGCTGAAGTTGAGCCTAATATTAGTCTCGGAATGGTCATATCTTACTGAATTCCTGCAATTTTTTATCCGCCGCCGCTATTTTCTTTGACACGGGCAGAGTGACTCCCTAAGATGCGCCCCTTATGTTAACAGGGCCCCTACCAGAGCTGATTGATCATCGTAAATTGGCCAATCAGGCAGGGGTGCTCGAAGGGTCAATTCCCATTGAGCGGTTCCTGCGTTTTAAGGGAATGCTGGCAGAAGCAACGGGTGATGTTCAACTAGATCTCAGTTTTGATCGAGGTGACCTTAAATGCACACTCGTTGCCGGCAAGGTGTCAACAAAAGTGCATCTGGTTTGTCAGAGCTGCATGACCCTATACGTTCAGACAATGAACTGTGATATTTCAGCCTCTGTCGTGGTTGACGAGTCAAAGCAAGTCGTCTACGAACAGGAAACTGAAGTTATTGTGCATGCGGAAAAACTTATTCCGATAGTTGACCTGGTGGAGGATGAGCTAATCCTGGCGCTGCGAATGATACCGAGGCACCCGGATGAATGCCCTGATGGTGAATATTCTCAGGAACCGGTGGTCGAAGCAGTCATACCAGAGGTCAGCGAAACCGAAACTTATCGTCCATTTGCTAATTTAGCTGAGACGATCAATAAACAGAACAAAGCGGAGAGCTGAGATGGCTGTTCAAAAAAGTAAAGTAACCCGATCAAGACGCGGGCAACGTCGCTCTCATGATTCTCTTAGCGGGCCAACGCTGTCAGAAGATTCTACTACCGGTGAAACCCATCGACGGCATCACGTGACTGCCGATGGTTTCTATCGAGGCCAAAAGGCCGTACACAATAACGACGGCTAGGGAAGCTCTGATTAATTGGATTTTTTTGTGAGGACAAGGCGAACTCGCACGGAGGATGAGTACGCGTTCAACGCGGTCATCGCAAAAAAGGACTTTAATCAGAGGTTACCAGGAGATCAGCTAATGCCACATTCGTGGTACGAATTTATCTCATGAGTAAACTTGCGTATATCTTTCCTGGACAGGGTTCCCAGGCTGTCGGCATGCTGAATGATGTTGAGCAGACGGTAAGCGAACTGTTCGAGGAAGCATCTTCAATCCTCGGATACGATCTTTGGAATCTTATCGCTGAAGGTCCCGAAGATCAGTTAAACCAGACCGAATTTACCCAGCCTGCATTATTGACTGCGAGTGTCGCGCTCTATCGTTTATCCCTGGCACAGGGATTGCCGGTGCCCAGTGTCGTCGCTGGCCACAGCCTCGGTGAGTACTCCGCTCTGGTCGCGGCCAATGTGCTGGAATTTGCTGATGCCGTTGCCCTCGTGCAAAAACGTGGGCAGTTTATGCAAACCGCTGTACCTGTCGGCGAAGGCGGTATGGCAGTGGTATTTGGTATTGCGGATGATCAGGTCATTGCGGCCTGCGAGACTGCAGCGCAAGGCGAGATCGTTCAGGCGGCGAATTTCAACGCGCCTGGTCAGGTTGTGATTGCCGGTGAAAACGACGCGCTCAATCGTGCGATAAAAGCTTGCGAAGCCGCAGGCGCCCGCCGTGTCATTGGCCTGGCGGTCAGTGCACCTTTCCACAGTAAATTGATGCAACCGGCCGCAGAAGAAATGGCCAGCCTTCTCGGTGAGGTCGTGTTTTCGAAACCTGAGATCGAGGTCATTCAGAATGTGGATGCCTGCTCATGCAAAGACCCGGATGTGATCCGGAAAAAACTGGTCAGCCAGATGTATGGTGCAGTATTGTGGACTGACACGGTAGCCCGGATGAAATCAATGGGGGTTGAGACAATTGTTGAATGTGGCCCCGGTAAAGTATTGTCTGGGCTGGTGAAACGGATTGATAAGTCCATCAAGGGATTGAATATCAACTCACAGGCAACAATGATGTCTGCGAGTGAGGCGTTGTGTACGTGAGGTGCAAGGGCAATGACTGACAAAGTTGCATTGGTGACCGGTGCGAGTCGGGGTATTGGCAAAGCCATTGCCGCACGTCTGGCGGTAGAGGGCTTCACTGTTCTCGGAACCGCTACCACCCAAGCCGGGGCAGATGGCATCTCGTCTGAATTTGAGGCAAGTGGCGGTGCAGGTTTTGTGTTGAATCTGCTGGAAACAGAATCCATCGATGGTTTGTTTAGTGGGATAAAAGAAAAATATGATGCGCCTCTGGTGCTGGTCAATAATGCCGGGATAACCAAAGATAATATTGCACTTCGCATGAAAGATGAGGAGTGGGATGATGTTATCGGCACCAACCTCAGCGGATTATTTCGTGTCACCAAGCGGTGTCTGAGGGCAATGACGAAAGCAAGATGGGGACGGGTCATTAACCTTACGTCGGTCGTGGGCGCCATGGGTAATGCGGGTCAGAGCAACTACGCGGCAGCAAAGGCGGGTATAGTCGGTTACAGTAAATCGCTGGCTGCGGAGCTAGGTTCTCGAGGAATTACCAGCAACTGCATAGCGCCAGGGCTCATTGAGACGGATATGACCGACAAACTGAACCCGGACCAGCGAACAGCCATGCTAAACCGTATCCCTTTGGGTCGGCTCGGTGAAGTGGCTGAAGTCGCTGCCCTGACTGCATTTCTGGCCAGTGAGAGTGCTGGCTATATAACCGGCGAAACAATTCATATTAATGGTGGAATGTATATGAGCTAGGGAAGCTCTGATTAATGTCGGAGTGACGCATCACTTTTTTCGTGAGGACAAGGCGAACTTGCACGGAGGATGAGTACGGGTTCAACGCGGTCATCGCGGAAAAAGACTTTAACCAGCGGTTCCCTAGCCCGAATTAGCAGCATTTTTGCTTGCAAAATGGCTCTAAATCTGACGTTGACCGAATAAAAAACTTGATGAATTATCTAGCATTTCATTAAACTAGCGCAGCTTGACTGTATATATGTAGGAGTAAATCTAGACATGAGCACTATCGTAGAACGAGTGACCAAACTGGTTTGTGAGCAACTCGGTGTAAAAGAAGAGGAGGTCACGAATGAGGCTTCTTTCGTTGAAGATCTGGGTGCGGACTCGCTCGACACAGTCGAGCTGGTTATGGCCCTTGAAGAGGAATTCGAGACGGAAATTCCTGATGAAGATGCAGAGAAAATCACGACAGTTAAAGATGCTATCGATTACGTCGAAGCCCACACTTAATCTTTTGGGTTAAGTAAAGACAAGGCCGTGATCGTCCTGGACGATCACGGCTTTTTTGCTTGGGAGATAAAAAAAGGGGACCAACTTGCCATCGCGAAGAGTCGTTGTGACCGGTATGGGGATGTTGACGCCGTTAGGCGCTGACCTTGAAACGTCATGGCAAGGATTGACCGCAGGAAAAAGCGGGATATCAACTATTACATCTTTTGATGCAGCAGATTTTCCAGTACGTTTTGGCGGCGCCGTCCCTGAATTTGATATTTCCAACTATATTGGCCCCAAAGAAGCCAGGCGATTAGATGGCTTTATTCAGTTTGGCCTGGTGGCGGGCATTCAGGCCATGCAGGATTCTGGCCTTGAAGTCACAGACGAGAATCGACATCGAATCGGGGTGGCAGTTGGCTCAGGTATTGGGGGCATTGTCACCATCGAAGCCTGCTATGACGTTATTAACGATCGCGGTCCTTCCAAGGTCTCACCTTTTTTTGTGCCTTCCTGCATCATCAACATGATTGCTGGCAATCTATCGATCATGTACGGACTGCAGGGACCGAACATTGCCATAACGACAGCCTGTACGACGGGAACCCACAATATTGGTTTTGGTGCGCGAATGATCACCGCCGGTGACGCCGATGCGATGATCGTCGGTAGTGCCGAAAAATCGACCTCTCCAACAACCATGGCGGGTTTTGCTGCGATGAGGGCATTGTCCACCAGAAATGATGCGCCTGAACTGGCTAGCCGTCCCTGGGATAAAGACAGAGATGGATTCGTTCTAAGTGATGCCTCGGCTGTCCTGGTGCTTGAGGAGTATGAACATGCGAAATCAAGAGGGGCGCGGATTTATTGCGAACTAGCAGGTTTTGGCATGAGCGCCGATGCATTACATATCACTTCGCCTTCCGAAAATGGCGAGGGCGCTGTCAGGGCAATGACCAATGCGTTAAATGATGCGGAGATGCCAGCCAGTGACATTGGGTACATTAATGCACACGGCACCTCGACGCCGCTTGGCGACATTACGGAAACAAAAGCGATCAAGACCGTCATGGGATCAAGTGCGGACAAGGTGGCGGTGAGTTCCACAAAGTCGATGATTGGTCATGCGCTGGGTGCGGCAGGGTCAGTGGAAGCTGTCATTACGATACTCGCATTGCGTGACCAGGTTGCCCCACCAACCATTAACCTTGATAACCCCAGCGATGGTTGCGATCTGGATTATGTCCCGCATCAGGCGAAACAGATTTCTGTGAAGGCGGCTCTCAGCAACTCCTTTGGCTTCGGTGGTACCAATGGTAGCCTGATCTTCAAACAGCTGGATTAAGGAAAATCGATGATTCGGGTGACCGCGATACGAGTCCTTATTGTTGTTGTTCCTCTTCTGGTTCTCGCCGGCCTGGTGTCAGGATTTGTTCATCATCAACTGGCCCAGCCAGTTACCGTCGACGCGCTATTCAATATTGAACAGGGCAGTAACCTTGTCGTCGTGACGCAACGGCTTACCACAAGTGAAGTGCTGCCAATAAACGGTAATCTATTCAAAGCGATTGCACTGGCGACCAGGAGTGCAGGCGCAATTCGTGCAGGGCAATACCAGATCAAACGGGGTATGACGAGCCTTGACCTACTGGCACTGTTTCGTTCAGGAAAGGTCAAACAACACAAATTGACCTTCCCGGAAGGTTGGTCATTGAATCAATGGCTGGCATTGATGCGGCAAGCGCCTCATCTGGATAACCTGACGACCTCTATGACTCGTGCAGAATTGTCGCTAAGCCTGGGTATAGTTGGAGACCCGGAAGGCTGGATGTTCCCGGACACCTATCAATATACAAAAGGTGATAGCGATCTTGAGATTTTGGTTCTCGCACACACAAAGATGAACAAGGTTCTTGAAGAGCAATGGCAACAGCGCGGAATCCTGGGCTTCATCGATTCTCCTTATCAGGCGCTCGTGCTCGCGTCGATGATCGAAAAAGAAACAGGCTTTCAACCGGATAGAGAAAAGATCGCAAGTGTTTTCCATAATCGATTAATAAAAGGTATGAAACTGCAATCTGATCCCACGGTTATCTATGGATTAGGCGACGGGTTCAATGGCGACCTGACCCGGCAGGATCTGAAGGTCGATACGCCGTACAACACATACACCAGGACTGAATTGCCGCCGACGCCAATCTGTTCGCCTGGGCGAGCCTCAATTCGCGCGGCGCTGACAGCCAGTGCTCATCCGTTTCTTTACTTTGTTGCCAAAGGCAACGGGCAAAGCCAGTTTTCTATCAGTCTTAAGGAACATAATGAGGCTGTTAACAGATACCAAAAAAAGCAGGGCAGATGAGCAGGGGTAAATTCATTTCAATTGAAGGGGTCGAGGGGGTTGGTAAATCGACCAACATTGAGTTCATCGCTGGACTCATTGGCGAGGCCGGACATGAAGTGGTGGTGACCAGAGAACCTGGTGGTACCGCTTTGGGTGAACGAATACGGCAAATTCTTCTGGACAAAAATGAACGTCAGATGACCCCAATGACAGAATTATTGCTGATGTTTGCGGCGCGGGCTCAACATGTGAACGAAGTTATCGAGCCTGCTTTGGCGAGGGGGGCATGGGTCATCTCCGATCGATTTACCGACTCGTCGTTCGCTTATCAGGGAGGCGGGAGGCAATTGGGTGAAGAAGTTGTCGCCCGGATCGAACATCTAGTGCTAAGGGATTTTCGGCCGGACCTGGTGTTTATTCTGGACCTGGATATCGAGACTGGCCTGAAGCGGGCAGCAACTGTTGCTGAAGCAGATCGGTTTGAGATTGAACAAATCGCTTTTTTTGAGCGTGTGAGGACTGCTTTTATACATCGCTCGACCTTACCGGGGTACTTCCGAATAGATGCTTCATCGCCAATCGACCAGGTACAGGCTGAGATAAGAAAAATCCTTCGGGAGTTCATTGCTTGAGTACAAAAATATTGCCATGGCACGCGCCACAATGGCAACGACTCTGCACACAATTCAAAGATGGCAAGCCGCCCCATGGAATTCTGTTAACTGGGGCAGTCGATTCGGGCAAATCCCTGTTTGTCTCAAGCTTTTCCGAGCGATTGCTTTGCCAGGGTAACCAGCCGCCTTGCGGTGTTTGCAATCAATGTAATCTTGTCAGTGCACAAACCCACCCGGATTTGCTCACCGTGACCCTGCAGGATTCAAAACAAATAAAAATTGAACAGATTCGTGATGTCATCTATTGGGCCAACCAGACAGCGCAACAAGGTGGCTGGAAAATTTGTGTGGTCAATCCGGCGGATAAGTTAAATATCCACGCTGCCAACGCATTACTTAAAAGTCTTGAAGAACCTCCCGCGAAGACGCTGATTATTCTGGTGACGGATCAACCCAGCCGTATGTTGCCTACCCTACGTAGCCGTTGCCAGCATATTGATTGCCAGCTACCTTCCAGAGTAGAAGCATTGGATTGGTTAAAATCGAAGATGGATACGTCCACCGATATTGGCCTGTTATTGGACATAGCCAATGGCGTTCCCTTGCGAGCGCTCAATAGCATTGATGAGGATTATCTGGCGCTCAGGCAGAAGATTGCGGCAACTCTTTTAGCACTCCCAGAAGGGGTCAGGTCTCCCATTCTGGCGGCATCTGAGTTAAAAGACGCTGATCCATTAGAGGTGCTCAACATTGCCTATCTGCTGGTATCGGACTCAATCGCTTATGCATTGACCACTGGGAATTCGGATAAAGAGACAGGTGTAGTCAGAAACATCGATTTGGAGCCCCTTCTCAAAACCTACGCAGGCCTTGATTCCATTGATGATCGCTACCAGTTGCTTGACCGAATCACGAGTGCCAGAGGCATGATACTGGGCACTTCAAACGCCAATCCACAGATGCTGATTGAATGGGTATTTATCAAAGCAACCCAATGATGTCGCTGATTCTCAGCTTGTAGATTCGAATTTCATAGGGCATCATCTTCTGCAACAACAACCTGGTAAGAGTACATGGCTAAGTTAGCCCGGGGGGGCGGCGGCAAGAAAACGATGATCGCGCTGACGATCAAGGATAAAGTCGTCTTGCACAACTACTATATGCCGTTCATTCAAAATGGTGGCTTGTTTATTGCCAATCGAACCGAGTATGACCTCGGTGACGACGTTTTCATATTGCTTAACCTGATGGATGAAGCAGAAAAAATACCGGTTGCAGGTAAAGTGGTGTGGATCGCAAAGAAAGGCGTAAAGAGTCCCCACACGCCAGGTGTTGGGATTCAATTTAGTGATCCTGATAATATCGCGAAGGATAAAATCGAAACCTATCTGGCAGGATCTCTGGGTTCTGCAAACGCTACTGCAACGATGTAACAACCCCTGCTATGACCTACTGCATTGCCATAAGAATTGATGCCGGACTTTGTTTTGTCAGCGATTCCCGTACCAACGCTGGTGTCGATAACATCAGCATCTATTCAAAGATGTTTACGTTTTCAAACGAAGGTGAGAGGCAGCTAATGGTCCTTTCATCGGGAAACCTGGCTACCAGCCAGGGTGTCATTGCTCAGATTAAAAAAGACATCAAGAAAGGTGCGACTGAAAATCTGCTGACGGTGGGGTCTCTGGAAGAAGCTGCTGACTACATTGGTGAAATCAATATCATGCAGCAGGAAAAGCACACTCGCGGTGAAATTAACTACGAGGCTAGTTTCATCGTTGGCGGGCAGATTGGCCGCCAAAAGCATGAAGCCTATCTTGTGTACCCGCAAGGCAATCACATCACCACTTCGAAGGACACGCCGTTTCTCCAGATTGGTGAAAGCAAATATGGGAAACCGATCCTTGATCGAATCATTAGTCCGGGTATACCTATGGAAACCGCTGCTCTATGTGCTCTGGTATCGATGGATTCGACTATGCGTAGTAACTTAACGGTCGGACCCCCGATTGAAGTACTGCTGTATGACAAAGACTCACTAAACGTTTCAAAACGATACCGGTTTGAAGAAGACAGTGAGTATCTGAGACAACTCCATTCCAGCTGGGATGACCGCTTAAAAGAGGCCTTTGGCAATATACCCCCGATCGCCTGGAGCAAGGTCTGGGATCAGGCCAAAGAAAAGAACGGGATTCGCTAGTCAGACTGGTAGTCAAACCAGGTACTGTTTAGCTGATTGTGAATGTGTGCCAGATCAGCCTGGATGTCATCGATAAACATGTGAAGATCACCGCTCGCCAACAACTCTGCAACGTCGCTATTACTGATAGCCCTTTGTGCACGGGTAACGCTGCGAAGGGGTTCATCATGATTGGGCAGCCACGTAAAAGACTCATTTACGTCTGACAGGCAGTGTGCGACGGCACGCGGGAACTTTTCGTCCCTGAGCAAAAAATCTGCGACATCTTCTCCATTTATTCGATCGTCTACGTGTTGACGATACATCTGGTAAGCGGTTAATGATTGCAAAACATTCATCCACAGCATTGTTTCGTATTCACGAATCTCCGGATGTTCTGGATTAAGCAGGTTAAGGCAGCCAACATCCAGAATACGGGTGGTCATATCTGCCCGTTCCAAGTCTGAACCGATCTTCATGAAGTTGTACGCTTCATCAATGCTCATGCACCCCGAAAGGTAGCCGGTAAGTTCCTGGCAGCTTTCTGTGATGTCTTTTAGCAGTTGATGCCTGCCTTCGCGCCTGATTCCTTTATGGAGATTTTTTTCAAGGTACAGATAGAGTTTGTTTATTTTTTCCCAGGCCTCATTGGGCATAATTTCACGAGTGGTTCTGGCATTCTCTCTTGCCATACGAACTGAGGTCATGATGCTGCAATTCTCGCCATCCAGAAGAAACTTAATGACGTTCTTCTCATCCAGAATGGTAAATCGGGAGAAAAATCTGTCTTCATAGCCCGTAATGCTGATCAGGCTCGCCCAGATAAATTTTACTTTTGGTAAATCGAGAACCAGGTTCGTGTTCACGTTAATCAGACGGGCTGTATTTTCGATTCGCTCGACGTAGCGGCCAAACCAATACATTCTTTCGGCAACACGCGACAGCATCAGGTGCCTCTTGTTCTCTTAATGGGCTCGATAATCCATGTGTCTTTACTGCCGCCGCCCTGGGAGGAGTTTACGATCAATGAACCTTTTACCAGGGCAACCCGGGTTAATCCCCCCGCGGTTACATAGGTTCGATCGCCTTGCAGGATAAAAGGCCTGAGATCGACATGACGCGGTTCGATAGAATTGTCACACAAGGTCGGCACTGTCGATAAATTAATAATGGGCTGGGCAATGTAGTTTCTGGGGTTTGCTTTGATAAGCCGCTTAATTTCGGCAGTTCTGCGTTTGCTTTCATAGGGTCCAATATACATGCCATACCCGCCGGACTCATTGGCAGGTTTTACCACCAGGTTTTCAACGTTAGCCAGCACATGCTGCAGGTGTTGTTTGTTTGAACAGATGAAACTGGGGACGTTGGGTAAAATCGGATCTTCGCCGAGGTAGTACTTAATCATCTCCGGGACGTAGGTATAAATAACCTTGTCATCGGCAACGCCTGCTCCCGGGGCATTGGCCAGAGCGACCTTGCCTTTTTTCCAGGCGCGCATCAGCCCATTGACACCCAGTGCCGAATCCGCTCTGAAGACTTCCGGGTCCAGGTACAAATCATCTATTCGCCGGTAGATGACATCTACCCGACTTAATCCAGCGACAGTTTTCATATATACGCAGTTGTCATCCCCGACAACCAGATCAGAGCCTTCTACCAGCTCAGCACCCATACGTTGGGCCAGGAAGGAATGTTCAAAATAGGCAGAGTTATAGATGCCAGGTGTTAGCACGACAACTTCCGGAAAATCCATTGGTCTTGGGGAAATAGAACTTAACGTATCAAGAAGCTGGGTAGGGTAGTTGTCCATCGGCAGCACGTTATAGTTCTTGAACATTTCTGGCAGAATCCGCTTGCTGATATTCCGGTTTTCCAGCATGTAAGAGACTCCTGAGGGAACACGAAGATTGTCTTCGAGCACATAGATCGTGCCATCACCGTCCCGGATAAGATCAGTGCCGCAGACGTGCGCCCAGATGCCGAGCACCGGGGTGACACCTTCGCAAAAAGTGCGGTAGTCCTTTGACGAGGCAAGAATTTCCCTCGGAATGATTTTGTCTTTAATAATTTTCTGATCGTTGTAGACATCGGTAATGAACAGGTTCAGCGCACGCAGTCTTTGCTCAAGGCCTTTTTCAATAGGCTGCCATTCCTTTTTTAGAATAGTTCTGGGAATGATATCGAATGGCCAGTTGCGGTCGATATTGCCACCGTCACCGTCACTATAAACAGTGAAGGTGATACCCATCGAGCGGATTGCCAGTTCAGCGTCGTACTTGCGGCGGTTTAGTTCTTTGAGACTCGTCTTCTTGAGAAAGTTGCCGATATCCTTGAGACCAGGTCGGGATCGCTGGTTACCGGTGAATAGTTCGTCATAGGTGTTGGCGGGTGCCTTGTAGCCTTTCAGGTCCACTAGAATTCTTCTTCCATAATGCGGTAAGCCGTCTCAGTCATCCCGAGTTTTAGATAGGTTCGCTGTGCGCGTTCATTTTCTTTTTCTACATACAGTCGAATACCGCACACCTTGTCTTGTTGAGCTGCTGCTTCTTTGACAGCCGCATACATGGCGGAAAAGACACCCTGGCTTCGCTGTGGCCTTTCAACATAGACGCTCTGGATCCACCAGAAGAGACCATCGCGCCAATCGCTCCATTCATAAGTGATGGCAAGACAGCCAACAATGTGATCTTGGCTGTCGATTGCCACCAGGTAAAACCCGAGGCTTGTGTCAGTGAACATTTCCTGTACGCCTGAAAAGACTGTATCCCAGGGTAATTCCTTGTTTTCGGTCTCCATCGCCATCAGCTGGTTAAACCGCGCAATGGTTTCTGCATGCTGTGGGGTTGCTGGTATGATTCTGAAGGTCATGGCGGCGCAGTATAACGGTTTAGGCCAGTTCGCTCGCAGACAATCGGAACGCGATGTTAATCCCGGCTTTTCAAACGTATCCCACCTTCCTGCTGTCATTGCCAGCATGAACAGTGTTAGCACTGTTTGATTCAGGGTAATTCAATTAGTTAGATACAGGATAAGCTATAGGTTGTAACCGATTAAAATTACACGATATTCTGGTAAAAATATGTAGTGTCCTGCTCGCCCTGGCATCATCTTTGAGATAGCTTGGGGCCGTTATCAATTCCGAAAGGGCCCCTTCCTGCTGTAATTCTTCGGTTCATCGTCGAATTTTCTCGGCTCGCTGCTGCGGTATCGACAAGATAGCAACCAGGTGCTGATGAATGTCAGGATCTTCCAGGGCTATTTGAACGAGAGTGACGAAGGGCTCACCTTGTCTTTGCTGGGAAAAATGCCTGAACAGGTTTCTCACGCCGGGACTATCTTCTGCCTGTTGGTGAAACAATAAGCCGCATTGATGACGCGGGTTTCAGGGGCCAGGCAATGACCTCGGATGGTGCATTATCTACCGCCATGGTATATAAAGCCCCTTCTATCTGTACCGCGCACGCCAGGGCGTGAAGCGGTCTATCGCGACGATCTGCAGGAGGAAAAATGGTATCAGTCGTATATGAGGCACCCGATTCAATTGAGGGTGCAATAAATCTATTGGCCAACGCGGAGATCCCCGCGAACGTACTTGCCGGTGGCACCGATCTTATCATCCAGACTAACGGCAGCAGTGATGAGTCACGATTGTTCGTTGATGTAAAAAAGATCGCTGGTATGACAGATGCAACAATCGATAGTGAAGGTCTTGAATTGGGACCCTCAATGAGTTGTTCAGAATTCACCGCACGAGAGGATATCAGCCGGGTGTTCCCCGGATTAGTCGAATCGGCTTACCTGATTGGATCGACGCAGGTTCAAGGGCGAGCCAGTGTGGGTGGTAACCTGTGCAATTCTTCTCCCGCAGCCGATACGATTCCAGCACTCATCGTCAACGGCGCGCAGTGCATTATTGCAGGACCAGGAGGGGAGAGAAGTGTGGCCGTCGAAGACTTCGTGACAGGCGTGGGTTCAAACTGTATGGAAAAAGGTGAGTTGCTGAAGCAGATTAAAGTGCCAGCACCTGCACCAAACACTTCTGATGCGTACTTAAGATTTATTCCAAGATCTGAAATGGACATCGCGGTCGCCGGGGCCGGAGTCAGCGTTACATTAGATGGTACGGGCACCTGCGTGGCCGCGAGAGTGAGTATCTGCGCAGTGGCGCCCACTCCATTGCTGGTGGCTGATGCTGCTGCAGCGCTGGTTGGCTCAACACTGGACGATGCATCTTTGCAGGCAGCTGCAGATGCTGCCAGTGCAGCCTCAAGCCCGATCACTGATCGACGAGGCACGGCTGAATATCGCAGGCACGTTGTCGGAGTACTAGTAAAACGAGCGGCAAAGATTGCCGCAGAACGAGCGAAGGGGAACTAGAATCATGGCGAAAACACACGTATCAACCAGCATCAATGGGGAAGCGACAGAATTTCTGTGTGAGCCAGGCGACACTTTGCTCGATGTGCTGAGAAACGATTTGCAAATGACCGGCACCAAGGAAGGCTGTGGGTCTGGTGACTGCGGTGCCTGTTCAGTCACTTTCAATGGCGCCCTGGTTTGTTCATGCCTGGTTCTTGGCGTTGAAGCGCAGGGTGCTGAAATTGGCACTATTGAGGGAATTGGAGACAATGATAAGCTCCATGTTATCCAGGAAAAGTTTCTGGAACATGCGGCCCTTCAATGCGGTATTTGCACACCTGGATTAATCGTCAGCACCAAAGCACTTTTGGAAAAAAATCCAGATCCAACAGAAACGGAGGCCAGGTATTATCTGGCAGGCAATCTCTGTCGTTGTACGGGATATGACAAAATTATCAGGGCAGTGATGGATTCTGCTGAAGTGATGAGAGGAGGCGCATAAACATGAGTGAAGCACGGGAATTTAAATACATCGGACAGTCCACAATTCGTCCAGACGGATATGACAAAGTGACAGGAAGAGCGGCCTACGGTGCAGATTTGACTCTGCCCGGTATGATCTGGGGCAGGATTCTTCGAAGTCCACATGCCCACGCCAATATCCTCTCGATTGACACCACCAAAGCCGAGGCGCATCCCGATGTGCTGGCAGTGGCCACCTATGCTGACTTCGTTGAGCTGCAATCGAAAAGCGTTGCAGCCAGTGAAGGCGCTGCAGATGTACTGGATCTGGCACGGAATTGCCTGGCAGATGACAAGGCCTTGTATCACGGTCATGCCATTGCAGCTATTGCAGCACGAACAGAACGCGCGGCGAAAGATGCATTGTCATTGATCGAGGTAAAATATGAGTTGCTGCCTCCGGTGATGGACGTCGAAGACGCCATGAAAGATGATGCGCCGGTTCTGCATGCAGATATGTTCACCGCAGGATATGAAGAGAGGCCCTCCAAAGCCTCGAACATCGCCGTTCGTACCGAAATGAAGATGGGTGATATCGACGCCGGATTTGCTGAAGCAGACGTTATTATAGAACGGGAGTTCAGAACACCGACCGCTCACCAGGGCTATATAGAACCCCATGCCTGTACTGTCCGCTACGATGAAGATGGGCAATCAATGATCTGGTGTAGTACCCAAGGTCACTTCGATGTGAGAACCAGCACAGCCAAAGTGCTCGGTATGGATCTGGGCAAGTTGAAAGTGATCGCTAGTGAAATAGGCGGCGGATTCGGAGGCAAGACAGTGGTCTACCTTGAGCCGGTAGCCCTGGTACTTTCGAAGAAGTCAGGCCGTCCAGTCAAAATGGTGATGGAGCGAGATGAAGTGTTCATCGCAACTGGCCCCACTTCTGCGGCCAAGCTCAGAGCAAAAATAGGCGCGAAAAAAGACGGCACCATTACCGCTTGCCAGGGCTGGATGGCGTATGAGGCGGGCGCATTCAAGGGATCTCCAATGATGCCGGGTGTCATGACCATGTTTACGCCCTATGAGTGTGCCAACGTCACGGTTGAAGGCTTTGATGTAGTCGTTAACAAATCAAAATCTGCTGCTTATCGGGCGCCGGGCGCTCCCCAGGCAGAATATGCAGCGGAGATGGTTGTTAACGAGCTTGCAGAAGCGCTCGGCATGGACCCCATTGATCTACGACTGAAAAATGCAGCAAAAGCAGGGACCCAGACGATCTACGGGCCGAAGCTCAAAACCGTGGGACTCGTTGAGTGTCTTGAAGCCGCCAAAAATTCACCCCATTACCAATCGGCTATTGCCGAAGGCAATGGTCGGGGTATAGCAGCAGGCTTCTGGTTTAACATCGGCGGACAATCAAGTGTCACGGTTAACATGAATCCGGACGGTACCGGCACTATCGTTGAAGGCTCACCAGACATCGGTGGTTCCAGAGCCTCCATGCAGATGATGGCAGCAGAAGTGCTGGGTATTGCACCCTCGAACCTGAACCCCATCATTGCAGACACTGAAACCCTGCCATACAGCGCCAGTACAGGCGGCAGCAGGACGACCTTTGCAACAGGCATGGCGGTCATTGAGGCATCCGAATCAGTGGTAGCCCAGGTGAAACAGCGTGCGGCTGCAGTTTGGAATGTAACAGCTGAGCAAGTTGACTATGCAGATGGTGTCGCTTCGAATACTGCTGGTGACGACAAGCTAACCCTTGCTGAAGTCTGCAAGAGTGCAGAACAAACCGGCGGACAGATTTCCGGAATGGCAAATATCAATGCGCGCGGCGCTGGTCCCAGCTTTGCTGTTCATATCTGTGATGTGTTTGTTGACCAGGATACCGGCAAGGTGGACGTAATCCGCTACACGGCAATTCAGGATGCGGGTAAAGCCATCCACCCGGCCTATGTCGAGGGCCAACTTCAGGGTGGGGCCGTCCAGGGGATAGGTTGGGCGCTGAATGAGGAGTACATCTTCGACGAAAATGGTGTCATGGAAAACCAGGGTTTCCTTGATTATCGCATTCCACTTGCCTCGGACCTGCCCATGATCGAAACCATTGTGGTTGAAGTGCCGAATGCGTTTCATCCCTACGGCGTTCGCGGAGTCGGCGAGACTGGTATCATTCCGCCACTCGCAACAGTTGGCTGGGCAGTGGGCAAGGCGATTGACCGCAAAGTGGAAGAATTACCCTGTTCTCCACCTCGCGTACTGGCGCTGATTCAAAATGGCTAGGGAAGCTCTGATTAATCAGAGCTTCCCTAAGCCGTTGTTGTCACAGTAATGGCGACCGTCATCTTCTCCAGTGAGTTACAAAAACTGACTGGAGAAGAACAAACCAGCGTAAAGGCCAGAATTTACAAAGACATTATTGCTGAGCTGATCACGAGGTATTCGTCTCTTGAAGAGGAGAACCTGATGAAGATGGCGATCGCCATTGATGGTGAGATTGTTCACAATCCACTTCTCGAAGTCATCGATGAAACGAGCGAACTACATTTTCTGTATCGCATATCCGGCGGCTAGCATGACGCCAGGATTGGGCCGGTACTGACCGCAATGAAAAAGTTTCTGATCATCGTCGTCATACTCGTAATGGCACCTGTTGCCTACATCTCTGGTTATGGCGCCTACCACGGACTGGATGTGCCGAGCGGACTCGCGGCGATTTCAAAAAACCTCCTCGGAGATGAATTGCATTATGGCGCCGAGGAACCTGTGTCTGCGAGTAGCCTTAGCGTCAAACCGGCGAAAGTCACCTGGCGCGGAGATATTGAAAACGAATCGCTGGAAGAAGCGAGTGGCCTGGCCGCCTCTCGCCGACACGAGGATGTGCTTTACTCCATTAACGATAGCGGTAATGAACCAAGACTTTTTGCGCTCGGCACCGACGGGCGTGATCTGGGTTCATCTCCCATCCGTTACTCTGGAACCCATGATTTTGAGGATATCGCTTCATTCGAAATCGATAAAATTGCCTATCTGTTGATTGCGGACACCGGCGACAATTTTTACTGGCGCCGATCTGTGACGCTGCTGATCGTTGAAGAACCAGACCTTGAAACGCTAGCTACCGGTATGGGCCTGAATGTTGCCTGGTCTATTGAATTTTCGTATCCCGATGGTTATCGCGATGTAGAAGCTGTCGCAGTAGATGAGGAGAAGATTTATCTGATCAGCAAGCGCCGGGTTCCGGTGGAAGTCTATGAGCTCCCATTGCGGCCCGGCAAGATGCCGATTGTTGCCAAACGAATTGGCACCCTGACAGGCATTCCGCAGCCGACGGACAGGGACCTACGAGAAGATCCGGAATTTGGCAAGTTCAGGTCCATGCCGACAGCCTTTGACATCAATGGCAGGCATGCGATTGTTTTCACTTATCGCGATGCCTACTACTTCAGGCGTGGCCGACGAGAGAGTTGGGCCGCGGCGTTGACAAAGATTCCGAAAAGAATTCTTCTGCCGGACATCTATGGATTAGAGGCAGGAAGTTTCGATACACGAGCTCAGCATCTGTACGTTACCGGCGAAAGAGAAGATGGTGTGAGAAGGACGGGACTGTATCGGGTTCAGATGTAGCCATCCGGGTTCTGTTGCTGCCAGAGCCACGCATCCCGGCAGATATCTTCAATGGTTAGTTCTGCCGACCAGTCCAGCTCACGCTTTGCCAAACCTGGATCGGTGACACTAGATGGCACATCGCCTTCACGCCGGGGACCGACAGTCTTCGGCAAATGCTGATTGGTTGCGCGCTCAAATGCGCTGACAACCTGGCTCACCGAATGCCCCTTACCCGTACCCAGGTTGTAAGTGACCAAACCGCAATTTGTTACGAGTTTTTCCAGGGCAGCCAGGTGACCCTTGGCAAGGTCCTGTACATGGATATAATCCCGAATGCAGGTGCCGTCTGGAGTTGGGTAGTCGTCGCCATTGATGACCAGTTGATCGCGCGTTCCGATGGCAACCTGGGTAAGAAAGGGGACGAGGTTGCTGGGGATTCCTCGGGGGTCTTCACCCATTCGTGCACTGGGGTGAGCGCCCGCAGGATTAAAGTAACGAAGCAATGCGACATTGAATTCGGGGTTTGCAAGACAAAGATCCCGGAGCATTTGTTCTATGATGATTTTTGTTCGCCCGTATGGATTTGTCGCGACAGTTGCCCGGCAGCTTTCGTCGATGGGTACCTTTTCCGGATCTCCGTAAACCGTAGCAGACGAACTGAATACCAGAATGTTGACGCCGGTGGCAGCAAGTGCCTGGCAAAGACTGACAGAAGTCGAAACATTCAATTGATAATACAGCAGTGGGTCAGCGACAGATTCGCCGACGGCTTTTAAACCCGCGAAATGAATAGCAGCGTCAATGTGTTCGTCCCGGCAAATTTGCGTAACAATTTTACAATCCGCAACATCTTCCTCATAAAAACCAGGTTGCCGACCGCTTACCTCCTGGATTCGGTCGATGACCGACGCCTTGCTGTTGCGCAGATTGTCAACGATGACAACCTCGTGGTTAGCTTCAAGCAGCGCTACAGCGGTATGACTTCCAATATAACCGGCGCCGCCTGTCAGCAGAATTTTCATTGCAGAGGAAAACCCAATTGTTGTTCCAGTTCGCTCAGTGCCTGATCCGCGCTCAGCACCTTGATGGTCGTCATGCCCAGTGCCCTTGCAGGTTTCAAATTGATTCCCAGGTCATCAAGGTAGACGGCTTCACTGGGCAAGATTCCCATTTCCTCGCAAGCGAGTTCGTAAATTTTGGGGTTTGGCTTTCGAATTCCTACCTTGCTGGACTCTATGACCACTTCGAACATTGCCATGATCTCGGATATTGCTGCTGCTTTGTCCTCTGATCTGGCCATGCCAGGACCGGCACCCGTATTGACGTTGTTGGTAACACAACCAATAGATAGAGATTGCTTGATTATCTTGAGCGCATTCACCATCGACGGGCGAATTTCACCGGAGAGCAGGTCCAGAACCTGTTTGCCAAAAATTTCATGTCCCATCTTTCGCGCTTCTTCGGCAAATTTCTTGTCGAATTCATCAACGCTGATGGCGCTGCTTTCCAATTGTGCCCAGGCATTTGTCTCTGGTTCCATCGAATTGATGGTGCGGATGATATCGTTGGGTAAATTCCTCTCAGATTCAAAACGATTGAACGCTTCAAATGGGCTTGAGGTAATGACACCACCAAAGTCCCAGAGTACTGCCTTGAACATAAATATTCCGTCTAAGATTTAAAGGCGTAACTATACCGGATTGGACGGGGCGGCAGGGGCATTAGTCATCGGATACATTGATTTCAAAAGTGGCGGATTCAGGTCGCGCCAATCCACGCTGCGATGAGCTGACCGCATCAATCATGAGTTGAACGGTTTCAGAATCGGGGAACATTTTCTTGGCTTCGTTAACGGCGTCTTCCAGTCGCATTTCCCGCATAAAAAGAATTCGAAATGCCTTGCGTACTTCAGAGATATCTTTACTGGAATAGCCTGCACGCTCCATCCCGACTTTATTGATGACTCGCATGCGGGCAGGAAATCCTTCGGCAATCGTAAACGGCAGCACGTCCTGGATGGCCCTGGCCATACCTGCAATCATCGCGGCCTTACCGACGTGGCAAAACTGATGAATAGCAGAAAGGCCGCCGATATTGGCATGATCGCCGACCAATACGTGTCCGGCTAATACTGCCCCCTGACTTATGATGACATTGTTACCGACCCTGCAATTGTGGCCAATGTGAGAATGCCCAAGAAGTGCGCAATTATCACCCACTGAAGTTGTGCTGCCTTCCTCAGTAGCGCTGTGGACGCTGACAAATTCACGAATCACATTTCTGTCGCCAATTTTCGTGAAGGTGGTGGTACCAGGAATATATTTTTGATCTTGAGATTGCATGCCCAGGGTGACATAGGGAAATATGTCGCAGTTTTCCCCAATCGTTGTGTGAGGCTCAACGACAACGTGAGAGCGTAGCCTGCTGTCGGCTCCGATCTTCGTGTTGGCAGCTACCGTGCAGAAAGGACCAATTTTACAATTATCACCAATCTCCGCATCTGAATGGACGACGGCAAGCTTATCAACTTCTATCATGTCTGATTTCCAATATCCCCAATCTATCGCGTGACGACACTGGGATTTTGACAACCTGGTCCAGGAACAGTTCAGTACCAGCCAGGGAAATCGCAGTGAACCTCAGGACAATTCAAAGTCAACGTCCGAGGTGGACAGGACCCTTTGTTTCCTTTTAGATGGCTGGTGATATAATTACGGCTCCCAAAGCAATCGCCTCAGTTTAGTTTGCGGCGGCGATGACCGTAGCAGTTTACGCAAGACCAAACTTTAAATGCAAAGTAAGGCTACAGCGAGTATGCAGCAAATGACTACAGTGAGCCGATCTCTCGATAGATCATTGGTTAATCAACACAGCTTCGAGCGGGAAGATCTTATTGCCTGCGCCAAGGGTGACTTGTTTGGTCCTGGCAGGGCGAAATTACCTATCGGTGAAATGCTGATGGTAGATCGTATCACGGATATTCAGGAAGATGGCGGAGCCTACGGTAAAGGCCTCATACGTGCTGAACTGGATATCAATCCTGACCTCTGGTTCTTCAAATGCCATTTTGTCGGTGATCCGGTTATGCCAGGTTGTCTCGGCCTGGATGCGCTGTGGCAACTTGTTGGATTCTTTCTGGCATGGAAAGGTAATTGGGGATTGGGCAGGGCACTTGGCTGTGGAAAGGTGAACTTTCGAGGTCAGGTGTTGCCTGACGTACAATTACTGCAGTATGAAATAGATCTCAGACGAGTCAGGGAAGGCAAGGCAGTTTTGGCTCTTGCCAACTGCAGCGTACTCGCTGATTCGGAAATAATTTATACAGCCGAAGATGTAAAAGTCGGGCTGTTTACGTCACTGGAAGATTTTGGATAACGGAATGAAAAGAGCCGTCATTACGGGCATGGGAATTGTTTCACCGCTAGGTAACAACCTGGCGGAGACACTGGTGTCGTTAAGAGAGACCAAATCCGGTATCAAATTTCAGGAAGCCTATGAGGAGATGGGGTTGCGCTGTCATCTCGCCGGCAGTATTGATATAGACATCGAATCTCTGATTGATCGGAAACTGCGTAGATTTATGGGTGATGCAGCGGCATTTTCCTACATCGCAATGCAGCAGGCTATCATCGACTCTGGTCTTGAGGAATCAGAGGTTTCCAATGATCGGAGCGGAATCGTTGCCGGTTCTGGTGGTGCTTCTTCGTCAAATCTTATAGAGGCGGCAGATATACTCAGACAGAAAAGTCTTAAACGAATCGGACCCTATCGGGTTACCCGCACCATGAGTTCCACGATTTCAGCCTGTCTGGCAACCCCGTTTAAAATTAGGGGTGTTAACTACTCAATCACCTCTGCCTGTTCGACCAGCGCACATTGCATTGGCCACGCACTCGAATTGATTCAATTAGGCAAACAAGACATTGTGTTTGCAGGTGGCGGAGAAGAAGAACACTGGTCAATGACCTCCTTGTTTGATGCCATGGGCGCGTTATCGACTCGCAATGATGCGCCCACAAAAGCATCCAGAGCTTATGATCGGGATCGCGATGGTTTCGTTATTGCTGGTGGTGCAGGGTTTGTCGTCGTTGAAGAGCTTGAGCATGCAAAGGCACGAGGCGCAAAAATTTACGCAGAGATAGCAGGATATGGTGCCACCTCGGATGGCTACGACATGGTTGCACCCTCAGGTGAAGGAGGCGAGCGCGCCATGAAACTGGCGCTTGCGACCGTTGATGAGCCGGTTGATTACATCAATGCTCATGGTACCAGCACGCCAGCCGGAGACCCGCCTGAAATTGCCGCTATACAGCGCCTGTTCGGAGACAAGATACCAAAGATAAGCTCCACTAAATCACTATCGGGCCATTCCCTGGGTGCTGCTGGTGTACACGAATCAATTTATTGCCTGCTGATGCTGGAAAATGATTTCATCTGCGCAAGTGCCAACATCGAGAATCTTGATCCTGATCTTGGTGACCCTCCCATTGTAACCAGTCGAATCGATGAAGCGGGGCTCAGGACCGCGATGTCGAACAGCTTTGGCTTTGGCGGCACCAATGCTGTACTCGTCTTTCAAAAACAATAACCTTTAGCGAAACAACCCGGCAACGAGACATTTGTTCTGCCTCAAGAGCAGAGCCATGGTTGATTAACACGAATGCTGATCAATACCTCTCGCTTGAGTCTCAAACGACCTCAGTGTATCTTAGCCGCCCTTATTCCCCTGGCTGACCGTCTGCCCAATCTGAATGTCATCTGGCCAACTACCCTGGTATGAATTAGATGTCTGTCTCAGCAACTACCACTTCGGCCGACGAAAGAGTCAAGCCAAAAATGGGCATCTGGGAGCTGGCCTGGCCCGCAATTCTAAGTAACTTGTTGTTTTCCATTATCGGTATTGTCAGCATTAAAATTGTCGGTTCGCTTGGTGCCGAAGCTGTGGCGGCGGTAACTACCGGGCACAGAATCTTTTTCGGATTGCAGGCGATATTGATGGCGATATCCGCAGGAACCACGGCACTCGTCGCCAGGGCCTGGGGGGCGGGAGACCGGGACGAGGCCGCAAGAGTCACCAGTGTTTCTTTATGGATCAGCAACGGAGTCGCAGTCCTGCTGATGTTGCCGTGCATCTTTTTCGCATACGAAATTGCCGGGGTCTTTGGTCTGGATGAAAATCCCACGAGGCTTGCGGGGGAATTCATTCAGTACCTCAGCGCGTTTAACATCGCATTTTCGATCAATATGATTTTGGCAGCGGCGCTTCGAGCGGCTGGTGATACCAAAACGCCATTATGGATTGGGATTATCACGAATCTGGTCAATGTTGTTTTGGTGTACCTTCTGGTTCACGGTCTGTACGGATTCCCGGAGCTTGGTGTGGTCGGTGCGGCCATTGCCAATGGCATATCCTTCGTCATTGGGGGGCTGATTTTTCTGTATCTGTACTACTCGCGGAAAATGATTCTGGGTGTTGGGGGTCGGGGGGCGGTAACTCCAAACCGGGTCCGACAATTGGTGCACATTGGTTACCCGGCTGGCGTAGAACAATTCGTATTTCAAATCGGATTCATCGCATTTCTCTGGCTGGTGGCGTTTTTCGGTACTGCACCCTATGCCGCCTATGGGGTAGGTGTACAGATACTGTCGATTTCATTTGTCGTTGGTTTTGGATTCTCGATCGCCGGGGCCACGCTGGTTGGCCAGCATATGGGTGCCGGGGATTTTGAGGGCGCTGTGAAAAGCGGATGGAAGGCGCTTCAGCTAGCCATTGGCAGCATGGTGGCACTAAGCCTGGTGATTGCGTTCTTTGCGACTGATATCGCTCGATTTTTGATCGATGACGATGAGGTTGTTCGCCTTACGGTGATCTTTATTTACATTATGGCGCTGGTACAACCACTCATGGCCGTCGAATTTACGCTGGGTGGCTGTCTTCGCGGAGCAGGGGATACCCGATTCCCTTTGATAACGACGATGGTCGGACTGTGCGGGGTACGTGTTGGCCTGGCCGCAATCTTTGTCTTCCTGGATTTCAGTGTTGAGTGGATTTACGCCGCATTGATCGGAGACTACATTGTTAAGGCAATCATGCTGCTATATCGTTTTCACAGTGGTAAATGGCAGCAGGTGTTCACTGCGTCTGAGAAGAAGTTCGCGAAACTCGATTCCTGATCCTTGCCTTGGTTTGGGATTGCCTAAGCGGCCCGGTCCTTCAGTCTCGTTAGGACGATAGGCTTGTCTTTGGTAATGACCATGGTGTGTTCATACTGCGCGGAATAATTGCCTTCTTGCGTCAGGAGTGTCCAGCCATCGTCTGCCGTGATGGTAGCCTCGGAATCCGTTGAAAGGAATGGTTCGATCGTGATCACCTGACCATCATGCAATATTCTTGCATCCGATTTGTCAAAGAAGTTTGCGATGAAATGAGGTTCTTCGTGCAGGCTTCTGCCAATGCCGTGACTGCCTAAATCTTTAATGGTTTTGAAACCTGCCTGGGTAGCTGTCTTCTCTATCATCCGCCCAATCTGGTTGACCTTTGTACCAGCACGGGCAGTATTCATAGCGGCTTTCAGCGATTGTTTAGTGACCTGGCACAGATACTCAAGTCGCGGAGATACAGGTGGGACAGTAAAGGTTGCTCCGGTATCACCAAAATACCCGCCCAGTTCTGCCGAAACATCGATATTGACCAGATCACCCGGTTCGATTTTTCTGTCCGAGGGGATGCCATGAGCAGCCTCGTTGTTGACGCTAATACAAGTATGGCCGGGAAAGTCATACATTAAAATAGGCGCAGACCTGGCGCCGTAATGGGCAAGATGCTCAGCACCTATTGTGTCCAGTTCGCGGGTTCTGATGCCTACTTTCAGGTGCTTTTTCATCAGCATCAGTGTTTCAAAAACAATTTGGCTAATCAGTCGTAATTGTTCCAGGTCCTTAGCGTTTTGTATCGTCATCGATTACTCCAGAGAAGCGTCAATTCTACACCAGTGTTGAGTATTTTCTGGACCCTCAATGTCAGTTACTATAGTTACTCTCCTTATCCGGGGTTCGCATTCAATGAGATTTGTCGGCCTATTTTTCATTTTCGTAACCTTGCAGGGATGTGTCAGTTCAGCCCCAGACCCCGCTGCAACCATTCTGGGAACCTGGGAATCATCCCTGGGTGGTTTTCATCTGGTGTCCACCTATTCTGAAACGGAAGTGACCATTGATGGTTACCAGGGAGTGTCCTATACACTGGAAGGCAACAGGCTCATGGTCGATGGTGATCGGGCGAGTTTCAGACTGGTTGATTTCCCTGCAGCTAATGTGATGGTCCAGATCGATCCAGTCACCAATACCGAGCATCGATATACCAGACAATAAAGAGGCTCTCTGGCCTAAATGAATTTACCTGTATAAAAATACAGGGTAACATTTCCAGTTACTAATGGCCTATGGTGTCCTTGATCGATGCCTGAAGATCTTCCGGAAGGTTATTATCTGGAGAATTTTGCATATCTCCTTCGGTTCGTTACCGCTAAATATACCCACCTTTTGAGTGCTGACGAGAATACTTTTGCTTCCAGCTTTGAAGCCCTGAGTGATAATGCAAAGAAGCTTTACGTGCGTTTATCTAATAGAAAGGGACCTTATTTTCGTGTGGATAAACTTCACTATTCTGAGATCAGCGATCTTCCCGCCGCTCTCCAGACCTTAAGCCAATGCACTTTGCTTTCTTTCACCACGCCCGATCAGGAATCCGCAGTTGACCTTTGTTCGAAAGATGAACTTCGGCAGATAAATGTCTGCACCACGATTGCGCGGACAGCTCGGAAGTCTGAACTGGCCGCTCAAATTTTGACATCAGACTGTAACCCGATTGAATATCTGGAGCTGAAAATTGTCGAGTTGCAGGGCTTGCAGCATCTGACAGTGTTCAAGCTTTTGTTTTTCGGCAACTTTCACCAGGACATGACGGAGTTTGTGATGGATGAACTCATTGCGCCTTTTGAACGTTATGAGATTCCAGACGATAGCTGTCTATTCAGTCATCGGCATGTTGTTGAACTGCTTCTCGAATTAAGGCAGCTGTCGGAAATGTCTCATGAGTTACTTGAGATTGACGACGACGGGCATCAGCTTCTGCAATTAGCCGATCTGATGCCTGATCGCCCCGGTGAATCCATGCTCGCGCGGCGCTTTGACAGAATCAACAATCGAATCGGACGACAGCTTGAGCGTTTGGGTAGAGAAAACGATGCCTTAAAGATCTATCAGAGATCTGTCGCCGCGCCTTCACGGGAGCGCCAGGCAAGAATCTTGGTTAAACAGGGGCATCATCAGGATGCGATAGCGATTTGCGAGGCCATTGCCGCCGCCCCACTTGATGAAGATGAGCTTGAGTTTGCCCAAAAATTTGGCACCAGAATAGCTGAGAAACACGATCTTGAGATCGCCTCCTCGATCAGCTTTAAGGGGTCAACACTATCGCAACAAACGATTTCAATGCTGCGAATGGATGAATCCGTTGAACTTTGCGCGGTGCAGCACTTCAACAGCCTTGGCTTTAAAACCTACTACGTCGAAAATACATTAATGCCTGGTCTGTTTGGATTGGCTTTCTGGGACGTCATTTTTGCATCTGTACCAGGTGCTTTTTTTCATCCTTTCCAGCGGGGTCCTGCCGATCTGTATACCGCAGATTTTTGTATTCATCGTCGACAAATGATAGACAACAGATTGCGTGAGATTGAGCAAAACGGCCTTTCCGGTATCGTTGTTACGCGCTTCGAAGAAAAATTTGGGATCGCCAACCAGTTTGTCAGTTGGACTCACCTCAGCCGTGAATTGCTCGAACTCGCACTGCTGCGAATTCCGACCGAGCACTACCTGAAGATTTTCGAGCGTTTGTTTACAGATTTACGGAACAACAGTAATGGTTTTCCAGATCTTGTCTTGTTTGGTGAAGCAGATTACAAACTCGTCGAGATTAAAGGCCCGGGCGATAAACTTCAGACGAATCAGACGAGATGGCTGCGCTATTTCAATCTGCACGGTATTCCTGCCGAAGTCGTCAACGTTGATTACAAAGCATGAGAAGCACAAGTGTTTCAGTCGGGCAGTTAATACAGTTGTGTCGTCGCGGTGATATCAATTTCCGGTTTTCAAATCGAAGCACGGCTATCGAGGGCATACGCGGCCACCAGAAAATCCAGAAATCAAGGGGTACAAGCTACGTCGCAGAACATGCTGTCACCCATACGGTGACATCGGGTGAGACGGAACTGGTCGTTAACGGCCGTATTGACGGTTACGGGGTCAATGAAGATGGTTGTTTTATCGATGAAATAAAAACGATTCGAGTGGGTGTGGATGAAATTCCTGATGGCGTCATGGAGAGCTACTGGCTACAGGTTACGCTTTACGGCTATATGTTGGCGTGCGAACTCGAACTGAAAGATCTGGTCACCCGACTTTGTTTTTATCATCTTGAGGAGAAGACCGAATATATATTGGAGCGTAATTACCGCATCAATGATCTCACCTGCATATTTATGGACACAACAAAGGTGTTTCTCGATCTTCAGGAACAACAGCGAATGTGGCAAACCCAGCGAGCCGTGTCTCTTGAATCAATATCATTTCCCTATGGTGACTACAGACCCGGTCAAAGAGATATGGCTGTGTCCGTTTATCGCGCGGTTCATAGTAATGAGCAACTAATCGTTCAGGCACCCACGGGCATTGGAAAAACCATGGCCACTTTGTTTCCTGCGGTCAAGGCCCTGGAACCTGAGAAGATCAACAGGATCTTCTATCTGTCTGCTAAATCTTCAACACAGGCACTGGCCCAGATTGCGGTCAGGGACATTGGCAATGCGGGCGCCCGATTGAGATCTGTTGTGATAACTGCGAAAGACAAGATATGTTTCAATCCCGGCGAGCCCTGTGATCCAGAGCATTGTCAATTTGCCCGGGGCTACTACGATAGGATCACCCAGGTCATAGATGAGATGTTGCGGCAACATGATCAATTCGATCGAGCAATGATCGAGGAGGCGGCACAGAAACATAGCGTCTGTCCATTTGAACTGGAGTTAGACTTGTCTCGTCACTGCGACGTCATTATTGCTGACTTTAATTACGTGTTCGATCCGGTGGTGTATCTACGGCGCTATTTCGAAAACAACAAGCCTGATTCCATAGCGCTGGTGGATGAAGCGCATAATCTGGTTGATCGTGGTCGTGAGATGTTTTCTGCAAGCGTGCAGAAAAGTCACTATCTATCCCTGGCAGAATTGTTGAAGAATGAATCCAGGAGATTGCACCTCGCTGCCAAAAGCGTTAACCAGGCGATTCTCGATTATAAAAAGCAGGACAAAAAAGCATTTGAACTGACAGGTCACATCAAACGGGACACCTTGCCGTTGAAAGTGCTTGAGGCCATGACGCGATTCTGTGGCGCTGCAGAAGAACAGCTCAGAGACGAGCAGAAGCACGGTTGGCGCGAACCATTGTTGCAGTGTTATTTCGACACACTGAGATTTATTCGAACCGCTGAAAACTTTGCCAATGACTATGTGACATTGTTAGAGAAATCAGGCAAGCATATTCGTCTGCGACTCTATTGTGTTGACCCCTCTCGACAATTACAGGAAGGTTTTGATCGACTGTCTGCTGCCGTATGTTTTTCAGCGACCTTACAGCCGAAAAACTATTTCCAGCGTATGCTGGGAATCCGAGATGAATCCAAGTGGTACCGATTGGCATCTCCCTTCCCCCGAGAAAATCTTCAGGTGTGTGTCGCTGGATTCATCGACACATCGTATAAGGGTCGCAGTGATTCACTTCAATCTTTGGTCGACCTTATCGACAAAACAATAGGTACGCAGTCGGGTAATTACCTGGTGTTCTTTCCCTCTCACGAGTATCTGAAGAATGCACTTCTCTTGTTTGAATCTACCTATCCCCATATTCATGTTATCGCGCAGCAACGTGAAATGACTGATCAGCAGCGACAAAAATTTATCAATTCTTTTGATCATCGGCCGGTCCTTGGTTTCGCGGTGATGGGCGGTGTGTTTTCCGAAGGCATCGACCTGAAAGGAAATAAACTGATTGGAGTTATAGTCGTGGGGGTTGGACTACCCCAGGTCGGCATTGAGAGAGATCTTATCAAGGCGCATTTTCCGGAAGCTGGATTTGAATATGCCTATCTACTACCAGGACTGATTCGTGTGCTCCAGACAGCGGGCCGGGTCATTCGCGGCAGTAGCGATAAGGGAATTATCTGCCTGGTTGACCGGCGATATCTTGAGTCAAGATATCGCAATTTGTTGCCTGTTGAATGGGATCTACAATCGTGCTCTGGAATCAAGGATCTGGAACACCAATATACCCGGTTCTGGTCCCCTAAAAAGTAATCCTGCAGTTGGTACATTGTAGGTACAGTGCAGGAGCCTGTACCATCTTGGCCAGCGTCCTTAGTTCAGTGGGCACAATGGAGACAAGGCCCACCGGGAGCGAAGGCATGATACTCACCGACGAGCGTAGCAATTGCCTGATCAATTGGTCCTTTGGTGACAATTCTTTTTCCAGATAGATGACGTCATAGTCGGAAATATCGGCGAGAATCGCTGCCGACTGGATGGCGGCTTGCGTATCGCCGATTGCATCAATCAGACCATTTTCCAGCGCTCGGGTGCCTGACCACACCCTGCCTTGTGCAACGGAATCGGCCTCTTCAATACTCAGTCCACGACCTTCGGATACCAAATGGAGAAAGCGCAGATAAGTTCGATCGACCGATGATTGCAGCGTTTTTTCGAATAAGGGGTTAAGTTTAGCAAAACTATTGAAGGCTCCCGAAAGCGGCGTGGTGCCGACGCCGTCAGAGTGGATTCCCAATTGATCAATACTGTTTTCAAACGTGGGAAATAGGGTGAAGACACCGATGGATCCGGTAATGGTCGTTTCGGCTGCGAAGATCTTGTTTGCAGTTGATGCTATCCAGTAACCACCGGATGCCGCATAACCGCCCATGGATGCCACCACCGGTTTACCGCTTTCCTGTGTTGCTGCTAGTTCGGATCGAATGAGCTCTGAGGCTGATGAGCTTCCGCCCGGACTGTCAATGCGAATCACGATTGCTTTGATCGAATTGGAGTTTCGAGCCTGTCTGATAAGTCTGGCAATAGAATCACCGCCGATTTCACCGGGGGGTTGTTCTCCGTCGAGAATATTGCCTTTTGCGATAATGACCGCAATTTTGTCACTGGCAGGATTGATGGCGGCGATCGGTGATTTTTCTGCCGCCAGGTATCTACGGTAATCAATGTGCTTGTAGGTGTCGCCGGATTCACCGGAAAGCGCCTTCATCTCCTCTCGCCAGTCGGATCGAGATATCAGATCGTCCACTAGTCCTGTCACAACGGCGAGTCGAGCCGGGTCTGAATCGTTCGCCTCAAGCAAAGCGCCGTAGTCACTGATGTAGTCCGAGATCGCATCAATCGGCATTTCCCTATGATTTGCGATGGTCGCCAGATAGCTGCCCCACAGAAAATCGACAAGTTCCTGGTTAGCCTCACGGGAGTGATCAGACATGTCGTCACGTTGAAACATTTCGGCAGCATCTTTGTAGGTGCCTGCTTTAATAACGTGCATGCTCACGTGAAGTTTATCCAGAGCTGACTTCAAGTAGAGAGGGTAGGTGCCAAAACCCTGTAGGAAAACCCCGCCCAATGCGGGCAGACTGTGCTTATCGATATAAATCTTGTCTGCAAAAGATGCCAGGTAATACTGCGACTGAGTGTAACTGGTCCCAAAGGCATACACGGGTTTCTCGGTAGCTTTGAATAATTCGAGCGCCCTGCCTATATCGTCGTATTGCGGGAGGGTTGATCCTCTGAGCTTGGAAAGATCAAGCGCAATGGCTTTGATTCGATCATCTTTAGTAGCCAGGAGGATGGCATCAATGAGGTCCCTGCCCAGTGTTTCAGGATCGTTCTCATTTTCTCCAGACAGGTACTGTTCCACAGGGTCGATCATGCGTACCTGTTCAACGATGATGCCTTCCGGGTCAAGAATCATCACCGCAGAATCCGGCACACTGCTGGATTCCTGGCTAAAGACCGCAAATACGATAAGTCCAATAACCGCGATGAAGATCACGTTTCCTGTGGCGTTCTTGAGTGCCGTAATGTATTGCCAGATTTTTTTCACTGATATTCCAAAAAAAAATAATCTTGAAGAGCAAATGCTACCACATTGCCCTGTACAGTTAGACCTGTAGACCTCGTCTCTTTAGCGCACGAATCACATCATCTGGCGCATTTACCAGGTCCGTTTCGAATCCTAAGTCAGTTGCCGCGGCAATGTTGCCGGGATTGTCATCGAAAAACAGGACTTCGCCGGGTTCAGCGCAAAGCCGCCTCAGTACGTTATCGAAAGCTGCCCGGTCGGGTTTGAGGATACCCGTTTGATGGGAGAGAAATGACATCTCAAAATATTTCATGACAGGTTGATCGTGAAGAAAATGATTGAAATGAGAAATATTGGTGTTGGACAAACAGGCTAGACGATACCGATCGACAAGCGCGATCAGTAACTCTTCAGCGCCGCCAAATGCCCCCTGGGGCCAGGCATTAAACTTAACCAGGAAATTGTCAACAGAAACGGCTAGCCCGAATTCGTTGATCATGCCCTGCGCAAATTCAATGTCGGTGCAACGCCCCGACTCGAAGCGGCGTACCGAGGGGCTGCTTATCCAGTTTTTCCAGATCTGTTGATCATCGAAGGGTGATGAGGCCATCATTTGCTGTAACGACCCCAGTTCTATGAGAACGCCGCCCAGATCAAAAAGAAGAGTGGTAACATTTCCCATAGCGTACAGAATCTTCTACATCGGGATCATTGGCGGCAACCGGATAATAATAGCGGAAAGAGAATTGGAAACGTAACCATGTCGATGATTTATGAATTGGGTCTGGATAAGAATTCCGCAAACTTTGAAATGCTGACGCCTTTGAGTTTTCTG
>Ga0208879_1000127_pt1 | contig 78656 bp, 58 predicted proteins | sample Knorr_S15_td_Bot_FD_185605 | JGI IMG/M metagenome (GOLD analysis project Ga0208879, IMG submission 185605) | Marine microbial communities from Southern Atlantic Ocean transect - Knorr_S15_td_Bottom_ad_5009_LV_A (SPAdes) (version 2) | ecosystem: Environmental > Aquatic > Marine > Oceanic | place... | reverse complement strand
ACAGTGTTCACCACTCAGACAGAGGGCTACAATACTGTTCAGCTATCTACCAGAATGAGTTGAATGCGAATGGGATCCAGCCGTCAATGACAGATGGTTACGACTGTTATCAAAATGCATTAGCAGAACGAATAAACGGTATACTTAAGCAAGAGTTCTTGCTCTACCGATGTAAAACAATCGAAGAGTTGAAAATACTCGTTACCGAATCAATCAATATTTACAATGAAATGAGACCGCACTTAGCATTAGATATGGAAACGCCTAACGCAGTGCATAATAGAAAAGGCCAGCTTCGAGAGCTGGCCTAATAACTGTCAACCTATATTAGGACGACACAGCCAAGTAACGGAAACCTACAAACGTAGACCTTTACTGTCGTTATCACAAAAACGAAGGTCTTCTTATCGAGACCGGTTCGCATGAGTCTAATAAAGTCTTAGTTCACATAGCCTTCATTAGCTTTCACTGTAAGTGGGTGATAGCCCGGTTTCGCTTCTTCAAATGCGCGTTTAGCAAACGCCTTGCCTTCAGGTGTTTTTGATAGCTCGCGATAAAGGGGCTTAACAAGCTTATTGCGCCCTATCGACACCAAGTAGCTATACAAACGATCATAGGCAGGCTGATAGTTATTCTCTACTGCGATCATCAACCAGCTATGAGCAATTTCGTTGTTTTTAGTCGAGGTGAGTGAAAACGCTGAATCTAGCTCAGCCAGCTGTGCGCTGCTTAGCGATTCGGGCATGTTGTTTAGAAAATATAGCCACTCGTGTACAGTCCACTGCGCGGTTTCAATATCCGCCGCTTTCACGTCGCCAGAAAGCCAAGCGCTTCGTGTGTCATCGATTTTAGTGAACGCATCAGATTCTGGCTGTGGCGCTCCCTCGGGAATGCCTGGTTCAAAAATCCACGTTTGGATGCGCTCCGCGTCTAGCTTATCTGGATACTGCTTTAACAAGGTATCATCTAAATAAGCAATAAACGTGTCGGTAGTAATGCTCTTAAAAGCAAAGTCTTTAAAGTACTGCATTAAGAAAGCATCAAAGTTTTCTCGGCCAATCTTTTGTTCAATTTCACGTAAAAACAGTGCACCTTTTTCGTACGGAATATTTGAGAAAACATCATCTGGATTACGACCACGAAGGTCGATCGCCAGGATTTCATCATTCTCTTCTAGGGCTGCAACATCGTTCTCCAGGTCTTGATAACCTAGTACTGCTTCTTTTTTGAAACGATCATGACCGTAGATCATTTCCATAATTCGGTAGGTTAAATAGGTCGTAAAACCTTCGTTTAACCACAGATCGCGCCATGTAGCGTTTGTTACTGTGTTACCAGACCAGCTGTGTGCAAGTTCATGAGCAATCAGAGACACCAAGCTTTTATCACCGGCGATAACTGTAGGTGTAATAAACGACAAGCGAGGGTTTTCCATGCCGCCAAAAGGGAATGAGGGCGGTAGAATTAGCAGGTCGTAACGATCCCATTGGTAAGGTCCATAGGTTTCTTCCGTTACCTCTAACATTGCCTCGGTATCTTCGAATTCCTTCGCCGCACTTTCAAGTAGCGCAGGCTCAGCATACACACCAGTACGCTCACCCATAGCTTTAAATTCTAAATCACCTATAGCCAACGCAATAAGGTAAGAAGGAATAGGCTGCGGCATATTGAACTCATATTCGCCATCGCGCTCGGTGGTTGGGTCGTTAGACGCACTCATTACCGCTAATAACGATTCAGGTGTTTTTATGGTTGCGTCATAGGTTACGCGCACTTGTGGCGAGTCTTGAAGCGGAATAAAGCTTCGTGCGTGAACTGCTTGCGCCTGTGTAAACAGGAATGGGTGCTTCTTACCTGCCGTTTGCGCTGGCGTTAACCATTGTACGCCAGAGGCTTCGGGTGAAGTTGAATACGCTACCGTTACTGAGTTTGCCGCACTTGGTAGAGTAATCGTAAGAGGCGTGCCTAAATCAGGGTCAGTCTCTCCCATTTCAAAGGGAACACTTTCTCCCTCTACGCTAACACGCTCAATCTCTAACGCTCGCGTGTCCAATACTAGCGTATTGTTTTCAGGCTTCGTACGCTCAACATCGAGGGTCACTTCACCAACGAGCTGCTTCGACTCAAAGTTTGCGGTTAAATCTAAGCTTAGGTGCGTAACCCGAATTTCATTAGGGTTAGCAAATGAGTGGTAATCTACACCAGAAGCAATACCTGCATCGGTGTGCTTAGCCGCATCTGCACTAGACTCCGAAGTAGACGCAACGGCTTGCTCGTTTTCTGTATTTGGTGAACTTGAACTGGTGTTATCACTGCACGCGAGCAACACGGGCGCGCATACGAATGTAGCCAGTAATCCGTATTTTTTCATATAACTTCCTAAAGGATGATTGATACGATCTCAGTGTATCAATCTGTTATATGACTGGCGACTCTAATTCGAAGAGCTGCGTTGTAACTGCGCTATATTTCGAAAAGCAGTAAGGGTTGACGTGAATAAGTGCAGGATAGCTACGCCATCTGACGAAGGCGCAGCTATCCGACAAGGGCATTAACTATTTGCGTTAACCGCTGACTCGTTTGCCGTTTAATTAAGCAAGGCTAATATCTACTTCAATGTTACCGCGGGTCGCATTTGAGTATGGGCATACTTGATGCGCAGTTTCCACCAAGCCTTGCGCTTGTGCTTTGTCCATATCGCCCAAATCTACCGTCAGTTTTACTGCAATAGCAAAGCCTTGTTCAATAGGTCCAATTGCAACGTTGCCAGTTACACTAATGTCATCGGCCAGCTTAATTTTTTGCGATGCAGCCACATGCTTAAGTGCACCGATAAAGCACGCCGAATAGCCCGCTGCGAACATTTGTTCAGGGTTCGTCCCTTCTCCACCTGCACCGCCCAATTCTTTAGGTGTAGAGAGTTTAAGGTCTAGCTTACCATCACTTGATTTCGCTGTTCCTTCACGACCACCCGTTGCTGTTGCACTTCCGGTATAAACGACTTGTTGAAGTTTATGCATGTTACTCTCCTCATAGGTTTATTTAAACAACTACTTTGCATGCAAAATAAATTATCACCAAACCAACTTGCAGATCAAGTGTTTTGTATGCAAAATATTATTGTTAAGAAAAAGCCTTACCGATAAGGGTTAAGCATCATGTCAGAATTATTGAAGTTGGAAAATCAGCTTTGCCACCGTTTTTATACGCTGTCGAATGCATTCACTCGTGCTTACCGCCCCCTTCTTAAAGCGCTGGATATCACCTATCCTCAATATGTGACTTTAATGGCGCTATGGGAAAACGATGGCATTACTATTGCCGAGCTTCTGGAGAGAACGGCCATAGACGGTGGTGCTATGTCGCTGATTCTCAAAAAGCTACAAGACAAAGGCTTTTTAGTTGTCACTAAAGATAAAGCCGACAAACGCGTTAAGCGCGTTCAACTCACTGAAACGGGCAAGAAGGAGAAAGCCATAGCAGAAGACGTGCCTGTGCAAATGCTCTGCAAGCTTAATGGCATGACTGCAGATGAAAGCCGTACGTTAAAAGTCCTACTGGACAAATTAGGCGGCTGTTTTGAGAATGCAGATTTAAACTAGTCCGGATAGATAATCACCACTCAGCCCTACATTCCCAAGCATTGCTAGGAAACTTGCCAGCGCCTTGTGAGTGGGCAATTATCTATGCGTATTGGTATTTTAACCTCTTTTTGTAATCTGATTGTCATCAGATTATTGACGTTTTCTGTTATTATTTTCGCATTGAGCGAACAAGTGTGCGCTATAATTGTCCTAATGGACGTAGTAGGGAAAATGCTGAGCTGCACGTTTCAATTGAAAGCGTTAGTCGCTGAAATGATCGCATGTCTTATCGAGAAAGTGCGACAAGAGGCTTTAAGGGCATTTACTACCCATTATTCTTAGAAAGAAAAAAAAACAGGAGCTGTGATGATCCAAGAACAGATTCAGACACAGGCTGTGCCGCAATCAAAAAGCATTCCTGCAAAAGCCTACTCTGTACTGGAAGAGTGGCTGAACAGTATTAGTCATGGGGTTGGCTTTATTGCTGCTATCGTGGGTTTAGTATTTATGTTGTATCGAGCGGAGGATACGCTCGCGTTAACCACTGCAGCTATTTATGGCTCTACACTCATTCTGGTGTTTTTAAGCTCAACCCTTTATCACGCTATTTCCCATCAAAAGGCAAAGGGATGGCTTAAGCTATTTGACCACAGCGCAATATACTTATTGATAGCAGGTACTTACACACCATTGTTACTGGTTTCGATTGGTGGCGTGTTGGGTATTACTATGACCGCGATTATCTGGAGCTTGGCAATTGGCGGCGTGGCGTTTAAGCTCGTCGCGCAGCACCGTTTCCCAAAGGTATCCGTGATGACTTATTTGCTGATGGGATGGATTGCACTGGGTCTTATCTACCCTCTTTATGTCGCCCTTCCCGGTGCTGGCCTATGGTTATTGGTAGCAGGCGGGCTGTGTTTCAGTGTAGGCGTGTGCTTTTACGTGGCAAAAAAGGTAAAGTACACCCATGCAATTTGGCACATGTTCGTGATTGGCGGATGTAGCTGCCACTACTTTTCAATTTATTTTTTTGTCGTTTAACAAAAGGCCCAAATTAAGCTGCTATGCCAAAACCATGTAAAAACTTATGCTAACAAACAAGCAAGACGCCGAGAAAAAGGAAAACAGCACTACGTTGACACCAGGTATTGCGTGGTTTTCACTACACGCAGGACAAATATGCTTGGGTAAAAAGCCCGTTGAAAGTGACTTTGAACGCCTTAAGTCACTGGGTGTTACCCATATTGCAACGGTTCAGACCAGTGAAGAACATGCACCAGTTATACGCGACAGTTCGCTCGCCGTGGGCTTGGAGTGGCTATGGGTTCCCTTTATGCATCCGTCATCGGCGTCGCCAACCGAAGATGTTCACCTTCATCAGTATCTTCACGAGCTCTCTCAAATGCTCAGTGAGGGAGCGAAGATATATTTACACTGCGACGGTTCACAGCACCGCTGTAGTTTATTGTTTTACGCCCTTTGCCACTATTGCCGCGTTCCATCCAATAGTGCATATAACGCTCTGCATAGCTTTGGCGCTAGTGCGGCAAATAACCTTAAGAGATCCGAGCTCACATGGGCAGCAGAATTAGGGCATATTGCACCTAAAATGTAGGCCAATAAAAAGCGCGCCTTCGTTATCAACGTTCATCAACGAAGGCGCGCGTGCTGTTTTAACAAAGCAAAGCGTTCATAAGTGCGCCGAGCTTATTTATTTAAAACTGATAAATATTAGCGTTGGTGAGAAGTTTATTCGCGTCTATTTTTTCTTGAACACAGCGCACTATATCAGCACGAGTAAATACATAAATTCGGTCTTTGCGCTCGCGGCTCTCGTCCATCTCAAAATCTTTCAGCACCATGCTGATATGTTCATTTTCCGGCAGACCGCGTAAGCCTGACCCAAATCTGCATAAGGTCTCGCTCATGCCCGACTCAAAACCGGCCAGAAACGTTTTGTAAGCTTGCTGCTGCTGCGCTTTACGCGCCTCCATTTGTTTAGTCTGCTCTTTTTCAATTGCTTTAAGCTCATCCTTCATGCTTTTTTCTTTCGCTTCTAATTGCTTAAGCTGCTCTCCAGACTGCTCTTTTTGCACGAGTAATTCTTTTTTTCGCGCCTCGTCAGCGTGACGCAATTCGAAGGTAATATCTCGCAGTTCACGCTCTACTTCTCTTGCTTCCCAGGCAAGTTCACGCTGCATGTTGCGCAAGTCGCGTAAGCGACTATTGTTGTCAGCAAACGCCTGAGAAAAACGATGGCTGGTTTCTTCTGCGTAAGCTTCCCACTCTCTGGCTGCTTCAAACACAATGTCATCAACATCACTAAACGAATTTGCAGACGGAACTGGTGGTGCAGGCGGTGCAGGCGGTGCAGGTGGTACGGTGGCAACTAATCCTTCTACCAGCGTTTCTATCTCTCGTACCCAGTTACCGCTTTGGCCTCTTACTGAAAAAGTAAATACCGCCCCCTGCCCAGCAAGATAGCTGGTTTCAATTTGACTCACTCTCCAAGAATCAGTTGCGGCATTTTGTCGTAAGGACGTTTTGAGTACCCCAGACATTATTTCTAATTCATTCGATAGCGTGTCATATTTTTGCGCACTTTGTGCGTTCGCAAGACCACCAGCAGCAGAGCAAAGTAGTAAAGCAGTTAATAAACGTTTCATAATTTCACCTAATTACATTAATCATCTAGCGACGACTGTGGATTGTTTGTTTCATATGGCATGGTTAATGGCACTTCAGAACGGCTGTTAGATAAACTTACCGCGCTGTACCCTATTTCAATGTCATCAATTTCATCCTGGAGACGCGTAAATTGGCGTGCATAGAATCTTTGATCGTCAATACGCTGCTCGTTGATAAATTTAATAAGCTCGGCAAAGTCGTGTTTGCGTTCTTCTCTACTCGACGCTAACAAATACTTAGTAAGCTCTGCACTGCTTTGTTGCTGCTGTGTAGATAGCGCCTGAGCGTATTCTTTGAATAGTGTTTGGTTTGCTTGTTGATAGAAATCACGTTGCTCACCTAAAGCTTTAGCGACTTCTTGTGTCACGCGCTGCTCAACCATTTCATCCACTGTGTTGGCGCTTTTGTTTGAAAACGTAAGCGCTATACCGTTATCGCTATACGACAGCTTTGCGCCGGTGAGTACGGCTAACAGCGCACACGCCGACATGGCCATGGCACACGCTGGCAAGCTAAACCAAGACGACAGCGAACGTGGTTCATCTTTCTTAAAAAAGGTCTGTTCTTTGTCCCACTGGGGAAGTGCCGGAGCAACGAAGCTTGAGCTTGCGCTGTTCAAACGGGCGCTATTTTCTACCGCCTGCGCGAACTCAGCATCTGAATCACACAACGCGTTAAACTGCTTTTCTTGCTCGCTATCAAGCGAGTTGTCCAGATAAGCTGAGAATAAGGCTTCTTTGTCATATAAGGTCATTATTCCAACTCCAACTTCAACTTTGCTAAGGCTGCGTAAAGTCGCGACTTAGCGGTATTTACTGAGATATCCATTTGCTGTGCAATTTCTTCGAACGTGAAGTGGCCGAAGAACTTCAATTCCACCACCGCCTTTTGGCACAAAGGTAGGGTCTGCATAGCCTGCGTTAATGCTCTACTCTCTCTGTCGCTATAAAGCTGCATTTCAGGGCATGGCGCACCGCAAAGTGGCGCCTGTATATCGTCAATGTCAGAATGCGGCTTTCGCTTGCGATACAGTTCAACGCAGCGACAGTGGGCAATGCGATAGAGCCAACTTTTAAAACTGCCCTCACCTTTAAAACAAGCAAGACTGCGAAACACAGAGATAAAAATCTCCTGCATTAAATCTGCTGCATCATGGCTATTCCCTGTCATTCGAATACCGTATTGATACATAGCGGTTTCGTAGCGAGATATAAGCGTAAACCACGCTTTTTTATTACCCCTTAATGCCTGTTCCACGAGTTTTTCATCTCGTTTATTAAACACGCCGTTCCCCGTTTTTACGCTCTGTTTTTTTACTTAACCATTAAGTCGATAAGCTTTGCAAAAAAGTTTGTTTAATTGATAAATAAATTGTCATTTAGGGAATAACGCCAATGAAACTGTGCTTTAAGCGAAGGCTGAAGAACTTCTTTGGGGTTGGTGCACAAAACAATACTTGATGTCAGCAATAAAAAAGCGGCTGAACCTATAGGCTCAACCGCTTTAGCTAACTATGAAGGGAAGCGCGCTCAGCGCCAAGCTTATTTTAACGTGGGAATAGGTAGCAGTGGCGAGATAATTTCACCAATACGACGAAACAGCTGCATACGTGTCGTGCCTGAACGCCATACTAAGCCAATCTCACGAAACCCCTGCTCTTCAGCGGGGAAGCTCTTAAGACCTGTATGCTCAAGAATAGACTGGTTTATCGCAAGTTCAGGTAAGAAGGTGTAGCCCATTTTGCTATTCGCTAATTGCACCAAGGTATATAAGCTGCTTGCCGCTACGCTGCTAATTTGGTCGCTGTGCTGAAGATTGCACGCGCTTACCGCATGCCCGGTCATACAGTGTTCTTGCTGTAGTAAGAAAATACTTTTTTTGGGCAAGGTTGAAATGTCGACAGGATTAGGTAGTTGCTCAGCCATATCTTTGTGCGCAATAAGATGGAACGGGTCATGCCCTAAGACCATCTGTTTACACCCTGGTGTTTCCATTGGCAACGCTAGAATAAGTAAGTCTAATCTGCCGTCGGTCAATTGCTGTAGCAACTTCTCCGTTGTGTCTTCCTGCATTTCTAAGTTGATCTCGGGTAAAAATGCAGAAAACGCCCCCATCATGCCTTCAAAAAGAAACGGCGCAATGGTTGGAATAACACCTAGTTTTAAAGTGCCTCGCTGCCAATTGCCCGCGTTTTGCGCATACTCAACCAGCTCTCCCGCTTCCTGAAGCAGTACTTTACTGCGTTCAACAATATCTAGTCCCAACGATGTAAACACAAAGGTTTTATGTTCACGCTCAAGAAGTTGGCTTCCGAAGTGCTCTTCAAGGTTCTGAATGGCCGTACTCAATGTTGACTGACTTACGTTACAGCGCTGTGCAGCACGGTGAAAATGTTGCTCTTGATGTAGCGTCACCAAATAGTGCAGGTGCTTAAGATTAGGCCATTTCATGGGCATCTCACAATTATTTAAAAAGGGATTAAAAAATTTTGGATTAATCTAACATAAAGATTAAATAGCGCCTAGGATTGATGCCCATGGTTAACGAGAGCGATCTTCTATTATTTGCAGCTGTACGTATACAACACCCTAAAAAAGAGGTAGATAATTCTGTTTATTGTGCAATCTATAAGAAGCTTTTGAGAATTTGACATTTCCCGCTGGAAAGCCCCCATAAGTAGCGTTAGGATTAAATTAAAGCGTTATACGCAACATATTTTTACAGCGAAGTAAGACCCGCTCTTGTATCATTCAGTCAATAGAGCGATTAACTATTGAGGGCAGTATGAAAGGACATTATAAGAACATTTTATGTGTATTGAGCGACTCTCATCGTCAAGATGATACGGTAGCCCAAGCACTGCATATCGCCAAAGCGCATCAAGCCTCGCTTACCATTATGCTTTCGTTAGAATCTTTGCCGCCCAACGCCAGTATGGTCATGGAGTCTTTCTCTTATGTTGATTCTCAGCAAACCATGGAAACCCAAGCCCAGCATTGGTTAAAAGAACAAGCGGAAAGCTGGGGAAAACACTATCCTGTGTCTACTGCGGTAACGGTAGGTCAGCCGCTTATTGACGTTGTGCGTTATGTAAAAAAGAACAATATCGATCTAGTAATTAAACGGGCAGAAGAGAGCTTTCTAGATAAGCTATTCGGAAGCTTAGATATGCGTTTATTCCGCAAATGCCCTTGTCCGGTTTGGATCATTAACCACAAGCCTCGCAGTCAGTACAAAAACGTAGTTGCAGCACTGGATTTGAACTATCACTATCCACAGCATGAAGTGTCTATTAGGCGCGATCTTAATCGCGACATTTTGCGTCACGCAAGCCAAATAGCCTTGTTAGAGTTTGCACAGCTACACATTGTTCACGTTTTTGATGCGGTTCCTGAGAACATAGCAAGAGACGGTTTCATATCGGTTGATAACGATAGAATGGAAACCGATCTTGCAAAAATCCATGCCGAGCGTGAATCGGAACTAGACAAATTGCTTGAAGAACTAGGCAATGAATTGGATGACAATGTATTAGAGTATTTGAAACCTCAGAAGCACATTGTTCACGGTTACCCTCGAAGAGAAATTGCAGCCACAACCACATCCCTTGATACCGACATTATTGTTATGGGCACAGTGGCACGTTTAGGTGTGCCTGGCTACATCATGGGCGACACCGCAGAAGAAACTATCCATCAGCTTAAGTGTGCCGTTGTGGGTGTTAAACCCCGTGGCTTTGAAACGCCTATCTCCATTGATTAAAGAAAACATTCCACAAACAAAAAGGCCGTGCTTCACTTCAAGCACGGCCTTTTTTAATTCTTTTCGCTTAATACGAACGTTTGTAAGCGCTGTGTTTTACGCTACGCCAAACGACGCTTTAAGAATGTAGAAGAAAATAATCGAGAGGATTGCGCCTGCAGGCAACGTAACAATCCACGATACGACGATATTTCTCACAATGCCTAGGTTAAGCGCTGATACACCACGCGCCAGACCTACACCTAGTACCGCTCCTACAAGCGTTTGGGTAGTCGAAATAGGTAAACCCGTACCTGATGCGATAACTACCGTACACGCTGCAGCGAGTTCTGCTGCAAAACCGCGGCTTGGTGTTAAGTGTGTAATACCTTGACCAATGGTCTTGATAACGCGATGTCCAAATAGCGCAAGACCCGCAACAATACCTAAACCACCAAGAGGAAGGATCCAAGGTGCAAGCGTAGTGCTAGAGTTAATTTCGCCGCCACTACTTACTACGCTAACTACCGCAGCCAATGGTCCAATAGCGTTAGCTACATCATTTGAACCGTGGGCAAACGCCATACAACAGGCTGTTACTACCATTAGAAGTGCGAATACTTTCTCAACGTTAGCCGCCTGTAGGTCTGCATCTTCAGAACCGCTGAACTTCATACGGCCGATAAACCATTTACCCAAGAAGCCCAACGCTACGGCAATAGCAATCGCCAGCACATATCCGTTAACAGCGCTTAGCTCTAAACCAACGTGCTTAAGGCCTTTCTTGATAGTAACAAGCGACATCACAAAGCCCGCTAATGCCATATAGAACGGCACATAACGCTTAGCATTTGCAAACGGAGAGGCAGTTTGGAAGATGAGCTTGTGCGCGCTCATGAAAATAAGATAAGCAATGATGCCTGAAATAGCTGGGGTTACTACCCAACTACCAACAATACCACCCACTTTGTCCCATGCTACTGCGTCCATGCTGACGCCAGTGGCAGTAAAACCGATGATTGCACCGATAATTGAGTGAGTGGTAGATACAGGCCACCCCAACCATGACGCTACCGCAAGCCAGATTCCAGCTGCAAGTAGTGATGAGATCATGCCTAATACAAGGTATTCAGGTATGTCTATAAAATAGGTTGAGTCGATAATCCCTTTTCGAATGGTAGACGTTACTTCGCCACCTGCTAGGTAGGCGCCAGCAAACTCAAATATCATAGCAATGATAATGGCTTGTTTTATGGTTAAAGCTTTAGAACCTACTGACGTACCCATTGCGTTGGCAACGTCATTCGCTCCAATACCCCATGCCATGACGAAACCAACGCCGGCGGCAAGGATTATAAGAATTAGGCCATAACTTTCAAAAAATTCCACGGATAATCGCTCCCGATCTAAACGCGATTTAGGCTGGACGCTACTTGAGTAAGTAGCATGATCTCTTCACCACAAAGGCTAGAGAATGAAGTTAAAGACAAATTGTGTTTTATCATAAGGTTCGATTAAATTTTGCACGATCTGTTCTTGGCTGCGGCGCATGATAACGTAATCATGTTAGAAGCCATAGCGAAAATCACTGAAAAACGATAAAAGTATGCGGAATTATTTGAATGCGATGATAAAACCACCAAATATTTCAGTTTTATGACAAATAAATTTCACGAACTTTCATATTTGAATATTACTACGCAAAATAACACTGACCATTTGGACAGGTTTACGTCAAATCTTCCAGCTTTTGCTGCATATTTTCCAGCGGTGTATGTCTAACATCAGTACCGCGAGTGAGATAAACCACATATTCACACACGTTTTTACATCTATCACCAATTCGCTCTAACGAGCGCATTGCCCACAACACATCCAGCCAATCCTGCATGTCGTCAGTGCTTTTCTGCATTTCGGAGGTGGTATACGACAGCAGCCGTTTGTACTCACTGTCAATGCGGTTGTCTTGGTCATACACTTCTAACGCCGCAGCCTCATCCTGACGAGCAAAAGCGTCGAATGTGCCGCGCATCATGGCGGCCACGCGCTCCCCAATAAGTAACATGCTGCTCTTAATGGTATCTGAGCTCGGCAACTTATTGCGCGTTACTAGTTTGGCAATACGCTCGATTTCATCGCCCATTCGCTCTATATCGGTAATGGCTTTGGAAATGGTCATAATTAAACGCAGATCGCTGGCGGTAGGATGACGTTTTGCAATAATGCGCAAGCACTCTTCGTCAATTTGAATTTCCATGGAGTTAATTTTTAAGTCGTTCAACACCACTTTTTCAGCCAGAGCGGCATGATTGTGCTTTACCGCTTTTAACGTATCCACCAGCTGCTGTTCAACTTCGCCCCCCATGGTTAATACCGAGTTACGCAAGTTTTCCAACTCGATATTAAACGTACCCGAAATATGCGTGTTTAAGGCTACCTGTCGCATGGTGTTTTCTCCTCGCGGCGTAAGCATAACGAATAACGACAATCAATCGTGCCGCTACCTGTGGCAGAACTATCGTGACAAACCGCGACATCTTGCCAAATTGAAGCATTACGGCGCAAACCCATGTTAGAACACACACCTACTGCTACGTTATCCATATCGCCCCGTTATGTAGTCTTCGGTTTGCTTCTTCTCTGGCATAGTAAACAGCGTATCGCTGTCTGCATATTCTATCAGCCTGCCCTGATGGAAAAAGGCGGTGTAGTCGCTTACCCTAGCCGCTTGCTGCATGTTGTGCGTCACGATAATAATGGTGCATTGTTTCTTTAATGCATCCATCAGTTCTTCGATAAAAAGCGTGGTCAGAGGGTCAAGGGCCGAGGTGGGTTCATCAAGAAGTAGAATGTCAGGCTTCAACGCTAGTGCTCTTGCAATCACCAAACGCTGCTGCTGACCGCCAGATAAAACATGAGCGGATTCAAATAAACGATCTTTAACCTCGTCCCACAGCGCCGCCTGTTTCAGTGCGCTTTCCACCGCGTCGTCTAAGTGTCGACGAATTTTAACGCCTTGAAGCTTAAGCCCGTAGCACACGTTCTCATAAATGCTCATAGGAAAGGGGTTGGGTCGCTGAAAAACCATGCCCACGTTCGTTCTTAGGCGTGACACATTTACTTTGCGGCTATTGATGTTTTGCCCATCAATAATAATTTCACCATCGTATTTGCAACCGTCATACAAATCGTTAAGGCGATTGAAACAGCTAATGAGTGTAGATTTACCGCAACCACTTTGACCAATTAACGCTGTGATTTTGTTTTTTGGGATCCGCATGCTGATGTCATTTAACACATGCTTATTGCCAAACCACAGGTTGAGTTTTTTAACCTCTACCGCAGTTTGTTCTTCACCAATGTCGTTAACGTTCAGCGTATTGTGTTCAAACAACTTCAACATGTTACAAAACCTGTATTATCCTTTGAGATAGCGTTTGCGCAGGCGCGCTCTAAGTACAACTGCCAGAATATTTAATACAAACACCACCACAAGTAAAAGCAAGCAAGCGGCAAACATCATGCTTGCGCTCTTTCCATCAGTTTGGCTGTGAAACGCTCCGTCATAAATAAGTACGCCCAAATGCATAAACTGCCTATCAAGGTGGAGATAAGGAAACTCTCCATCTATGGGCAAGGTTGGCGCAAACTTGACCGCACCCACTAACATAAGTGGCGCTACTTCACCTGCCGCCCTCGCAATCGCCAGAATTACGCCAGTCATAATACCCGGAGACGCAATAGGCAATACGGTACGCACTATAGTCTCAATTTTGGTAGCCCCTAATGCGTAACTGCCCGCTTTCAATCCTTCCGGCACCCTGCGCAAACCTTCTTCAGTCGCCACAATCACTACAGGTAAGGTCAAAATTGCCATGGTTAAGGCAGCCCAGAAAACGCCAGGGCTTCCCATTGTGGGTGCTGGCAGTGTGTCACTAAACAATAGCTCATCAATACTGCCGCCCAAGGTATAAACAAAGAAACCAAGGCCGAATACGCCGTAAACAATAGAAGGTACACCTGCCATGTTGCTTACACTGACACGAATAATGGTGGTAAGCGCCGTGTTAGGTGCATATTCGCTCAAGTAAATAGCGGCTAATACACCAAAGGGCGTTACGATGATGGTCATTAAGAATACCATGAGTACAGTGCCAAACAACGCAGGGAAGACGCCACCTGAGGTATTCGCTTGTTTAGGGGAATCGGTGAGAAAAACACCGATTTCCGAAAACGCCACCTGCCACTTTTCCCATGTACTTAGACGACTGACAAAATCTACATCTTGAATACTAGATATGGGAATAACAAACGGCGTTTCGTCAGCAAAACTTACCAATAAGGTATATTCGGCTCGTGTTGCTTCTAACGCTTCCACACGCTTTTGGTATTCGTCAAACGATGCCACTAAACGCTCTCTTGCTGGCGCGTCGGCAACAACATTACGTTTATCAAATTGAGATAGCGCTTCGTGAATAGGTGCAAGGTGTTGCGTATTTAAATCTTCAATTTGAGCGCTTATTTGAGCCACTTCCTCTAGCACAATATCAATGTTACCAAGAGGTTGAGGCGGTTTAGATGGCACGACGATGTATTCAGGAATTGCCAACACACGCCTGCCGTCTAACAGTTTTATTTCTGCGCTTTGGTTTGCAAGTAGAGAAGTCTCTATTTCCTCTCGAGATAACTGGATTTGAAAGCCATAAGGATGCTGAGCATCTGAGAATTTAAGTGTCACATCCTCATTTGTTGATTCATCAAATAGGTTCGCAAGCACCGAAAACCTTGTGCCGTCTTGATGCGTACCGGTAACCGTATAGATGGGTTCTGGCCAAAAATATGCCGTACCTCGAAAACTAATAAGTATAAGAACGCTAACTAGCGCAATAAGCAGCAGGCTGGTGAAAAAAGCCGTTAAGCTAATGACTAACGATTGACGCTGTACCGCACTTAACCCAAACGTTGTTCGATTAACCATAGTACGCCCTACTTCTTATACGCTGTCGCAATAGCTCTGCCATGGTGTTTACCAAGAAGGTAAACAGGAACAAAATACACGCGGTGAAAAATAGAATTTGATAGTGCGCCGATGATACATCTGCTTCTGGAAGTTCAATTGCCAAGTTAGCAGTAAGTGCTCGCAAACCTTCTATCAAGCCCCAGCTGGAGATTGGCGTATTCCCCGTCACCATAAGGACTATCATGGTTTCACCAAACGCGCGGCCAAAACCTAGCATAATCGCGGCAACAATACCCGGTAGTGCAACGTGAAGAACAACATGAAGTAAGGTCTGTAGTCGTGTGGCGCCTAAAGCAAAAGAGGCGTGTTTTAAATCATTTGGAACGCCGTTTATGGCATCTTCAGCAAGGGAATAGATACTAGGTGATATGGCCACACCTAACGCTAACGCTAACGCTACCACTATAGTCGTTTTCCCGATGGGACTATCGGACTCGGCCGCAAGCATTGTAAACCCGTCTACCCCCATTATCGAGAAAATAAGCGAAGGCGCATACTCCACGCTAATAAAACCTAAAAGGAACACTCCGCTTATAGCAAATAGTAGCTCTGCTCCGTGTCTTAGCTTCTTTGGTAAGTATTCCGCAACAGGGCGCTGTACCAGGGCAACGACAATAAGCACAAAAGGGATAACGATTAGGAAAAAGGCAAAGGAAAATAAAAACTGCTCAGCTTTTGGCGATAACCAAATGGCTGCGATGAAGCCAATAAGTACACTGGGAATCGCTTCGAGCAATTCGATAGCCGGCTTAATAACGTTGCGAAGGCGGCTTTTAGCAAAAAACGCGGTGTAAATTGCGGCACCGATAGCAACCGGAATAGCAATAAGCAGCGCTAAAAGAGAGGCTTTAATACTGCCTATTAATAGCGGCGTTAAGCTAAATTTTGCCTCTTGGAAATCAGAGGCACTGGTGGTTTGCCATACGGTTTCTTCCGTTTCATACCCTTCGTAGTGCTGCGGTTCAAACAGAGAGGCCCATGTAGTAACGCCGCTTAAGTGCCTGCCTTCCCATACTGATAAGGTGCTATCTGAATAGCCATAAAGCTTATTGCCGTACCAAATGATATTCTCAGCAGAACGCTCTATTTGTTGTGATGCCACTACATCGCCTGATACACGGTTTACCAACAACACTCTTGCTTTATCGGTCAGCACAGCCACCAAGTTCATACTGGCATGTTCTGCCACATCCTTAACGTTCTCTCCTGGTAGCGCTACTTGGTAGGTTTGTTCAAAGGTAAGGCCTTTATCGCTTTTGCTCAGCACCCAGCGAGTAAGTGCCTGTGTATTGCTGTTCATTAGGAAAAAGGTGCGGTCTTTAGCAAGTGGGAATACAATCTTCTCATCTAATGACGCTGTGATGTTTCCTGCTATTGGCAGTAGTGACGCCCCTTCATCCGTGAGCCTATTTAGGTAAAGCGCATCATCCACTTGGAGTAACACGCTCTGACTGCCGGGTAACAATACGAGTCTGTCTATATTATGAAACCGTTTATCCACAACCTGTGTAGGACGAAGCCGATTTACCCAACGGATAAACACTTTATTGTCTTGAACGATAGAAACCACTGCCCATTTTGAGGACAGTGCAATGCTCCAGTCACTGCGTATCTCCCACTCACCTTTGGGAAGCGCGAACGTAATGCTGTTCGACAACGCTGCTTGCGGTGTACTTGTGGCAATATCCTCTGCGCTACCGTCGGTCATATTGAACGACCTGACCGGTAAAACTCTCACTTGGGCGTTGGGAGAAACGTCTACGATATAGTTCTCTCCCATCACACTGTGGGAAGACAGCCTATGCTCGCAAGGACGGATATAATCGTGATTACTTACCAGAGCATCGCCTTTAAGCAACTTTAATCCCAATCGACAGTCAGACTTCCTAACCAGCATTGGCTGACTGTTAATGATGTCGCCTGCGCTGATAATTTTTTCATTATCTGACGTTTTCAAGCTCAACAGATGATTTAAGCTAGGGGTATATGCCAACGGCAGAGCTTGGCTGATTAGATGAGTAATAAGAATAACTAACGTCAACAAAACAAGGCCGCCGAAGCCGGTCACTACATAGCGTGACCACCTGTCGCTTCGCTGGCGTTTTTTGTTTGTGCTGTTGCTGTCGAAAGTCATGCGGCTGTTTAGTAATTCTTATTTTCGAAATTCTTCATTTTTAAGAAGAATAACCCTAAATTGCACTGGTGAGCAGTGTAAGTTTTGTTATGCTAATAGCAAGTGAAAGTTTAAAGCATTACCTTCGCGCAACCTACTCTGCGCCTATGGTATTACCCAACAGGAAGACGATCAAAGTTTTTCTCTACACGCCCAATAAGGAGCATCGTATGCAATCATTGGTTATAAGCATTATGGGTAAAGACAAGCCGGGTTTAGTAGACGCACTGGCTAAGTGTGTATACAAACATGAAGGCAACTGGCAAGGGTCGAGCTTTGCGCATATGGCGGGAATGTTCACCGGTTTTGTAGAAGTACATGTTGCCGATGAGAACAAACAGGGCTTAATCGATGCGCTAGACGCCATTAAAGATTTGTCGGTGCAATCTGTAGCGGTAGCGAGCAATGAAAATAACAACACCACCAAATTGACGGTTGATGTAATGGGCAATGACAAAACCGGTATTGTCCAAGAGCTCACCTCTGTTTTAAACCAGTTCAATTTGAATATTCTCACCTTTGCTTCACACTGTGAAAGCGCGCCTAACTGGGGCAGCCTGATTTTCAAAGCAAAAGCAGAAATTGCGGTGCCAGAAGATTTTGACGACGGCGCACTGCAAGATTCACTGGAGTCGTTGGCTAACGATTTGGTGGTGGATATTACCGCGAAGCGATAAAAACAAGGGCGTATTTGTGGTGCCATACACTATCCGCGCATCACAATTACGAACTCATCATATTGAAAGTTAATGGAATAACCACAACGTAATGCGTGCGCACTTGCACCAGAATACGTGTTGTCACAGTAGTGTCACTGACTGATGGCAGTCTTTGACCATTTTTATGAACGTGAATTGAGACATTATGGATAACGACGTTTTATATTATCCCAAAGAATTAAGCTGGCTTGCGTTTAACGAACGCGTATTGCAAGAAGCCGCAGATAAAAACAATCCCGCCGTGGAGCGAATTCGTTTTCTTGGTATTTACTCAAATAACCTAGATGAGTTTTATCGCGTGCGCGCCGCTGACGTGAAACGACAAATTACCATTGCGCAAAATGACGGCAATGAAGAGGAAGCTGAACGCCAAACCGCTCTTATGGCGCTTATTCAGAAAAAGGTAGTCCAGCTTTCTGAAAAGTTCGACCAAATTCATAAGGATGTGGTTAAGTCCCTAGCTCGCTACAACATACATATTCTTCGAAAAGACGATTTAGACGATTATCAAAAGCAGTGGGTACGCAACTTCTTCGTTAACAAAGCACTGCGTCACATTGCACCTATTTTAATAGATAAGAAGACCGACCTACTTAGCCGTTTGAACGGTACATCGGTGTATTTATATGTGGCGCTTAGGAGAAAGGACCGCAATCCTAAATTTGCGGTTATTCAGGTTCCTACCTCTGAAATGTCGCGCTTTATGCTGATCCCACCGCAAAAAAGCCGCAAGAAAAAGAGCATTATTATGCTCGATGACATGATTCAGCTGTGTATCGAAGACATTTTCCGCGGTTTCGTGAAGTTCGACGAAATTGAAGCATTCTCGTTCAAAATGACGCGTGATGCGGAATATTCTATCAACGAAGAAATTGACGAAAGCTTCGTTGAAAAGATGTCTGAAAGTATGAAGCAGCGCCTTATCGCTGAGCCTGTGCGTGTTATCTACGACACGAACATGCCAGAGGACATGAAATCTGACTTGCGCAAGCGACTTAAGATAACCAAGCTAGATACCATGCACGCTGCAGGGCACTATCGTAACTTTAAAGACTTTATTGGCTTCCCTAATGTGGGTCGAGAATATTTAGAGCATACGCCGCTGCCTGCTATCGACAGTAAGGCATTCTCTAAGTACAACACCGTTTTCGATGCCATTACTGCACGAGACATACTACTATACTACCCGTACCATCGCTTCCTACACTTCACCGAGTTTTTGCGTCAGGCGGCTTTCGACCCGAATGTTAAGACCATACGTATTAATATTTATCGTGTTGCCAGTAATTCACGCATTGTAAACTCGTTGATTGACGCGGTAGACAACGGCAAAAAAGTAACCGTTGTGGTAGAACTTCGCGCCCGTTTTGACGAAGAAGCAAATATCGAATGGTCTAAGCGCATGACTGATGCAGGTATACGCGTTGTACTTGGCGTGCCTACTCTTAAAATTCACTCTAAACTTTGTATTGTGACCCGTGAAGAACGGGGCAGTTTGGTGAACTATGCGCATTTCGGTACGGGTAACTTCAACGAGAAAACAGCAAAGATTTATACCGACTACAGCTTATTCACCCGTAATCAAGAACTCGCCGATGAAGGCGTGGCGGTATTCGATCTTATTCAATACCCTTACCGACGCTACAAGTTCCAGCATCTTCAAATATCGCCATTAAACGCCAGAACCAAAATTCAGTCGTTAATTCGTCAAGAAATTCAGCATTTGAACCAAGGCCAAAAGGCACAAATCACTTTCAAAATTAACAACCTTGTTGATAAAGAACTCATTGATGATTTGTACCGGGCTAGCCAGGCGGGGGTTAAGATCCGCGGTATAGTGCGCGGTATGTGCTCACTTAATCCGGGGATAAAAGGAATAAGCGAAAACATCGAAATTATCTCTATTGTTGATAGATTTCTCGAACACCCTCGCGTGATGATTTTTGAAGGTGGCGGCGATAGAAAAGTGTATATCTCTTCTGCTGACTGGATGACCCGTAACATGGACAACCGCATTGAAGTAGGTTGTCCAGTGTATGATAAAGGTCTTCAACAGCGCATTGTTGATATAATGGAGCTACAATTTAAAGATACCCTGAAGGCTCGAGTGATTGACAAGGATCAGAGCAACAAGTACGTTCGCAGGGGAAATCGTAAAAAACTTCGTTCTCAGATAGAAATTTATGACTATTTGAAGAAGCTAGAAGACACTTTGTAGGATAGAAAATTAGTACATGACCCAGCACGAATCAGTTTTTAATGACGTGGAAACCCGCGAAGTCAATAAAGTCGCAGCACTAGACATTGGCTCAAATAGTTTTCACTTAGTAGTAGCACGCATTGTTGCTGGGTCTGTGCAGATTCTGCATAGAGTTAAACAAAAAGTACGCTTGGCCGAAGGTCTTAACGACGACGATATCTTGTCTGATGAAGCGATGGAGCGTGGGCTTGCTATGCTAAAAGTAGTAGCAGAGAGCCTTAAAGGTTTTGAGCCCGACTCCGTGAGAATTGTCGCCACTCATACGTTGCGCAGGGCGCGTAACGCCCGCGATTTTATCAGCGCAGCAAAAGATATCCTTCCCTACCCTATCGAAGTCATTTCTGGTGTAGAAGAAGCGCGACTTATTTATTCAGGCGTTGCACATACTAACCACTCCGACGGCCAACAGCTGGTTATTGATATAGGCGGTGGCTCTACTGAGTTCGTTATTGGCGAAGGTTTTACGCCTTTACTTTGCCGCAGCCTTCAAATGGGCTGCGTAAGCTATACCAAACGGTTTTTCCCTGACGGTGAGCTAAAGCCAAAAGCCTTTGATCGTGCTATCACGGCTGCACAGCAAGAGCTTGAGTTAATAGATAATAAATATCGCAGACTGGGCTGGGTCCAGTGTATCGGTACGTCTGGTACCATTCGTTCGCTGTTTACACTTTGTCAGCAAGACAGACCCAATGGCCACGATATTCCGGTGACACTTAAAAGTTTGCGCAATTTAATGAAGCAATTCATAAGCGCAGGGCATATAGACAAATTAAGCTACCCAGATTTAAGTGAAGATCGTCGTGTGGTTATTGCTGGCGGCCTCGCTATTCTTATCGCCGTTTTCAAAGCCCTAGAGATTGAAGGCTTGGTGTACTCGCCTGCCGCCTTGCGCGAAGGCGTACTTTATCAGATGGAAGATGAGCTTCATCACGCTGATATTCGCGGCAGAACCGCGAGTAGTTTGGCAACCCGCTACGATGTAGATACGTCCCAAGCCACTATGGTGCTCAATACAACCCTTTCACTTTTCAACGATGTTGAAAAAGCATGGAAACTTAAAGGGCGTGACTTTAAAAGCATGCTCGGCTGGGCAGCTTTACTTCACGAAGTCGGCATGCAAATTAACTCTCGAGGCATACAAAAACACAGCGCCTATATTCTTGGTAATGTGGACATGCCTGGGTTTACGCAGGAACAACAATTACTGCTAGCTACGCTCGTGCGATTCCATAGAAAGAAAATTCGAACCAATGAATTGCCCGCATTTAATCTTTTCGATGAGCAGTCGGTTAAGCATTTAATCGCGTTACTGCGTTTGGGTGTACTGCTTAATATTAAACGCCAAGAGGGTTTTGTACCTGACCTCGTTGTTAATGTAGAAAAGAACGAACTGACCATTACCTTCCCCGATGGCTGGTTAGATGAAAAACCTATTATCTCAGCTGACCTGCTACGAGAAAGCCACTACTGGAAAGCGCTTGATTTAAAACTCACAGTTGTTCCTGATATCGAGCAATTACATCCCGCGGTGGAATAGACAAACAGCGCCACTCACAATCGCGCTTTCGATTTTAAAAGCGAATGGCGAATATACTCGAATACTAAAAAAATGGGGCCTTGAACCGATTGAGTCGGCGCATTAGCCCCACTTAGTCTCAGCACACTAATTATTGAGCTTCAACTTGCGTACTTTGTGACTGCACGCTGTCGTATTTTTTAAACCACGCCAAGATATTTTCAACTTTACCAATCATTCTAGATGGCTTAGAAGCAATCCCGTGGGGCGATCCAGGTACTTTTACCAGCACGCTATCAACCTTTTGAATCTTTAACGCTTGATAGAACTGCTCGGTCTCAGACATTGGCGTGCGCTTGTCCTCCACTCCCGTGATCAGCATGGTGGGGGTCGTTACATTGCCTACTAGCGATAGCGGTGAGCGCTTCCAGTAGTGCTCTACATTATCCCAAGGCATACCCGGAAATTGGAAAGGGATTTGATATAGACCTGAATCGGCAGTCAGCACTTTCGATAACCAGTTGATAACGGGTTTAGCGACTACGGCTGCTTTAAATCGGTTAGTAAGGCCAATAGCATAGGCTGATGCAATGCCGCCTGCTGAACCACCAGTAATAAACAGTCGCTCTGGATCAGCGATGCCTTTTTCAATAAGCGCATCTACGCCCGACATATGGTCTGAGAAGTCATATTCCGAACTGTATTTCCCTTGAAGTAGCAATGCAAAGCGTTCTCCATAACCTGTACTACCTCTGTGATTATCATAAAACACCACGTAGCCCTCTGCAGCCATGCGCTGCAGCTCAGCCGTGAAGACAGGGCCATAAGCGAGATTAGGTCCGCCGTGAATTTCCAAGATAAGCGGATACGTTTTCGAGCTGTCATAGTTTGGCGGCAGAATGTACCACCCCTGGATTTCTTCGCCATCAATAGAAGACGGATAGACAATTTCTTTTACTTCGCCAAGTTGCTTATGACCTAGAACGTCTTCGTTTAGTGCAGTAAGCTGTCGCTCGTTTCGCGTAGTGACATATAAATCAGCGGGGCGATCGGTACGTCCTTTGGTATACGCCACTACATCATCAACAGCGTGATAGGTGCCAAACACATAAGGCCGTCCTAACGTAGTACCGCCCAGCCCATTAGCTACGGCTTTAACTCTGCCCGATAGCGATACCACATCTACCTGCGCTAAACCGCGAACCGACTGCTGAAAATAAACGTGCTTATTATCTTTCCAGTGAAAGTTAGACACTGAATTATCAATGTCTTTTGTTAAATTTTGAGCATCTGTACCATCGCTCTTCATCACATACAAATAGCTATTTTTGTACATCACTTTTTCGTCATCGCGGCGTGCGTAAGCAATGTGCTTTCCGTCAGGCGATACGACAGGCGATGATTCAAGGCCTTTGTCGTTGGTAAGCTGTGCGATATTACCCATCATATCCACAGAAAAGATGTCCCCCTCAACAGGCTCATACTCCCAATTGTCACTGCGGTTGGCAGAGAAATAGATTTTGTCGCTATCAGGAGAGAAACTTAAGCGCCCATTGTGGTGATAGTTCCCTGAAGTAAGCTGTCGTGCTGTGCCTCCGTCAGCAGGAACAATAAAAATATGGGTGTAAGCAGGTTCAAGAATGCCTCGGCCGTCGGCTTGATAGCGCGCTTTGGTAATATATTGAAAGCTAGGAGACCACTTTGCACCGTCAGGCTTTTTAGGCATTTTAATGTCTAGCGGCTTTTCCTTGGCATCAACGCTCATAGTGAAAGCAATGTGCTTACCATCTGGCGACCAAGTGATGTTACTTGGGTTTGAGGTGACATTTGTTACGAGTGCCGTTTGCCCTGTATCCATCCAGCGCACATACAATTGCGGTTTACCTTCTTCATTAGAAAGGTAAGCCAATCGGCTACCGTCTGGTGACCAGCGAATAGAATAGTAACTCTTTTTCGACGACAGTAAGGGGCGGTGTGACTTTCCATCAACCGACGCTAGCCAGACGTTCGCTCGACTGCTATCCGACATAATGTCGTTTGAACGGCGCACATACGCAACATATTTACCGTTTGGCGACACCTGAACTTCGCTCACGTATTCCAAATTAAAAATATCTTCCGATTTAAAATAGCGTTCAGAGTCGGTAGTAAGAGATTCTCTCTCATTGCTTGCAAGCGCTGTGGATGGCATAGCTAGCGTGCCTACGCTAAATAGTGCAGCCCATATAGCAAACCGTTTTTTGACTGACGGGTACCTGTGATTTCTCATAAAAGACATATCTCACCTTAATCTATTTGTTCTTATCCGTTCTTTTTTATGGGGTGATCACGTTGTAGTGATGCATTTATCGTCTCCATATTACTGAATATATTCAGCCAATAAAGATTAAACGTTGAGCGACATCGCTAGGCGATTAAGCGCAGTACACAGGGGCGTTGGCTTTAGCCGAATGGTTAGTTGCGTGATAGCGGTAAAGTGCTAACTTCTATATAAGGCTTAAAGGTAATGCCCATGAATAATCCACACGGCGAGTTTGAATGTAGCGTAAGCGGTCAGTTGCTGCTCTTCTCAGCGCGCGGACCGTGGAATGACGAAACCATGAGAAATGGCGTAGTTAAGATGTCTTCTGACATTTCAAAATTCGAAAAGGGCACTAAATGGGCACAAGTAAGCTGTCTTTACGGTGAAAGCCTGATGCCCCCTTCCACCTTTGATATTTTTGTAAAACAAACTCGGGTAAGAAAAACCCGCGGCCTGTCGTTTCTTGCCGTGGTGATATTAGATACCGACATTATGCTGACAACTAAGCATCAGATTTCTCAGTGCTACGACGCTGCCGAAGTTGCTTATGGCTTTTACGAAACGGTAGAAGATGCTTTGGAAGCGATGACGAATAATGGCTATGATTTTGATAGTGACGAAGCTGAGCGCTTTTTTGCCCGCTTTAACTTTACGCGTTAACATTTAACACCGCATGCGTTCTGCTTTTGTCACACGTTGAGTCTGAAATTCGCAGCCAGCTTTTGATAAAGGCGAAAAAAGGAGAGCGAGCGCTCTCCTTTTTATTTTAAGACTGCCATCCGCCTCCGAGTGCCTGATACAAATCGACCAGTGCGGCCATTTGCTGCTGACGAGTTTCTATAAACTCGCTACGCGCTTCCAGTGCTTCTCGTTGCGCAAGCAGCACCTCTAAATATTCACCATGAGCTGACGAAAAAAGCCTATTGGCAATATCAATCGACTGTTCGAGTGAAGCAATTTGATGACGCCGTGCTTCAGCACTTTTCTCCAAATTATCAAGCTTCGATAAACTGTTTGTTACTTCAGCTACCGCCGTTAAAACGGTCAGTTCATATTCGTAAGCCGCTTCAATTTGTTCGGCGCTGGCATTTTGATAAACCGCCTCAATCGCCCTGCGGTTTATTAATGGCGCAAAAACATCACCAGATAAAGAATATGCCAATGACTCAGGCACATTAAACAAGTAGCGACTATCAAACGCCGATAAACCTACCCCTGCTTTTAGCTCAAAAGAAGGGTAGAAGTTGGCTTTAGCCACATCGATATTTAACTCTGCTGCTTGGAGCGTGAGTGCAGCTTGTTTTATATCAGGGCGATTGTCTAATAGCGCAGAGGGTACACCCACCTGCGGGCTTTTTAGCTCGGCGCTGAGCAACACGTTACTGTCCCTTTGAATGGGCTGTGGAGTGCGTCCTAATAACAGATTGAGCGTGTTCTCTTTCTCTAGGATTTCCTGCTCAATCAAGTAACGCTCGCTCTCGTTTTTCTTCACTTCCGCGTTAAAGCGCGCAACAGGTAGCGATGACGCCCGCCCGTATTCTTTCAACGCATTAATAGTGTGAATAACATTACGCTGTAGCGAAATGGTTGAGTCAAGATTCTCTAGCTTGTTATCTAGCGCCAGCAGTTCATAGTAAGTACGCGCAACTTCAGATACTAACTGGGTAACGAAAAAGTTCTTACTTTCAACCGATGCCAAGTATTCAAGCGAGGCCACTTTAGACGCATCTCTCAGCTTATGCCAAACGTCAATTTCCCACGACGCATTAAGGCCTAGCTTTAAGTTTGCCAGCGGGTCGGGAAATTCTTTATCCTCCTTGATATTTAACTGTTCTTCTACTGCGCCTTCCCGGGTATATTCGCCTACCTTTTCGGTTTCAGCGGCTACCCCCGCAGAGAGTCGAGGCAAATATTCCCCTTCCCGTGCATACACTTCATTCGACGCCATATTAATGCGTTGAATTAATATAGACACCTCTTGGTTGTTCTTAACCGCCGTATCCACCAGCGCAGAAAGCGTAGGGTCGTTAAACCACTCACTCCATTGAATATTTGCTTGTGTACTCTGGTTAATCCCTTGACCAGCCTGAGTATCCACTTGCGAAACTTTCGCGTTAAACTGCTCTGGCAAATCTAGATTAGGGTTTCGCGTTTCAATGGTAGGGATGGCACATGCCTGTACTAACAACGCACTACTAAGCGCTAACCACAGCGGCTTATAAGTAAATCGCTTTTTATTTATCATCGCTTAGCACCTCATCGTTATAGTGGTAAGTTTCAGTAAGAGGGACATGATCTTCGTTTTTGATTAATGACTTACCTTCTTCAAGTTTGGCGAACAAGTAGTAAAGCCCAGGAATAACCAGCACACCAAAAACAGTGCCGAACAAAGTACCGCCTAAGGCAGAAGCACCAATAGTTCTATTTCCCACTGCGCCTGCCCCCGTTGCAATAACAAGCGGAATTAGCCCTGCTACAAACGAGAAAGATGTCATTAAGATTGGACGGAAGCGCTGTTTGGCCGCTTCAACAGCTGCGTCAGCAATCGATAAGCCCTGCTGATTTTTTTGCACTGCGTATTCCACAATAAGCACGGCATTTTTACCGAGTAAACCAACCAGCATAACTAAGCCGAGCTGCGCATAAACATCGTTGGCCAGCCCCATACCTTTTAGAAACAGGAATGAGCCGAGAATACCGGTAGGTAGTGAAAGAATAACCGCAAAAGGTAGAAGCAGACTCTCGTACTGTGATGCCAGTACGATATATACAAACAACAATACTACGGCAAAGATAACAATGGCTTCATTACCTCGTTTAGCCTCGTCAAATGACAGGCCTTCCCAACCAATGTCGTATCCTTTTGGCAAGGTTGCAGCCGCTACTTCTTCAACTGCTTTTATCGCTTGCGCCGAGGTATACCCTGCTGCCGGCTCTGCCCGAATAGCTGCCGAGGTATAAAGGTTGTAGCGCGTAATTTCATTAGGGCCTTGGGTTTTAATCAGCTTCATAAAGGCCGAGTAAGGCACCATTTCACCCTCTTCGTTTTTCACGTAGTAATCCATTAAGTCACTGGGATAACGGCGATATTCCGGTGCACTTTGCGTGTACACCTTGAAGAAGTTATTAAAACGCGTGAAACCTTGCTCGTAAGTACTACCGATAAGAATATTCAAATTCTCCATGGCCGCGCCAATAGATACCCCTTTCTGCATTGCAGCTTGGTTATCTATCTCAATTTTGTATTGAGGATAATCGGCCGCGTAAAACGTGAATAAACCTTTTAGCTCATCACGTTTACCGAGCTCTTCCATGAAGGCTTTGTTGATTTGGTCGAACTCTTGATAGTCGGTTGTGTTGGTTTTATCGAGTAAACGAAATGATAACCCCGACGACGCGCCATAACCCGGCACAACAGGCGGTTCGAAATACTCAATCACTGCACCTAAGTGGTGTGTTTTGGCTTCTAGTTCTTCAATAATGTCACGTACCGACTGTTCGCGATTAGCCCAATCTTCAAGGTTAATCAAGCAGGTACCAGCATTTGAACCTCGTCCTTCCGTGAGAATTTCATAGCCAGCAAGCGAAGACACCGAGGAGACGCCTTCAACGTCCAGCGCCAAGCTTTGCAGCTCTCGCGCTACTGTATTCGTCGCTTCAAGGGTACTGCCTGGCGGTGTTTGAATAATGGCATAGATTTGCCCCTGGTCTTCACCGGGAATAAAGCCTGTAGGTAATGCCTGATTAATGCCAAAGGTACTTACCACAAAGCCTGCAAGCAGCACTACAGTAACACTGCGGCGTGTAACGATAGCTTTGATAATGCCTGTATAACGACCGGTTAACTTATTGAAATAATGGTTAAATCCATCAATAAACTTGCTTAATGGCGTTGCCTTTCTTGTGTGTGAATGAGGGTTTTTAAGCAACATTGCACACAGCACTGGGGTTAATGAAAGCGCCACAATACACGAGATGATAATTGACGATGACATGGTAATAGAGAACTGGCGATAGAAGACACCTACCGGGCCCGTCATAAAAATAAGGGGCACAAAAACCGCCGTCATCACCAGTGTAATCGCTATAATAGCTCCCCCCATTTCGCCCAGTACATGTTGGGTCGCCATATAAGGGGTTAGGCTGGCGCTCTCTTCCATTTTTGCGTGAACGGCCTCCACGATAACAATAGCGTTATCCACTACAATCCCTATCGCTAACACCAGTGCGAACAGGGTAATAAGGTTTATGTTCACCCCCGTGGCCTGCATGCAGAAAAACGTCCCCACCAGTGAAACCGGCACAGCCAGAAGCGGGATCAATGTGGAGCGCCAGTCACCCAGAAAGATGAACACCACCAAGGAAACCAAAATAAAGGCTTCAAACAGGGTATGCAGCACTTGTTCAATAGAGGCATCTAGAAACTTGGAAACATCGTAGTTGATTTCGTACTTCATGCCTTCTGGAAACGTTTTTTCTAGTTCAGCCATAGTGGCTTTCACCTGAGAAATCACCTCGTTGGCACTGCTTCCATAGTTCTGCTTTAGCACTATCGCAGCGGAAGGATACCCGTCTTTGTTTGAGTAAATATCGAAAAATTCACTACTTAACTCAACATCAGCAATGTCACCTAATTTGAGCAAGCGACCGTCGGAGTCGGCGCGAATAATGATATTTTTATATTCTTCAGGCTCGTCATAACGCCCCTCGTAAATAAGCACGTATTCCTTTGATTGAGCGGTAATGCCTGAGCTTCTGCCAAGTCGCCCAGGGCGTCCAATCAAGCTTTGCTCGTCTATCGATTCCATGATCTCATCTACAGAAACATTGTAAGCACGCATGCGATCAGGCTTTAACCAAATTCGCATGGCGTACTGGCGACTTCCCAATATTTTTGCACTGGCAATACCGTTTACCCGCTGTATCTCTGGGATAAGGTTGATATTGGAATAGTTGTACAGAAACTTTTCATCAGCCGTTTCGTCCGTGCTATAAACGTTTATGTACATCAACATGCTAGGCTGAACCCGCTCTAGTATCACTCCTTCTAGCTGTACTAACTGGGGCAGACGGTTCATGATCTGATCAAGCCGCGTTTTCACATTAATTAGCGCTTGATTCGGATCCACATCTAAATCGAAGATAACTTGAATAGTAGCTTCACCGGCGCTCGTCGCATCAGACACGATGTACTTCATGCCCGGCACACCGTTGATTGAGCGCTCAATAGTAACCAGCGATGATTTCACCAGTACATCAGCACTCGAACCGGGATATGCCAGAGAAATAAGCACCCGCGGCGGAGCAATATCGGGAAACTGTGACGTGGGTAGGCTAAATACCGACAACACGCCCAAAAATATAATCATCAGCGATAGCATGATGGCCATCACTGGACGTTTAATGAAAACTCCAAACATAGCGCCCCCTTATTCTGCGTGCAGTGACAGTTCAGCTAATGTGTCGCTGGCTGAAATAAGTTCAGGCTCTATCTCATCGCCGTTCGAGACTCTTCGCAGTCCTTCAATCAAAATAGTGTCGCTCGGCGCTAGGCCATCAGATACCAGATAAATGTTAGGGAGTTCTGCAGCGATATTAATGTGGCGGGTTGCTAACTTGTTCTCGCTATCCAGCACATACACAAAGCTTTGATCGAGAATTTCGAATGTGGCCTTCTGAGGAATAACCAGCGCATCTGGATAGGCAATATCCACCATGACATTTCCGGTCTGCCCATGTCTTAGCAGCTGGTCTGGGTTAGGGAAAGACGCACGCATTTCTATGGTACCGGTATGATTATCAAAATCGGCTTCAATGGCATCTATCACGCCTTGGTGCTCGTAAATACTGCCATCGGCAAGCTTTAATCGCACTGGCGTTTGTTTGTTTGACGGGTTGTTTTGCGCGTATTTCAAATACTCAGATTCAGGTACATTGAAATACACCCACATGGTGCTGATATCAGATAGCGTGGTAAGCAACTCACCCTCATCAAGCAAACTTCCCGTTCGAGCTTCCAGTCGATCCATTTTGCCGGTGAACGGTGCTTTAACGTCAGTAAACGCTAGGTGGGTCTTCGCCAGTTCAACTTCAGCCTGTGCTTTTTGAAGCTGCGCTTCAATCACGGCGAGTTCGTTAGGCGATACAATGTTTTGTTCAACAAGCGACTTTGTATTTTTGTACTCCATCTCGACTGCTTTAGCCTCAGCTTCAGCGCGGTGTAGCTCAGCTTCATACACGTTCGGCATTATTTTAAACATGGGCTGACCACGTTCTACCGTTTGTCCCTCATCAACAAAAGTCGATTGAAGATAGCCTTTTTCCATAGCTCTAACTTCAATATGTTGAATGGCACGTATCTGACTGACGTACTCTTTTACCAGCGTTGTGTCTTGTACGATGGGATGAGTAACGTTGAATTGAAGTTTTTCGTGATGCGCAGCATGTTCTTCATGGCCACACCCACCTAATAGTGCGGTAACAATGCTTACTGCAAGAAGTGCTTTTTTGCTCATAATGTAAATTCGTAATAAAAGGCTAATCGTGACGTACCTCGTAAAAAGGCAGCACGCCACTAGCGCGCGTTCAGCAATAAAATTCAGTGCTGAAAATTAAGCGCGCAAAAACATCCAGCGAAAAGGGCTGGCGCTATGTAATGAATATCGAATTAACGTATTTCTAGGTAAGCAGCTAACTGCTAAGCCTAAGAAACTAAGCAATAGGCGGCGCTCGTGTTAACGGCGTTGCGTAGTTAAGGGATGTTTTGAAATGCCAGCGCGGACGTGGCTTTGCGGTTTCAGTGAAGGAGTCCGTAAGGTAATCCAGCACAACATATTGTGGTGGAGCGGGCTCTTCCGGCGCACTTTCCTCTGTATCAAACTCGAAGGAATATTCGGAAATAGAAGCATCGAAATGATGCTTGAACGTGATTGGCTTGTAATCCTGTTTGAGTCCAGATAAGCAAGTAAACAACAACGCTATTAATGCGTATATAGTGTACTGCTTCATGTACTGCTGATTATGCACCGGTTAATATTCCAGAAATTCAAATATATAAGGAAAATTGCGGCGCTATGCTACACAGCCAACCACGCTTTGACAAGAACCAGTATTGCCACTAAACGCAGGCAATAACCGGTTGCACGTATTTGTTACAAACAAACTCAGAATTCCTGAGTGTGGCAGTATACGTCATATCTTTTTACTGCAAGCAAAAACACATTTTAACAGCACGTATTTTTAAGAGGCCTTTTTGAAAGTCACAGAAAAAGAGATGTGGTTGTGATCCAACTTATAAACCGACACGTCTGCTCCAATCGCACCGCACAATGCACTCACTATTGATAGCCCTAGGCCAAAGTTGTCCTCTGATGTACGTGATGCATCCTTTTGCCACAGGGGTTCAAACATATGTCTTAAGTCACGTTCATCAATTTCAGTATGCGTTGTATTTGTCACTTCTATTTGAGCTTGCCCTGATTGCGTTTTGCCTATATACACGCTGATCGGCTCACAATGCTTTCCATGCTCAATAGCGTTGTCTAACAAATTGCTAAATATAGACTCCACCGCAATTCGGTTAGAGTGAATAACCACATCGCCCCTTTCTTTCGCAACCACATTAATATTATCTACCGCTTTGCTTGCGACAACTTGAGCAACGAGCTCTTTAATATTAATAAGGTCGTTTAATTGAGTCTGCTTAGCACTGTGCTTTTGGATTAACATCAAACCGGAAATGATGTTTTTCATTCGCATCCCAATGCGAAGAATCTGCGGTTTAAAATCTTTTTCGAGTCGCTCCTCTCCTGGAAACTTCATGGCAACTTCCGCCAGGTTGATAAGTTCAGAAACCGGCGTTTTAAGTTCGTGAGCAATGTCAGAGGTAAGCCTTTTCTCTCTAAGGTATAGGGCGTAGTTATCGTTTATAAAATGGTTCAAGCTGCTGACGATTGGCTCTAGTTCTGAAACGTTTGTAGAGAATGCTTCGTGCTTGTCTGTGGCAGTAAACCTTAGAGTTCTTATATTGTTGTTTAATGCATCAAGTGGTGCCAACGCGTAAGACACCGTGTTGCGCACGACGAATCTTACCATTAACGGAATTACAATAAGCGCCACTAAAAATGCGATATCGATAAACCAAAGAGTAAAATTCAACAGTTCAGTGGAGGTTGCGTATGCGATAACCATGGGGTCGCGCTGCTCTTCGCCTCTGACGCTATAGAATGCTTCGCGGTCTTCAGAGTCAATTTGAGGCACGTATTTGGTGTGAATAATACGCCCGGAACGACCATCTGGCAGCGTAATGTCGTTAATCACCGCCTCGTTTAAACTTAAGTTTTCAAACGGCAGCTCGTCGACAGTGTACAGTGCAAGGGATTCCGACTTTTCGAAAACCTGCCCTTTGTACCACAATTGAAAGTATTCTGGAGAAGAAGCACCCTCGAACTCAGGGAAATACTCGCCGGCAAACTCAAACTCAACGCCGTCTAAATCTTCATTGACTAAGCTTTGAAGCATGCCAACTTTGGCTTTTAAACCTTGGTTAAATTCTCTTTGGACCCAGGTATCAACTCCGATATCTGCGGCGAGTAAAACGACAATCACCAGCAAAGAAATAGTGATAGAAAGGCGTCGCGTTAAGGTTTTACGTATTGACTTCATCGCCTTCCACCACGACGTAGCCAAATCCTCGCTTACTTTTAATGGGGAGTGTAGCGCCACACGCCCTTACTTTTTTTCGCGCTGAAGAGAGGTGCGCTTCAATTGCATTTTTTGAGATATGGTCATAACTACCGGAAATAAATTCACTTAATTTTTCTGATGTGACGACCTTGCCTTTGTTTAGGAACATGCACTCTACTATGCGATATTCATTCGGCGTTAAACTAATCGCCTGCTCTCCAAATAAAAAAGACTTGGCCTGAATATCCAATATCAATCCATTAATAGTAATTTGATCGTTAATACAGTTTGTTACGCCCCGTCTCATCAAACTGAGAAGTCGCGCTGACAACTCTTCAAATGAAAAAGGCTTAGATAGATAATCATCAGCGCCTGCTAACAAGCCTTCAACTTTCTCTTCAGGTTCGGCACGTGCAGACAAAATGAGCACCTTGGTCTCTACCCGTCTTTTTCTTAGCGTTTTCAGGATAGCCATCCCGTCGAGTTCTGGCAGCATGCGGTCTAATACAATAATGTCGTAGCTACCAAGAAGCGCCATACTCAAACCATCGGGCCCTGTGGCAGCTAAATCAACTGAATGGCCAAGTTTTTCTAGACCTAAGCTCAGGCTATTTCTCAAAGACAATGAATCTTCTATAAGGAGTATTCTCATGTTTCATTGGTCGATTTTTATTCCTCGCTAAGGTTATGATCTCAATCTTAAGATAAACTGAAGGCGAGAATAATATTGAATTAATTAACGATAGAAAGTGACGGCCTAGGAAGCTTTTTGTGCAACTGCACGCCGTTTCTCTATGTATAACAAGTGGTTGCAATGGGAAACCATTTGGAATTGTTGGTTCTAGATAAAAATTCCCATTAACGCTAATCCCAAAGTTTTGCTTAAGCTTTATTTAAGTTTTGAAAGTTATCTTGTGCTGCAAGTAGTACACAAGAGAACTGACTTTGAAATTTCCACGTTCGTTAAATTTAAACCCTTCATTAGCCAATTTTGTTTTTATAGCATCAGTCTTAATAACGCTGGTTTTCAACTTCCCTTTTATTTCAAATGTCTATCACGCTGTGTCGCCAACTACAGTAGGCCAGTGGATATTTTTTCTGTCCGTTCCATTGTTGCTTACCTTTTTCAATATCATCGCCCTTAGCCTATTAGGCGCCATTCTTTTGCCTAGATTGACCGTGGCAGTGACACTGTTAGTCAGTTCACTTCTTTTATACGGTACGGTCGCTTACGGCGTGATATTTGATAAGAGTATGATTCAAAATGTGATGGAGACCAATTCTGGTGAAGCATTTGCCTATCTAAACTCAACGCTTTTACTCTTTTTCTTCTTGTTAGGATTGGTGCCCGTTGTTGCCGTCTTTAATCAGGAAATTAATGGAAAATTAGTTGCTAGAGTTAAGCACTTACTTAAGCTCAACGTATTAGCAGTGGTTGGAATAATCGTTATCGCTGCTGGCCTTTATAAAGACTATGCTGCGGTGGGTAGAAATAATAAAGATTTGGCCAAGTATATTATCCCTTATGCATTTTACGATTCTGGCTACAAATATCTCAGAGACACCTACTTTTATCCGCCACTTCCTTACAAGGTACTGGACAAGACACCTTCTCTAATAAATAGAAATAACGCTTTGCCTTCTACGACTGTACTGGTTGTTGGAGAAACAGCAAGGGCAGACAAGTTTGCCAGTAATGGCTATAGCAGAAACACCACGCCCTTTATGAACGACATAGGCGCGGTAAGTTTCAACGACGTGACCTCATGCGGGACAGCTACTGCGGTGTCAGTACCCTGTATGTTTTCTCGACTTTCGAGGCAAAGCTATGATGTTCGCATTGCGGAAAGTCAGGATAATGTGCTTGATATCATACATCGGGCTGGCGCTGATGTGACATGGATAGACAATAATAGTAGCTGCAAGGGGGTGTGCAAAAGAGTTGAAACTATTGCATTTGACCCATCCCGAGATCCTAGTTTATGTGACGGTGATTTTTGCTACGATGTTTTACTCAACGAGCTTTTGAAGGACGTTTTGTCATCACCTGCGACAACTAACAGGGTTATTGTTCTTCATATGATAGGCTCTCATGGCCCTACCTACTATCGAAGATACCCCGCTGAATTTGCCAAATTCTCTCCCGACTGTCCTAGAAGTGATATTCAAAACTGTGATTCGCAGGCGCTTATCAACACGTATGACAATACCATTGCGTACACTGACTATGTACTTGGAGAGATTGTTAATACATTAAAAAATGTGCCAAACGCTTCCATGCTATACCTGTCTGACCACGGTGAATCTTTGGGTGAAAAAGGACTCTATCTACATGGATTCCCTTATCAAATTGCACCGCAAGAACAGACTCACATTCCTATGCTTTTTTGGGCGTCGAAGTTTGAAGATTCAGGCTACCGAAATTGTATTAAGAACCTGGCCAACCACCCTTACTCTCAAGACAACTTGTTTGACACGTTACTTGGTTTATCAAGTGTAAAGAGTATTACTTACCAACCTACTATGGATATCTTTAAACAATGCGAAGCCTAAATGAATCAAACCCTGTGGTTAGTACCACCTCGCACTTCGACCCAAGTAACAAACCAAAAGGCCTGCGTCGAGTATTTAAGGCTCTAAAGAATTCACTTCGAGCGTTTAGCTGGCTTACTAAGAACGAAGCTGCATTTAAACAAGAACTCAGTCTAGCCGCTGTGGCATTCGTGGTTCTTGCTTTTTGGTCAATTCCTTTTCTTGAACGTGCAATTTTAATGTCTTCCATTTTTTTCATTTTATTTGCGGAAATCATCAATACGGCAATTGAAGTCACCGTCGACAGAATAGGTACAGAGTTTCATGCCCTATCAGGGTTAGCAAAAGACTTAGCATCAGCAGGCGTTTTTCTATCCATCGTTATTGCATGTGTGTTGTGGGCGGGCGTATTTTATAGCCACATATAAAGGTATTAGTTAAGACTTTAATTCCCCAGAGGCATCCCTTTAGCAAGGTTATAAAGATGAGCTTATTAAGTTGAAGGGGTCACAATACTTCGAAAGAACTAGTAACGAAAAAGAGCGCCATTAGGCGCTCTTTAGAAGTGCTGACAAAAGAGAAGATTACGCCTTAGAGGCCTGGTAAATATCTTCAATCGCTTTATCTAGCGTTGCCTCGAATTCTTCTTGAGACTGCTTTGCAGAAACGCCTTCGGTCAATGCTCGAGAGAAACTCGCAATCATACCTTGGTTTTCTGCCAGTTTCGCATTCGCTTCTTCACGGCTATAGCCGCCAGAAAGCGCTACAACTTTAAGCACGCGAGGGTGATCAACAAGCTCTTTGTAGAAATTAGCTTCTGTTGGAAGCGTTAGCTTAAGCATAACTTCCTGGCCTTCGTTTAGAAGGTTTAGCTGCGTTAGGATCTCTAATTTAAGAAGAGCTTCAGCTTCCGCTTTTTGTGGGCTGTGGATGTCTACTTCTGGCTCGATAATCGGAACAAGACCTGCGGCTAAGATTTGCTTACCCACTTCAAATTGCTGAGCAACAACATCTTTAATACCTTGGTGATTCGCAAGCTTAACAACACTACGCATCTTAGTGCCAAACACGTCTTGCGCTACCGCTTTAGCTAGCAGTGCATCAAGACCAGGCATTGGCTTCATTACTTGAACGCCATTGCTTTCTTCAGCTAGACCTTTATCTACCTTTAAGAAAGGAATAACACGCTTTTTCTGCCACAGGTAGTGTGCAGAAGACATGCCTTCAATTTCTCTATCAAGGGTGTTTTCAAACAAGATTGCGCCAAGAACGCGCTCGCCGCTAAAAGGGGTGCTGGTGATAATGCGCGTACGCATTTCGTGAACAAGATTAAACATCTCTTCGTCTGAGCTGTACTCTGACTCTTCGATGCCATATAAGCGTAACGCTTTAGGGGTACTACCGCCGCTTTGATCTAACGCTGCAATAAAACCGGTTTGCGTCTTCAGTTTATCCAGCATTGCCTGCTGAGCTTGTGATGCCATTGCAACACTCCTTTTGTATATTACTGCCTTAATAGACAGGTGTAGGGTTTATTGTTATACCAATTCTATTAAAGATCTGTTTGTCTCAGACGCGGCATGCCAGCACCTTAAGTAAACACATCTGTAATAAAATTGGTATTTATGCCTGCGTACTTCACTGTTTCGCAGGTGTAATCGTTTCCGATTAAAAGGTCACGCTCAAAAATGCTGTTACTGAGCGTGACTCCTATGGGGTAACGTTTGTACTAGGCCTTAGCTATCTTGAGCTTTAAAACGCTGCGTTTACAAGCAGCGCTTAGGCTTATTTATTTTTTTCTTCTAGTACTGCTACCGCTGGTAATGTTTTGCCTTCCAAGAATTCTAGGAACGCGCCACCACCTGTTGAAATATAAGAAACCTTATCGGCAATCCCGTATTTATCAACTGCCGCTAGTGTATCACCACCACCTGCAATTGAGAATGCGTCGCTAGCCGCAATCGCCTCAGACAGCGCCTTTGTACCCGCACTGAACTGTTCAAATTCAAATACACCTACGGGACCATTCCATACTATAGTACCCGCGTTTTTGATGATATCTTCTAGCGCTTTTGACGAGTCTGGACCGATATCAAAAATCATGTCGTCGTCGGCAACTTCACTGACAAGTTTAAGCGTAGCTTCGGTGTTTTCATCAAACGCTTTACCCACTACTACGTCTGTCGGTACTGGAATATTTCCGCCATTCGCCTGCGCTTCGTTCATAAGCTGCGTGGCTTGTTCGGTTAAGTCCATTTCTACCAACGATTTACCTACATTGTGGCCCTGTGCCGCGATAAAGGTATTGGCGATACCACCGCCCACAATTAGCTGGTCTACTTTTTCGGCCAATGTTTTTAGCACGGTCAACTTGGTTGATACTTTAGAGCCACCGACAATAGCAACCATTGGGCGTTTAGGGTTATCCAGCGCCTTGCCTAGTGCATCTAGTTCCGCAGCAAGTAATGGGCCAGCACAGGCTTTTGGTGCGAATTTAGCAACGCCATGGGTAGACGCTTGTGCACGGTGAGCAGTCCCGAAGGCATCCATTACAAAGATATCGCATAGTGCAGCGTACTGCTTTGCCAGTGTCTCGTCGTCTTTCTTTTCGCCATTATTGAAGCGAACGTTTTCAAGAATGACGAGCTCACCTTCGCTAAGCTCAACACCGTCTAGGTAATCTTTTACTAGCTTTACCGGCACATCTAGGGCGTCGTTAAGGTAATCAACAACAGGTTGAAGAGAGAACTCATCAGCAGACTCGCCTTCAGTAGGGCGACCAAGGTGAGACATCACCATAACCGCTGCACCTGCGTCTAGCGCTGCTTTAATAGTAGGAATAGATGCTTTGATACGCGCATCAGAAGTTACTTTGCCGTCTTTTACCGGCACGTTTAAATCTTGTCTAATTAATACGCGCTGACCTTTAAGGGCCATATCGCTCATGCTTGGAATTGCCATCGTCTTTCCTATGTTAATTTAAATTCAGAAGAGCGTGTTTTAAAGGTAAGACACGCTCAAATTAACGGTGAAAGCTGCGCGGGCTGGTGCTACCAACCCTTGGCAGCATCAATGCTTTACTTTGCGTCGAACATCACTTTTGCTGTGTCGAGCATACGGTTTGCAAAACCCCATTCGTTGTCACACCACACCAGTGTTTTAACCAGTTGTTTGTGACTGACTCTTGTTTGTGTGCCATCTACAATACACGAGTGTGGGTCGTGATTGAAATCTACCGATACCAATGGCTCTTCGGTGTAATCCAAAATACCCTGTAAACGCCCGGCTTTTGCATTGCGAAGGGCTTGGTTTACTTGCTCAATAGTTACCTTAGATTGAAGCGTTACGCTCAAGTCCATGGCAGTAACATTGATGGTAGGAACCCGAACCGCAATGGCTTCGAACTTACCCGCAAACTTAGGCAGGATGCGCTCTATACCGGCAGCAAGTCGTGTATCAACGGGAATAATTGACTGACTTGCAGCGCGCGTTCTGCGCAAGTCTTCATGATAGGCGTCGATAACTTGCTGGTCATGCATAGACGCGTGAATAGTTGTGATCGTACCACTTTCCACACCGAACGCAGCGTCTAGTGCTTGGATAACAGGAACAATGCAGTTTGTGGTGCAAGAGCCGTTAGAGACTAATTTTTGTTCACTGGTCAACGTGTCTTCGTTGGTTCCGAAGATGACCGTATTGTCTAAATCTGGTGACCCGGGTGACGAGAAAAGCACTTTGCCAGCGCCTGCATCTAAATGTGCTTGCCCCGACGCTCTGTCATCAAACTTGCCCGTACACTCAAGCACAATATCAATGCTCAAGTCTTTCCAGGGTAGGTCTTTAATATCGCTTATCGCGAGCAGTGTAATATCGTCGCCTGCGACATTTAGCGTGTTATTTTCTAAGGCCACATCAAAACGGAACCGCCCGTGGGCGGTATCGTATTTAAGTAAATGTGCTATGCCTTCGGGTTTAGCAATGTCGTTAATGGCCACCACGTTAAATTCGTTGTTGCGCCCACTTTCATACAGCGCGCGCAACACGTTACGACCAATACGACCAAACCCATTTATGGCAATATTTACCATAGGCTTATCTATTACCTCTTACAGAGACAGTGCAGCCTCTACTACAGCGTCAGTGGTAATGTTGAAGTGCTTAAACAGGTCGCCAGCAGGCGCAGACTCACCAAAGGTGTCCATACCCACGATAGCGCCATTAAAGCCAACGTACTTGTACCAGCTATCTTTAGACAGCGCTTCAACCGCTACGCGTTTAACAACGCTAGAAGGCAGTACGCTTTCACGGTAATCAGCAGACTGACGGTCAAATACGTCAGTTGATGGCATAGACACCACGCGAACGGCTTTGCCTTGCTCGGTCAGTTTCGCTGCGGCTTCAACGGCTAGCTGAACCTCAGAACCGGTAGCAATAAGAATAAGCTCTGGCGTACCTTCGCAGTCTTTAAGTACGTAACCACCTTTCGCGATATCAGCAACTTGCTGAGTTGTTCTTTCTTGCTGCGTTAAGCCTTGGCGTGTGAAGATTAGTGTTGTTGGGCCGTCAGTGCGCTCAATAGCAGACTTCCACGACACAGCAGACTCAACCTGATCACAAGGGCGCCAGTTATCAAGGTTAGGCGTTGCTCTTAGCGCAACCACCTGCTCCACCGGCTGGTGAGTTGGGCCGTCTTCACCTAGACCAATTGAATCGTGGGTGTAAACGAAAATTGCAGGCTGCTTCATTAGCGCTGCCATACGTACCGCGTTGCGTGCATATTCCATAAACATTAGGAAGGTTGCACCGTATGCCTTAAAGCCACCGTGAAGAGCAATACCATTCATCATGGCCGACATACCAAACTCACGTACACCGTAATAAATGTAGTTACCTGACGCATCGTTCGCTTCAACGCCTTTGCTGCCTTCCCAAATAGTGAGGTTAGAACCAGCAAGGTCAGCAGAGCCGCCTAATAGCTCAGGAAGTAGTGGACCAAATGCGTTTAATGCATTTTGCGACGCTTTACGTGAAGCAATATTTTGTGGGTTAGCTTGAAGCTCAGCAATAATTGCATCTGCTTTTTCGCTGAAATCTGCTGGCAACTCGCCATTTACGCGGCGTTTGAACTCTGCCGCAAGCTCTGGGTAGGCGGCTTCATATGCTGCGAAAGCGTCATTCCACGCGCTCTCCGCGTTTGAACCTTTCTCTTTAGCATCCCAACCCGCGTAAATATCGTCTGGAATTTCGAACGCGCCATGGCTCCAGCCAAGCTTTTCGCGAGTGGCTACAATTTCATCTTCACCTAGTGGTGCACCGTGACAAGACTCGGTACCTTCTTTATTAGGTGAACCGAAGCCAATAGTGGTTTTACAACAAATAAGCGTAGGCTGCGCGGTGTTCGCTTGCGCCTTTTCAATGGCGGCTTTTACTTGCTCTGCATCGTGACCGTCAACGCCATCGATCACTTCCCAACCGTAGCTCTTAAAGCGTGCTGGTGTATCGTCAGTGAACCAGCCTTCAACTTCGCCATCAATTGAAATGCCGTTGTCATCCCAAAACGCGATAAGCTTACCAAGGCCTAGTGTACCGGCTAGTGAACATGTCTCGTGTGAGATACCTTCCATCAAGCAGCCGTCGCCTAAGAATGCGTAGGTGTGGTGATCAACAATATTGTGACCGTCACGGTTAAATTGTGCCGCTAGCACTTTCTCGGCAAGTGCCATACCCACAGCATTACTGATGCCTTGACCTAGTGGGCCTGTGGTCGTTTCAACACCTGGCGCATAACCATATTCTGGATGGCCTGGCGTCTTTGAATGCAATTGACGGAAGTTCTTTAACTCTTCAATAGGCAGTTCGTAGCCTGAAAGGTGAAGAAGAGAGTACAACAGCATCGAGCCGTGACCATTTGAAAGCACAAAGCGATCGCGGTTAGCCCAAGATGGGTTTGCAGGGTTGTGTGATAAGAAATCACCCCATAGTACCTGTGCGATATCAGCCATCCCCATTGGGGCACCTGGGTGACCAGATTTAGCTTGTTGAACGGCATCCATGCTTAATGCACGGATTGCATTGGCGAGTTCACGACGAGAGGGCATGTTGTCTCCTGATTTATTTTGTATCTTTTGTTTCGTATCTTAGCGGGCTAGGCAAGCTAGACGAGCGTAGAGGTAAGGCGTTCGCTCTACTTCTTTATACGAATGAATGTGGCGTTATTCTTACCTATGCCACCTTACAGTTCAATGGGTTTTGATTGCCAATAGTGAAAGTCATAGTAAAAAATGGTCTATACCTTAACCATCACGTATTCCCAATACAGCAAAAACGGTTATATCTAACGTCTGGTTTTACTAGTAAATCATTCGCTTTACCAATTACGGCCTGAATAACCCTATAAGTGATCGGGTTGTGTCAACTATTCGTAACGAAGAGACTTTTAGACGTCTAGAAGTAAAGACTGGTATTTATAACCTGTTTTAGTACAATATACGACTATTTTGATAATTTAACGCTTACGGAGCATTTATGGCCACGCATTTATTCACATCCGAGTCAGTGTCTGAAGGACATCCGGACAAAATTGCTGATCAGATCTCAGATGCGGTTCTTGACGCTATTTTAGAACAAGATCCTCGCGCTCGGGTGGCCTGCGAAACGTATGTAAAAACCGGTATGGTTTTAGTGGGTGGTGAAGTAACTACCTCTGCATGGGTAGATATTGAAGAGCTTACCCGAAAAACAGTTAAAGAAATTGGCTACACGCACTCAGATATGGGCTTCGACGCTGATTCATGTGCGGTATTAAATGCTATTGGCAAACAGTCACCTGACATAAATCAAGGTGTTGATCGCGCAAGCCTTGAAGAACAAGGTGCTGGTGACCAAGGTCTAATGTTTGGCTACGCTAGTGACGAAACTGACGTACTAATGCCTGCGCCAATCACGTACTCTCACCGCCTTGTTCAAAAACAAGCCGAAGTGCGTAAATCTGGTAAGCTAGACTGGTTACGTCCAGATGCTAAAAGCCAAATTACTTTCAAATATGAAAACAACAAGCCTGTTGGCATCGACGCGGTTGTGCTTTCAACCCAGCACTGTGATTCAGTAAGCACTGAAACAGTTCGCGAAGCGGTAATGGAAGAAATTATTAAGCCAGTGCTGCCTAGTGAATGGATTGATGGAAATACACGCTTTCACATTAACCCAACGGGACGATTCGTTATCGGTGGTCCAATGGGCGACTGTGGCTTAACAGGTCGTAAAATCATTGTTGATACTTACGGTGGTATGGCCCGTCACGGTGGTGGCGCGTTCTCTGGTAAAGATCCATCAAAAGTTGACCGCAGTGCAGCATATGCGGGTCGTTACGTTGCTAAGAACATTGTTGCAGCAGGACTTGCTAAGCGCTGTGAAATCCAAGTGTCTTATGCAATCGGTGTAGCAGAGCCAACGTCTATCAGCATCGATACCTTCGGTACAGGTGTGGTAGATGAGAAAACGTTAGTGGCACTGGTCCGTGAACACTTCGACCTACGCCCGTATGGACTTATTCAAATGCTAGACCTTGAGCGCCCAATTTATCGCCCAACTGCTGCGTACGGTCACTTTGGTCGTGACGAATTCCCATGGGAAGCAACAGATAAAGCAGAAGCGTTAAAAGCATCGATTTAATTCGATAACCAAATAACGCTTTTAAATGCGCCGCTCAGTTTTTGTAACGCTTTACACAAAAGTGTTTGTATAAACTAACGGCGTTTTTTTATTTGGCTAGCAAAATCAACGAAACAAATAAAAAACAGCAAAGAATATTTTCATCATTTATTTTTGCAGCTATGCTTAAATAACGAACACACTATCGCTTGTAGTTTCTGGTTGTTTACAAGCCATGATAACAACAACTTGGGCTCTTCCATGAATGTGGTTACTGGTATTCTTCTGGCACTTACTTTGGCTGCGTCTATGGCGGCTTCCCCCGTGCTCGCGGAAATGAATGCTCCCCACTACAGCCCTATCCAATTCAAAAGTAAAAAAATAGCCCGGTGGCAGCTAAATAGTATGTACCGCATTCAATCTACAACCGAAACTTATCTATACGACAACAGTTATACCTACCCAGCGGGGTCACAAGGTATGTTTAGCGCCAGCAGGCGGTTTAACACTTGGGTTCCGCAAAAGGTCTATGCAACGTACAAAACCAACAATACCGCCTTTCAGCATTACGCAGAGTGGCTTTATTTACCACATGATGTAGGTACTTTTACTCGGTTGGGCTGGCTGCTTGGCAAAAGCGAGGGATTAAACATGGCGGTAGAGCTTGAACATAGGCAAGTTGGGGAAGAAGAGAATATGGCTCTCTCATTGGGCGTCAATTACTTGTTTTAAGTCATCCTTGTTTTAGGTCACCGCTACATTGCACTCACAGTGCGCTTTTAGTATTACACCCCATCATAAAGACGAAACGTAGTTGCCGTTATGCCAATGATAAGGTTTTTGCGTAAGTCTGTTGAATTACCATCGCGTCGGAACTCGCTCTATGACGCTTAACATCAAGTTGGCTCGCAAGGCGGCTTTTCACCTCATGCCATTGATTCATTTGTGCTTCAGACAAAATATATTCCAATGCTCTACACGTGAAAGACATTTCTACCTGCGCTGCGGCGTAGAGCTTAATTAGCCACGGGTTATCAACGACCCAACCGTCACTGTAAACAACCGTATTGCCAAGGAAGTTATTTAACTCAACACAGATTTTTCGAGGCTCTTCTCCTCGAGTTTGCAGCATCTGCTGCGTTATGCCGTGCAGTGACTCCGCTTTTCGATCCCAGTGAACCCACGAGTCAAAGGGCCGAAGTAGCTTACACCACTTTGCACCATCATAGCGCACGATACCTATTTCAATAGGGTAACTCGCTGCGCCAAATCCACTTGCTTCAATGTCTATTATTGTTGGCAGGGTATTCTTTCGCACTCACGCTCCAAACCGCTGTTTATCCTTGCTTGCAACATCCGCAAACCATTTTTATCAGGCGGTTTTACTGCTACCTCGTCACCAGAGGAACAACTAAACAACGTCGAACACTGTTTAGCAAATGTACAACCACTCTTCTCGAAATATAAGCTAATAGTAGAATCGTGCCACAATTAATGCGCACTCGTTTAGTACACCAACCCGTAGCCATCGCTCAAAAATCTCGTAAAAGCTCTCAAAAAAGCATCAAACTTATACTAAAGGATAAGACGTTTACGCTAAAAGACTGAGCACATTGCTATACACTTTTAAGGTTAACATTTAGGTAGCCTATTCATGCGTGCACTTTCTATCTTTCTCTCGCTGGCTTGCGTCTTTTCAATTTTTACTGCAAGTAAAGCATTAAGTTCAACGGAGCCTCTGGTAATTGGTATTGATGCCGATCTTTCAGCGGTAGCTGTTGAAGGTGGCATCGCTATTACAAGAGGGGTCGAGCTTGCCGTCGACGAAATAAATGCCGCTGGAGGGATTCTAGGTCGTCAAATAAAAGTTATTGCGAAAGACCATCGCGGCAACCCAGCTCGAGGTGTATATAACATTGAGCAATTTTCCCAAACTCCCAATTTACTTGCGGTAGTAGGCGGCGTTCATACACCTGTAGTTCTCGCTGAAATCGACCCAATACACGAAAAAAACATTTTGATGTTGGTTCCTTGGGCAGCGGGGACGCCTATTATCGACAACGGGCACTCACCGAATAACATATTTCGCGTGTCGGTACGCGACGCTGAAGCAGCGTCAGTCCTAATTAATCACGTCAAATATATGGGGCTTTCAAATATCGCGTTGGTATTGGAAAGAACAGGATGGGGACGCTCAAACCTTGAATCATTAACACAAGCTGCAAGTAATAATGATATTGATATAACAGCAACCCATTGGATAAATTGGCAGCAGAAAGACTTTTCTGAGGATATCGCGGCAATAAAAAGCGCGAAAGTGGAAGCGATTATTCTTATCACTAACGTTCCTGAAGGTGTTGTGGTACTCGATGAGATGGCAAAACAAGGCATCGCCTCTCTCCCTGTTGTGTCGCATTGGGGAGTCGCGTCGGGTCAGTTCGCCTCTTTACTTGCTAAGCCCATCGCTAACTACAATGTGTCAGTACTTCAAACCTTCCACTTCAACCACCAGAAAAATACCAAAGCAAAAAGCTTGTTAGAAGCCTATTATAGTAAGTATGGCTTGGTGGATGCGACTGCGATAGGTGGTGTGACAGGTTTGGCTCATGCTTATGATTTAACTCATTTAATCGCGGCAGCTGCTGCGAAAGCTGGTAGTATAGAAGTAGACGCATTACGCGGTGCGCTAGAGTCTCTTCAAAATGTCCAAGGTGCAGTGAAGCACTACACAGCTCCATTTTCAGAGGACAGACACGATGCACTCTGGGCAAAGGATTATTTTATGACTACGTTTAACGAAAAAGGTCACTTGGTAACAACGGGCGTGCAATGATGCAGCAGCCCCCAAGGTTACGCTCTCTTCTGCTTTCAAGCATGCTTCCGCGACTGGTTTTACTCGTCGCGGTTTTGTCTATCATTCTGTTTGCTCTCTCTTTTCACTTCATTGTTAAACAAACCGACCAGCTTCAACAACAATCTGTTGATGGTTTAGAACAAGATATCAATTACATTGTTAGCGACACCACTAGACAGCTAGCAGACTTGGCAGCTAACGATATCATCATCAATTCTTTGGTTGATTTCGAGCAAAGGGATAATTACCTTCCCATGTTTTTCCGCTCGTTAAATTTAACTCAGGCGAAAAGTGTCGAGTTTGCACTATTTGATTTTGCCGGGAACCGGGTGATTGATAAAAACTGGAATGCTGTTATCCCCGAGTCGCTCAGTAGTGCATGGCGCCAGCAAACCCTTGGTTCATCGAATGCATACTCCTCGGTATCAAAGTACGGCGTATTAATAAGCGTTCCAGTGTTACTTAGAGGCGTAGCGGAAGGCGCACTTGTCATGTATGTGGATAGCTTGCAGTCTTTGCTCGCGCCCTATCCCAGACTGACTAACCAGCTTGTTACCGACTCTAGTGGGCATGTCCTGTTTAGCAGTGAGCCATCACTCATTGCTCCCAACTCAAGCTTTTCCGATTTTGATGACAGCGGCTACGCTATAAAAAAGGCTGATTGGCAAAATCTAACCTTATACAGCGTGAAACCCACCATCACCGCATACAGAGAAGCCGCATGGACTGGGATTGTATTGCTGGCAATGATTGTAGGCTTCGTATTTATCATTTTGCATATGGTGAGTATGACGGGAACGCTTGCCGAGCGAACACTTTCGACTTTGTACAATGACATTAAGAATCGACTAAACAGTGATGATAAGACCTCACTACGCCTTGATAGTGAAGTTGAGGCCCAAGAACTTGCGGATATTCGCGAAGCGTTTGACAAACTGATTTGGGATTTGACAGAGGTTTCGCTGTCTAACGAACAGTTTTCTAACGTGTTGGAGTCAATGGGCGATATGCTTGTTGTGGTTGATCAAGACAAGAAAATTTTACTTTCTAATAAGCGCTTCGACGACTTTTGTCATGACCAGTACGGTGAAAAGAACGGTATTTTGAAGTTCATTATGCAAAAGCTTGCTTCTTCACAGAGCAATGAACTTACACACTTTTCGGTATCAACCGGCCAAGAGCGGTTTGTTCATTGGACTAAAACATCACTGGCCGATGCTAATGGTAATATTCGTGGTGATATCTATGTTGGTAGCGACGAAACTGAACAACGCTCTCTTGAAAGTCACGTTAAAGTGCTCACTCACGCTATGGATGAAGCAACCGTGTCGATCATCATTTCGGACATTAAGCGCGTCGGCCAACCAATAATATACGTAAACAGTGCCTTTGAAGAGCTTACAGGCTACAGTCGTGAAGAAATAATCGGTCATAATTGCAGGTCGATGCAGGGCGATGAAACCAGCAAGCAGACAGTTGACCAAATCCGCGAGGCTATTGCAGTGCGCGAGCCTATTGAAACGACGCTGCTCAACTATAAAAAAGACGGCAGCGCCTTTTATAATCGTTTGAATTTAACGCCGGTAAAAATAAATGGTGAAGTCACTCACTATATCGGGTTTCAACAGGACGTTACTCAACAACGACAAACCGAACAGTATCTTCAGGATGCGCGAGAAAAAGCGGAAGAGTCTGCCCGTCTTAAATCGAGTTTCCTCGCTAGTATGAGCCATGAAATACGCACGCCAATACACGGTATTTCTGGTGTTTTGCAGTTAATGGCTAGCTCTGAACTCACTGAGGAGCAAAAGCACTACCTGTCTCTTGCTAAGTTTAGTATCCAAGGCCTTTTACATATCGTAAATGATATTTTGGACTTCTCTAAAATTGAGGCAGGCCAACTGCAAATTGAAGAAAACCCATTCGACATTTTAGAGTCGCTTGAAAACCTTCAAAGTCAGTACGCGATTATGTGCCAAGAAAAAGGGTTAGCGCTACATTTTCACTTTGATTTACAAGGCTTTCACGTTGTACAAGGCGATGATGTTCGCTTTAGACAAATACTCTCGAACTTGTTAGGTAATGCCGTGAAGTTCACCGACAGTGGATGTATTGAAGTCACCACCAGCATTCAGCAAAATGCAGATAACAGCCTTAGGCTTTTATGTAGCGTAAAAGACACCGGCATTGGCATCGCACAAGACAAGCAAAGTACAATCTTTGATGTCTTTACCCAAGAAGACCTTTCTACAACTCGCAAATTCGGCGGAACAGGCCTTGGTCTTTCTATTAGCAAACAATTATGCGAACTCATGGGCGGCGATATAAAACTTGAGAGCGTTAAAGGTCACGGAAGCACGTTCTCTTTCACTATTATGCTTGAACAAGCCGACGAAGCCCTGCTTAAGCCAGTTCACCACTCCTCAGGAGTGAAACGGGAAAAAGGGAAAAAACGCAAAGTATTAATTGTCGAAGACAACGACATTAATCAGGTTATTGTTAAACAGCACCTAAATAACCACACTACATTGAGTGCCAAATCAGGCCTAGAGGCACTTGAAGCGTTGAACAAAATGAAAGTGACCTTTGATGTTGTCTTGATGGACTGTCAAATGCCAGAAATGGACGGCTTTGAAGCAACTAAACGCATAAGAAATGGTGAGGCCGGAGAACGCTATTTGAATGTGCCGATCATCGCACTAACCGCCAATGCCATGAAAGGTGACAAAGAGCGCTGCGTTAACGCCGGAATGGACGATTATCTAAGTAAACCTTTTGATGCTATTGACCTCATCGACAAAGTTGAGCATTGGGCAAGCATTGAAAGAAATAGTGAAGAAAGCGCCGTTCATTAATCTATTGAAGTGGAACATCTTGAGTGAACGCCTTAGCGAGACTAGCCCAACACATCAAAAAAGTTGTTTCGTTTATCTTATTGATTAACGTTTCGCTTTTTGGCGGTGGCGCGACTGCAGATGAAGTACTGCGATATAATCTTGGAACGTCAGGCAGCTCTATCCCGTACGAAAATGCTGTCGACGAAGATAGGGCCGGTATTCTAGTTGAAATCCTTCCCCTTATTATGAATAGAGCAGGTATTAAGACAGAAAAAGTCATGCTCTCTACCAAACGTGCCATGCTTGCATTTAAAACAGGCGCTCTTGATTTCGACTTTTTCAGTCCAAGCTGGCTGTCTAAAGATGAGCCCGCGGGCGACTTCACTTTCTCAGATCCCATTATAGACATCACAGAATACTTTATTACTCTGCCTGAAAACCATAGCCGATACCAAACCGTCGCCTCTATCTACGGTGAAACCGTAGGGATGATCTCCGGCTATGTGTATTTTGATTCTGATAAGTTCGTCAGAATGGACTTTCAAGCCGAGAGTAACCTTATCTTAGCCCTTGGCATGAAACGGATAGATGTCATCATAATGGAGGAAGCAGCGGCGCGTTACTGGTCTTCAATGCACAACGTAAAAATAGCGCTGGGCCCCATCCATACGGCAGGCCAAATGGCGTTGCGTGTTCACAATCGACATAAAGATAAGCTCCCCGCCATTAACCGCGCCATTGCTGAATTAAAACAAACGGGTCAAATTGATAGAATACTTAACAAGTATTCTGACTTTTCATTATAAGCCACACGCGGTTTCAACATTACGCCGTTGCTTTTTTGCCATAGCGCTTTAAAGCAAATGGAAATTTTATCGATTGGATTAAAAGGCAAAGACACACCAGCGTCATGCCAACCCATCCCACCGGCTTGAATACTTCACCAATCAGAAAAATAGCGAAAAGTGTCGCAACCAGTGGCTCAATTAACGTAATAAGCGTAGCTTTACTCGCTTCGGTGGTGCGAAGACCATAGCCAAATAGCAAATAACCAAGAAACATTGGCACCACAGCCATATAGAGTGAAACGCTAATGTGGATAGTGTTAGTAAACAAGTTTTGACCGGTAAACCAGAGGGAAGGCAACAGAGCAACGGCAGCGCAACCGAAAAGTCCGGCCATGGCAGATTTTGAATTTGCGCCAGCGTCAATGTGTTGCTTCGCAGCCCATGAGTACCCAGCGTAAGTTAAACCTGCAATTAAACCCAATAGAACGCCGAACACCTGATCATCTTTAGATGCTGACAACGCCATTGCGTCGTGTGCCTTACCCATGGCTAACATGCCAATCCCAAACGCACCAAACACAAAACTAATAAACCATTTTAAAGACACGGGCTTTTTACTTAAAAAGTACTCTAAAAGCGCAGCGAATAGTGGTGCACTGGCGATAGAAACCACGGTGCCTATGGCAACGCCTGACAAACGCATTGAGCTGTAAAAGGCCAGCGGATAAATTGCAACACATGCACTGCCAAACAGAAAGGTCAGTGGTATAGAAAAAAGAATAGGTGCATCCTTTACCAGTGATTTTCGGGCACTAACACAAAGCAATACACCACCTATACCCATTGCAAAGGCACCGATTGCCAGAGGACTGATTTCTGGAGCGAACTGAGCGGCAGTGCCTGTTGTCCCCCACAGAAAGCTTGCGATAACAATTGCTAATATCCCTTTTACTACATCGCTTGTATTCACTGCTTTCTCCACTCTATTACTCACCTTTTTAGCTTTAACTGTTGAACAATGCTTTCATGTTGTACTTTCTAATTAACCCATCAGCTTTTATTGTGACGCTGATATAAACCGCTTGCTGCCGCTTGCTTTTATCGCCCAGTCATTTTTGCTCTTAGGGTCAACACCTCTCTCATAAAGATGATACTTAGATTATTGCTTTTGTAATTAGCCAGATAGACGCTTCTTTTGACCTTTTAGACGCACATTCCCCACACATTTACAATTAACACTAAATTAACAAGAAAAACGTACCGCATTAGATACAACAAAAAATGAAATATTTGTTTCGCAAGTTATGGAAATAACCCAACTTTTTTGCCACATTACGCCCTTACCTGATAACAAAATAGAAACAACCAACCTGGATGGACTTATGTTTAAAATAGAAAAATCGTCGTTTAGACGAAGCACACTTAGCGTTGCGGTTATGGGGCTGCTTAGCTCCGGTGCAATGGCGCAGGACACACAACAAAAGGATGACGATGACTTTGAGCAGATCATAGTAACTGCAACAAAGCGTGCAGAATCCATTGAAGACATTCCTTTTTCAATCAACGCACAAACGCAGCGAGACTTTGAACGCAGCGGTGCAGGAAACTTAGAAGACGTCGCAAGAAACGTGGCGAGCGTATCAATTCAGAACTTAGGACCAGGCCAAAGCCAAGTATCTATGCGTGGCGTTTCAGCGGGTCAAATTGTACGAGACCAACCAGGCGTTAAGGAGCAGGTCGGCGTATACCTCGATGAAAGCGTGATCTCGCTGTCTTTATTTACTCCAGATCTCGACCTTTTCGACCTTAACCGCATTGAAACCCTGCGCGGTCCGCAAGGTACGCTTTTTGGATCTGGCTCTATCGGCGGAACCCTTCGCTACATCACCAATCAGCCCGAGTTAGATACCTTTGAAGGTAAGTTTGAAGCTAATCTTAATAGTGTGACAGACGGTGGCGTGGGCGGTCACGTTAAGGGCATGGTAAATGTACCTATTTCCGACACCATTGCCATGCGCGCGGTGGTATACCGCACTGATTACGCAGGCTTTATAGATGCGTTAGGTGAAAACGGCGCGTTTAGCGAAGACGTTAACGACGGCGATAGAACTGGCGGACGCGTAGCTTTCATTATCGCACCCAACGATAAGCTCACGATTACACCACGACTTATCTTCCAAGAATTGGAAATGAACGGGTTTAACAGACAGGAAGTGTATAATGTGTTTGCTAACCCTTACACAACGACCCGCCCAGCTATTCAATTGGGTGAACGAGAACAGTACCTGCTGCTTGAAGAAGGCTTCTCTGACGATACCTTGATTGCTGACGTAACTGCTGAATATCAAGCCGACGTTGCTGATTTTACCTTTGTTTATAGCTATACCGACCGCGATATTCTTGTAAGTCGTGATGCCAGCGCGCTTTCGGGCTCAGTAAGTATCGACTTAGGTTTTCCTGATGAAGCCGTACTATTACCGTCGAACTTATTAGACAGAACGGAAGTAGAGCAAGATACCTTTGAGCTTCGCGCCGCATCCAATGGCGATGGCGCGCTAGACTGGCTAGTTGGCGCTTTCTACTCTTCTACAGAGCGTGTTTACGACCAATCACTCCCTACCCCTGGGTACGACGCATTTACCGACGCCACCTTAGGTGAAGGCACGTCAGCAGCGGTTGCCAATGGTTTTGAAGCTGATTCTCCCTACAACGCCTATTTACCATACGACTTGAAGCAGCTTGCTGTGTTTGGTGAAGTGAACTATCAAGTGAACGATGACTTTAAAATGACCGTGGGCTCTCGTTTTTACGATTATGAAGAAGAGCGTCAGTTTATCTCTGGGGGCTTATTTGCCAACGGCGACAACCAGACCGATTCTACAGAATCAGATGGCTTTACTTCTCGCGTTATCGGCCAGTATAGCGTAAACGAAAACGTGAACTTAAATGCTCAGGTGTCTCAAGGATTTAGACTTGGCGGTGTAAATGACCCGCTAAATAGAAGCCTGTGTACCGACCAAGATGAAGCAATCTTTGGTTCGTTCCAAGACTATGACGATGAAAAGCTCACCAACTATGAGATCGGTATGAAATCATCAGGTCGTGGATGGTCAGCTAACATCTCGGCTTTCTATAACGATATTGAAGATCTTCAGGTTACATTGGATGCTGGTTCTTGCTCGTCACGTGTATCATTTAACGTGCCGGACGCCCACACCCAAGGTATTGAATTTGAGCTTACGCGTCAGTTTACTGACCAGCTCTTTTTCTCATTAACGGGTAGTATCATTGAAGCCGAGTTCGATTCAACCGTTGTTGATGGTGATGGTGCGGTACTAGGTGGCGTAGAAGACGGTAACCGCCTAGCTTCAGTACCTGAAGAGAGCTTTGCCATCGCATTTACCTACGATTTAGCGCAGCCTTTATTCTCTTCAAACAGCACCTATTTCCAAGGCTCTTACCAGTACGTGGGAGACCGTATAACCCAGCCTAGTGACCAAGTTGCAGGCGCAGGTATATTCACTTCAGGCCTTGCCTTTGGCGGTGCCACTGGCGCAGAAACAACGGAATTAGACTTGTTGTTAGACGACTACGGCACGCTTAATATGAGCTTCGGTCTTACCTACGATGACTATGAAATATTACTGTATGCAAACAACCTGTTCGACGAAAACGCCCAGCTATCCTTTGATAGAGAACGTGGTGGACGAGCTCGACTTGGATTTACGGTAAACCAGCCACGCACCATTGGTGCGACGTTCCGCTATTTCTTTCAGTAAAGAGTGATAAATGTCTCTGCCTGAGGAAATATCCCTTCAGGTAGAGGCTTCACTTTCTTTTAGGAAAAGAGTGGAGTTGGCCGTAAGCCGGGTTCTGTCGTGGGCAACCATTCCTCTAGATCAGCAATCGCTCACTGATTCAAGCAACCTACCCGATCCCCATGCGGGCCACACGTTGAGGGATCCTATTTGGTCTTGCTCCGGGTGGAGTTTACCTTGCCACACTCTGTTACCAGAGGTGCGGTGCGCTCTTACCGCACCCTTTCACCCTTACCGGCATGTAAACATGCTTAGGCGGTCTTCTCTCTGCTGCACTTGTCGTCGGCTCACGCCGCCCAGACGTTATCTGGCACCCTGCCCTTTGGAGCCCGGACTTTCCTCCCCTTTCTTACGAAAGCGGCGATTGCCTGGCCAACTCCGCGGCGCATTCTACATGAAGTACCCTACAATAGCACCCTATTCCTGCTCGCTGTAAAAGCAGTGCTCAACGGCACTTTTATCGAGCAGTTTGGTGATAATGAAAATTTGATCGCCCATTTCTATTTTGGTACTTCCTTTAGGTATAAGGGTTTCTTCACCACGGGCAATCATCGCCACTACCGTATTATCGGGAAGAGCTAATTCGCTAATGGTTTTATGTAGTGCTGGCGATAACTTCGAAACCTCTATTTCTATAAGCTCGCGCTTGCTCTTAGCGACTTTTACAATCTCCAGCGTGCTCGATTCCTTTACTTCATCGTCCAACACTAAGCCTAACTTACGCGCCGCATAAGGTAAGGTGGAACCTTGCAACAAGGCAGAAATAAGCACGATAAAGAACACCACATTAAAAATGAGCTCGGCGTATGGCATGCCGAATATTAGCGGAAATATAGCGAGTATAATTGGCACCGAACCGCGTAAACCCACCCATGATATAAGCAGCGATGCGTTGAACGAGAATTTTGAAAGCAATAAAATAGGCATAACCACCAGCGGACGTGCAATAAAAATAAGCACAAACGCAATTAAAAGGCCTTCTTTCCAATTAACAAACAGCTCGGTGGGCGTTACCAACAAACCTAAGATAACGAACATAGCAATTTGCCCAAGCCAGGCCAGCCCATCCAGAAACACAAACGTATTACGCTGATAAGCAAAGCGGCTGTTACCCACGATAACACCCGTAATAAAGGTAGCGAGAAAGCCGCTGCCATTTAAGTTCGCAGCAAGGCCAAAAGACAATACACCAAACAACATCACAAATACCGGGTACAAACCGATGGCCATTAAGGTGACGCGTCTGAAAAGCCATACTGCAATACCGCCGATGGCAAGGCCCACTATCGCTCCCACTCCCATTTGACTGGCAAACAGCGAAAGTAAGTCAACTGGCTTAGTGGTGCTGTCTTGAATAAGCGTAATAAGGCCGATTGTGAGGAATATGGCCATTGGATCATTCGACGCACTTTCCAGCTCTAGTGTGGATTTTATTTTTGAAGGAATGCGTATACCAGCGTTGCGCAGAACAGAAAATACTGCTGCGGCGTCTGTCGACCCTACAATAGCACCAAGCAATAAGCCCTTATAAAGCGGTAAATCGAGAATAACCATAGCGGCGATACCGGTGACCACTGCCGTACCAATTACGCCAAAAGTGGCGAGCAACGCGGCGGGTTTCCACGCCTGCGCTATGGACTTTTTTGACGTTTGTAGACCGCCATCAAATAGGATGAGAATAAGCGCAAATGTACCAATGGCATGCGCAGCATCAGCATTATCGAAGAAGATTCGGCCGATACCATCTTCTCCAGCCAACATACCTACACCAAGGAATAAAACTAAAACAGGTACGCCAAAGCGCGGGGACAATTTACTGGCCAGTACGCCCAAAATGGCAAGCACTGCACTGAGTAAAATAATGTGATCAACTGCAAACATTATACGTTCCTTATTGCCCTTGATGCTCTCACGCAAATTATTCGGGTATGCGTGAGAGCATCAAGGGTTCCTGTTAATACTGCTACCTTACCGCGTTTTTGCACCAATGTATTGAGGTACAAGAGCCCGCTGAGGTATTGGGGTTAAGGAACTTGTGCCGCCTAAGGGATGTGCGACAACGAAGCCTTAATCTCTTCTGCAGTAGGCTTTAACTGCGCTTTACCTTGTTTCTCTCTTCTGCTGCCCAACAAATACAGCAGCGTAGAGGTGATAAACAAGGTCGATGACGTGCCAATCACGACAGCAAAAACCATAGGGACTGCAAAACTTTCTACGGCATCACCGCCAAAAATAGCCATTGGTAACAACGCCAACAGCGTGGTAACGGAAGTGAACACCGTGCGGCTTAGCGTGCTGTTCACGGCCTCATTAATAGTATCTGCCAATGGCTTGTTTGGGTCTAAACGCAATAATTCACGGATGCGATCAAGCACCACCACCTTATCGTTTATAGAGTAACCAATGAGCGCCAACAGTGCTGCGACAGCCGTTAAGTTAAATTCGATACCCGTAAGCGCGAAAAAGCCTATGGTCTTGGTTAAATCGAGTATCACGGTTAGCAGCGCTGCGCTCGCAAAATGCGCTTCAAAGCGTGCCCACAGATACACCAACATGCCGCCACCTGCGATAAGCAATGCTAGAATGGATAGCTCGGTAAAGCCTCCGCTGACTTTGGGTCCAACCATATCAATTTTATCAAAACTTACCTCACTGTCGGCTTGCGAAATCGCACGCTTTATTGCGTCAGTCTGCTTTGCGTTGCTATTTTCAAGCTCGCCACTGCTATCTAGAACAGGGGCTCGCAATAAATAGTGATGTTCACTGCCATATTCTTGAATTGCTATCTGATCAAAGCCATTGCTTTCAATCACATTCCTTAACTCATCGGTAGTAAGGGTTGGTGCGGTCAACTCAATCATGGTGCCACCGGTAAAGTCGACGCCATAATGTAAGCCTGGTTTGGCAAACAAGCCAATTGAAAGCACTGTTAGCACTACCGAAACAGCGAGTGCAATTTTACGCTTTGCCAGAAAATTAATACCGCTAAGCTTATCGCTTAAACGCAAAAGCGGTGATGAAAAGCGCAAAGGAACGCGCTGCTGCGCGCGATCTTGCGTATTCTTGTGCTTCGACTTAACCACTCTTAGCATTAACATTTTAGTTAGGGCTACAGCAGTAAATACCGAAGACACCAGACCAAGGGCAATTGTAATTGCAAACCCTTTAATAGGGCCGCTTCCAAACATAAACAACAAACTTACCGCTATTAGTGTGGTGAAGTTTGAATCCACAATAGTCGCGAACGCTTTATCAAAACCCACTTCTATTGCACTGGCTGCCGGACGACCTTTTTTACTTTCTTCACGAATACGTTCATTAATCAAAATGTTCGCATCGACCGCCATGCCCATGGTTAGGATCAAACCTGCAATGCCCGGTAACGTCAGTGTTGCGCCAAACAGGGTTAATGCGCCAAACACCAACGCCATATTGATACAAAGAGCAAAACTTGCGATAGCGCCCCACCTGCCGTAAATCGCTACCATAAATGCCAATACCAGTAACGCGCCTGCCACGCCGCTTTCCACTCCGGTTTGAATTGCATCGCTGCCTAAATCTGGCCCCACCGTGCGTTCTTCTATAATGGTAAGTGGCACAGGTAACGCACCAGTGCGAAGCATTAATGCGGTGTTGCCCGCCTCGGGCAATGTAAAGTTACCGGTTATTTCGCCACGACCACCTGGGATCACGCTATTAATAACGGGGGCTGTAACCACTTTGTCGTCAAGGACGATAGCAAGCACACGGCCGATGTTGTCACGTGTCATAGTGGCAAACTGCTTGGCACCTGCACTGTCTAATCGGAACGTCACTACTGGCTGGCCATTTTCACTACTTAAGACACCTGCCGCATCAGTAATATGTTCACCTTCTAGCGCCACTTTTTGCTCTAAGCGATAGGTATTACCCGCCGCATCTTGCTTATTCATAACCTGCTCAGACTGGCTATTCGCGGCCCAGTGAAAAGTCATTTGTGCGGTAGTGCCCAATAATTTTTTAACTTGAGTGGGGTCAGACATACCCGGCATCTGAACTAGAATGGCGTCTTTACCTTGTAGCGTAACGCTAGGCTCAGTAAGACCCGTTTCGTTCAAACGCTTTCGAACTACTTCAACACTTCGGCTTAACGTGTCTTTAACCAGTTGTTCGGTGTATAGCTCGTTAAGCGTAAGGGTAACGGTGCTTTGCTTTATCTCTACATCAAGTGCACTTGAACCATTTGGCTGAGCGGAAATTTGATATGCGGTGTCTTTTACCTTTCTCGCATCATCTGCACTACGCAATGTAAAGACGACACTTCCAGAACGACTATCTTTATGAGTGAGTGAATGAGACGTTTTTGTATAGCGCACGTTTTGACTGCGCAATTCGCTAAGTAAGTCGCTCGAAAAGTTGTTGAGTTGCTTTTCAAACAAGGCGTTGGTGTCTGCGGCTAATAGCAGATGCGAACCACCTTGCAAATCTAAGCCTAAAGATAGTGTGGAAGTGGTGTACCACGTAGGTAACTGCTGTTTAATTGATTGTGGCAATATGTTGGGCGCAGCGCTCAGTAAACCGAGCATAACGATGAGCACATACACAAAGCCACGAAATGAAAATCGTGCCATTTTAAAATCCTGAATAATTTAATTTTTTGAAGCGCCTTAATTTGCAGCTAAGCGAACGTGCTAGCGCATTAAGGCAAAAAGAGAATTAGCTCAGGGATAAAGGTGGGCCGCGAGAAGGTTGGCGGTAGTATTGGCGAGCACGGGGTACAACATTTGCCATACCCAAACACAGCACAATAGCCAGAGCAATAAACCCCAAGGTCAATTCAACAATTGCCTCAGGTCCATCGCCTTGATCGTCACTGTTTTCTAGCTTAGTGCCGGTAAACCGTAACGAATAGCTCTTGCCCGCATAGTTAAATTGGGCAAGTGGTGACTGCTGACTTACTTCAACTTCATTATTAATTTGACCACTTTGGAAGCTTGCACTAAGGATGAGACACGAGAGTACCCATGCCATGAAAAGCGGCATGTAGGACGAAAACCCGTGGCGAAAGTTTAGTGCTCTCAAAGTAGTGAATTGTCTATATGTGAAGGAAAAGTCGCGCTTAAAACACGCGCTGTTTTATAGCGCATATATTGGGGTGAGTATACATTATTCAATATCGTGAGTAACGAGATTACCGTTGAAGCACATAATTTTTGGGTTTTACATTTCTGCCCATCGCTTCTTCTTGTAAGTTTACTCACTTGGATATAAGGTGATTTTTTGTGCTGTTTGTATATCAATTGGCAATGGAGCCATTGCTAGACATAACAGGAAATCGCGAGCCATTTGAAGCCATTTATAATGAACACAATAAATGGAAGCCAGAACACAAAAGTAAGAAAGCAAAACAAAGCCCGCACTAAGCGGGCTTTGTTACATTCATTGCAAGCTTGTGTTGTCAGGTATTACACAACCGCGATCACATCTTCTTTTGCAAGGCGTGCTTTCGGTAAACCATGGTTCCAATCTTGCTCTGTATCTGGGTAGCCCATGGCAAGTGCCACTTCGCAAACGTGGCCGTCTAGCTCATCTTTAAACTGTTCGCCAAGCAATTCGGCGTCAACACCTTCCATCGGCGTAGACGCTATGCCTAAACGCGCCAGCGTGTGAAGAACATTGCCTAATGCTAGATAAACTTGCGCTTTGGTCCAAGCCGCGTTGTTACCGTTCTCATCGGTGTTCGCTTCAGCAAATGCGTAAGCGCCCATGAAGTTTTCACGCATATCTTCGGGTAAATGACCAGACGATACTTCTGCATCGACACGCTTTACAAATTTCTCTTTCGTAAATTTAGGATCATAAGCAAACAGAATAGTATGCGATGCTTCTTTAGCGTGATGCTGATTGAACTGATGCTTGTTGGCAAAGCTATCGTGTAAACGCTGCTTGGCTTCATCACTTTCAACAACCACAAATTTCCATGGCTGAGAGTTGATTGAAGACGCTGATAGTCTCAACGCCTCAAGAATTGTCGCCAAATCATCAGCTGAAATGCGTTTACTCGCATCGTACTGTTTAACCGTGTAACGCTTATTTAAATCTTCAATAATTGGATGAGACACAACTAACTCCTCAATACGTCTGCTATTTGTTGTTCACGCATGAATGCTGCGAACAGAAAATTAAAGTACTCAATGAATATGGCGTGTATGGTATAGATTCAGCTTTTCAATGATAAGCCCCATAAAAAACGAATTAGTTTCAAATATTTTTTGACAATAAAAAACCCTCGTCTTAGCGAGGGTTTTTATATCAATCTAAATTAGCTGAAGCTTAGTGTTTACAGTAAATAAGTTGTTTAATACTGCCCAGTAAAATCAATAAGTGGGTGGTACCTCATTTTTAATAAAGATGTTTAACAGAAATCAATCTTATAGTCGAAATTTTGTCAGTAGCTGCCTTCACCAAGCTATTACTTAAGCGACAGCTATGAGCGTGAAGCGGACGTCTGACATAACTCAGTTAGATAACCGCGTCAGGGGCAATGGAGTCTGTCGAGATAGCCACAAAAACTCACTTTCACTCGTCCGATAAAAGCTTTCCTTTTACGGACTGCCCATATTTTTACTTAATTTGAGTCCAACGTAGCGGTGTAATGAAGTTGGCAGAGTTATGTTCGAAGCATTGTAAGGCGTTTATCGCAAGAGCTTTACCTGAGTTACATCATAATCGCGAGCAAGCCATAAAGTGTCGTTAAATTTATCGAAGAGTGTCAACCACTTCTTATCAATGTTTCCCAGTACCCGCTTGGGGGTTAAGTTTAGAACAAATGCTTTATCACCCGATAGAGAATAAAAATGAATGCTATAGGGACTGAAGATTGTTTTAACCATCAGGTGTTGTTTATCTGAAGAAAAGCTCCCATGGCCGTGTTCAGTCGAAGTCACGTTAGAGATACCATCATCATTGATCACCGTTAGGTGCGTTGATCGCGTAGGGCACGGCTCTCTTTTGTGCCATAGTGATGGGCAATTAATGGCGAGCACAAGAGGCCTTTTATCAAAACAGATGTCACTACATTCGTGATACCAAGCTGTGTTGAACGGAAAAGCATACAATGGGGAATAATGAGCAAGGTTGTTATTTAAACTTATTTTTGAAATAAACCGTCCTCGTCTTTTATAAAAGAAATCTTCGAAAATTACGTGGATTGTACCAGTGTGTTCATCCATGTGAGCTTTTACCGGTGACGTTGAACGGTTTGCAGCATCCATTGGAAACGGTTCGGCGAAAGGATATGTTTGAAAGTGACTATCTGAGAGCGTATAGGTAACAACATTATCGGGGAATACACAGCCGAATCCAGATGTAGTTTTAAACAAGGCAGCACATGAGAGTTCTTCTAAGTCATACGATATCGTGTAGGAAAGAGGAACAAAGTTACCTTCTTGCAACGCAATAAATTGATACCCACTATCTTGGCTCCAACTCAAGGCCACGCAGCGTTCTTCAGGCAATGCCACGATGTCTATGACTGTCATTTGTAAATCATATTGATGAGTGATAGTTGATTTGGCTGCCATAGCTATTCCTTTAGATGCTTGTTCGCATAAATTGACCTGATATAAGACAAATTAGCTCTACACATTACCCTATGTTACAGGTGGCTTTCAGAGTGGGCTAGCGTGTTAAAGTTAAACGGAGGAATTATTTTGGTTTTACGTAATATATTAGTCGTCATCTTTACCTGTAGATGGGAGATTAGTACAGGAAAACTGTGATTGGTGTGCCAGTACTCTCGTCATGAAATAGCTTATTACTCCAGTTCGTTCCACCTCATGATGATATTCAATATACGATGAGTGAAAATATATAAAACGCATCAATTAGGAGGTTCGCAAGCTCCCTGAGACAATAACACGTGGGCTCAGTCGCTTCGCTCCAATTTTAGCCCACGTGTTATTGCCCCTAAGCGGGGCGTTAGGCGTCATTTACTCACAGCAATAAATGGTGATTCGGATGTGACATTACAGCATCAAGGTTGTTTCGCTAGGTTGTCTTTACAGCTTGCTTTTTTGATAGTTTCAACGGCTTTAGCAACGCGCTTTTCATCAATATCGCAACGCAAATATTCAACATCACCAGCTTTCTAAACTCGCTCTTTTATCCAGCAATGTCGTTAACATCTGGCATTTCGCACAGGGTTGTTTTATCTTAAATTCAATAATTTAAATAAGTGGTCTTATCGGCTAGTGGTAGCAGCAAAGCTGCGTGCGTTCATTTGTACGCCTAACAAAACGCTGTTGGCACTCCCTTCGGTCGCTGGGACACATTCATGCGGGGCGGCTTCGCCATTATGCCCCACATGCCTGCGCCCCTTATTTAAAAGTTAAGTCTCACGGAGGAGTAATATGAAAAATTTATATCTCATTGTCTTTATATGCCTAACAAGTAACTTTTCATTTGCTAAAGATGATTACTTCAGTCTGCGTCAAGAACTAAATCAGATGATGGAACTGGATCAAAGTACATTACACGGAAAAACTGATAGGGATTTCGAAAAACTTCGCATAGAGCAAGCTAATAGAATCGAAGAAATTGTTACTGAATTTGGCTGGCCCACTATCGATATGGTCGGAAAAGATGCTTCGCAGGCAGCATGGATAATTGTTCAACATGCCGACTACAACAAAGAGTTTCAAGACAAAATGCTTAAAATCATGCGCCCTTTAGCGTTAGAAGGAAAGATTAATCCTGCTAACTACGCATACCTTTATGATAGGACTCATCGCCTACAGCTTTACGGAACCCAAGGCAAATGTGATGGCACTGATTTCACACCATTTCCTATTCAGGACATTGAAGATATTGATAATAGAAGGCGTGAAATGAAAATGACTACAGCTCAAGCCTATTGGAATATGGCATCAGAGAGAATGTGTGGTCGTAAGTGAGACTTAACAACGCGCTTAAGTCACTCCCTGCCGTCGCTGGGACACATACGCGGGGCCGCTTCGCGATTATAGCACCACATATGTGCCCCATAGCTTAATTTTAGGCCTATAGAGGTAAAACATGATTTCAGAGGCAGATTGGAAACACTTCAAACAAGTTAAGGCAGATGCATTAGATAAATGCTGCCAGCAAGTTTTGGACGATGTGCGTAAAGGAATCGATGATCCCGAACTTTCAAATCATGCAAAATATCTTTATTTGTATAAATTGATGGAAAACAGCGACAAACGTATCGTCAACATATTCGATTACAATGCAAGGTCTAAAGCTATGCTGCAACTTGCATTAATGAAATCAGACGGCCTTCTAGAAGCTAAACAAATTAGCGGCTTCTCAGATGAGTTACAAAGTTTTATTAATAGCCGTGACTAACTTATCAGCACGGCCTAACAAACAAATTATGGCACTCGCTGTCGCTCGCTGGGACGCAAACACGTGCGCGGCTTCGCCATATTAGTAAGTTATGTGCTATTTGTAGCAAGAATTTTCGTAAAAAGCGCTTAATCAAAAAAAACTTATTTTTAGATGAGTAAAACAAGGATATTAACTCAATGAAAAAGAAAATTTTTATAATTTCAATGTTGTGCTCTTCGAGCGCTTTAGCAAAAAATGCTGTAATAGAGGAAGTACTAGCAGTTGAGGATGAGTCAGTTTCTACAGTGTTACTTCAATCGTGCGACGTTGAAATAGCTAGCGCCAATAATGACGAACTTAGAAACAAATCTAAAACGAAAAGATTATTACAAGTAAAAGCCGCTAATAATGTCTATTATGCTCCAAGTATTGCATTATTTGAAAGAGATCAAGGTAACTGCGAATTAGTAATTAAAGGCTTGTTACATAAAGAGACTTCGTGACAACCTAACAATGTCAAATTTTGTAAAACGCTGGTCATTTGGGGAAGCACATGACAATCGCAAGCAGCGGACGAATGTCTTCGAAAAGCAATTTCATATTAATGGCTGAATACAATAAATGGATGAACGCATCTATTTATTCTGCTGCGTCGAATTTAGGCTCAGAGGAACTTGCCAAGGATAGAGGGGCTTTCTTTGATTCTATCATTGGTACACTCAATCATATTTTGGTGGCAGATATAATTTGGCTTAAACGTTTTGCCACTCATTCTAAAACTTTTACTGCATTAGATTCGTTAGCATCGAAGCCTAAGCCTGAAAAACTAGACTCACTTTTGTTCTCAGAGCTCGCCCTGCTTAAACAAGAAAGAGTAAGTCTGGGCAACACAATCTTGAATTTTGTTAATCAGCTTTCCGAGGGCATTTTAGCAAGTAACCTAAACTATCAAAATATGAGAGGCGTCTCGCATTCAAAATGCTTCGCACATCTACTGCTGCACTTCTTTAACCATCAAACTCATCATCGTGGACAGGTTTCTACACTGTTGTCACAACTTAGTGTAGATTTAGGCGTCACGGATTTGCTGGTTAAAATACCCAACGCTTAAAGGGTATAACAAGCCACTAAAGGCGCTCGCGCTGATCGCTGGGGCGCTAATACATGGGCTGCGTCACTTCGATCCTAATTTAAGCCCATGTATTATCGCCCCTTAGTGGGGTGTTACCACCGTCCGCTTCTGGCACAACTCGGTCGTTTGTAGCCTAAACAATGAAGTTCCGTTCCTCGTCTTTTACTGCATTTAAAGTTAGATATGAGCCAGTGACTTAACTCCAACTCATTTTATTGATTTGGCAAGGTTTCTTTCAAGGTCTCTTTTATCATTGATAAATACTTGATTGCCTTTTTGGGAGTAGTTTCTTCGGCTTTAAACCCCTGTTTATCTCTACCACATGACTTGCAAAAAGAATCATCTACGTCATTTTCTTTTTGGCTACACATGCATTCCCAAAGCTCTTTTTCCTTACCTAACAGACCTTTTTTCTTTCTAAAGACAGCGATTGTAGGAAACGACGCTTCAACAGTACCTATTAAATCATTGAGGGTATTAATATCGTCACTCGAATAAAGCCGTTTGGGCTTAATGATAGTGTTGAGCACGGTTTTTTTATGCGTAAGACTGTCTGACTTGGATTTCAACAGGCTAATTGAGCGGTGGTAATCTACGAGAACCATCTTATTGATCACCTTTTGAATTGTCCTAAGCTCACTCTCCTTGCTTGCTTTCTCAAAAAGTTGGTACCCCAGCGCAACACTATCGTCGAAGTCTATTGAGGCTGCATAGGCAAATAAGCGCTCTTCTTTTAGACCACTACTTATCATTTCCCATTCAATAAAATCACCCATTTCAGGCACTTCGAGTTCGAGAAGTCTACACCATTCATCATTAGTCATCTCAAGTGGTGCTGACTTGTGTTGTTCGATAAGTATTCTTTTCTCTATTACATCAGCTACGACGTTACCTGTCACTAGGTCAGTCTTCGTATCCTCGGAGTTTTCAATGTACACTCTGTCTAGCGTTACTGCGGTGCCATAAGCAGTGATCATGAACATTGATTTTCCGCCGCCAGATACTTCATCGACGTCTATCGACACACTGATAACAGCATTGGCTCCAAGTTCAATAGCTTCATATTTGAGGTCAGTCAGCGCCTGTGCTTTTATCCTACTTATTTGGTCAGCGTAAGTTGCAGAGCGTCCACCGAAAAAGTCACTTAACCCAGCAGTAAAATCTGAAAAAACGTTTGTCCCCGCAACAACGTGCGCACTAACTATTCCGAAATATTGTTTTATTTTTGCGCCGTCTAGCGTGCTACTAGTTGTAATAAGTACATCCATATAATTATTCACTATTCGAATTTTCCTTTTTTCGCTTAACTTTAACCATAAAACAATAACATAAGTTAGGAATAAACTTGCTAGCTTTGTAGAAGCAAACTACGTTTGTCGCTCTAATCTGCCTTTAAAAATGATTCTTCCCAAGGGTACTGCACACTTACCTTTGATAGTGAAATAGAGTCCAGTGTCTTCAACGAGACTTTAGGTTGAAATTTAAGCTATACTACTTTTGAGGTTGTGTATTATCGCGATACACAGGGGGAGAAACGCTACCTACGTTTCTCTCCCTCTTTATTTGTGTTCGTCTTAAATGACACTACAGCTTCGCCAGTCATTAATTGTAATTGCTCTTGGCCTGTCAGTTGACGCTCGACTATCATTCCGACATAGGCCCACTGCTCTATTTGCTCACTGGGTGTTTTCGGGTAACTAGCTATCGCTTGCTTTGCGTCATCTATCAAAGAGCTATCAAGTTGCAACTTATCACTCCTCTGACTCGCTCTATTACTTCCAGATTTTTTTGTCATTCGCTCTTCCCTTCATTGCTCTGTGTTATTTTGAACTTGACCATGTCATACATGCGCTTGCACCTTGAAAGCTTAGTAAAATTGCATGTAAACCAGCGATGATTACCAAATGCTTTGTCTAACGCATATTTACTAGGCAATTTGTTGGTTGTTTCTAATTGTTGCTTAAGGAACCCTTTGAATTTGGGAAAAAGAGATGTGTCTCGCTTCTCCCAAATTTTTGCACTGTGATTGGCATGGTTGCCTTGGATGGGAAAGGTAGCATCAAGCCACGTTTTGTCGTATTGATATGCCCAGTTCAAAGCGTTTCCTTGATGCTCTTTTAACTCTGATCGCTTAAGTAGGCCACGGCGTTTTCTCTCCTCGATTAAAGTCGCTCTTACGGCATCCCGCTTTTCGTACATTCTTAAATATTGACGCCATAGGCTTAGCCCATCAACTGACTGAACTACTCCAGTAATCGATGGTTCTGACACACCAAGTTTGGCTGCAATATCCTTACAACTCACATTTTCGATTGCCATTTTTATTGCTTGTCGCTCTATGTCAGCGGTGACAATTTGTTTTCGTTCTGTTGTCTTTACGCCAATTCGGTTGGCTAATTGTTTTACGTAGCCATGACTCACTTTCAAGCGCCTGCTTATCTCCGCAACGTTAAATTGATAACTTTGTAATAGTGCTATTGCTCGTGACTCAATTGTCTCAGACATTTTTAGGGGTTTAGGAGCAGGTATTGGGGGAGGCGCTGATTCTTCGCGCAGTCCTTTTACTACAAATTCAAGCAAAATAGGTTTCAATGGATGAATGCTTAAATCGTGTTCGAAAACTATTCGACGAATACTTCTGGTATTCAACACACTGGGGAGACAAAGCGCTTCAGCTACCTCGTTATAGCGCTCTAACACCGTAGACATCCGAATATGCATTTGCGATGTGAACAGTCCTCGTGAGTGAAATAGACTTTTAAAGTATTGCTGACCAACATTTTCATTATTGTTGCTACGTAGCAATTGCACAATATGCTTTGCGAATTCTATCTGCTGTGCATTAGCGTCTGAAGGAATAACTGAGTGTATTGACTTAAAATAACGTGGGAGCCGATATTTTCGATGGTTAAAAGGAACACTGGTTAATTCACACCCATGTTTGAAGCATGCATTCACTCCCCACAATTGGTGTGACAAATGCCAATAAGCGATACCTATTTTAGTCATATCTTCTTTAGCACATTCTGGGCAGAAATTGCTTTGTATTAAAGAGCCAAATGCTAACTGTGGTGAGCATGAAAGGTTTGCTATGTTCATATCACCAGCGCCACACATTGCCGCCTTCAGTGCTTCATGGCGGGCATTATAAAGAACATGCAAAGGGTAAGCTGTGTGGTTATGTAAGAGATAGTCTATACCGTATTCAGAGTGACAAGAGATATCCTGAATATGGCTAGGAAGAAGCTGATTTAAACACCCCCCTTCATAGCCGAACCATTCCAACGAAGTATCCGTGTATGAGACATCTCCCCATAGCCAATGACACCGAGCAACATACGAAAACAAAGTTTCATCAGGTTGAATTCGAGGTGTGTACAAGATTCTACTCATGGTCGATATTCATGCAGGTAGAAAAACTTGAATAACAAAAACATTAAAGGATGAATGCTGCCATTTTCAGCCATCATAGCACTGGCTTTGAATGCAGTGTTGTTAGCTGTGACTTCAGCAAAACGTTGTAAATTTGGAAACAATACAGTGAAGTATCTTTGGAGCGCACTTTGCCATTGCTTGTTGAGAGTAACGCTCACTTTACTTGGAGAATGGGAATAGAAGCTACTCTCCATAAACACACGCTTGTGAAGTTCGACTTGCTCCCGCTGATATTCAACACATCTTCTCATCAGAAGCTTGGTTTCCCAATCAAGCCAACGATGAAAAAGTGTAATATGAGGAGTGCTAAAAAAGGATTTATCAAAAAAATCGCCTGAGCATTCAAACCCATTAAACTCGCTCACTAAACGTTGCCTCAGCGCGGTATTATGCTGATGACAAATAAAAGCAGACATTGCTTGATGATCTGCTTTCCAAATAGCAAAGCCCTTGGCTCTTATTTCTTCATCATGGCACTTTGAGCAGTATTTTAGAGACTGATAAGGCATTAGTAGCTTTTCAGCATTAAACAGTACGCGCCCAGTTGCCTTGTCATTCAATTGAGTTTTCACATGTGCATTTAATACATCACGAGAGATGAATCCTTGCCAATATTTGCCCACCATATTGTCAGTCAATACATCCTCGAATCTTTTTCTTCCATAGGCTTGTACTGCAAACTTCACTGCCCACCTTGGCATGGTCTCTCCTATCAAACGAGGACTTGATATTTGAAAAAGGCTTAAAAATTCCTTTGGAGCGAAAAAGTCTGCATACTCCTTGAGTCGATAGAAATAGGCCGGAAGATACTCACCGGGTTTGATGTTAATATTCTCTAGCATTATGGATGAAAGACTGGTGTTCAACATGAGTTCACTCGTCCCCCATATCTAGGGCTTGAAGTCGTTTTATCCGATCAATGCGTTCTTGCTTTTTTGAGTCCTTTTTCTGCGTAGTTTTATCAACTATTTGCGCTGTTTTTTCCGCAGAATAGGCGGGCGTGACATCAACTTTAGGTAGCTTCGGTTTAATCGATTCTTTGCGTATGTGAGTGGCCACATGCGCTGTATACAAAGAGTTAAATCGATTACTTTTGGTCATACTCAAATTCGCACTTAGTATATGATTTACTAGTCGCTTCAACTTGCTTATGTTCCCTTCACAATAATAAAAAATTGCATGTTCAAACTCCTTATCAACTAACTTCTCGCCCATACCTAAAAAGTTCGTACTTAAAGCTTTAACCATTGTCTTCCATGTTATGTGTTCAATAGAGTGATCACTTAGAATAAACTTACCATCACTGATTAAACGCCGTTCAGACTGCTCGCTCTGTTCAGGAGCACTGAAAAGGTCGCCAGCTTCAGGCGTACCAATGAAAATCATTGGCACGCCTAAGTCGTTGAAAAATTCTTCTAAAAAAACATTAGTAACAACCTTGTTATCCTTCGTCGCTTTAGAATTTAAAACCCATTGAACATCATCTATTACAAGTAAACCAAGGCCAACCATTCGACATATTTTAATGACATAAATAACCTGCTCACCAACAGTGTCTCTGCTTGGAAGCTTTGCAGTGAAATGACTATTGAGCTTTTTATCGATGGCATTAAGAATTGAAACTAAGAAAGCTTTTTTACTTGTCGCACTTTTAATATAAGTTTTTACAAACATGACCTGCGGTAGTCGTCTAAATCCAGTGTTTTCGGAAGGGGGATGAAAGTTATCAAAAGGTTCAAGCGTTTCTAACAACTTATCATGAACGGTAGTTTTACCATGCCCAGAGCGCCCCATACAAAGCATGGCAGTTCCAGCGTCTATTAGAGTATTTGGTGCAGGCAAGTCTTTTACCGAAACCTCGCCGTTTTCAACTAAGTTGAGATATTTATCGTAATCGTCTGTCTTAGGGTGGCGATTGAGATAACCAATAAGAATCATGTGATGAATTTGATTATACAAATCAAATGTATACTCTGGCGGAACATAAAATCGTTTAGCCAAACCAACACGTTTGGTACTGTTTGGTAATGTAGAGTAATTGGGAGTAATATCGTCCCTTGCCGATAGTCGAGATATCAATTCGGATTCAGTTAGTTTCAGCATCTGAAGCGATGTAATAAATGGATTATCATCAATCCATTGTTCAAGCAGAAGGGTCGCTTCAGTCATCACTGCCTCCTTCACTATTTAACGATGGAGTATCAAAGTAATCTGCGGATGAATCAATTGCACTAGTGCCAAACACATTTCGAGTTTCGATAACATCTCTGGCGTTTTCTGATTTCTGTGCTTGCCTGAAGTTATCCTGCATTCCGGCGACTATGCCTTTGCGATCTGGAGGTCTGGTTGAGGTGTTTTCGTTTGATAACTCACGTTCTTCAGCTATCGATGCTTGCAAGGCAACGTTTGCCATTCTTCGGTCTTTACGATTGATAGACATCCTTTGCTTTTCGATTTGTTTTTGCTGCTTAATTTCTTCAGCAGTTAGGTCTTCAAACCTTTCATCATGCGACGCCAGTGTGAATTCGATGATTTCCGTACCAAACTGTTTTGATAAGTACCATGCGTAACGCGGGTCATCCTTGTTTACACGCACTTTTATTGAAGGCTTCGCCTGACCACTAAAGCTGATCTTTTGTTGCCAATCTTGGAAACCTTTGTGGGATGTTCTATAAGTAAGCTCACTCGATAAAATGAGTATACCGTCGATGGATACTTTTGCTTCCTCTTGTTCCAACATCGCGTACATCACTAGTTTTTTGGGGCGACGATTCCCAGAAGCCATTCTTTTAGAAATGTGCTTATTCCATAGCGCTAAAGGCGTCGGCTTAACACCTTCAAACACATCAAAAGATTGTAACCGTGTGTGGTTCATTCTTTGACGATTAAACGACAAAATCGATTCAATAATTAGTCGATTTAACGAGTCAATATCATGTATGGCGAAGTTTGAAGGGTGAACGGCATCTTTTGCAGGATTCGGCTTCACACTCCCGTCCAATCGCTGAAACAGAATTTTGTCTTGAGAATCAAAATTTACCTCTACAGTCCCCTTTTTTTTACTCAAGTAAGAAGTCGCAAAGGTAATGGTTTCTAATTTCAAGTCTGCTGCCAGCATGTCATCATAAAGACTAGTGGTATATTCTCCCCCTCTATCGCAGAACAACCTTACGCATATGTGTTGGCAAGGCCAATCATCTTCGTCGATTTGAATTCCGTACCTTGCACAAAAATCAACTTTATTCGTAAAAGCATTGTAAAGTGCTTTTTTGACTGCGGAAACGCCGCGCTGATACGTAATGCAATAACCTACGATAACCCCCGAAAAGGTATCAACTACGAAGTACAAGTACGGGCGACCAATCACCTCTTTCGCTGTATAATCGCCCCTGCTGTTGATTCTCGATACCACGTAAATATTCAGTGTAGTGGCATCAATTTCATATGTGTCACTTGGCCCAATAGAGTTTTCTTGTGCTTTACCACGTGTAATGTCTTGATTATTTTGAACTGCCTTTACACTCGTTTTAAGCTCTTCCCACTTCTTCCAATCTACATGCTTTTGAAAGTGAGCCGTAAATTGATCAATAGAAATATACTTACGAAAGTCAAGGTAGCGCTCTTTACGTCCATATACGTCAGCCGATGAATAACAAAGGCGTTGGCAAAACTCGCTATGTAACGAAGTATATTTGTGGTCAGAAACTTTAGATAAATGCTTTTTTATGAATTGTTTAATTCGCTTTATGTCTTCTTGCGTAGCATCTCGTCTTAAATATTCGTCGGAATCGCCTTTTGCGCCAATAAACGTTCCACCTCGTTTAGCTCTCTTCGCTTCAGCCTCTTCACTATTTAAAGGTAACTTTCGATTAGTTCCACAAAGATACGTTAGTGGTAATAGCGCTAAAGGGTGAGAACCAAATGCTAAGTATTGATTGAGATAGTTATATAACGACTGAGGGGTTATATTGGCTTGCTTGGCGTAAGCATCAAAAGATTTTCTGGATAAATCGCCTTTGATATATAATTCTATGTCATTAGATTCGACTAGTGGTCTTATTTTTGAGTATCTCTCATACGCCGTGGCTACACGACTTTCTGTGGCAGACAAATAATGTCTAGACGAACTAAACGTATTAGGCGTTCTTTCAAACATGTCCCATGCACGCCCTTCGATATCTTCGCCAACCTTAACCAGAATAGGCTTAATAGGTTTTTTACGTTGTAGAGATAGCGCAACTACTTTTGATTCAGGAAAAGTATACGCAACGGTATATTCGAGTTCTTTCTCATCTGTATTTTTAGCTTTTATGATTTCGTTAATTGAGTAATCAAATGCCTCTTCTGTCGGAAGACCTACCATTCCCATGCGTAGTCCTCCTTAGCATTAAAGACAAAACTTGCATCAGCAAGCGGACGAAATAGATCTACCTGCAAGCCTTTATGCCAGATGAGATACCAAAATACGCCGTATGTTTTTTCAAACGAGATAGACATTTTTTTGGATACCAGAAAAACCAAATCTGCCAATCGATGACGCTTTCTACCAGTAAGGAATTCTAAAAAATGAACTTGAAAAGACTTAAGAATAATATGGGGAACATCAAGGTCACGATGCCTTCTAGCTATTGCAATATTTTTGACTAAGTTCGGACTCAACGTCCAATGTGAAGATGTAATTAAACGATACTCTCGTTGCTTTTCATCTTCCCAATAAGCTTGTTCGATTTTCAGCTTATCTTGTGTGCGACCAGTAACAGCATCACCACTATCTACTATAAGCACTTCATCATTGTATTTTAACGAGACAGCAATCTTTTTTGTTTCACTTGTCATAATATCGACATATTGAAAACAAAAATCTGTCGTCATGATAGATGCTTGATACCCTTGATTAGCATCTTTTACCAATCCACGTTTTGGTGCAAAACGGGGATGCGCGATATTAAGACGAGCCGCAACCGCTAATGTTGTATCAACATCTATTAAAGGATATTGCGTTTTTACCTTAGAAACGTTTTTTAAATAACTGAGTGTCAATCCAAAATGCCGTTCCATGTCTGAAAAGTATTCGTGACGTTGTGTTTCTTGGCCTAGTTGCTCAGTTGAGGCATTTCCCATGCTTGAGAACTGACGAGCGGTTTTATACGGAATGTACTTACCTTCGAATTCTCTCCGGGTTAAATAATCGTCAATTTTATTTTCAGTTAACTCAGTGACAGTTGGCTGTTTAATTTTAGGTGAATTTGCATTTTTCATAACTTATTTTCCAATGGCTACAAATCGGAAAATAGTCTCAGATATTGAGAATGACAAGGAAAAGCACAAAAACCACGAAAAGTTATTGATAAAGTCAATAAATTCGTTGAAAACAACAAAAATAACTAACCACAAACAACTAGAATGTGTAACTATTAAAGGTTTTTATTGATAAAAATGAGAGACTGAACTGAATTTCACTTCGAAATGCACTTTATCGTAACAAATAAATTAACTTTGTCAACAGAGGCCATATTTGACGGGGACCCCATGCATTACTAAAATTTTAAAATTAACAATTTACCCAACATTTACACAATGAGAATCACAGAAGAAAAGTTGATTGAATTTGAATTATTTCTGAAGCCATTTAACAAAAGCAACAAACTAGCGTTTGAGCACTTCGTAAAGCAACGTCAATTCGCTGAAAATGAGACTAGAAAAATATCAAAAAGCTCAAAAAAAAGTTCGTCGCCAGAGTAAATATAAAACTTCCGCGTTTAGTAAGTGCTGCTTAAGTTAACTAATTGCTATCAATGCGATAAGCATTCTTGTTCCAAATGTTCTTTTACAATATCCTGACCGTTAGCCTACTTAAAAATCGTTATAGCTGTCTTTCACAGAGCCAGTTAGACTCGCTGAATTTTCTGCAAAAACTAGATAAGAATAAAATCAAGGACAAGGAATGATCCCAAATTATCAGCAATTCATGCGGCCGTTTTTAGAGGTTGTACAAGCAAACAATGGCAATGAAGTTAAACTTCGAGACGTTATCAATCAGCTTGCTGATACATTTGACTTAACTGACGAAGAGCGTAACGAAACGCTGCCAAGTGGACGGCAAAGCGTTTTAGATAATCGTATAGGCTGGGCACGAACCTACCTCACAAAAGCTGGCCTTTTAAAAGCCACTAAAAGAGCACATTTTGTCATCACTGAGCGTGGTATCAAGGCGTTGCAAGATACAAATGCAACTATTAATAACGATTACCTCAAGCAATTTGATGAGTTTGTGGCCTTTAAAGAGCAAAAGAACGACAGCAGCGCTCCTCTGGCGCTAAATACAGAAGAATCCAACAAAGTATTAGCTACCAGCGAAATAACGCCTGACGAAGCGTTACGCGAAGCCTACAAGACAATAAACGATGCCCTTACTACTGAATTATTATCTCGTACACAAGAAGTCACCCCTGCATTCTTTGAAGATTTACTAATAGAACTGCTTTTAGCTATGGGTTACGGCGGTACTGGCGAAGGTGCAGCACATGCGTTAGGTAAATCAGGTGATAACGGTGTAGACGGTGTTATTGACCAAGACCCATTAGGCGTAGACCAAATTTATATTCAAGCGAAGCGTTATGCCGAAGGTAATAATGTCAGTGCAGGCGACATTCGTGATTTTTTCGGCGCACTGAATTTGAAGAAAGCCCAAAAAGGGATATTTATTACCACATCAGCGTTTACCGCTTCAGCTATACAAACAGCTAAAGACTTAGGTACTCGAATAGTACTGATTAACGGTAAAGAGCTAGCCAAACTAATGTTGCGCTACAACATTGGCAGCAGAGATGAACAGGTGTTGCACCTGAAGAAGATCGACGAAGAATTTTTTGAGGTGTAAATTGAAATACTACTGCGCCACATAAATGTGTGTAAACCAATCAAGAACTAAACACGCACTTTAAAAATAAAAATTTAATAGCTTTGATGCTAAAGGAATAGAACTTGAACATTACACAAATCGAAGAAATCGTTAAAAAGTTAGCGTCAGATGTTATTGCTAACCAAGTTAACAAGGATGAGTTTATATACCAGCTAATGGCGGCTTACGGGCACCGTAAAACAACCATTGGTCGTATTAAATCAGGTGAACGTAACTTAGCTAAGGTTGAAGGCGAAGTCAGAGCTAAGCGCCATATTTACTTTAAGCAAAGCCAAAATGATTGTGTGTTATCAGACATTGATAAAATGAAAAAAGAGCCATCAGTTGCTCGTGATAAAATTCGTTTTGTTATCGCTACTGACTTTAATCAATTTGTTGCCCTAGATACCCGTACTCACGATACCCTAGATATTGAATTTATTGAACTTGGTAAGCATTTTGACTTCTTCCTACCTTGGGCGGGAATGGAAAAAGCAGTATACCAAGGTGAAAACCCTGCTGATGTTAAAGCGGCAGAAAAAATGGCTAAGTTGTTCGACTTAATCAAAGCCGATAATTTTAATGACGATAACAAAGACGACACCAACGCACTTCATAACTTAAACGTATTTCTAACCCGCTTACTTTTCTGCTTCTTTGCCGAAGATACGGGTATTTTCACACGTAATCAGTTTAGTGAAAACTTAGAGTCAAAAACTAAAGCTGATGGCTCAGATGTTGATGGCTACCTAAATCGCCTCTTTGAGGTTTTAAATACAAACAAAGAAGATCGCGGTGAGTTACCTGATTACCTAGCACAATATGAATATGTAAATGGTGGTTTATTTGCTAATACCATAGCCTCACCAAGGTTTTCGACTAAATCACGCAAAATGCTGATTGAGTGTGGCAGTGAACTAGATTGGTCAGATATAAACCCTGATATTTTTGGTTCAATGATCCAAGCCGTTGTTCACCCCGACCAGCGTGGTGGTATGGGTATGCACTATACCTCGGTCACTAACATCATGAAGGTTATTGAACCACTGTTTTTAGATGAGCTTTATGCTGAGTTTGAAAACATTGAAGACAATATTGATGCTAAGTTAAAACCAAGTCGATTACGTAAACTACATGATCGTATTGCCGAGATAAAAATATTTGACCCTGCCTGTGGCTCTGGCAACTTCCTGATCATTGCCTTTAAAGAATTACGTAAGCTTGAAATGGAAATCATCAAGCGTTTACAAGAATTAGATCAAAACGATAACCAAGACGACCTGTTTGGTGATGTAGGCTTAGATTCATCTTTTTCACGGATCAAGCTTTCACAGTTTTACGGTATTGAACTAGATGACTTTGCTCATGAAGTGGCAATTCTTTCACTTTGGCTTGCTGAACATCAAATGAATGTTGAGTTTAAGGCTGAGTTTGGAGAGTGTGAGCCGACATTGCCACTTCAAAACGGAGGTAAAATAATTAGTGGAAATGCAGTTTTAATCGATTGGAGTGAAGTTTGCCCTATCTCTGATAACGATGAAACGTACCTTATAGGCAATCCCCCTTATTTAGGGGCAAAAAACCAAAATTCACAACATAAAACAGATATTAAGCAGTTATTCAGTAATATATCTAAGGCTAAAAACATTGATTATATAGCTTGTTGGTTTTACAAAGCATCAAGGTACCTAAAAGCTCAAACCCAATGTGCATTTGTTACGACAAACTCAGTATGCCAAGGAACACAGGTGCCGCTAATTTGGCCTTTAGTTTTAACGGATGGAATCGAATTTGGATTTGCGATAAAAGATTTTCATTGGTCAAACAATGCAAAGAACAAGGCTGGGGTAACTTGTTCAATATTAGGCATAAGAAGGAAATCATCTAAACCTAAATACATTTATTCCAACACTTTAAAAAGACTTGTTAAAAATATAAACCCCTATCTCATTGATTCAGAAAATATAATCGTTGAAAAAAATACGTCTTCAATATGTGGCCTCCCGAAAATGCAAAATGGTAACCAGCCATATGATGGAGGTTTTCTTATTTTTACTGAAGATGAAAAGAGAGATTTTGTTGAAAAATCCCCTGAATCAAAGAGGTTCTTTAAAAAACTTGTTGGTTCGGTTGAATTTATTAGAGGGACTCACAGGTGGTGTCTTTGGATAGATGATAATGAAATTGAAATAGCCAAAAATATTCGTGCCGTTAATGATCGTATCGAAAAAGTGCGTTTATCAAGAATAAATGGTGGTGAGTGTGCAAGAAGTTGTAGTCATAGGCCTCACCAATTTAGGTGGGTAAACAAAGCAAAACACAGTCAAATTGTAGTTCCATTAGTTTCTTCACAAAGAAGAGATTACATACCAATAGGTTTCTTGGACAAAGAAACGATATTGTCAAATAAAGTACAGGCTATTTTCGATCCTGAACCCTATATATTTGGTGTTCTAAATTCTAGAATGCATATGATTTGGGTCAAAACAATTACTGGCCGAATTCGAACTGATTACCAATACACAGCTGGACTTTGTTATAACAGCTTCCCAATCCCCGAGTTAACAGAACAAAATAAGGAAGAGATAGTAAATACTTCTATTGAAATTATTAGTGTTCGCGAAACTTTTTCAGAATGCAATTTAGCTACTTTATACGATCCCGATAAAATGCCTATAGAGCTGTTAAATGCTCATAAAAAATTGGATTTGTTAATCGACTCTTTATACAGAAAAGAAACCTTTTATTCAGATGATGAAAGGTTGGAATACTTATTTAAGCTATATGCACAAATGACAGGAGGTCAAAATGCGTAATTTAATGGAATTCAAATATGCCCAAAGTGGTGCTAGTTCAAATACAAATGACATGGGCATGCGAGCTATGCAGTCGCGTGCATATGAGGGCAGAAATAGCCAATATCTGTTATTAAAAGCTCCTCCTGCTTCTGGTAAGTCTCGTGCATTAATGTTTTTAGCATTAGATAAACTGCATAACCAAGGCGTTAAAAAAGCGATTGTCGCTGTACCTGAGCGTTCTATCGGTGGCTCATTTGATACTACAGAGTTAAGTAAGTACGGCTTCTTTTGTGATTGGGAAGTGGATAACGACAATAACCTTTGTACACCCGGTGGTGAAACCAGTAAAACTAAAGCTTTTAAGCGTTTTATGGCAGGTGATGATAAAGTGCTTATTTGTACTCATGCTACACTGCGTTTTGCTTTCCAAGAAATCGAAGACACTGCTTTCAATGATTGCCTAATTGCCATTGATGAATTTCACCATGTTTCAGCCGATGGTGAGAATGTATTGGGTGATGTTTTACGCTCGATTATGGAAAACAGCAATGCTCATATTGTTGCTATGACAGGTTCATACTTCCGTGGTGATAGCGTTCCTGTGTTAACACCTGAACTTGAAGCACAATTCGATAAAGTATCATTTAACTATTACGAACAACTTAATGGTTATAACTACTTAAAATCGCTTGGTATTGGCTATCACTTCTACCAAGGTAAATATACCGAAGTTATTCATGAAGTACTTAACTCTGAAGAAAACTACGGCAAGAAAACCATCATTCATATTCCCAACGTAAATTCAGGTGAGTCAACTAAAGAAAAGTATGATGAGGTAGATGCCATTTTAGAAGTATTAGGTGATGCGGGTAAACGTGACCCTGAAACTGGCGTTATTCCTGTTACTCGTCCTGATGGTACAGTAATAAAAGTAGCCGATTTAGTTGAAGAAAATGACCGTGACATAATTCAAAATTACCTACGCAACATAAAGCACGTAGATGATATGGATGTGATCATCGCGTTAGGTATGGCAAAAGAAGGCTTTGACTGGGAATACTGTGAACATGCATTAACCGTGGGCTATAGAAGCTCACTAACTGAGATTATTCAGATAATTGGTCGCTGTACCCGTGATAGCTCAAACAAGAATCATGCGCAGTTTACTAACCTAATTGCCCAGCCAGATGCAGAAAATGACCAAGTAACCATTGCTGTAAATAACATGCTTAAAGCAATTACTTGTTCGTTGCTTATGGAGCAAGTATTAGCGCCTAATTTTAAATTTAAAGCTAAAAAAGATGATGATGTTGAGCCTACGCCTCCGGGCACAATGAAAATTGGTGGCTTCAAAGAGCCAAGCACTAAGCGTACTAAAGACATTATTGAATCAGACCTAGCTGATCTAAAAGCGGCTATTTTGCAAGATGATAAAGTTGTTGCTGCATCAGCAGGTAAAGTAGACCCAGAAGTCGTTAATAAAATACTTATCCCTAAAATAATTCAACGCAAATACCCTGATTTAACTGAAGATGAAGTTGAAGAAGTTCGTCAGCAAGTAGTGGTTGATTCAGCGGTAAGTACTGCGGAAGTAAGTGAGCAAGGCGGTAAAAAGTTTGTTCGCTTAGCCGATAAGTTTATTAATATTGATGAACTGAGCATCGATTTAATTGACGAGATTAATCCATTCCAAAAAGCCTTTGAGATATTGTCAAAGTCTGTAACAACGGACGTACTTAAGCTTATTCAAGAGTCGATTGAAACAACTCGCATTCAAATGGACTTTGAAGAAGCTAAGCAGGGTAAGAGCGTGATCATTTTTTAAGCAGTTATCACTTTTTCAAGATACGCAGTATCCATAGCCGCAATGCGCTG
>Ga0208879_1000126_pt1 | contig 79407 bp, 77 predicted proteins | sample Knorr_S15_td_Bot_FD_185605 | JGI IMG/M metagenome (GOLD analysis project Ga0208879, IMG submission 185605) | Marine microbial communities from Southern Atlantic Ocean transect - Knorr_S15_td_Bottom_ad_5009_LV_A (SPAdes) (version 2) | ecosystem: Environmental > Aquatic > Marine > Oceanic | place... | reverse complement strand
TCAATCGCTCAATATACTCACCACCACGTATCAATATTTGCCTACTATTCCTTACTTTTGTTGTTTCACGTCTTATATTTACTTTTCCTAATGTTACTATTTTCCCTCTACTTGTAACTCTCTCAATACCAACATCATTCCACGTTAATTGCCTCTGTTCTCCAACTCTCATCCCACTGTTACTAGCTATCAAAATATAATGTCTAACCATTTCCTTTACTAACTTCAATTCTTCGTCTTTTTCTTCTTTTACTAATTTTCTACATTGTTTTATTAATAGTCTGTATTCATCCAAATTAAATGTTGCACGTCTTGTAATTTCTACATCTCTGTTAACTTTTAGTTTCGGAAATACCAATGCCTCAAAGTTAACTTCCCCTTCAACAAACATGTACTTCCAAAAGCTATTTATCGTACTTTGCTCATTTTTTAGTGTCACAGTTTTAACTGTTTTATGTCTTCGTCTTCTCCAATTAAAATACTGCTCACTACAACGTCTATCTAAATCCCTTATCTTTTCATCTTTTCTAATAAACTCTAACCAATGTTTTAAATGAGTCCTTATTGTGACTAATCTACCTTTTACAATAAAACGACTATCAACATCTTTTTGTCTGTGGTCAATAAACTTTTCTACTCCCTGTTTTGTAGTTATGCTAAATACTGTCTTACCTCTATCTAGCTCGTACAATATTTCTCTACAAAATTTCTCTCCTTTCTCAATTGCTGTTTCTGTATTCTTTGTTCGTAAACTTCTTCTTACGTACTTATTTTCTTTATGTAACCATTTTCTAAATTGCCAAACTCCTTCTCGTACGTAAAGTACGGCTTCACCACCATATATTTCTATTTCTTTTGCTTGTTTTTGCATGTAACTATTGTCTTCAGTAGTGACATATTTGTGTAAGTGCCTGTGTAACGATAAATTAAAAGTGTTGTTATATCAACATTTTAATTTTACTGTGTAGCAACTGTGTAACTAAATAAACCATATATATCAAGGCTTTCAGGCTATGTGACTACTCCCACTCAATGGTTGCAGGAGGCTTGCTGGAGATATCGTAGGCGACGCGGGAAACGTCGGCGATTTCATTCATGATGCGACTGGATACGGTCTCCAATAGATCAGGATCGAGTCGCGCCCAACGTGCGGTCATAAAATCGATGGTCTCGACGGCGCGCAGGGTAATCACGTAGGAATAGCGACGCGCGTCACCCACCACACCGACGGATTTTACCGGCAGGAAAACCGCGAAGGCCTGACTCACCTTGTGATAGCAATCGGCTCTGTGCAATTCTTCCATGAAGATTGCATCGGCTTGCCGCAGGATGTCGCAATACTCTTTCCTGACTTCTCCCAACACTCGTACACCCAGACCAGGACCGGGAAATGGATGTCGATAAACCATGTCGTGGGGAAGACCGAGCTCCAGGCCGATCTTGCGCACTTCGTCTTTGAATAACTCCCGCAGCGGTTCGACGAGTTGCATCTTCATATCGTCGGGCAGGCCAGCAACATTGTGATGGGATTTTATGAGGTGAGCCTTGCCTGTCTTCGAGCCGGCAGATTCGATCACATCCGGATAAATAGTCCCCTGCGCCAACCAGTTTACATCCTCTAGTTTTTCAGCTTCTGCCTCGAACACTTCGATAAAGGTATTACCGATAATTTTCCGCTTCTGTTCCGGTTCATCGACACCGGCAAGCCTGGAAAGAAACAATTCCTGGGTATCCACACGGATCACACGCACGCCCATGTTCTTGCCAAAGGTGGCCATCACCTGATCGCCTTCTTTCAGGCGCAGCAAGCCGTTGTCTACGAAGACACAGGTCAGCTGATCGCCTATCGCCTCGTGAAGCAGTGCCGCCACCACAGAAGAATCGACGCCACCGGAAAGCCCCAGCAACACCTTATCGGTCCCGACCCTGGCCCTAATTGTACTGATGGCATCTTCGATAATATTGGCTGATGTCCACAGGGCATCACAGTTGCAAATATCGCGCACAAACCGTTCCAGAATGCGCAATCCTTGCAGGGTATGCGTTACCTCCGGGTGGAACTGAATACCATATAACGAACGTGATTCATCGGCCATCGCAGAGATAGGCGCACTTGCCGTGGCCGCAGTAATTTTAAAATCGGGCGGCACTGCGGTGACCTTGTCACCATGACTCATCCATACATCCAATTGTGGCTCACCGGAATCCGTAGTCCTGTCCTCGATGCCATCGAATAAACGATTGATCGCAGTAACATCAACCTGGGCGAAGCCAAACTCAGATTTAGAAGACGCCTCTACTTTGCCACCAAAGTGCTCGGCCATGGTTTGCATGCCGTAGCAGATACCAAGAATCGGCACACCGGCTGCATACAGAAAGGCAGGTGGCTGTGGCGATTCGGACCTATTGGCAGATTCGGGACCACCGGAAAATATGATGCCCTGGGCTGCAAAGCTCTCGAACGAATCCGCATCGGCGGCATAGTCCCAGATTTCACAATAGACCCCCAACTCGCGAACGCGTCGCGCGATGAGTTGAGTGTATTGGGAACCAAAATCCAGAATCAGAATCTTCTGGCTGTGAATATTACCTATTGTCATTTACTTCCATTTATCTTTTGGGCTAAAAAAGTCTCCTGCCTGCTGACTCGAGATGAGCCCTCTATGGGTGCAAGACGAGGCAAAGGCAGTCTCAAAAGCGGAGCGTACACGTAGTACGCGAGCATTTTGTGACTGCCTTTAACGAAGGATTGCGCCCATAGAGGGTTCATCGTCCCTAACTCACCCGGTAGTTAGGTGCTTCTTTAGTAATACTAACGTCGTGGACGTGGGATTCGGACATACCCGATGCCGTAATCTTGACGAACTGGGTCTTGGTGCGCATCTCGGTGATATCGCCACAGCCGGTATAACCCATGCTGGAACGGAGCCCGCCCATGAGCTGGTGCACGATCGCCGACATCGATCCCTTGTAGGGTACCCTGCCTTCGATGCCTTCGGGAACCAGTTTTTCGGTACCCGACTCGATGTTTTGAAAATAGCGATCACTGGAGCCTTGAGAATGTGACATGGCACCCAGAGAACCCATTCCACGATAGGCCTTGTAGCTCCTGCCCTGGTAGAGTTCAACTTCACCCGGGGCCTCCTCCGAGCCAGCCAGCAGGCTGCCGATCATGACCACATGGGCACCGGCGGCGATTACCTTGGCGATATCGCCGGAGTAACGAATACCGCCATCGGAGATTACGCACACCTGGGACCCCTTTAGCGCCTCCACCACGTTGGCCACGGCGCTAATCTGCGGCACACCCACACCGGTCACGATACGGGTGGTACAAATAGAGCCGGGGCCGATACCCACCTTGACCGCATCTGCTCCGGCTTTTGCCAGAGCTTTCGCCGCATCGGCGGTGGCAATATTACCCCCGATGACGGCAATTTCAGGATGCTTGTCTTTAACATACTTAACCTGGTCGATCACTCCCTGATGGTGACCATGGGCAGTATCGACCACCACCACATCGACGCCCGCCTCGATGATCGCATCCACGCGCTCGACAGAATCGGCACCGGTGCCAATGGCTGCCGCCGCACGCAATCGACCCAGATTGTCTTTGCAGGCATTGGGAAAGTCTTCTGATTTTCGAATATCCTTGAGGGTGATCAAACCGCGAAGCTCGAAGCCACCGTTCACCACCAGGATTTTTTCAATACGGTGACGATGCAATAATTCCTTGACTTCGTCCAGTGCGAAATCTTCACCCACCGTCACCAGCCGATCTTTCGGGGTCATGATAGACGCGACATCGGCATCGAGATTTGCTTCGAAGCGCACGTCCCGACTGGTTACGATACCTACCAGTCCACTGCTGCCCAACACCGGCAATCCGGAGATGTTGTGCTCCGCCATCAGTGCCACCGTATCGCGGACGGTCGCCGTTACCGGAATCGTTATTGGATCTTTGACGACACCAGATTCATATTTTTTAACGAGGAGCACTTCCCGGGCCTGCTTGTCTACACTCATGCTCTTGTGAATCACACCGAGGCCACCTTCCTGCGCCATGGCGATGGCGAGCCTGGATTCGGTGACCGTATCCATGGCGGAAGAAACCAGTGGAATATTCAACACAATAGCTTGTGTCAATTGCGATTCGAGTCTTACTGATTTGGGGAGAATGTTGGAGTGAGCAGGCAGGAGCAGAACATCGTCGAATGTTAGAGCCTCTTCAGCAATGCGTAACATAAGATTAACCACCATCTACAAAAACGGCATTATACAGATAGAGTCTGAGCTTGTATAGAATTGTGGGCTCGGCAACAGGCCTGCTGGCCGAGTCTAATAAAGACAACTTATTGCGAAAACTGATCCACTGCTATTCAAATTCCACACGGGCGATGGCAATTCCATATTCACCAGACACGGAGTAGAGCAGGTAAATATCGCCATCTTCCTGGTAAATAGTGGGATCACGCAATTGATTGGCGCGTTCATCGATATAACCCCGACGCGAGGCTTCGATAGGGAGATTCACACCTTCGAATTCGGTTTGCGGACGTAAAACTTCCACCGGATCTGATTCCTTCCAACTCATCCAGCCACCGTCCATGGCGATGACGGACATGAAGACGCGCTCGGGCGCGTGACCGGCCTGGGTCCAGAATACATGTAAGTTGTTGTTCCGGATCAGCAAGGCACTATGGCGCATATTGTTATTAAAAAACCGTGGCCCCTGCTCAAAGTCCGTCAGCCCATCCCGCGACCGATACAGATAGCCCGGCATGGACAAGGCATAGTGATAGCCGTCGTGCTGAATGACCCGAAAATACGGTCGACCCAGCACCTGTGGTTTACCCTCGAAATTAATGCCGTCTGCCGATAAGGCCACCCGCGTCAATTGCCGACCCACATCACGGCCATGGATATACATGATGATCTGCTGGTTCTCCCGGTCGATATGAACATCGGGTGAGGCGATGTGAGGGTACAAGGCAGCGTTGGTGCCGCTTGCCAGTGAGCAGGGAGGACAGGTGGTGGGGAAATGGCTTTGCCCCAGCTGCAGTGAGCCCGGCTCATACATAGTCCAGGGGCCGGTGACCGCATCGGCATAGGCGAGGCGGATGTAAGTGCCGCGATGATCGGCAAAATACAGATAGTACGCACCCAGGGGACTATCGATCCAGTCTGGCACCTTGATCAGCGACGGGCCCTGAATATTGCTACCCATGCGCCCATCCATATGCGGCACGATGATTGGGCCATTTCCGAGACGCGTAATGCGGGGGGCCGCGGGGGTATCGGAGAACGCCATATTGGCGAGGACAGCCGCTGTCATCACGCTGCCGAGAAGCTTACAAATAAAGTGTTTCATGGCCAGTCATAGTACTCCTGATGGCGCTACAGGGACTACTGCAGGGACCATAATAGAATATCAAGTGGATCATGCTTGCAAGAGCACCTCCTAATAATAGTGTAATGCTCAGGCTATCGCGCGGTCCTCGACGGCTGAATAGCTTATTTCAGCGCGGACTGTTAATCAAAACTTGCATCAGGCCCTGACAGAATTTAACCTGCTCTTTTCCTGGGCCAACGAGCCTGGCTACCGGCCTGATAAGCAACCATGAATACAGAACAAAAACATCCTGGCTCCCCACTTCGGGCTGTCATCGGCGAACCGACCCTGCACTTCTTCCTGATCGCCGCGGTTATTTTCGCACTCTACGCCATTACCCAGGGCGGCAATGAAAACCTGCTGGAAATCAGTCAGCGGGAAATCGACGCCAGGATATTCCTCCAGGAGCTGAGTCGAGGTGAAGAACTATCCGCGGAGCAGCGCCAGCTAATTACTTCAACTTACGTGGAAGAGCAAATTCTGGTGCAGGAAGCCCTGTCGATGGGACTGGATAACGACGTGCGCATTCATGACATGCTGGCCCAGAAAATGCGCCACGTATTGAGTGCCAACGTAATTCAGCCCAGCGCTGAAGAACTGGCGGAATTTTATCGGCGCAATAGCCCTCGCTACGAAACCATGGCAATGGTCACGGCGGATGAAGTGGTTTTCAACAGCACTGAACCCCTTGCTGCAGAAGTGATGGCGCTGTTACAGAGCCAGGCGGAGCCGGATGTCCTGCTGGCTGTCGAAGCAGGAACAGTTTCGGTATTACCACGGGTGAATCCTGTCGATCTCAGCAATATTTTCGAAGATGAGTTTTCGCAAAATGTATTTGCTGCCAGTATCAACCAATGGATTGGTCCCTTCGTCAGCAATCGTGGCCAGCATTGGCTCAGGGTGACACAGAAAGCCGCAGCACGGATTCCTCCGCTGGATGAAATTATTGATCGGGTACGACTGGACTGGATCGGCGTGGAAGAGGAGTTGCTATTACAGCAGGAGATAGACAAATTGTGGGAGCGCTACTCCATTGTTATTATCGATGATGTGTGATCTGCGCAGACGCTGCAGACTGCAACGTCGCCTCCTAACCCAGCTGTTTCTCACTTTTCTTTGTTTATTGAGCGCACAGGCCAACGCACACGATATCGATGTCACCGGTGTTGCCCGCGTGTTCATGGACGAAATGACTAACAATCAATATCGGTTGTCCATCGTCGACCAGCAAGTCCCGCCCCTGTTTAACATTGAGCGAATCTTGCCGGCACGCTGCGTGGGTCTCGCACCGGGGGATTTCAGCTACAGATTTCAATGCGATCCAGCGCTGAACGCAGACGATCGTATCTCCTTTCCCTGGTCTTTCCAGGGCGTCGTGCTTGTCGCCAACTGGGAGGACGGCAGCAGTGTCTCCGGATTTTTCCCCGGCGATGGTATCAGCGTCGAGGTGCCACTGAGCGAATTAAAGGCTGGCGCCGGCTCGCTGGGCAGTCTCGCTGCCCGTTATCTGCAACTGGGAGCCGAACACATTTTGTTCGGTGTCGATCATCTGCTGTTCATCCTCGGCCTGTTGTTGTTATTGCAAGGATTTTGGAAGCTCATACAGACAGTCACCGCCTTCACCATCGCCCACAGCATCACCCTCGCCTGCGCCGCGTTGGGAATTTTTCCCGTACCCAATGCTCCCATCGAAGTGCTAATCGCACTCTCGATCATGTTTCTTGCCAGGGAAATCATCATGGGTCAGAGGGGGCAGCAGACCCTGGTACATTCCAAGCCATGGGTGGTTGCCTTTGCCTTCGGCCTTATTCACGGCTTCGGTTTTGCCAATGCCCTGGGTGATATCGGCCTCAACCAAGCGGATATTCCACTGGCCCTGCTATTCTTTAACCTGGGTGTAGAAGCGGGTCAGGTCGCCTTTATTTGTGTACTCATCGTTGTTAACTTGCTGATCATGAAATTTCTCGCAGATCTACTGCGTAGTGCCCACCGCGGTCTGGCCTATGGCCTGGGGGGGATCGCGGCATACTGGTTCGTCGAACGCCTGCCTTCGTTGTTCCTGGTTTAAAGCCACAATATTGAGGATGTCTTGAGAACTCACAGCGACATGACGCCAATACAAAAATTTGATGTTGTCGTGGTTGGAGCGGGATTCGCCGGCATGTATGCGCTGCACTACCTGCGCAATCTTGGCTTCTCGGTGCGGGTATTGGAGATTGCAAAGGACGTCGGGGGGACCTGGTATTGGAACCGCTACCCCGGCGCTCGGTGCGATGTCGCCAGCCTGGAATACTCCTATCAGTTTTCGGAAGAACTGCAGCAGCAATGGCACTGGAGCGAAAAATACGCAGCCCAAGCTGAAATTCTCGAGTATGCCAACCACGTTGCCGATCGCTTCGACCTGCGCCGGGACATTCAGTTCAACACCCACGTTAATGCCATGCACTTCATCGCGGCAAACGTCAGCGCTAACAATCGTGGCAACGATGGCGACAGCTGGCGGATCACAACCGATAACGGGGAAGTCTTCCAGGCCCAATTTTGCATCATGGCCACCGGCTGCCTGTCCAGTATTAATATACCGGATTTTCCCGGACTCGATGAATTCGAAGGCTCGCTATTGCATACCGGCAAATGGTCACATCAGGGCGTAGACTTCGTCGGCAAGCGCGTGGGCATGATTGGCACCGGTTCGTCGGCGATCCAGATAGCGCCGTTGATTGCCGCACAGGCCGACTCCCTGACGATTTTTCAGCGCACCGCCAGTTATTCCATCCCGGCACACAATGCCAGCATGGATCCTGATCATGAGAGAACAATTAAGGCAGACTACTCGCGGTTTCGTGAGCAAAACTCCCAACGTTATGCCGCTCTGGACAATAATCCCAATTCCGTGTCCGCGCTGGAAGTCCCCGCAGCAGAGAGAGAGTCAAGCTACCAGCAACGCTGGGACGCAGGTGGCCTGCCATTTCTGGCCAGTTTCAACGATCTGGCTACGAGTCTCGAGGCTAACAAAACTGCCGCGGAATTTATCCGTAACAAAATCCGCGGCATAGTCAAAGACCCTATCGTCGCCGAACTGCTGTGTCCGCAAACCGTAATGGGTTGCAAGCGACTGTGTGTAGACAGCGACTATTACCAGACATTTAACCGGGACAATGTCAGCCTCGTCGATGTCAATGCCTGCCCCATCGAGGGCATCACCGGCGCCGGTATCAAGACTGCGGAGAAGGAATATGAATTCGACATCCTGATTATGGCCACCGGCTTCGACGCCATGACCGGCGCCTTATTGGGTATCGATATACGCGGGCGTCAGGGCTTGAGTTTGCGTGAAAAATGGCAGCACGGCCCGAAAAACTACCTGGGATTAGCGGTACATGGATTTCCTAACTTTTTTACCATCACCGGCCCCGGCAGCCCCTCGGTACTGGCGAATATGATCGTAGCGATCGAACAACACGTGGAATGGATTGGTGATTGCCTGCAACACCTGCGAGAAAATTCAGTTGCTACCATCGAAGCCAGCAGTAAGGCAGAGACCCGCTGGGTCAGGCTGGTTAATAAAATAGCCAACAGGACCCTGTTCCCCAGCGGTTGCAATTCCTGGTACACCGGCGCCAACATCCCCGGTAAACCCAGAATTTTTATGCCCTACCTCGGCTATCCGTCCTACGTGGAGAAATGCGAACAGGTCGCGAACAGCGGTTACCGTGGATTTGAATTAAGGCGCCTCTGACTAATTATTTATATCTCTGCGGACCGACCCCCTACGCAGAATAATCTAAAATACCAGTTCGGTGGCTTAATTTATTGCCGAAATTCTGCTTTAATCCAGATTCTCCGGGCGTTCGCGCTTAGCAAAGCGGGAGCGCACGAATACATGACACCGCCAACCTGAATCGAGATTTATTATGCAAAAGCGACACCGCCTCAAATTCTTCTTTCTCGCCACCTTCCTATTCTTCGCTGCCGGCGCCAACGCCGATATCTGGGACGAAGTGGAGCATGGCTATGCCGACAGTGACGGCGTCAAGATACACTATGCGACCGTGGGTGAGGGTCCGTTGGTGATCATGATCCATGGTTTCCCGGATTTCTGGTACAGCTGGCGCCACCAGATGGAAGGCCTCAAGGATGATTTCAAGGTCGTCGCCATCGATCAGCGCGGTTACAACCTCAGCGGTCAACCGGAGGGCGAAGCCAACTATAATATGCGCTATCTGGTGGGCGATGTAGCGGCTGTCATCAGGCATTTGGGGGCAGACAAGGCCACCATCGTCGGCCATGACTGGGGCGGAATCGTGTCCTGGCAGTTCGCCTTTGCGCTGCCGCAGATGGTGGACAAGCTGGTCATCCTGAACCTACCCCATCCCAATGGCCTGGCCCGTGAGTTGGCGAATAACGTGGAACAACAAGAGAATAGCAGCTACGCCCGCACCTTTATTGAGGGCTCACCAGCCGATCCGGATATTCTGTTTGGTGGGCCAATGACCGCCCAGACCCTCTCATTCTGGGTGTCGGACCCGGATGCCAGGGCACGTTACGCGGAGGCGTTCGCCCAATCCAGTTTCGATGGCATGCTGGCATACTACAAGCAGAACTACCCCAGGGCGGGGAGTAATACGCCGGCACCACCCCCGGCTCCGCAACTCGACCTGCCATTATTGGTCTTTCACGGCTTACGGGACACGGCCCTGCATTCGGATGGCCTCAACAATACCTGGGACTGGAACGACGGCGATACCACCATCGTCACCGCCCCGAACGCCAATCATTTCGTGCAGCAGGATGCGGCGGAACTTGTCACCAGCACCTTGAAGTGGTGGTTGCTGGCAAGACCCTGAGACCGAATCGATTGCTGCACGCCCGTGCCGCTGAAGCGCTGCGAGCGATATGCCACGGCGCTTACAGGGGTTATGGATAGTTAAAAATTTCATTGACATCTGGCTATTTGCCGGTAAACTGCCCGCAGCTTGAAAGACCGCACTCTATTTATACCCATTTCGAAGTTTTCTAAGTAATACCTCGTCCTGAATTTATAAGTACCGGCCCTATTTCTAGCACGAACTCCTGAATTATCAGGAACAATCATTATATTTACAGGATAATTAGTATGTCTGACAAAATTACTGGAACAGTTAAGTGGTTTAACGAAAGCAAAGGCTTTGGATTCATCGAACGCGAAGGCGGCCCGGATGTGTTTGCACATTTCAGCGCAATCTCAGGTTCTGGCTTCAAGACCCTGGCGGAAGGCCAAAAAGTTGAGTTCATCGTTACCGATGGTCAAAAAGGCCCACAGGCCGAAGATATCGTAGCTCTCTAGAGAGCTCAGGTTTGCAGGGCTGGCCCCGCAAACTCTAAAATTAAAGGGCGAGTTCGAGAGAACTTGCCCTTTTTTTATGACGCCGTTTACTTACCAAGCTATGTTAATCTGACGATAGTAATAGAAGCAGAGAGAGCATGACCTTATTCGAATTTCTCATGGCCATCGCCTCGGTGGTCATCGCCATTGCGCTCACCGAGATGTTTGGTGGCTGGGGAAACCTGCTGCGAACCCACGTCAGGCCGAAGGTTGACTGGTTGCACCTGGGTTGGACCATTCTGATAACCCTGTACGCCATTCAGTACTGGGTTGGCATCTGGCCCTATCGTGACATCGAGTTTCACTACAAGAACAACCCCCTGCTGCTGGAAAAATCCTGATTAACCATCGCCCGCGAAACTCTGGTAAAATCCCTCGCGGGTAATAACTGGCTAGCCTCCTGCCCTGTACACTTCAGATCACGCAGAGACCGTATGCCATTCTTCAAAGCTGCCCTTACAAAAGCGCTGTGGCTCGCGCCGGTTTTAGTGGCGGGATCGAACCTGTTCGGCGCCGTAGAATCCACCATGCCAGATCTCGTGGGCACTAGCGGCGATGGTTACTCGGTGAAGATTTTCAGCCAGCTATCACCTTTAGAAATCAACCGCATCCATAGCTGGTACATCGAAATCACAGGTGTCGACAGCACACCAGTAAGCAACGCTCAGATTACCGTTACCGGCGGCATGCCAGATCATGATCACGGCCTGCCGACACAGCCCCAGGTAACTGAGGAAGTCAGGGATGGTACGTATCTACTCGAAGGAATGCGCTTTCACATGCCTGGCAAATGGCAGATTGTGATCGACTTCAGGGTCGGCGACCAGGTCCACAGCACCTCCATAGAATTCTCGCTGTGATGAAAAAATTGCTGGTGATTCCCTCTTTGTTGCTGGTGGCTGTATTGGCCTGGCGCTATGTAGCGCTGCCACTGCCGGAGCGCTGGTCCGAGCAGGAGGTCCGGCTGATACAGTCACTGGCGCTGGCGAGCCTGCCGGATCTGCCTCCGGATTCCAGTAATCGCCTCGCGGATGATCCGGCCGCTGCCGAATTAGGCCACCGTCTTTACTTCGATACCCGGCTCAGCAGCAACGGCAAGGTTGCCTGCGCCAGCTGCCACCAACCCGAGCTGATGTTTACCGACGGACTGGCTCTGGCGATGGGGCTAAGCATGGGTTCGCGTCACACCCCGTCCCTGGTGGGTATTGCTTACAGCCCCTGGTTTTATTGGGATGGGCGCAAGGACAGCCAATGGTCGCAGGCATTAGCGCCATTGGAAGCCGCCGTCGAACACGATACCGATCGAGTGGCTGTACTGCGCCTGATCCTGGCCGACCAGCCCTACCGGGAATTGTATGAAAGTCTGTTCGGCCCCCTGGCGGTGCCAGATCACCTGCCAGATTCCGCCTCTCCCCTGGGTAACGCCGAGCGAGTGGCGGCCTGGAATAGCATGGAGACTGACGCGCAGATAGCCGTAAGCACGGTCTTCAGTAATCTCGGCAAGGCCCTGGCCGCCTATCAGCGCCAGCTACTACCCGGCCCGGCAAGATTTGACGACTACGCCACCGCCATCGCCACCGACCCGAGTACGATGCATACCGGTTCACTATCCGGGGCGGAGGTAGGAGGACTGCAGCTATTCCTTGGCAAGGCCCAATGTGCAAGCTGCCATAATGGCCCGCTGTTTACCAATCATGAATTTCACAACACCGGTGTCTTTGCTATTGCGGGACAACTGCCCCCAATGGGCAGGTATGATGGCATTCGCACCGCTCGCGAAGATCCGTTTAATTGTCTCGGGAAATTCAGTGACGCTGACGCCAGTGAATGCATCGAATTACGTTTCGCGCGTGACGAAAACGACCTGGTGGGCGCACAAAAAACCCCGACCCTGCGTAATGTCACGCTCACCGCGCCTTATATGCACGGCGGACAATTCAAGACCCTCTCTGAAGTCATCCAGCACTACAACGACGCCCCCACATCCATGCTAAATCACAACGAAGCCAAGCCGCTGGGACTGCGAGCCGTCGAAGCAAGCCAGCTCGAAGCCTTTCTACACACACTGACCGCGCCGCTGGCCACCGACAAAAAATGGCTCGTTGCACCGGATTACGAGTAGCTTTGCTCCCAGTTCCCAATCTAGCTCAGAGTTTTGTAATCAATACCAAATTCGAAGTCGAATGGTTCGAGTTCACGCTGAATTCTCAAGCGATGGGATGCCGTATCCTTTCACATCAGCAATTAAAGCGCCGCATCGAGTGACCGAAGGAGACCGTCCTTTGGGCTCCTGACCGAGCGAGAGCACCCGGGACGGGTGCAAGCTGCTGAGGTGAAAGGGTACGGGAGCGCAGCGCGTCGTCACCATAACGTTTTTTCAATAACCATCAATCAGGCAGCGCAAACACCCAGATAACCCCACCCTGAGGTACGTAGTGATTTTCGCCTTTCACCATATTCAGAAGGTTCTGTTCGCGCTGAGCATCGACACCCCAGCCCGACTGCACCGCCACATATTGCTTGCCATCGAGGGTATAGGTGACGGGAACGCCGGTGATACCGGAGTTCGTGCGTTGCCGCCACAGGATTTCGCCGGTATTCGCATCGAAGGCACGAAAGTAGCGATCGTTGGTGCCGCCCATGAATACCAGCTCACCCGCTGTCGCCAACACCGGTCCCCAGTTTTGACTCTCGAAGGTAGCGGTCCAGACCCGTTCACCTGTGTCCACATTCCAAGCTTGCAGCTCACCGACATGATTGGTGCCAGGTCTCACAAAAAACCCACCGTTATCGGATCTGCCCCTGCCGATATAGGAGCGACCTGCACGGTACTGAATCTCTTCACCGATCATGGTAGAGCAAACGTTGTCGTTAGCCGGGATAAATAACAGGCGAGACTGCGGATTAAAAGCGGCAGGCGGCCAGTCTTTCCCACCCCAGAGCGACGGACAGAAGCTGGCCTCGTAACCCGTGCCCGGCTTCTTGCTCATGTCATATTCGGGACGCCCGCTCACCGGATCGATGCTGGTGAACACATCCTGGTAAACATAGGGCCTGGCATCGACAAAATTAATCGTCGCGGCTTGCCGTTCGAGAAACCACAGATAGCCATTGCGAGCCGGATGCACCATGCCGATAATGGTGTTGCCATCGCGCTCAAAATCGATGAGCAGCGGTGCAGACACCTCGTCCCAATCCCAGGAGTCATTCCAGTGATATTGATGATGGGCGATTAATGCTCCCGTGCTTACATCCAACGCTATAACCGAGGTGGCGTAGAGATTATCTCCGGGGCGGGTGTCACCCATCCAGGGTCCGCCATTGCCAGTACCCCAGTAAGCCAGGTTCAATTCGGGATCATAGGAACCCGTTACCCACACCGGAACGCCACCGGTTTTCCAGGTGTCACCGGGCCAGGATTCGGAACCCGGCTCACCCGGCGCTGGAATCGTGAAGGTCTTCCACACCGGTTCGCCGGACATGGCATCGAAGGCCGCTACGAACCCACGAATGCCTAATTCACCACCAGATACACCCACCATCACCTTGCCATCGGCGACCAGCGGTGCCATGGTCATGTAATAACCCGCGTTATAATCCTCGACTTCTGCCTCCCAGATTACCTCGCCAGTCAAGGCATCGAGAGAAACCAGGTAGGCATCCACCGTTGCCAGGTAGACTCGATCTTCATACAGTGCGACGCCTCGATTGGTGGGATGCATCTGTTGCAAATCGTCCGGCAGAAACCTGATGTAGCGCCAGATCATATCGCCGCTGCGAGCATCCAGGGCGATGATGTGATTTTGCGGCGTGCTGACATACATATAACCATCATTAACGATCGGGGGTGCCTGGTGCCCTTCTCTGAGCCCGGTGGAGAAACTCCAGACAGGTCTAAGCTCATCTACATTGTCTCTGTTGATTTGATCCAGGCTGCTGTAACCGTGGGAGTCGTATGAGCCACGGTACATGAGCCAATTGCTCGCCTCCGGGTTTTGTAATCTCGCATCTGTCACCGGATTATAGGGGGGCAGGGATTGCGCCAGAGCAATCGAGGACCACGCTAATACGGCGCAGGCGAGCAGGAAACGGCTAGGTGTTTTCAACATGACTTATCCTCTAATGGTTCTTCTAAATATCCGATTTTTCTTCGGGAAGGGCCTGAATGAACCGGGGCACCTCTGAACAATGCAGTGATGCCCTAGAACTGCTGGGTAAAACCAACCCGGCCGCGAAAAACCGCCGCCACCAAAACCACGCCATCCACAAGTTCCAGCGGCAGCATCGCCAGAGGTCGTGGCGCCGGGCCGCCCACCACCTTGCCGCCTTCATAGATATCAAATTGGGATTCGTGACAGGGGCAGGCCATGTTCAATTTCTCTGCATCCCAATCGATCACGTCACAGCCGGTATGGGTGCACACCGCCGAATAGGCGATCACACCCGCGGCCACGTTGCCGCGATAACGTTCTCCCATGGCGTCAACGTCGATGCGGGTAATCATCACCCGGTTCAGGCGTGAGCCATCTCGCAGGACTTCGGTTTCCGGGTCTTGAGCCAGCGCCGACACCGGTTTTTGATTCAGATCCAGCAATTCCGGCCGCACCAATTCACCCTGGTTCGGACCCTCTTCGAACACCAGTCGATCACCAGGCTGCGGTCGCATTCTATCCGCTGGCTGCCCCAGCGCCGACAGCGGCAAGGCGATGCCACCAAGCAGACCCAGCTTGAAAATAGTTCTTCTACTGACGGTCTGGCCGATTCCCCGCTGCTCTGTATCATCCCTGACCCAGGTTCTGGCCCGTTTGCCTCGTCTCGAAACCGTCATGACGCTCCTGTGTGACTACTGTTCACCGTGACTACCCCGCAGAAGGTACCAAAGTGGCTCCAAGCCTGCAATTAGTAAGGTCGCTACCGGGCTCACGCCGCGCAGGAGACAACAGCGCGTGTATTGAGTACTATCGGCGGGCATAACAGCCTGTAAAGAGTCCGTCACCATGATGATGACCAAAAGCCTGTCAGCCCAGCACTGCCTGTTTTTCTTGGCGTTGCTGGTCCTGCCCGCGCCGGGGTCGATGGCACAACAGATTCAGTTGTCTGATCAAATCTGGTCCGCCGACGTCATCAGACCGCGAGGGCAACCCGTAATTCCCTTGTTCGACGGCTGGTTTGCCAATGCAGATGGCAGCAAGAGTCTCTGTTTCAGCTTCTTCAATCTCAATTCCGAACAGTCACTGACAATTCCATTGGGTACCGATAACCATCTAAGCGACGCCAGTCTGGACGCCATTCTGCCCACCCATTTCGATCCACTGCCACCGCGCTACCGGCACAAATTCTGTGTTTTTACCGTCACCGTGCCTGCCAGTTTCGGCATCGATGAAACCGTGGTGTGGAATCTGAGCAGCGCCAGCCAATCTCTGAGCATCCCCGGACACATTCTGCCGGCTTATGTATTGGACGAGCCGGCTTCCGGCGGTCGCGGTGACGTGGCACCGCTGGTGAAACTATCCGCCGATGGTGTCGGCGTGCGTGGTCGCAAGGGTATATTTTCCGAAGCTACTATTAGCGGACGGGTGGGGGAAGCGGTAAACTTAGGCGCCTGGATCGAACACCCCGACGAGGAAATATGGGTGGGATGGGCCAAGCATTCTGGACCGGGTGTTGTCGAATTCGACGAATTGGAGTATATGATGAAACCCGGTGCTGGACCCACCGAAGTTGAGGCGACGTTCGCAGCCGCGGGGCGCTATATTGTGCGCATGCAGACCATTGACAGTATCGCGGCGTTTGAATTTTACTGTTGCCATACCAATGCCTATTTTACGGTCGATATCAGTAATTAAGAGAATTGAAGCAGCAATGAATAAACCACACAGCTTGAGATCCACCTCTAAACAGGAGCGCCGAATGAACAGTTACAGGCAAACACATCGAGGTAGTATTTTACAATTAGCCGTCTTCCTGGTGCTGACGGGTTTCGCCGGCAGCATGCTGGCCCAGGACGGTAGCGCATTCGCCCCTGTCTACGCCAGGGATGTGGCTCCGATCCTGCAGCAGAAGTGCGTGAGCTGCCACAATCCGGACGGTATCGGCCCGATGCCATTGCAGACCTACCAGCAGGTAAGGCCCTTCGCTGCGCTGATAAAAGACAGAACCGGCAAGCGCATGATGCCGCCCTGGCATAACGATCCTACCACCGGCATACAACAGTTCAAGAACGATGCCTCGCTGTCGGAACAACAGATAGCCACGCTCGCCGCCTGGGCGGACGGGGGAGCGCCCGAGGGCGACCCGGCGAACCTGCCTGCACCGATCCAGTTGCTCGCTGGCGGTGCCTGGCACCTGGCCGAGGAGTTAGGCCCGCCTGACCTGATTATCAAGTCCAGGCCCTATGATGTGATCGCCAATGGTCAGGACCAGTGGTGGACACCGGATGTGCCATTTGAAGGCCTCGAATCAGATCGCTGGCTGCGCGCGGCGGAATTTAAGCCCTCCTATCCTCTGGGCAAGAAAGTCGTGCACCACGGCCATGCGGTGCTGCAGCCCGCCGATGGCGGCCGCGCCGTGGCGCTGGCCAGATATGGTGTCGGCAAGTCCTGGGAAATGTACCCTCAGGGCACGGGCATGCTGGTGCCGGCCGGTGGCAACATCGCCTGGAACCTGCACTATTTTCCGGTGGGTATCGAGGGTGAAGACGATGTGGTCGAGGTCGGCCTCTGGTTTTATCCCGAAGGTCAGCAGCCAGAACTCGTCACCAATGGCGAATCCATGTTCAGGGTAGACGGCCTCAATGGCATGGCCAGGGGACAGGACATCATCATCCCTCCCCATGGCTATCAGGTATTGCAGGGCACCCACGTGTTGCAATCGCCGGCGGTGCTTCACAGTTTTCGTCCCCATATGCACATGCGCGGCAAGGTGATGACCATGACCGCCATTTATCCCGACGGTCGCAGGGAAGTGCTGAGCCAGGTGAATAAATACAACCACACCTGGCAGATCGCCTACATTTATGCCGACGAAGTAAAACCCATATTGCCGAGGGGCACGGTGCTGCAATTCACCACCGTGTTCGATAATACGGCGAACAATCCGATTAACCCGGACCCCAACCAGTGGGTGGTGTTTGGCCGCCGGGGTGTCGATGAGATGAGCCATGCCTGGGTCGGCATCACCTATATCGATGAAGAGCAGTATGTGCAGGCAATAGCCCAGAGGCGGGCATATCAGGAAACCCTGTCGCTGAATTGAATCGATCGATCGGGTCGACGGCCGGAGCCGCCGCAATAATCGGCGGGCAGCTGATAACAAGAGATGATGGCATGAATAATCCAAGCGTCCGCAAACAACTTCTCTGCGTGTCGCTGTTGTTCGCAGTCTCCTGCGCTGCCACCTCGCTGGCGCAGGAGCTCGAGCAAGCCAGCTTTACCCAGGCCCAGGCCGGCACTGGCGCCACCATCTATCAACAGAACTGCGCCGTCTGTCATCTCTTGGATCTGCAGGGTTCATTCGAAGCACCGGCGCTTGCCGGCGACAACTTCACCAGCAACTGGTCGAATCGAAGTGTCAGCGAGCTGCTGGATCTAATCAGACGCACGATGCCACCACAGGCGCCGGCGAGCCTGGCAGATGCAGACTACGCGGCCCTGGTGGCGCACCTGCTCAGCGCCAACGATATTGCCTCGGGCTACCGGGCATTAAGCTTCTCATCTGACGCGGTCGCCTTCATTGGCGATAGCGCCAACGCGGTGCAGCAGCAAGCCCCGCGACTACCGGTTCCCGGCAGAGCCGGCACCATGCCCACCCCCTCTGCTCGCAGCAGCGTGCCGGAAGTTGCCACCATCTACCGCTCTGAACGCGCACTGACCCGATCCCTGGAACCGCTTCCAGGTTTTCGCAATGTCACCACGGCTGAGCTGATAGACCCAGCCGCCGCCGACTGGACCTATTGGCGCCGCACTCCACAGAGCCACGGTTTTACGCCGCTCACGCAAATCAATACCGACAATGTTAACAAGCTGAGCTTGGCCTGGGTCTGGGGCATGGGTCCCGGCCGCAGCCAACCAGCGCCGCTGGTTAGAGATGGTATTATTTTCATCCCCAATTTTGGCAACGTCGTGCAGGCCTTAAATGGGCGAGATGGCACCTTATTATGGGAGTATCGCCGGCAGTTTCCAGAAGGTGGTCGCCAGGGCGGGCATCTGCGTACACTGGCGATGTGGGAGGACATGATCTATGTCGCCACCACCGACGCGCACCTGGTGGCGCTGGACGCCCGTACCGGTGCCGTACGCTGGGATGTTGAAATCGCGGACAGCAGCCTGGGCTACTCCAACACCAGCGGTCCCATTGTCGCCAATGGCAAGGTCATCAACGGCATCACCGGTTGTGGTCGGTTCTATGAAGAGAGCTGTTTTATCACCGGCCACGACGCCCGCAGCGGCGAAGAACTCTGGCGTACCTATACTGTCGCCCGACCCGGGGAAGCCGGTGACGATAGCTGGGGTGGACTGCCGTTGGAATTCCGAGGTGGCGTCGATGTCTGGGTAAGCGGCAGCTGGGATCCCGATCTGAATCTTGTGTTTTTCGGTACCGCCCAGGCCAAGCCCTGGATGGCGGCGAGCCGCGGCCTCACCACCGAAGACGCCGCCCTGTATTCCAATTCCACCCTGGCACTGAATCCGGACGATGGCCGCCTGGTGTGGTATCGACAGCACGTGCCCGGCGAATCCCTGGACATGGATGAGGCATTCGAACAGGTGCTGGTGGATTTGTTCGATGAGCCCTTCCTGCTGACGATTGGCAAGAGCGGCATCCTCTGGAAGCTGGATCGTCGCAGCGGAGAGTTCCGGGGCTTAAGACAAACGGTTTATCAAAATGTGTTCTCGGAGCTCAACCTGGAAACCGGGCAGGTACGGTATCGAGAAGACATTCGCAACATGAAAATAGGAGAATGGCTCTCCGTATGCCCCTCCACCGCCGGCGGCCATAACTGGCAGTCCAGTACCTATCACCCCCCCACCGCGCAACTGATCATCCCGCTCAGCCAGTCCTGCATGGAGATGTCACCCCGGCAAACTACGTTTGAAATCGGCTCCGGTGGCAATCAAGGGGATCGCAGATGGATGCCCATGCCCGGCACCGATGAGCAGTTCGGCAAACTGGGTGCCTACAACGTAGCCACCATGGATGAGACCTGGAGTGTGGAGCAGCGCGCGCCTTTCCTGACCGCCGCCTTGAGTACGGCCGGCGGTCTTTTGTTCATAGGCGACTACGACCGTTACGTCCACGCCTACGACGTCAGCAACGGTGAGGAACTATGGCGCACCAGACTCGCTACATCGGTGCAGGGATTTCCAGTGTCATATGCCATCGATGGCGAACAGTACATCGCCATTCCTGCTGGCCGCGAGGGCGGCAGCCCATGGCGCATCGGCAGTTTCCTGGCGCCGGAGCTGAGCAGCCCGGACGGGCATAACGCACTGTATGTGTTCAAGTTGCCAGATTAGGCAATCGCAGCAATCAGGCCCGCCGACCCAACAGGCTCTTCGCCATCTAATTCCTGGATGTAATTGCAGTGGGGTTTGGAAGAGACTGCTTCCAGCGAGGTTAGGGCAAAACTAAATACGCGGTCCGCAACCGCCCGCCCGACCAGCGGTGCAGATCAGTTGAAATGGGAGAAAAGCCTCGCTTCGTAACAAGGCGAGGCTTTTCGTCATTCTCGAGCTGGTGCTAAGGGAACAATTCTGCCAGCGTGGCTTTCGCATCTGCGCTCGCCATGTGCGTGAGACTGGCAATTATTCCGGCCAATGCCTTGGCACGGTCAGGGGCCTCATCATTAGCCTGGATCATGGCCATCGCTGCTTTACCTTCGTCATTTGCAGAATGGGCAAAAGTAGCAACCGCCGTAGCCATAGCCCGCACGCCTTCGGCAAGACTATCGTCTGAGGAGATAGCCATCAACGTGGACTTGTCCGAGTCAGACGGGAAATGATTCAAAGACGCAACGATATCGGCGATATCCTTGGCAGACGAGGCGTTATCCGCCATGGAAAATTGGGAAAATAGTCCGATGAGGACGATTAGCATAATTTTTCTTGTTAATTTCATGATGTTCTCCTTTTGAGCTCGCAGGAAATTGGTATAACGACTCGAGTGTATCCCATAAATTCCAAATTAAATAGATTCAGCGCTGCCTTATCGCCTCGACCCGTAGTCCTGTTATCACTACCACTGGGGCGCGGGAACATCGAAATGTCCGGCGAGCGAGAGTAAGATTCAGAAACCGCCTGGTTCTGATAACAACAAGGCCAGAGCCCAATTGCCATTGATCAGGGTTGCTCACAATTCATAGACCTGGACATTGGCCCATTACAGAGATAGCTTTGGTTTTCCCATAAGATGGTTAGTGCCCTGCACTGGAGTGAAATATGATAAGAAAGTCCCTATATACCCTGATGCTCGGTGCGGTGCTGGCGATCTTCGCCAGCCCGGTCGACGTCTCTGCCCAAGCCATGGAGTCGGTCGAGCCCTTCAAGGTCGGAACGTTCGCGATCAACGACGTGCCCACCGTGGGCCTGGTCATGCTCGACGACCAGCTGATCGTCGAGCTTGCGGCCGCGAACCGCGCCATGGAGCTACTGCCGCAGTACAGCCAGATCAGCATGCCCGAGGATATGCTCGGACTCATCGAGCAGTACGAGTATGGCCTGAAATTCCGAATCTACGAAGTCGTGAACTGGCTCGTGGACCAGAATCTGCTGAGCGGCAATGACCGGCGCAGCTTTGTGCACCCAGTGGACTCGGTGGATATCATGGCCCCGATTCAGTATCCGAGCAAACTCATGAATGCGGCCGTGAACTTCTACACCCACGCCTGTGAGGGCTGCAATGACGATGAATTTCAAGCTCGCCTCCGCCAGCGTCAGGAAAACCGCGGCGTTCCCTACCTGTTCCTAAAACCCACCCGCGGAGCAATCATCGGCGACGGTGACGACATCATCATGCCCTTCGGACGTGACCGCATCGAGTGGGAAGTGGAGATGGCCATCGTCTTCGGTCGCACCGGTAAGTACATCTCCGCGGACCGCGCATACGACTACGTGTTCGGTTACATGGTCGCGATGGACATCTCCGATCGTGGCGGGCGTCCGCCCGGTGGCTACGGCTCAGGTTCGGACTGGTTCGTCGGCAAGGGCCACGACACGTTCGCGCCCCATGGTCCCTGGATCGTGCCAAAAGAGTTCTATGGCGACCCAATGGAGCGCCTGCACCAGACCCTGGTTATCGATGGCGTGACCGTTCAGGAAGCCAGGGGTGGCGACATGATCCACAATATCCCAGAGCTCATCGAGTACGCCTCGTCGCTCATCACGGTCTTCCCAGGTGATGTCATGCAGAGTGGGACGTCGGGCGGAACCGGTGCCGGTCGCGTCGAGCGTGCATCCGGCTCCGGCTACCTGATCGACGGTGAGACCATCAGTGCCACCATCGAGGGAATCGGCACGCTGACCCACACGGTCAGGGTCGAGATGAGCATTCCCGACGACCTGTCCGGTGCGCAGTTGCCTCCAGTTAGGTCATATCGCGACCCTTAGTAGCGGGAAGGGTCATGACGAACTCTCGGGCGCCTACCGGCTGTTACCGGTCGGCGCCCTTTCTGGTTTTGAGCAAGACCCTTTCGAAGCAGAAATTATGACCTGGCGCAGTGGTCTAAAATGCCAGGGCAAGACCAACTGGCAGAATAGGGACACCTCTCGTTAAAATTCAGAGCGGCATAACAGCCTGTGAATCCAGGGGTATAAACAACCGATACTTGCGGGGTGCATTGTGATGAGAACGTTAATACACATCGCTACAGCTTTTGTTCTGCTGCTAGCACTATTCGCTAACATGGCAATCGCCCAGCAGGACGGCAGCCCTCCAAGAGGAATTATCCAGCAATATGGTCGAAACGACGCCAGTTCGCTGCAATCTATAACAGCTGACCCTGGCGATGTTCCATTACTACGCAATTATTCATCGGTAAATGATGAACTCTTACAAAATCCACCTCCCTCTGACTGGCTTATTTGGCGTCGTACTTATGACAATATGGGCTATTCACCTCTCGACTCGATCAACAGGCAAACCGTTGCCGATCTGGAACTCGCCTGGCACCAAGAGGTGACTCCAGGCAATAACATGCCAACTCCACTAGTACACGATGGTGTCATGTTTCTGTACAGCGCCGGAGATGTGGTGCTGGCCATGGATGCCACCAACGGCGAGCTGTTGTGGCGCTACCGGCACCAGGGTGGCGCCATCACCAGCCATAAGTTTGGTATATCACTGCATGAGGACAAGGTGTTGGTGCCCACCTCGGATCTGCACATGGTGGCGCTGGATGCGCGCTCCGGCAGTGTCCTGTGGGATCATGCCATCGATACGGGTGATAACACCGGTTATGCACTGCGCAGTGCGCCACTGACAGCAGGCGGGCAGGTAATCCAGGGCGTGGCTGCCTCCCGGGTACCCGGTGGTGGTTTTATCATCGCCGTCGATCTGGAAACCGGCGAGGAAACCTGGCGCTTCTACACCTTGGCCAGGCCTGGTGAACCGGGCGGCAACACCTGGAACAACATCCCACTGGATCAGCGTCAGGGCGGCTCGGTATGGAATACCGGTGGCTATGACCCGGATTTGGATCTGGTTTTCTTCGGCGTTTCGCCTACCTACAATACCGCTCCCCTGCTGTATCCCCTGGGCATCGAAGGGGTCAGCAACGACGCGCTATACACCAATGCGACTCTTGCCCTGCGGCCGGCCACCGGCGAACTGGTCTGGTATTTCCAGCACATGGCCAACGATCAATTCGACCTCGACTGGATATTCGAGCGGTCGATCGTCGAGCTCGATATCGATGGCGAAACCAGAAAAGTGATTGTCACTGCGGGCAAGCCCGGCCTCTTCGATGCAGTGGATGCAGCCACAGGTCAATACCTGTTTTCCGTAGATCCGGGCATACAAAACATCGTCATCGGCATCGACCCGGTCACCGGGACCAAATTTATCAATCCCGATGTTATCCCCGACGCCGAAATTATTCGTACGGTCTGTCCGCTTTATCAAGGTGGTCGCAACTGGCAGGCTAGTTCCATCAACAGCGAGACCAAGATGTTGTTCGTGCCCATGTTCGAGGTCTGCATGGATACCCTGCTTAACGGTGAAGGTACGCTGCTCAGCAGCGGGCTGTGGATGGATGCCGTGCCGATTCCCGGCAGCGATGGAAAATTCGGCCGGCTTCAGGCCATCGATTTAGAGCGGCGCGAGCTGGCCTGGCAACATCGGCAAGTAATACCGCCGATCTCCGCGACACTGGCTACGGCAGGAGACCTGGTATTCCTTGGTTTCCTGGACCATTCGTTCAAGGCCTTCGATCAGCAAACCGGTGAGATACTCTGGCAGACTGAACTCGACGCCATCCCCTCTTCGTTTCCAATCAGTTACAGCGTCGACGGCAAGCAATACATCGCTGTGGTGGCCGGACAGCTTAACCTGCACACGGGAATCTGGCTCGGCCTGATGAATAGATTTACCGGATATACCGATACCAATCCCGGGAAAGCAGCACTTTGGGTGTTCGCCCTGGATTAGGCTCAAATGCTGTCACTGGACTCGATGACAGATTGGAAAAACACCCTGGCGGTATCAAATGCACAAAGCCAATATTCCACCTATAGCCACAGCCATTGACGTTCTCGGTTTTATTGCGGCGCTAGTCTTCGTGGGGATGCAACTACAGCGCAATAGAAGCAGCGAGGATGAACAGGTAAACGTGTCAACGAACACAGTCAGAACCGAAGAACTGGCCGCGAGATTCGGCGGCGAGGTCACTTATGTGGATTCCAACGGCATTAGACTGCGTCTGGTCGAAGCCGGCCTGGGCCCGCTGGTTATTCTTGTTCACGGTTGGCCCGAGTCCTGGTACTCGTGGCGTCACCAGTTACAGGCGCTCGCCGATGCTGGTTATCACGCGGTTGCGCCGGATATGCGCGGGTATGGCGGCTCTACCATCCCAGAAAATATCGAAGACTATAATATTATAGAACTCTCGGCTGACGTCGCCGGCATAGTGTCAGCACTTGGCGAAGACAGTGCGGTAGTTGTAGGTCATGACTGGGGCGCACCGATAGCGTGGCAGAGTGCTTTGCTTTATCCGGATGTTTTTAAGGCTGTTGTAGGTCTGAGCGTCATGTATGGAGGACGTTCCGAGACCAAACCCGTTCGGGCGCAACCCCAGGATCCTGATGATGACTTTTTCTATACCCGTTATTTTCAGGAACCGGGAGTGGCCGAAGCCGAATTCGATGCCAATCCACGAGCCCTGATCGCTCGACTCTATACTTCAAGATCACCGGGCACCCCGACTGAACCACCGGAAATCACCGATCCAAGAGCCAGCGCAGGTGGCTGGATAAAACGACTCGGCGAGCCCATTCGCTTGCCGCATTGGCTGAGCGAGGAAGACCTCGACTATTACGTCAGCGAATTTAAACAAGTCGGTTTTAGAGGCGGCATCAACTACTACCGCAACGGCACTCTGAACTGGGAGCTTACGACTCGACTTGCAGGCAAAAAAATAGGCCAGCCGGCTCTGTTTATTGCCGGCGATCTGGACATAGTGAACAGAGGTGCGACACAGGATCAGCTCGAGGCCCGAGGCAGGCCACAGTTTGACGATCTTAGAGGCGTAATACTGCAAGCCGGCATAGGCCATCGAAACCAGCAACAGGCTCCAGAAGACACTAATCGACTCCTGATCGAGTTCCTGGATTCATTGGAGTTGGACCGCTGACAGTCGGAAAGACAATGGGGTCAGGCTTGCATTTGCACATCGATAGATTTGTTATACGTTGATCAGAAGAATAAGACGAGAACAGGAAATAGCAATGAAAAAACTGAGCCAGTATTTAAAATACTTTCTGATCTTATTGCCAACGACTCTGATTGTGGCGCCCGCTGCCTTCGCGCAAGCTCAGGCTTATTCCGGTGTCACCGATTCCATTGCGCTGTTTCAGGAGAACTGCGCGGTGTGTCATGGTGAAAACCTGGAAGGGGCACCCCAGGGTACGCCGCTGCGGGGAGAACTGCGCCACGGTGACTCCATGGCAGAGATTACCGCGAGTATCGGCAATGGCTATATGGACTCGGGTATGCCCACCTGGCGAGATATCTTCAGCAACGCGCAAATCCGTAACATTGCCCTGTTTATCCTCGAGACCCGCGCCGACGTTAATTACGAGACCTCAAATTTCGAAATGCCGCTTACGATCCCAGCTGGCACGATAGAGACAGAGTTACATAATTTCCGCCTGGAAACGGTTGTCAGCAACCTCAATCCACTGCCATTCTCGATCGAGCCTCTGCCCGATGGGCGCCTGCTGCTGACCGAAAAAACACAAGGTGTCAGTATCATCAGTCGCGGCGGTGAGCAGTCGGAGCTGATAGCGGGAACACCCCGGGCCTATGACGATATTTATCGTCTGGATTCCCGCCTGGATATAGAGAGAGGTATGGGCTGGCTGTTCGATATCGTGCTGCATCCCAACTACGAGGAGAACGGCTGGATCTATCTGTACTTCGGTGACCGCTGCGATGATTGTAATGCCATTAGCCGAGAACGGGGCTCACCGGTTTCCATGAACAAGCTGGTGCGAGGAAAAATTGAAGCCGGTGAATGGATTGGGCAGGAAACCATCTGGGAAGCGAATATCGAACACTATAGCGCATCGAGCGATGTGGCCGCCGGTGGCCGGGTCGCCTTCGATAATGCCGGCCATATTTTTTTCAGCGTGGGTTTAAAAGTACAACAGCGCAATCACCGCGGCGTTCAGGACCTGTCCACGCCCTGGGGCAAGATTCATCGCGTCAACGACGATGGCAGTATTCCACAAGATAATCCCTTCGCCCATCGCGATGATGTCTATCGCAGCATCTATACCTATGGCCATCGCAGCCCCCAGGGTCTGGAGTTCGACCTTGCAAACGGTGAGTTGTGGGGTACCGAACACGGACCCCGTGGTGGCGACGAGGTGAACCGGCTTCTGCCCGGGCGCAACTATGGCTGGCCCCTGTATTCCCTGGGTATGGACTACGATGGCACGCCGGTTGAGTATGGCAAGGACCTGGGTATCGCCTTTGAGTTATCCGATATCGAGCAGCCGGTGGTGGATCTGACTCCCTCTCCCGCCGTCTCCAGTTTTATCATTTCCAACAGTACACAATTTCCCGAATGGGAGGGGGATTTTCTTGTCGGTTCTCTGAAGGCACGCAGCCTTTTGCGTATAGACATCGAGAACAATCGCCTGGTACGACGCGAGATACTGATTGCAGGGCTCGGCCGCATTCGAGATATCGAGCAGGGTCCTGACGGCGATATCTATTTGCTACTGGAACATAGCGCCGGCGGCCAAATCGTTCGGCTTGTCCCCGTCGACTAGAATCGACAGGGAAACGAATTGGGTCCTAATCTGTCTTTCAGAGGCTCAGAGGTTAATGGATAAGCTGGAGAAAGCGTATTAAACATTAATCCTATGAAATTTCTGCAATTATTAATTCTCGTTGTCCTCTCAGTTGGCTGTGATGCCAACCATAAGTCGGCGATTTCCGAGACAACTATTGATGAAAGCGTCGGGCACATAGGCAAGTTCAAAATCCGTAACACTGAAATTAGGGAAGAAATACTCGCTGAACTTGTCAAGGCCAATATCCAACACTGGACCAACGATGACGGATCGATTAGCTACTTGCTATCTGACGGTGAAATAATCGACAGCATAGGCAACGATGTAATACTCTCGTACATCAGCCGCAATTAGTTATTCGCTACTAGACTTATTCGAGCGGCGCATAAAATTTGGTTCCTTCGACATAGGATTGTGATCAAACCGGAAGGAAACCTCATTAGACTTAGTCGAGGGGCGGATAAAATTTGGTTCCCTCGATATAGGATTGTGATCAAACCAGAAGGAAACCTCATTAGACTTAGTCGAGGGGCGGATAAAATTCTCCTCTTCTGAATTCGATGCCAGATCCATCCAATGCCTCCGCGAATCGGTCCAGGGACTCAGCTACTGTCAGCCCGTCCGGCAGGCTGCCGGTGCCGACGTAATCAGGCTGCTGGGCACGGCGCGCATAGTCCTGGTCGTAGTGATATAAATACACCACGGCGGGATTCAATCCGAGGGTACAGGCGGCAGCAGCGGCCGGCGTCATCCGCGCCAGGGGAATATTCATGGGCATGAAGGCAACATCTATTCCCTGCAATGCCTTCACCTCATCGACACATTCGGTGACGCCGGCGAAGAAAAATTTCTTGCCACCGAGGGTGACCACGTAGCCATTTGCATCACCCTTTGGGTGGGAAGGATTGCCCTGGATAATATCGTAGGCAGCGATCGACTCAACTGTGACACCTGCCACCCTCACAGTTTCACCGTTCGCGACCACAATTCCATCGGGCCACTTCTGCTTGCCGGCGGCGGTCAAGACTACACTCGCTCCTGGCTTGCGCAGCCTCTCGATAGCATCCACATCGAGATGATGACCGGGATCATCACTAATCAGAATCAGGTCGGCGGGTTTCGCGTCTGGTAATCTCAGGCGATCCCATGGATCTACCTGGACCACGGTACCCCGGTACTCCAATTGCACACCGGCATGCAGCAGCGTCGTAATTTCTATGGACCCTGCCGCGCCGGGCACCGAATCTGCCTGCGCCAGCGAGTGCAGTAATAGCAGGAAAAATAGGGGCGGAATTTTCTTGGACATTTGTGCTCCTGAAAATTTTCGTGTTGGCGCTGATAAAGAGACAGCGGACTCTCTGATCAGGGCAATTTATAGGCGCGGAGTTCACCGGAGTAGCCACTGCCGCTGACCGCCAGCACTAGATACTGCTCACCATCGAGCATATAGGTCATCGGCGAGCCGGTCTGCGGTGCCGGTAGATGTACTGCGCCGACCTCGACGCCAGTCGCCTTGTCATAGGCGCGAAGCCAGGCGCCGCGGACGCCGGAGCTGTCCGTGGTCAACTGCGGCTCTCCTGCAATCAACAGGGTGCTGGTCACCAGCGTGCCCACCGAACCACTCTGGCCGGTTCTGGGGATATCGAGATTCTGCAGCAGGGGATGATTGCGTACGTTGTCCGGGGTCTTGCCGTGGGGAATCGTCCACAGCAACTCGCCCTTGTTCATATCGATCGCAGCGATCACGCCATAGGGTGGTTTTAACAGGGGCAGGCGCTGTACCAGCAAACCAATCGGTGGCCTGCCCCGGCTCGAAACCGGTGGTTCTCGCGCAGCGACTTGAAATTCGGTGCGGCCACCGCCGGCCGAGGAACCGGCACCACCGGAAGTGCGTGGGCCGGTCGCAGCGTTACCCTGAATATAAGCCATATCCGATTGGCCGGGATAGGGTGGCACCACGGCCAAGCCGACGACCGAGCTACTGGACGAAACGTACAGAATTTGGGTTTCCGGGTCGTAAGAGCCGCCGGGCCAGTTGGTGCCCCCGCCGGTTGCCGGCGCCATCAAGATGCCCAGTGGCCCGTCGATATTGCTGACCACCGGTGGCGTAAAGATCGGTCCCATCTTATACCAGCTCGCTACTTCCAGCGCCTGCTGCCGTAGCTCGGGGCTGAAGTCGATCAAATCGTCTTCCGTCACTCCCTGCCGATCATAGGCTGGTGGTTTAGTAGGAAAGGGCTGGGTGGGAGAGTACCACTCACCCGGTACGTCCCCCGCCTCCACGGCGCGCTCCTCGATAGGCCACACCGGCTCGCCGGTGACTCGGTCGAACACATACAGGAACGCCTGCTTCGTCGGTTGTGCCACGGCCTTGATCTGGCGGCCGTCGACATTGATATCCAAGAGTATGGGCGCGGCGGGGATATCGTGATCCCAAATACCGTGATGCACCAGTTGATAGTGCCACTTACGCTCACCGGTGTGGAGGTCCACCGCCAATAGGGTTTCACCAAACAGGTTATCGCCGGGCCGATAGGCGCCATAGTAATCGCCGGTGGATTCCTCTACCGGCAAATACACGATTTCCAATTCCTCATCTACGGAAATCTGTGCCCACACGCCGGTGTTGCCGGTGTATTCCGCCGACCCGTCTAACCAGGATTCATAGCCATACTCCCCGGGCAAGGGGATGGTGTGGAAAATCCACAGGCGCTCACCACTGCGAACGTCGAAACCCCTGACGAAGCCTTTGACATTTTCCCGGCTACGGGGATTGCCGCCGGTACGATGAGCGGCGCCGACGATCACCACATCCTTGGCGACGATGGGTGTCGCATGCAGGCCTATCTCACCGGTCACCAGGTCGATCTGCTGATCGGCATTCTGTTTCAGATCGACGATGCCGTTATCACCGAATTCCGGCACCGGGCGACCGCTGCCTGCATCCAGTGCTATCAGGCGGTAGCCAGGTGTCACAAATAATACCCGCTTGTCCTCGCCCTCCTGCCAGAATGCCAGGCCCCTGCCAGATAATTGCCTGGGTGCCGCCCCGCCACGTTCGCCCTCGTCGAGACTATACATCCAAAGCATCTCGCCGGAACGGGCATCCAGCGCCACTACGGCGCGGCGGGAACCCCCGGTTGTGTACATGACACCATCGATGACCAGCGGTGTGGCCTGGTAGCGATATTCCGGCCGCGGACCTAGATTGTCGGTCTTGAAACTCCAGGCCAGTTCCAACTCCGAGAAATTCTGCGCGTTGATCTGGGACAACGCCGAATAACGCGTGTGACCCAGGTCACCGCCGTAACTCGGCCATTCACCATTTGCTGCACCTTGCTGGGCGACGAGCAGTTGGGCAGCAAATCCAAAATGACAGACTAAAGCCGAGAGTAGGAGCCGGTTGACCAGGCTTGTTCTCATTATTACTTCCTGGCATTGCGTTGAGACCTCACCATACCCAGTAGGATTTTCTGGCGAGAATCGAGGTAGTATTGCCTCAGCTAAGCAAAAAAAGCTGGCCTTGTCTATTTATTACGGGTGTCATGCTACGCGCCGGCAGCAACGAGACGAATTACTGAAATCACAGGCCGTAGCCACAGAATAAGAATCATGAACCTTTCTACTCGCATTTTAATCTCTCTGGGTCTGGGTCTGGCAGCCGGCGTGGGATTCTCCCTGGCCCAGGACCCCTTCTTTCCCTCGCTGCCGGGTTGGATCGAGCCCATCGGCACGCTTTGGGTAAACGCCATCCGCATGACCGTAATTCCCCTGCTCATGGGCTTGCTCGTCACCGCCATAGCGGGACAGGACAACGCCGGCATCGCCGCCAGCTTGGGCAGCAAGACACTCGGGCTGTTTGTTCTGATGATTATCGCAACCAGCACCTATACGTTAATATTTGCGCCCCCGCTAATTGGCCTGCTGAATATCGATGCCGACGCCAGCCGGGCCCTGTTAGCCAGTACCGACGTGGCGGCGGCCACTACCGAGTTGCCTCCGTTCCGAAACTGGCTGGTAAACCTGATTCCCGCCAATCCGTTTCGCGCCGCCGCGGACGGCTCTGTTCTGCCCTTGATGATTTTCACGGCCCTGTTCGCGGTCGCCCTGCTCTACATTTCCGAGAGCCAGCGTGCCCTGATCGTTAAGTTTTTTGCCGCGATCAAGGACGCGATGTTTGTGCTCATCAGCTGGATAATGTCGCTCGCGCCTATCGGTATCTTCGCCCTGGTATTTCCCTTGGCGGCTACCCTGGGCGTGGCTGCAATCACGGCGCTAGGCTCATTTATCGTGATCGCCTGCGGCCTCATCGTGGGCATGACCTTGTTGCTCTATCCGCTGGCAACCATTGTTGGAAGACTGCCACTGTTACAGTTTATCCGCACCGTGGCACCGGTTCAGGTAATTGGATTCAGCACCCGTTCTTCTCTTGCCACCTTGCCGGCAACGATAGCCGCTACCGAGAAACTTGGCATCTCCACTAAGATATCCGGGGTCGTTTTGCCTATCGCAGTAACACTGTTCAAATTTGCCTCTCCCGTTGGACGCATCGCCGGAACCTACTTCATCGCCAGTCTTTATGGCATCGAGCTGGGATTTCCGGCGCTGGTGGTAATCGCTATGGCGATTGGACTGTTCAGCTTTTATTCGCCGGGAATACCCAGCGGCGGGCTGCTAATCATGGCACCGGTTTATACTTCCCTCGGTCTGCCGGTCGCCGGCATCGGCATCCTGATTGCCATCGACCTCATCGTCGATATGTTTATCACCGCAGCTAACGTCTCTGCCAATGTCACCGCTACCGCAATCCTGTCCCGCGGCGACCGCCGCCGCAGTGTGCCTTGAGACTGAATGCTTCAGGACTCGCTGAGAGATTTTGACAGCCTTCTAGGTTAAACTGCTTATATGCGACAGAGCGAATTCTCAGCCTCCACCACCGATGCCGATGCACCCGCAAATATCTTCACGGTCAGCAGCCTCAATCGAATGGCGCGCTCGATACTGGAATCCAATTTCCCGGCGGTCGTCGTCGAAGGCGAAATTTCTAACCTGGCGATGCCGGCCTCCGGCCATTGGTACCTGACATTAAAAGACAAGTCCGCCCAGATTCGCTGCGCCATGTTTCGTGGGAACAATAGGAGCGTTCGCTTCAAACCGGCAAACGGCAATCAGATCATCGTCAGGGGACGCTTGAGCATTTATGAGGGACGCGGCGACTACCAGTTGATCGCCGACTCCATGGAGGAAGTGGGGGATGGGGTCCTGCGGCGGGCATTCGAAGAACTGAAAGCCAGACTACAGGCCGAGGGCCTGTTCGATCAGGAAAATAAACAGCAAGTGCTTTCCCGCTATGACCACATCGGCGTTGTCACTTCACCGACGGGGGCGGCGCTACAGGATATTCTGAGTGTGTTCAAACGGCGGTTTCCAGCCATCCGCATCACCCTGTTTCCCGTCGCCGTGCAGGGCGGCGATGCCGTGGAGCAAATCGTTAGCGCCATCGAATCCGCCAATCGAGTCCGGCATAAACTCGACCTGCAGGCACTCATCGTCAGTCGCGGCGGTGGCTCCCTGGAAGATCTGCAGGCATTCAACGAGGAGCTGGTTGCGCGGGCAATTTATGCCAGCGAGCTACCAGTAACCAGTGCCGTTGGCCACGAGATCGACTTCACCATCGCCGACTTCGTCGCCGATCTGCGGGCACCGACCCCTTCTTCCGCCGCCGAGCTGATGAGCCCGGATCAGGAGGATTATTTTCAGTTACTTGCGGCTTATCAGTTACAGTTTCGCAACACCATCGGACAGACGTTACGCCAGGCGCAGCAGGTTCTGGCATGGTTGATGAAACAGTTAAAACATCCGGACCGTCGCCTGCAGGAACAAGCACAGAATCTCGATAGACTCGAAAACCGTCTGCGGCTGGCGATAACGCACGACCTCGGCAGACAGAGCAGCGATCTAAACGAACTGGCCAGATCACTGTTAGCACATTCGCCGGCGCAGCGACTGCAGCAACTGAAAATACAGATGGACAATGTTATGAAGAGCCTGAGACAAGCGGCAACTGCTCTGATTAAAACTCGTGATGCAAAACTGGGGGAATTGAGTCGTTCTCTCAACACGGTGAGCCCCCTCGGCACCCTGGGCCGGGGATACAGCATTACCTATGACGATTCCGCGAAAGTAATCCGCCACAGCGACGATGTTAGGATAGGCAGTACGATTCTATCCAGAGTGAATCGGGGACAGATAATTTCCGTGGTGGAGTCAGTGGTAAACGATGAGAAGTAAGAGAATGCACCGGCTTATATTTAGGCAGAAAGTAGGCATGGTTTATCATATTTCAATTTGCCTAAGCCTCTTATTGCTCGTCAATTCAGCATACACACTGGCGGATGTTGCGGTCACGACCTTGCCCAAATCTTCCCTGGTGCCGGGCGGCATCGCTGTCATTCCCACCCATGCGGGGGCGCTGTCCGGCCGCTACAGAAATCAACGCATTACTCTCGCGAATTTCGATGGTGAACAATATGCCATCATCGGCATTCCCTTGAATGCCGAGATTGGTTCTCAGCAATTTGATCTCAGTTACGCAGATGGGCACAGTGAGTCACTGCAGTTCTCCATCGAATTCAAGGAGTATATTGAACAACACCTTACTATTAGCAATACTCGCCAGGTAAATCCTAACACTGAAGATATGGTGCGAATAAATCGTGAGAGTGCCAAGATGACCAGGGCATTCTCCAGTTGGGACGATTCTCTGACACCCGTTTTTAGCATGCAGGCGCCGGTGGCTGGCATCCGTAGCAGTTCGTTCGGCCTTAAGCGCTTTTTTAACGAGCAGCCTCGCAATCCCCATTCCGGTATGGATATCGCCGCCGATGAAGGCACGCCCATCTACGCGCCAGCACCGGGTATTATTCTCACCACTGGTAATTATTTCTTCAACGGCAACACCATCATCATGGACCATGGTCATGGCTTGATCAGCCTCTACTGCCACATGAACACGATCGATGTCGAGCCCGGTACCGTTATCCGTACCGGCGATCAGATCGGCCGAGTCGGCCAAACCGGGAGAGTAACCGGACCTCACCTGCACTGGAGTGTTAATCTCAATAACACTCGAGTCGATCCTGCCCTGTTTTTGACAGAATGAGACGTTGCAAACATGGCCCTGGTTGAATTCACACCTAATCTGTACCGACATGTGAAATGTCAGTCCATGACCGTACCAGGGGATACCATAATACAGGTGTTATACACTGTCTGTGAGGAGAATACCCGGTTGCGCAGTTATCTATTGGATGACCAGGGTCAGCTACGCAAACATGTGACTGTCTTCATAGACAATGTACGGATTCAGGATCGCAGCAATCTAAGCGATACCGTCTCTGCATCCAGTGCGGTATATATTGCCCAGGCCTTATCCGGAGGGTAATCTGTCCGCATCCAGATGAGGGCCACGGCAATGTCAACACAGTGTTGGATTGGAACGCGAAAGGGACTTATCCAGGCTCGTCGGCATGCTGACGACAGCTGGTCTCTGTCGCCACCGAGTTTTCCCGGCGACCCGGTAACCATGGTACTCCCCGCATACGACGGCGGTGTCACTTACGCGGCTTTGAACCTCGGCCACTTCGGCCCCAAACTGCATCGCTCTGGAGACGACGGTAAATCCTGGCAGGAATGTAAGGCACCGGCATTTCCAGCACAATATAAAGCGGGTGATGAATCCTCGAACGAAGCCAAGTCTGTGGAACTTATCTGGATTCTCGAACACGGTGCGAACGGCGATCTCTGGGCCGGCACGGTACCCGCTGGCCTGATTCGTGCCCGTGGTCAAGGACGATTGTCGAATACCGGTGGATAATCAGCTGGTGGTGAACCGCACCGAAGATGGTGGTGCCAGCTTCGAGTCTCTGCGCGCGGGCCTGCCGCAAACCCATAGCTATGACTAGATATACCGACACTGCCTGGATGTTGCCAGCGACGGCGAGGCTTTGATGATGGGGTCTACCAGTGGCAACCTCTGGTATTCCAAAAATGGCGGCGAAAATTGGGAGTCCCTGGCGGCTCACCTGGCAGATATATATTGTGTCAAATTTGGTCAAATCTAGCCCAATTTCGACGCAATTTCAGCATTTTCATAGTGTAGGTTTTTTTTACATTCCGTAGAACTTTCAATGAGTTAAACTAAGACTTCGCCAACAAGGCTCGAGGCTTTGGATAAAGTTGAGAATAAGTGTGAACTCTCTCGCAACTTCGTATCGGCGAGCGATCCCCTGGCCTGTTTAATGCTTATTATTGTGGAGTAGCGTAATTCGTGTTGTTATTCCTCCTGCAGAAACAGGCTCGGAAATATTCGCTGTGCTGCGCTAAATATGACAAGGAAGATCGACCTTAGCTGGGGACCCGGACATATGCCATTTATTGAAACCCTTTTCTTGCTTATCTTTGGTCATGCGCTGGCTGACTTCGTGTTGCAACCCGAAGCTATGGGCTACGGCAAGAATCGCAATGACAAGATTCATGATAAAGAGGCGAGCCTGTTCCCGGTTTGGTATTACTGGCTCACCGCGCACGCCATGGTGCACGGTGGTATCGTCTTCCTCATCACCAACAGCCTGTGGCTGGCGCTGTTCGAAGTCGTCCTGCATTGGATTACGGACTTTGCCAAGTGTGAAGGCTGGATCGGCATGCATCAGGATCAGGCTGTACACATCGGTTGCAAAGTCGGCTACGCCCTGGTTTTATGGTATTAGTGCCATTCTTTTTTTCACGCCACCGCCCGCCCCCAAGCCCTGCCCCGTTGCTTGCGTTTCAGCCAGCGCCATTGGGGACATTAATCTAAGTTGAGCCGATGACAGTGGTGGCTTTGCCTCATCGACGTTTCTGGTTATAGTACATAGCCGCATAATCCAGGTTTCGATGCCGGCGTAGCGCTGGCATCTTCCAATAAAATATACTCAGGTGTCCGACTAGAGATGGGTAAACGAGATCAGCAACGCAAGGTAAAAGAACAGAAGCAGCAGGCAGCGAAACAGCGAGAACAAACCCGGAAACTGATGGTCAAGGTGGGCAGTTTCGTAGTCGCTCCGGTACTATTGTTGTTCGTGCTGTATACATTATTCAGCCAGGGCCCTACCTATTCCACCGTCGAAATCGTTGCCGGCGACCATGTCCGCGGTAGCGCGGGGACACCCGTTAGTATCACCGTCTACGCCGATTTCCAGTGCCCGGCCTGTGCCACCGAGCATGAGACTATGACCCGCCTCTGGCCGAGTATTCGAGACCGGGCTCACCTGGTATTTCGGCATTTCCCCCTGACTGCGTCCCATCCCCACTCCTGGACTGCCTCGCTCTATGCAGAAGCGGCGGGTAAACAGGGCCGCTTCTGGGAAATGCACGATTACCTGTTCGCTACCCAGGCAATCTGGTCCGGATTAACCGATGCGGAATCAGAATTCGATAGCTATGCGCTGGAGTTAGACCTGGATCTCGACCAGCTTCGCGCCGACATCGAATCCGACGAGGTCATCCAGAAGGTCCGTAACGATCAGCGTAGTGGCAATGCCTCAGGCGTTCGCAGCACACCGGCGGTGTTCATCAATGGCCGCCAACTGGCGCGACCGACCAGAGAAAGGATCATGCAGGTGGTTGCGGAGGAAGCTGCGGAATCCTGATCCGCGTTGCTATGTTCGCCAAGTCCAACCTCTCGAAGACCCCGGCTTGCAGACCAGCTAATAACGCCCCGCGCGAACCTAACCCGGAGTGTCTATGCTTGTCCCTGAGCCTGCAGCGCATTCAACCAGTGATCCAGGCCCTGGGCGTTGAGCTCCATATCGCGGCCGATGAGTGACCGAATAGTGTCTACATCGACTCCGCAATGGGCATCCAGCAGGTAGTCGATACTTCCCTGCAACAGCGATCGGGCGATGCGCTCACTTCGATCCGGGACCTGGGCAAGATCTTCGGCGGTATCGGCGTAGTCCCGAATGGACTGCAGCAACAAGGCCTTCATCGCCGGTATCTCTTCATGCATGCCGAAGTGGGTAACAAATACTCGCTGCGGGTCCAGCGTCATCAAGCGCTCGAGGCTGGATTGCCAGGCCAGCGGATCGAATTGTATGGGGGTAGTGGGCGGAAAAATGAACCTTGCTCGGCCGTAGTTTAATTCGGGGTAACTGGCGCCAAAAGTATCACCGGTGAACAAGCCACGACTGAATTCGTCGTAGACCACGTAATGATGCCGCGCATGGCCCGGGGTATCGAGGAAGACCAGCCTTCTGCCATTAAAATCCAACTCGAAACCATCCTCCGCTATCTGGATACGGTCGACGTCGACAGCAGTGAGCCGGCCAAACATCTTGCCAAATTCTTCTTCGCCATAGACCGCGAGCGAGCCCGCTTCCAGTTTCGCCGGCGTTATCATATGACGGGCGCCGCGGGGGTGAACGATCAATGTCGCATTGGGGAATTGCTGCATCAGGCCGCCGGCGCCACCGGCGTGATCGAGATGGACGTGGGTGGGCATGACATAGGCAACAGCCTCGGGCGCTATGCCCTTACACCTCAGCACTTCCAGCAGTATCGGCACCGAATTGTTAGTGCCGGTGTCGATAAAGCCTGCCATTCCCTCGTGTTCCAGAAGATAGCAAGCGGCCAGGCCCCGACGTTGCAGCATGGTATCGATGCAGGTAATCCCATGGCCCAGGTCCTGGTAATAAACCGGGTCAGACGGCGACGCGTTCTCCATTGCTATCCATTCTCCAAATTCGTAAAACACCCATCTGCTTAGAACCCCTCTGCACCCAGCCGAAAAAGATACAGCCTGGTATCGAGAGAAGAATTTTTTCCATGCTTCCACCTCGGGAGTCGAGCCGGAACCCAGCTCTGGCACGGTATGTTTAACAAACCACTTACACCGTCGGATACTGTTGCAGACAAAGGTGTAGGGTCTGGGCGTCCATATTGCCACCGGACAAGACCAGGCCCACGGTTTCACCGGCAACTTCCAGCTTGTTTCCTAGCAATGCCGCCAGTGCCGCCGCCCCACCCGGCTCTACCACTAGCTTCAGATAGCGAAAGGCATAGCTCACCGCATGGGCGATGTCATCTTCGCTAACCACGAGATAATCATCCACTGTCTCGCTATTGATGGACCAGGTTATTTCTCCCGGCGTCTTGGCCATCAGCGCATCGCACAGGGTTGGGCTGTTGCCGTCTATGCTGATGCGCTCCCCGGCCAATTTCGAGCGCCGGTGGTCGTCAAAATTTTCCGGCTCCACACCATAGATCTGGGTCGGCGGATGCAGCGCCTTAACGGCTGTAGACACGCCCGCTAACAGGCCACCACCGCCGCAAGGGCTCAATACCCTATCCGGCACCCTATCAATGTCTGCGAGCTGCTGCATGAGTTCAAGACCCACCGTGCCCTGACCGGCGATAATATCCTCATCATCGAAAGCCGGAATCAGGATCGCGCCGGTGCTTTCCGCAATTTCCGCGGCAATGTCTTCTCGGGATTCGCTATGTCGGTCGTAGAACCGTATCGCTGCTCCCAATTTTTCCGTGCCTTCTTTCTTTATCGACGGTGCGTCTGTTGGCATCACGATAGTCGCCTGCAGCCCCAGCAGCTTTGCCGCATAGGCGACGCCCTGGGCATGGTTGCCAGACGAATAGGCAACCACGCCGAAGGCTTTTTCCGTGTCGCTTAGTTGGCAGATGCGATTATAGGCACCGCGAAATTTGAAAGCGCCTATATGTTGCAGACACTCAGGCTTGAGAAATACTTCGGCCCCCAGGCGCTCGTTAAGAACATTCGATTGCAACAGCGGCGTTTTTACCGCCACCCCTTGCAGACGGGCAGCCGCCTGGGAGATATCTTCGAGTGTTACTGCCATATTCTTGCCGCCCTGTTCTTTCTGCGCAATAAAACCAGCCTATTGTTTTGCGAGTTTTCGATTCTTGCGAATTCTTCGCTTGCGCGCAACTTGTTGCTGGTTAAGATTTTCCTCGCCCTTGACGAAGGGATTGTCATCGGACCGCAGTACGATTTTTATCGGCGTGCCTTCCAGCTTCAATCTCTTACGAAATGTTTTTTCCAGATAACGACTATAATGTCCCGGTAGCTTTTCAGTCTGTTTGCCATGAATGACAATGATCGGCGGGTTATGACCCCCGCTATGAGCGTAGCGCAGTTTGATGCGTCGACCGGCCGCCATTGGCGGCGCATGGTCAAGCACCGCATCCTGCAATATTTGTGTGAGTTTATTGGTGGCAAGTTTCTTATTAGCGGAGTCATACGCCTTATGTATGGACTTATACAAATCTCCCACGCCGGTGCCATACTTCGCGGAAATGAAATGAAGCCTGGCGAAGTCGACGAAGATAAAACGCCGCCTGATCTCGGTTTTAATATGATCCTTGTCTGCACTCTCCATGCCATCCCATTTATTCAGTGCAATCACCAGGGCGCGGCCGGTCTCGATGACATAGCCCAACAGGTGTAAATCCTGCTCCACGATACCGGTACGGGCGTCTACGATCAGCACCACGACATTGGCGTCCTGTATTGCCTGCAAGGCCTTAACCACAGAAAATTTCTCCACGGTCTCTTTGGTCTTGCCGCGCCTTCTGATACCCGCAGTGTCGATCAGGGTATAGGGTACGCCCCGACGCTCGAAAGGAATATAAACACTATCACGTGTCGTGCCCGGCTCATCGAAGACCACGACCCGATCCTCTCCGAGCATGCGATTAACCAGGGTGGACTTGCCCACGTTGGGCCTGCCGGCGATGGCAATCTTAATACCCTTCGCTGCGACTACTTCGGTGCCGGCTTCATCCTCATCGGAAAAATCCTTCAACACCCGAGCCAGCATGCTGCTTACGCCACGACCATGTGTTGCCGTGATCGGGAACAAATCGGCCATTCCCAGGCTATAAAAATCCGCCATCGCCTGGTCCGGATCCAGGCCATCGATTTTGTTTACCAGCAGATAGCTGTTTTTGTTGTTCTTGCGCAGATAGTCGACAATCTTGTTGTCGTCGGGTGTGAGCCCATCCTTGGCATCGACCAGAAACAGGCAGATATCGGATTCTTCGATAGCCTGCAGCGATTGCGACGCCATCTCATGATCGATGCCATCTTCATAGCCGGTGATACCCCCGGTGTCGATGGCGATGAAATGCTGCTTGCCCAGCTGTCCATCACCGTATTGACGGTCACGGGTCAGCCCCGGAATATTAGCCACGATGGCATCACGACTCCGGGTGAGACGATTGAACAGTGTCGATTTACCGACGTTGGGACGACCAACGATGGCGATAACTGGCCGCATGGTACAAACCTGGTGGGATAATCATTGCAAACTGAGGGCCGCGAGAGTGCCATCGTTACTGAAAACATAAAGCGTGCCGTCATTCGCCAGCAAATTTGCCCGAACACCGTCGCCGTCGAACTGAAAGCGACCAACCAGGCGACCATCGACCTGGGAAATGAGATGGATGTAGCCCTCGAAATCAGCCACGGCAATATAATTGCCAATCGCAGTCGGCGCCGTAATCGACCGGAAATGAAGATCGGTGTTTTCCCAAACCACGTCTTCACTATTGTCTCTGATGGCGATGACGCGGCTCTCGTCATCACTGTAGTAAATATTGCCGAAACCCTGCTCCATGCCGTGATAGCTCGAAGCCTGCATACCCCAAACGATGCGACCGGAGGTGATTTCGAAGGCCATCAGATTGCCCTGGTAGCTGGCGGCAAGAATTCGATTACCATCGAGCAATAAATTGCCATCCACATCGATCACACGATCGATATCGTACTGACCCTCGGGTACCGCCACCCGTTCCTCCCAGAACAGGACGCCATCGTCTGCGGCCACGGAAATCAGCGTGCCATTGCTGAATCCTGCGATAACCGACCCTGAAGGCGTGATGACTGGTTGACTGGTACCGCGCAGGGTCAATGCCGGCAAGGTGGTTTCATAGGTCCAGCGCTGGCTGCCATCGCTTGCTTCCAGTGCCACCAGTTTGCCATCCACGGTCTGGGCGACGGCGATATCACCATTGGTTTGTGGCGCCGAGAGCACTTCGCTGGAGACCGCAGCCGTCCACAAGATCTCACCATTACTCTGATCCAGCGCGACTACCTCGGCGTCCTCGGTACCGATCATGACCAATCCCTCACCCGCACCCACACCACCGGTGATAGTAGACGCTAGACGTTGCCGCCACAGCACGTTTCCGGTGGATAGTTCAACTGCAAGCACGACGCCGTTTACACTCGCAGCATAGATCACACCGCTGTCGATTATCGGCGTAATTTTTGTATAGTTATCACCCTGGCCATTACCCACGGTGACACGCCATTGCCGGTTCATTTCCACTTCCCTATCGAATGCGCCCAACTCCACCGGCACATTGACCTCAAACCAGTTCAGCGGATTGAGGTAGTTGCAGCCGGACAGAACCAGCGCTAACACGGCGGCGACAGCCAGGCGTAGATGGCTCCCCCGCAACCTGGAGTTAGCAGAGTATGTGGCGCAGTGTGTGGAAATAATGTGGGGTTTATTCATAATTGTTGTTTCGGAAAACTCAACTTTCGTCGCTGAGATTGTCAAGCTTCATGCGTAGGGCATCGCTATTGGAACCGGCCTGCTGCGCAGCTACGTAGGCTTCCCGCGCATCGACAATCCGCCCCAGGGCGAAGTAAATATCGCCTCTGAGCTCGGCGAATCCCGGTTCATATGATACCGGGTTGACGTTGTTTACCAGGATCAGGGCGCGCTCGGCATCACCTCTTGCCAGGATAACCCGGCCCATTCGCAGCTGGGTCGTGAGGATCAGTCCGCCGTCGGTCTGCTTGAAAAACCCGGTTTGCTGATTATCCAATATCCATTGCAACGATGACTCTGCCGCCTCCAGATCATTAACCCTCACCGCTTGCTGGGCATCGAACAGAGAAGCAAACAGGGCATAGATAGAACCGCCGTGCTCGGCCCGCAATTCGTCGGCCAGTTCGAGTACCCGGGCACCGTCTGCGGCGTTAACCGTTACCCCTTCGGTCACCGCGGCTATGCTCAGAATCTCTTCGTACAGATCTGACGCCGCATCCGCGCTGGCGAGTCGGACATTTTGCCAAAGAAACCAACCGCCATAGCCTGCCATCACCACCACGATCATCAATACCAGCTGTTTGCCGTTTTCATCCCACCACTTCTTGATGGCTTCTACTGTCTCTTCTTCTGCCGCGTTTAACGCCACGACTCACTCCTGTTTCTGCTTCAATTAGATTCGATCTGGATTATTCCAATTGGTTCCGAATACCGCGTTCATCCAACGGCTACGGTCGGCCCAGCGAAAAAGTGCTAATTCTACATGTTTGCGTGCTACAGGGCACGGTGCAATGTTCTCAACGGGCTCTATGACGCTGAAATACCGAGAAATTCGCCCACTTTCTCTATGCTGTCGCCTATTGCAACCGTCGTCGATACCCCAGCATCATCCAGGCTACGGATTTTCACCTCAGCGAGTGGCGTCTCGGCGTCGTCTTCCTGCTCCAGAATCACAGCCAGGCCGGCGCCACTATTGAAGGCACGCTTTAACTGATTGTTGTATTTACCACCCCCGCAGTGACAAATCACCCCCAGTTGCGGGTAGTGATCACGGATTTGCTGACTCAACTGCAGGCCCTGCCCGGCCAGGTTGCTGCCAACCACCAGCACATACACGCCGATTCGCTGACACGTGGAATCGGGTACTTTCAGCAGGGAATCCAGCATCAGCACCAGTCGCTCGACTCCGATTGCGAAGCCGGCCGCCAGCGTCGGCTTGCCGCCCAGCTGCGCAACCAGGCCATCATAGCGACCGCCACCACACACCGCACCCTGGGCTCCGAGGGACTCCGTAGTCCATTCGAATACGCAGTTATTGTAATAATCCAGACCCCGCACCAGGCGTGGATTTTCCCTATAGCTAATTCCGGCAGCCTTCAGCAGGCGCTGCAATTGCCGTACCTGAGCCTGGCTGTCGGCACTGACGAAATCAACCAGCAGCGGTGCATCGCTTAACGCCGCCTGTACCGCAGGATTCTTGCTGTCCAGCACCCGCATGGGATTGCTGACCAAGCGCTTGCGGGCATCGTCATCGAGCTGCTCCGATTTCGACTCGAGAAATTCTCTCAGGGCCTGGCCGTAGCGCTGCCGGTCCTCGGCACTCCCAATATTATTAATCTCCAGGACCACGAAGTCGGTCAAATCCAGTTCGCGCCACAGTATCGCGGCCAATTGGATAATCTCCGCATCGATATCGGGCCCCGCCATGCCAAATGCCTCTATGCCGAATTGATGAAATTGGCGATAACGGCCTTTCTGGGGGCGCTCATGCCTGAACATGGGACCTTGGTACCAGAGCCGCTGTTGCTGGTTGTATAGCAGGCCATGTTGATCTGCCGCCCGCACACAGCCGGCGGTGCCTTCGGGTCGCAGGGTCAGGCTGTCGCCGTTACGGTCATCGAAACTATACATCTCCTTTTCGACGATATCGGTGACTTCCCCGATCGAGCGCTTGAACAATTGGGTTTGCTCGAGGATAGGAAATCGAATCTCTCTGTAACCAAAGCTTTGAACCACGCGGGAAAAGCAAGTTTCAAGATATTGCCAGGTCGGTGATTGCGCTGGGAGGATGTCATTCATCCCGCGGATAGCTTGTAGTTTGGCCATAGTGCAGATTCGGTTACTTATATCGTCGGTACTGGGCGCCCGGCTCTTAGCCTGTGGCAATAATGTCCTTCTCTAGCGCCTGTTTTTCCATAACCCGCGCTCGAACCATTGCTTCGAGCTCATCTACAAGATTGGCGTTACCTATTTTGTGATCCGGCACCCCATCCACATAAACCAGGTTATTCGGGCTGGCGCCGGTCAGGCCGATCTCGGCCACCTTGGCCTCACCCGGGCCATTAACGATACAGCCGATGACGGCAACGTCTATCGCTGTGGTGATGTCTTCGAGACGGGATTCCAATTCATTGACCACGCTGATTACATCGAAGTTTTGCCGGGAACAACTGGGACAGGCAACCAGGTTTACGCCACGGTGACGCAGGCCCAGGCTCTTCAGGATATCGAAGCCTACTTTCACTTCTTCCACCGGATCCGCCGCCAGGGATATTCGAATAGTATCGCCGATGCCTTCCATCAACAGCGATCCCAGGCCGATGGCCGACTTTACGGTGCCGGAGCGCAAGCCCCCTGCCTCCGTGATACCTAGGTGAAACGGCTGCTCTATCTGTGATGACAAGATACGATAGGCCTTTAGGGTCATAAAGATTTCCGAAGACTTGAGAGAAATCTTGAAGTCCTGAAAGTCCAGCTTGTCCAGTATCTCAATCTGATTGAGCGCAGACTCAACCATGGCCTCGGCATTCGGCTCCCGGTATTTACGCAGCAGAGCCTTGCCCAGCGACCCCGCATTTACCCCGATTCGCAACGGTATGCCTTTGTCTTTTGCACTATCGACGACGGCTCGGATGCGCTGTTCATTGCCTATATTGCCCGGATTAATGCGCAGACAATCGACGCCGTAATCCAGCACTTTGAGGGCGATACGATGGTCGAAGTGGATATCGGCGACCAGTGGCACCTGTACCTTAGAGAGGATTACCTTGAAGGCTTCGGCGGCATCCATGCTGGGTACAGACACCCGCACGATATCCACACCGGCCGCTACCAGGCGTGAAATTTGAGCCAGTGTGGCCTCTACGTCGCAGGTTTCCGTGTTGGTCATGCTCTGCACGGAAATGAGTGCATCACCGCCCACGGCAACGTTGCCCACCATGATCTGGCGGGTTTTGCGACGGGAAATAAGCGGATTGGGATTCATGACTTACAAGCCTACAGTGAGGCGGGCAGAATTGTCGACACGTATCTTAGCCCCAACGTCGATTTCTGTCCCATTTAACGACATTCGAATAAATGGCGCATCTCCCAGCAGGATGTTGAAGGGCGCATTGCCGGTGATCTCAAGCACATCTCCGGCTGCTCCTAGATCCCGATAAATCTGCCTGGATTCACCGTCGTTGACTTCGATCCAGCTCTCACCGGAAAACGTAATCCTCAGTAAATCCTCACCACCAGAGCCAATCTCAATAAGCCGGGTGTTTTTAAGGCTGGACGCCAGCGCATCGATTTCCCTATTCCCCACCGCGATAGTGGCCGACCCGATCGGGGTTGACGGCGCGGTGTTAGGTGAATTGCCGTCGGCAATGGCTGCCAAGGCTGCAATAAAGTTTCCATCGGAGACGGGTTTGCTGTCTGGCTGGGCGGAAACAACGGGACTCGAGCGGGGCGTTTGCGGCGGGGTGCCGGCGCTGGCTGTCTGTTCTGCTGCTGTGGTTGGGGTCGTGGCCTGGGTCAGTCCTGGTGATGGCCTCGTCCCGGCCTCATCCACCTCATCCTCGGTGACGAAATTGTTGTAGAGCCACAGCAGTGTATAACCACCCACGAACACCAGCACTGAAACCACGAGCCAGAACTTATTGCGGTCCAGCTTTCGCCGCGTGTCGTTGCCGAGCTCGGACTCAGCCACCGCCGACTGCGTCCTGCTGATTTCCTCATACAGCGGAATCAGTTCGCTGGCATCCAGATTCAGTAGTAAGGCGTAATTTTTGATATAGCCCTTTGCGAATACGGCACCAGGCAGCTTTTCAAATTGATTGGCTTCCAGCGCCTTCACGTAGTACATGGTGATATGAAGCCGATCTGCTACTTCTTTCTCACTCAGGCCATGGCGCAGCCGTTCCTGTCGCAGGATTTCACCCAAAGTCACGGTGGTCTCTGTACTCTCGGCGCCTGCTTCCGCCTGTTCCCCGGACTCCTCAGTGGGCATTACTTAGCCGTTGATAAGTCTCGAACTCCAGCGAATTCTGATAGAGACTTGTCAGTAATAATGCGAAGGTATCCACGATTTCCTGATTTTGAGCGTGGCCCTCAATTCGTATTCCCGCCAGCAGTGCCCTCGGCGTGTAGGGGATGCTATAGAATTGCACGGTGGTTAAATATTGTTGAAATAGCTGGTGTTCCCTATCCTTATTTTCCTGATTAAATTCGATCAAGGACATCTCGAGTGCGGAAATATGCAGGTTGGCATTCAATCGAAGTGCGCGCGTAAAGGCATTGCTGGCATTATCGATGCGACCCAGACGCAACGCACTGCGGCCTTGATTTTCAAAGGCGACTGCCCTGCCGTCATAGTTCGCATTGCCGGTCACACGCACCAGTTCATCATAGGCTTCGCTGAAACGTTCCTGACCAAACAACAGCACCGCATAATTATTTCTGGCCCGGGAATTGGATCGATCGTGCCCCAATGCGGTACGAAAGGCGTCTTCCGCCAGATCCAGATCGCCCTCCCGTTGAGAGATTAATGCCAATACATTATATGCGTCCGCATTGCGCGCATCGATTGCCAGTGCATTATTGAGATGTCGCCTCGATGTGATCAGATCGTCAGAATCGTAGTAGGCGATCGCGAGTCGGATATAGTCCTGGACTGCCTGTTGTTCTGAGGCCTCAACCATGTAGCCACCAGTCGTCGTGGTGACACAGGATGACAACAGGACAGCCACGGCTGCAGCCGCAAGCAATGAAATAAGCTTTTGAATGGGCACCTTTATATGCTCTCCTGAACTATTCGCAATCTGCGCCATAGGCTACGCTCTTATTCAGAGGTTTCTATCTACTCTGTCGGCCGCAACGGCAAGATTATCAGCGCGTGCGAACATTTTTTCACCGCGCCTGGCGGCAGCCAGCCGCTTATGGCGACTGCTACGCCGGGTCTGATCCTGCACGTCACCCACCAGTTGGCCACAGGCAGCACCAATATCCTCTCCGCGAGTCGCCCTGACCGTTACGGTAAAGCCCGCAGCCTTCAAAATCTGCCTGAAATTAGCGATAGAGGAGGCGCTGGGTCGGCGGTAATCACTGAGCGAGAACGGGTTAAAGGGAATGATATTAATTTTACAGGGGAACTCTCGTAACAGTGTCGCCAACTCCCGCGCATGGGCCCGATGATCGTTAACCCCCTTGATCATTGTATACTCGATAACCGGCACCCGTTTGTCGGCCAGGCTATCCATATAACCCTGCACCGAGCGCAGCAATTCGCTGATGGGATACTTGTTGTTGATCGGCATGATCTGACTGCGCAACTCATCGTTTGGTGCGTGCAGGGAAACAGCCAGGGAGGCATCGGTAAAATCTTTGAGCCGGTCGATCGCGGGAACCACACCCGAGGTACTGATAGTCACCTTGCGCTTGGAAAGACCATAGGCGCAGTCTTCCATCATGATATTGACCGCTTCCATCACATTGTCGAAATTGAGCAGGGGCTCGCCCATTCCCATCATCACGATGTTACTGACCGCTCGTTTACCAGAACCGTCGAATCCACCCAGCTTCTGATTTGCCCACCAGAGTTGACCCACAATTTCAGCGACGGTCAGATTGCTGTTAAACCCTTGCTTGCCGGTTGCACAGAAACTGCAGTCCAGAGAACAACCTGCCTGGGAGGAAATACAGAGGGTGGCCCGGCCCGCTTCGGGAATATAGACCATTTCCACACAGCTGCCGCTGGCCACTTCGACAATCCATTTGTGGCAGCCATCTTCGGAAGCATAGTTTTGCAGAATCTTGGGGAAACTTATTTCGGTGCTTTGTTTGAGTTTTTCGCGCAGGGTCTTGCTGATGTCAGTCATGACATCGATATCGACAACGCCCCGTTGATGAATCCATTTCATGACCTGTTCGGCCCTGAAGGGTTTTTCTCCGGCGTCGACGAACCAAGCCCGTAAATTCGCCAGGCTCAGTCCAGCCAAATTAACCTTGCTTTTCGCCGTCATGTTCAACCTGCCTTAAGCGATGCTCTCTCGTGCGTCCTGCCTCAGGAACAAATCTCGTCAGCGTCGAAGAAGTAGCCTATCTCTCTCTCTGCAGATGTAGTGGAATCTGATCCATGCACCGCATTGGCATCGATGGAATTGGCAAAATCAGCTCGAATCGTGCCAGGCTCTGCCTCGCCGGGATTGGTTGCACCCATCAATTCACGGTTGACCGCAACCGCGTCCTCGCCCTCTAAAACCTGGACCACGATTGGGCCGGAGGTCATAAATTTTATGAGGTCAGCATAAAAGGACCTGCCCTCGTGCTCGGCGTAGAAGCCACCGGCAGACTGCGCGTTCAACTGCTGCATTTTCGCCGCCACGATTTTCAATCCAACCTTCTCAAATCGACTGTAAATTTTCCCAATAATGTTTTTAGCTACCGCGTCTGGCTTGATAATAGATAGAGTACGTTCGATCGCCATCATAACTCCGATTCATTCTGTATTCGCAAAAGACCGCGCATTATACGTGGTAAATCTGCCCTTTTGTACGCTTTTTAGGCTGGTTTAAGGGCTCAGTCCTCCGCTTCCTCGATCCATGCAGCCTGTATTGCTTCGAGAATTTTCTCGCCGCTGCGCTGGGGATCATCATCGAACTCTTCCAGTTCACAGATCCACTGGTGAAGTTCAACAAAATTTACGTACTGGGGGTCCGTATCGGGGTATCGTTCCGCCAGTTCCACGGCTATGTCGTACACATCGGCCCACTTCATTACCATTCCTCCAGCACTAGGGGCCACCGACAGCGGTGCCTAGTGCGCTTCAGACACCATGTTAATCGTATATTTGGGGATTTCGATGACCAGATCCTCGTTGCCGACCTTGGCCTGGCAACTGAGACGAGATTCGGGTTCCAGACCCCAGGCCTTGTCCAGGTAATCCTCTTCATTTTCCTCGGCTTCTTCCAGAGAATTGAATCCCTCACGCACGATTACGTGACAGGTGGTGCAGGCGCAGGATTTTTCGCAGGCGTGCTCAATCACAATATTATTGCGTAAGGCCGCATCGAGAATACTCTCATCTGCATTGGCTTCGATGTCGACGCCACCCGGACAGATTGATTCGTTGGGCAGGATAGTTAATTTTGGCATCGCCTGGTCCTGGTCTGCTGTGTTGGGAAAAATTCGCTCGATCTATTCATCTGTAGAACGCTCAATCTCGTCGATCGAGTGGCCACGCAAGGCTTCGCCGATAGTCAAATCCATGCGCCTGGCGGCAAAATCGCCGCTGACCTGGTTGAGCTCTTCGCTGAGGGCGTGAATCTGGTTGCTGCTGCCATCGCTTATTGCCGATTGCAGCCGGGCAACCACGTCGGCCATACGACTCGCTTCTTCTGCACTTAACAATTCACCGTCCACCTTGCTGGCATTGGCGAGCGCATCGATGAGTTGAGTGGCCTCCAGTTGCGCTTCTTTTAGCGCTCTAGATTCCATGTCGGCCTGGGCATGGTCGCGGGAGGATTCCAGCATCTTTTCGATAGCATCGGCATTGAGTCCGTAGCTGGGCTTGATCTGAATCTCGGATTTCGTGTTGGTGCTCAATTCCTGAGCAGTTACGCTCAGCAAGCCGTCCGCATCGACCTGGAATGTGACGCGAATCTTCGCCGCTCCCGCCACCATGGGCGGTATACCTCGCAGCTCGAAACGCGCCAGCGAACGACAGTCCGATACCAGTTCGCGCTCACCCTGCACCACGTGTAGCGACATCACAGTCTGCCCATCCTTGAAGGTCGTGAACTCCTGCGCCTTCGCTACCGGTATCGTGGTGTTACGTGGAATAATTTTTTCCACCAACTCTCCCATGGTCTCGATGCCCAATGACAGGGGATTCACATCGAGCAACAGGAAATTATCCTCCGACTTGTTACCAATTAGTACATCGGCCTGGATGCCGGCACCAATCGCCACTACTTTGTCCGGGTCTATATTTACCAGCGGAGACTTCCCAAAAAATTCAGCCACCGCATTCCTGATCACCGGCATACGCGTGGCGCCGCCGACCAGAACAATATTATCTATTGCGTCCACCGTTAATCTGGCGTCCCGTAATACCCGGCGGCAGGTGTTGATGGTTCGATTCACCAGGTCCTGGGTCAATTCGGTGAACAGTTCGGCATCCAGTTTACCGGTCCAAGCCCCGTAGCTAACATCGACGGACTCTTCATCACTCAATTGGTGCCTGATTTGATTCGCAAGATACAGCAATTCAATGCGCTTACTATGACTCAGTGTGCCCGAGTGCGAGGAGACCTGCATTAACCAGTCGCAGAGGACGCGATCGAAATCATCGCCCCCGAGGTTGGTGTCGCCGCCGGTGGCGAGCACTTCAAAGACACCTCTTTGCAGACTCAATAGAGACACGTCGAAGGTGCCACCACCGAGATCAAACACCACGATGTTGCCCTGATCCGAAGTATCCAGGCCATAGGCAACGGCTGCCGCGGTGGGTTCGTTGAGCAGGCGCAGTACCGGTAAACCTGCAAGTCTCGCGGCATCCTTGGTTTGTTGGCGTTGTGCATCATTAAAATAAGCCGGTACAGTTATTACCACACCTTCCAATTCTCCGGCCAGGCATGCTTCGGCGCGATCGCGCAATACCCGCAGAATATCGGCACTGATCTGAACCGGGTCCTTCACGCCAGCGGCAGTCACTATGGCCGGTGCGCCATCTTCGCGGCTGTCATCGAATTGATATGGAATGAACGGATCCTGAGAGAGGATTTCCGAGCGGCTCTTACCGAGCAATCGCTTCACCGACAAGATTGAGTTTTCTGGGTCATCGATTGCCGCCGCCTTGGCGAGCGCGCCCACCACGGGGGTCTGGTTTTTTCGGTATTGCACCGCCGAGGGCAGCAGCTGTCCACCGTCCTCGTCCGGCAGCGCTTCGACACCACTACCGCAGCTGGCGGTGACCAGCGAGTTGGTTGTGCCCAGGTCGATACCAACCGCCCGCCTGTGCATCGCTGCTGCCGGTTTCCGCCCTGGTTCTGAAATCTGTAACAATGCCATTTTAATCTGTCAGCCGATTTGAGAGAGCTGCTAGTAGCCCAGACACTGTTCTTCTGAACTATCTATTTCCGCCAGCAGCTTGTGTAAAAACTGCATCTCGTGAAAAACCTTTTTGGCACTGCCAAATTCGCGCCGTTGTAAGCCGTCAGCAAATTTCCGCTCCATGCCTGCCAGTTTAACCGTGACGTCTGCCTTGAGATTTTCTAACGCCGGCAGCGCCGAGCTATCTTTCGGCAATTCATCCAGGGCCTCACGCAACTGTATCTGTTCCAGCAGCAGATCCATACTTAGATCACTTTGCTCGACCTGTTCCACATCTACATCGTGTAGGCTTAACAGGTACGCCGCCCGTCTCAGAGTCGACTTCAGGGTATCGTAGGCCTCATTCAGGTAACTGCTAAGCTGAACTGCCCGCATCTTTTCCGTTTCCGACGCAGCGGCGAAACGATCCGGATGCGCTTCGAGTTGCAGCTGGCGATAATTTTCGGCAAGCGTCGAGACATCCAATTCAAATGACTCGGATTGCTTGAATAGCTGAAAATAATTTTGCTTGATCTGCTGCACGTGTGAGGGTTGCTTTTTAAAGGCGGGGGAGCACCGATGCTCTTTATTCGTCAACCAGCTTGAGTCCCGATTCCGGGAGCATGGTAGATACTCTAAGACAACATCTCAGCCGACCCTTAGATACTGAAGCTCTCACCGCAGCCGCATTCACCCTTGGCGTTTGGATTCTTGAATTCGAAGCCTTCATTGATGCCCTGTTTGACAAAATCCATTTCCGTACCATCGATGTAGACCAGGCTCTTGGCGTCGACAATGATTTTAATTCCCCGATCTTCGAAGACCTGGTCACCTAACTCGAGACTATCAACAAATTCGAGCACATAGGCCATGCCTGAGCAGCCGGTGGTGGTTACACCCACCCGAATTCCCAAACCACACCCTCTATTTTGAAGTTGCTCAGCAACGTGCTCCGCCGCCGATTCGGTAATAGATATTGCCATTGCTAAAAACTCTTCTCCGGTCTCGAAGCCTGAACTCGATAAAAGTCTAGGCTTCCCGCTTCTGCCTTATGTCTTCGATAGCGGCCTTAATTGCATCTTCAGCCAATACCGAACAGTGAATCTTGACAGGGGGCAGGCCTAACTCTTCGACGATATCCGTGTTCTTGATTTGCTTAGCTTCGTCTAGTGAACGGCCTTTAACCCATTCGGTTAGCAGGGAGCTCGATGCGATGGCGGACCCGCAGCCATAAGTTTTAAATTTTGCTTCTTCGATTATACCCGCATCGTTAACTCTGATTTGCAATCGCATCACATCGCCGCAAGCAGGTGCACCAACCATACCGGTTCCCACGTTCACATCCGTGTCATCGAGCTTTCCTACATTGCGTGGATTTTCATAGTGATCTAATACTTTTTCTGAATATGCCATAATTTTCTCTCCTGCCTAGTGGGCTGCCCACTTAACTTGACTTATATCAATACCGTCTTTATACATATCCCAAAGTGGCGATAATTCTCTTAGTTTCGCCACTGCTTCGCGTATTTTTCCAACCGCATAATCGATTTCTTCTGCTGTGGTGAAGCGACCAATCGATATGCGCAATGAACTGTGTGCAAGTTCGTCATTAAGGCCTAGCGCTCTCAAAACATAGGAGGGTTCCAGGCTTGCCGAGGTGCACGCCGAACCGGATGAGAGTGCCAAATCTCTTAATGCCATCATCAAGGATTCGCCTTCAACGAAATTAAAACTGATGTTGAGGTTACCCGACACCCGGTGATCGATGTCACCATTCACATAGACTTCCTCTATATCTTTCAGTCCATCCAACAATTGTTTACGAAGTGCCAGAATGCGGTCACCTTCTACATGCATCTCTTCCTGGGCAAGCCTGTATGCCTCACCCATACCAACAATCTGATGAGTGGCCAGGGTTCCAGACCGCATACCCCGCTCATGACCACCACCGTGCATCTGCGCTTCGATTCGAACTCGCGGCTTACGTCTGACGAATAGAGCACCAATGCCTTTTGGCCCGTAAATTTTGTGTGCAGTGAGAGACATTAAATCAACTTGTAGTGATTGCAGATCGATATCCTGCTTGCCGGCGCTCTGAGCGGCATCGACATGAAAAATGATGCCCTTGGCACGGGTGATCTTGCCGATTGCTTCGATATCGTTCACCACACCGATTTCATTGTTGACGTGCATCAGGGATACCAGGATGGTGTCCGGGCGAATCGCAGCCTCGACAGATTCCGGAAAGGTAAGTCCAGAGGGGTCAGGCTCGAGATAGCTTATCTCGAAACCTTCACGTTCCAGCTGACGGCAGCTGTCCAACACGGCCTTGTGTTCGATCTTGGAAGTGATGATGTGTTTGCCTTTCTTGCTGTAAAAATGTGCCGCCCCCTTGATGGCAAGATTGTCTGACTCGGTTGCACCGGAGGTCCATACGATCTCGCGGGGATCACAGTGAACCAGGTCGGCGACTTGCCGACGGGCTGTCTCCACCGCTTCTTCGGCTTTCCAGCCGAACATATGAGAGCGCGAGGCCGGGTTACCAAAATTGGCTTCCAGGGTCAGGCACTCTGACATTTTTTCTGCAACCCGCGGGTCAACCGGGGTAGTTGCTGAATAATCCAGATAGATGGGAAATCGCATTATTTACTCCGCCACATATTTATAGGCCAGCTTATGGGCCAGACACCGATATGGGTATTTCATTCGACCGCCAGCCAGCCATGAGCTGTTTTCGATCCTGGTGCTGGGCAATGCGTTTTATTTCGCTCCTGGCCACCAGATCGTCAAGACTTATACTCTCCAGAAAGCCGTGGATTTGAGCACTCAGGTCTTCCCACAGGTAATGGGTCAGGCAGATTTCACCATCCTGACAATCCCCGGCTCCACTGCACTTCGTGCTATCGACCGATTCGTTGACGGCATCGATAATCTCTGCGATAAATATCGAATCTGAGCCTCGTTGCAGCTCATAGCCCCCGCCCGGCCCACGCACGCTATTGACCAATGAGCACTTTCTGAGTTTGGCGAACAGTTGTTCCAGGTAAGACAGGGAAATCGTCTGTCGTTGGGAAATCTCCGCCAGGCTGATCGGGCCGTGCTGCTTGTGTAATGCCAGATCCAGCATCGCGGTGACCGCGTATCTACCCTTGGTGGTTAAACGCATGGAATTGCCTTCCGCTTTTCGGTATAACGGCGTAGATTATCGAATACCTAAGTAATTTAGTCAAGTATAGCGAAGATCCAGCAACAAGCGTCAGCTGGGCTGATAGAGGTGAATTTACGTGGGTTCAGGCGCTTTCGTAGAGAATGGTGGAAGCTGCCTTGCCAAAATCGCTATCCATTTCATAGCCATAGGATTTTACGATCAAGGCAATAATGGCCAGGTGGTGGATACTATGGGTCACCAGGCCCATCAGTTCACGACCCACGGTGCTGGGCATGGTCACGGCAGGACCCTGGTGATGAACCGATTCGCGCACGGTAATTGCATTTCCCAGATCATCCAGCGCCGCCATGGTTTCGATGCGCCACCTAACAGAAACCAGGGCAAAGGTAGCCACATCCAGGTTTTTTTCGATTGACTTGTCGCGTTTCCTGGCGTCGTAGTCGATGCTGCCAGCCGGCATTCCGGCAAGGAAACAATGGAATCGATCCAGAATATGACGGATATGCGCTCCCACCGAGGACATTCCCCTGGAGCTATCAACATAAGATTCGGCGGAAATCAGCCGCAATAACTGACCACACTGCTCAATACTGCGCACACAGCCCGCAAGCAACTGGGTGGCGTCGGTAAATTTGAATATCACCTTGGTTTAGAGCTTTAGAATTTGCCATCGACTGAAATTACCTTGCAAGCGAAAAACGACAGAAATATCTCTTGTCAAAGCCCCCGAATCGACTATTGTACATAAACTTCGTCCACCCCGAGGTGAATGTGGAACTCGGTTTTTGCCGGGTCCGTGCCGGTGCACTTTGCCTGTCTGCGGCGCATCCACCGAAGACCCGAGCAGAAGCCACCCTGCCGAAATTCCGGAGCTACGCAATAAGACCTTTACCGGGCCTGGTTTATTTCACGTGGGTGGCATTAATCTCTATCACTGCCGGCAACAACGCCGCATTGGGGGGAAGAGGGAAATCGGACCACAATGAAAATCGATCTGCATTGCCATAGTCACTACTCAGATGGAAAACATTCACCTGGTTTTCTGGTGCAACTGGCCATCGAAAATCGGGTGAGCCACCTGGCAATTACAGATCACGATTGTATTGCCGCGCTCACCGAAGCTGAGATCGAGGTAGAAAAATCCACAGCCGCCTTAAAATTGATCTCTGGTGTTGAGATCTCCTGCGATTGGGAAGGCAGTGAGATCCACGTGCTTGGCTTGTGGTTCGACCCGAAAGACAGGCACATGGGGGAGTTGCTATGCCGGCAACAACACAAGCGTAGGCGGCGGGTATTGAAAATGCACGAATTGCTCCAGTCCCAGGGTGACTACGACTTGATGGCTTATCTTAATACCCTTCCCTGCCATGCCCTGTCCCGTAGTCATGTGGCCGATTACCTGGTGGACCAGGGCATTTGCAAGAATCGTCAGAAAGCCTTCAAGACCCATCTGGGCAAGGGCGGTCGCCTCTATGTCGAGGCCCACTGGTGTAGCCTGGAACAGGCAATTACTACCATTAATAACGGCGGAGGCATTGCGGTATTGGCCCACCCAGGCAGGTATCCACTGGGCAAACACAGGCTGCAGTCCCTGGTGGATGAATTCGCGAGCTATGGCGGCGAGGCAATGGAAGTGAGCTATGGAAATATAGACCCCAAAACCAAACGCCGGCTTGCCGATCTGGCCGTCTCGAAGTCGCTCTACGCCTCTATCGGTTCAGACTTCCATGATGCCGCCGCCCATTGGACCACGATTGGCAAGGCACCGCCCCTGGAGATCGGCGCACACAAAAATGCCATCTGGGCTCACCCCGGATGGCAGTCATGAAATGATTGGCTTATGCTGTGGTCTGATTAGCGGCGCCGCAGAGAAGCCACTACATCGCGGAAAATATCCAGCAATGTTTCGTGTTTGTAATCCGTGAATTCTCCCGCGTCCATGAACATGCCATGTTCTTCGCAGGCTTCATATTCCAGATGGGATTGTTTCTTGTCGTTGAGCTTCGTCATCGGTTTGCCACAGCGCGGGCACTGAATATCTCGAACTGTGTTGTAAGTTTTACCGACCTGGGGATCTCCGCTGTCGGCAAAATCGGCCATCCAGTCACCCTTGAGCTGTTCCGCTTCACCATTATCAAACCAAAGGCCTTTACAGCTATTACACTGATCGATAATTACCTGGCCGTACAGGGTCTCTATCTTTAGTTCTTGCATATCGGAATTACACTTCGGGCAGACCATCTTTGATCTCCTCAAATACTGCTTCTTGTTATTTCGGACTAAAGTTCGCTCTAGGCCGCCTATTTTATAAGATATTCAGGGCTAAGACCAAGCCAAAATTTCCCCTGAGGGCGGATTCCTTGAATCCTATGGCCATTAAGTCGCCGTTCACATTCAACTCGCTAAACTTTTCTCATACCACGCGCGCTTTTGTGGGGTGGTCGTAGAAGCTCAAAAGGAGAAACATCATGAATCGTGCTCGAATCTTCGCCCTGATTGCGTTGCTGGGCCTGTCGTCCGAACTCCCTACTGCTAGCAACGGTTCTGCGAACGTCAGCAGTGCCTGTCCGACCGTTGAATTTATGGGCAAGATGGTTTCCCTGAATATTCTATTGCCGGCCGATTACGATGACATAAATGAACTCTATGACATGCAGGATTCCCTGGCCGAACTGAATCTCTTGGTTTGCCAACCAGTCATCCTTACCGGCTACAGCCGCGGCAATAGCCGGTACAGCAATGGCAGCCTGATTTCCACCGACCTCTATCACGATGCATGGTACTACCCCGATGGCCAGCCAGTATTCGCCGAACCAGGCGAAGATACGACGATCTACTATCCCAATGGTAGGGTAATGGCGCACTACTGGTTGCAGGGTGATCAAGCCATTTATTGGCCCAACGGCAGCCTGGCAACGAATTATTTTTGGGCTTTCGATGTGACCTGGTATTACCCGGATGGTCAGATCATCACCTACGAATCAGGCTATAGCGGGGGCCGCTGGTTTTACCCTTTTCCCCGTCTCGATGGTGGCATCGGCCAGGAAGTGATTCCCAGCGAGTGGGGAAGAGAAGACGAAAGCTTCAGTTATCTAAACTTTACTGCGGCCGATAGTTTATTCACTAGCCGCGAGCGCATCCGCAGGAAGTTGATATTCGATGATTTCGAGTTGCTCGATGTGCCAGGCGTCCTGTTATTGATAACGAGGCTCTACCAATATGGCGATATCGCCAAGGATTACGCGCCCGCAGACATTAATATTACCGGCGTACCGTTCTAGGACAGCTCTGATTACTAGGGCACCTCTGAACAATGTCATATGGTCTCTGGCAGACATTCCGGGCTAGTAGCTGTACTGGGCGGAACGCTGGCGCAGCCCGGCCAGGTCCAACTCTCCGCTCTGACATTGCAGCAGGTCGGTCTTGTTAAAGACATGAACCTTGTCCGTGTGTCTGCCATCGGCGGTGTCTTCGCCGAGGCCGGTGAAAATGATAGCAACGCTTTCCTGGGACGGCAGCTCACGTAGCATAGCGCCGTAGTCACACATGGCCCGGTAAAGGTTGGCTTCGAATTCGCTGACATCTGCTGTCCAGCGCGCTACATACTCCTTTTCTGCCTCCTCACTGCGAGCCTTTAGCTCGGCAGCTTTCGCGATAGCCCGCTGTTTCAGGGGCTCAATCCTGACCATGAATTCATCGAGCCTGGTCTGCATTTCAGACACGCCATCGCTGGCGACCGTGCCGTCGGCCTGGTCCGATGTACTGCGTATTTGCGCCGTGTCCTGACGCAGTTCTGCTGTGTGCCCCTGCAGTTCTTCCCGCAGCGAAGCCATTTCCGCTTGGATTTCCGCATAGGCGGTATCGTCCATCCTATTCATCCTGTGCAGGGACCTGGCAGATTCCGCAGCCTGGCGAATCGCCGAATTGATGGCAATGTCATAGTCGACATTCGCAACCCTGTCCATCATATCGGCATAGAATTCTGCCGGTACTACTCCGCTTGCATTCACGAATATGCGGATGGTTTCCTCAAATTCGGGGTCGCCCGGGGGCCGCAGCGAGCTAAAGGGATTTGGTCGCGACTGCAATGACAGCACCGAGGCGTTAAGGAATGACAGGCTCATACGATTTCTGCGATTCGCCAGTGGCGTTCGCACTTCCAGCACAACCCCCTGGCCGTAAAGATAAGTGCTATCGATGCCACCGATGCTCATGCCGAACAGGCCGGTACTCTGAGCGATACCAAGCGCATCCTCCAGCACACCAGTAAAGATATCGATGTTCTGCCGCAGGCTTTGTATCGCTATCTCCTGCGCGGAGAGTGACACCGAGGTGATAAGAAAAATCGCGGTGAGCAGTTTGAGCAATAAGTGTTTCATCATCTTCGCTCCTGATTCCTACCGAACGTCACCTGATCTCACCGGTGTAGCCAACATAGTTCACCAACTGCTGCAGCGAACGAATGGTTTCGTAGTCACTGTCGACGAGTTGTTGATAACCCTGTCGCATATCCTGCAAGTCAGAGAGGCGTTGTCCCTCGAAGTAGGAATACATGGTCTCGAAATTCTCAGTAGTTGTTCGTTGTGACTGATCCATGATTACCTGCATCAAGCGAACATTGTTGCTGTCCTGACGATCTTCCATTCTGGCTACCAGGTTCTGCATCTCGTCCCGCTGGGACGCTTGCAGGGCGGTAAGCTGGACCTGAACATCCTGCACCAATGCCTGCTGACCGAATGTAATCGAGAAACCTCCCGCGTCAGAAACCACGGCGACATTCAATAGCAGCAGACATAGCATGGCGAAGGAGGCTGCGGTTGGAAACCACTGCCATCGACTCCAGAATCCGGTAACGGGTTTCGCCACCCGGTGATCCTGTCGAAACATTGCCAGGCCACGATCCCAGTGGGGCACTCTCTGATCCTGCCATTGCAGCAGATTGCTCTGGGTTAACAGTAATGACTCTAATTCCAGATTACAGAATTCACAATCTTCGAGATGCCTATCCAGTTCTTCCCTGGTCAATGGTGCCAGTTCTTCCGAAAAGTATTCCTGTAATAGATGTTGGGTTTTAGGGCAGGACATAAGTTTCCTCCGATACAACTTTCAATTTTTTAAGTGCCGCGTAGAAACGGGTCTTTACCGTGTTGACGGATATATCCTGCATACCCGCAATTTCCTCAAAAGTCTGGGATTGAAAGATTTTCAACTCCACTATCAGGCGCTGATCCAGCGGTATTTTGCCTAACATCTTCAATACCCTCCGGTTCTGCTGCTGCTTATTTAAACTGGCTTCAGGTTCGAATTTTTCGGCGCCCGGCAGTGCTTCGAAACCGCCGGTTTCACCTTGATCCAGGGAATGGGTCTGATTCGATAGCAGACGCTTGCGACGATTTAAATCTACCGCCTTGTTGTGTGCAATACGAAAGATCCAACTGCTGAACTTTGCATCACCGCGGAATCGATGCAGGTTTCGATAGACGCCAAGAAAGACTTCCTGCATTAAATCCATGGCATCAGTCGGATTCCCGGTTAGTCGCAGACCCTGGTTATAGATCTTTCCCTCATAGCGCTTTACGAGTTTTTCCCATGCATAGGCCGACCCGTTGAGAGCTGCAGCTATCAAAGCCTCGTCTTCGTTAATCAGATTCATGGAAACCTCATCCTGTCCCCGCGGCCGTGCCGTGACCGGCTAATCTAGGGCACCATCAGAGCTATTGCTACTATTATAGTCGGTCACAGGCGGCAAAAGCCCAGAAACAGGATACTGGTATTAAATATTTAGTCGCAAGCGAAAACAGAATAGTTTGGACAAACTATGGGAGAAATCCTGGCCGCAGATTAATTGCGTCGTCGTGACCAGATCCAGACGCCACTTGCCGCCATCAGCATGAACAATAACGCCATCAGGTCTACCAGCACAACACCCAGGCTGCCCAGTATCCTTCCGCTATGGATATCTAACAGCAATCTTTCCCAACTGACAAGAGATGCGGCGTAGTCGGCTCGAATCCGCGCACTCAGCTGCGCTTGCGGTGCCGTTGAATCACTCCAGGACAGCTCTGACGCCGGGCTTGTGGACGGCGTCCACCGCAAGCCATCGAGATCTGCATCGATGATACCCATGGCCGTTTGCAACACCAGCCGGCCAGCAGCGTCCCTACCGATGCGGCTAATCCCGGTTGGCAGCAGATTAACTCTACCCAGCACCTCGATCACCTCGCCGGTGTCGGTCAGCAGCAGTAGTTGGTTGCTGGTTGCAGCAACGTAGCCAAACTCGGTCGCTACGAATCCTTTCAGGTCGGAAAAACTGCCCGGAAGTCGGTCACTATCAAAATAGATAGCCTCGGCAATCAACCGAACCCCGTGCTGGCCGGCTCGGTATTGAATTTTGATAGTCGGCACCTCGATTTCGTACCAACTCAACAATCTTGAAGAACTGATGAATTGATTATCCAGATTCAGCGCAGGACTGTGATGGAGTATGAGACCAGAGAAGGACAGTAGTATTACGAACAGGGCACTGACAATGCCCATACGGCGATGCAGTCGCAACAGGGATTGAAGCTTAAACACCGGCGTTATTACTTGGTGGTGACTTGGCAGGATCGTTAGTCAATGCAGATCGGCCGCAGGGCGCTTCAGGAGGAGATGAATTCGGCAAGATAGAGCGCCAGCCGGGATACATTTGTCATCGCTTTAACCGACAGGGTGGCGCCGCTAATGCCATCGATCGATCTGCTCAGGCGCTGACTGTCCTTGATATGAACACCGTCGAACTGCCTAGTGAAGAATTCATATTTTATTTCCCAGCCCCTGGACTCCCTGAATGCCAGCACCTTGATTTCCTCTATCTGTTTACCAACAATGACCACGCCGATGGTGATGGGTTCGGTCTTACCGATTTCGTCGACAATCCAGGCGGAACGATCACGGTTACCCCAGTAACGCACACGCAAAAAAGCTGGCCGGTGACCCAGGATATCTTCGACGATTTCTTTCTTGTCGCCGCTGATCCAGACCGTGTTGCTCGCAGGCAAATTACCGGTGAATACACTCGCCAGAAATTCTTCCGGGGCAATGAAATCGTCACTCGCTATCACCAGCGGTATAGACAGTGCAAGCAACAATGCCAACAAGACTCTGAGTGGTTTGATTTTAAACTTGGCGTTCATTTTCTATTCTTCACTCTCCATTGTCGGCGTCAGCTTCCAGGGCGATAGGTCGGTCGGCAAGCACCGATGCATTTAGAACTGCCATCCCACACCCAGGTTAAATCCATCGAGATCACTGGCCTTGTCGTCATCCTCAAATTGGTAATCGAGCTTCATAACGACATTGTCAGTCAGCCAGTAATTCATGCCTAGGAGACTACGCTTGCTGGCGGAGTTCCTAGCCACACCCAGCGTGCTGCCGGCGCGTTCATCGCTGCGCTCGTAGCGGGCGAACAGGCCAAATTTATCGGTGAGCTGAAATGACGGTTCCAGGTAGTAGCCGTACTGACGATCGCGGCCGAGACCATTATTGCTGCCATCGTTATTGGCAACGGTTTCGATCTTGTCGTCGATATTCCATTCGGCGAACAGCGCCTTGAATCCCCAGGCGCCGGACCGATAGGCGATGTGAGCCTCGGTGAGGATGGCGTTTATTCCACTGATCGGATTACCCAGACTATCCAACACGCCATCACGATTGATATTGCTGCGAGTGCTGCCGCTCTGGGTCATGTCGCTTTGATACTGCATGGACAACCCTAACTCGAGGCCCGGTATACCGGTGTAGCGAAGCCGGGCCGTGTAAGCCAGATCGTCCATTTCTGCTCGAGCACCGGCCTGTCTCGAATCTCTGATCGTCAGCTCACCGCCGTTGCCGCTCTCGAAGAACAGACCTTCGTGGATGCCCAGGTCATAGCTGAATCCCGAGCCCAGCTGACCCGCAAATTTGATGCCGTTTACACGGTAGGTCGATGGAATGATACGAGATTCGGTGCGGTTTCTTTCTACGCCGTAAAAAGTATTGGGCTCGTGGGTTTCATTGATGATGCCCATGGGCACCAGGAACATTCCGGCCGCGACTCGGTGATTGCGGCTGTAATCCCATTCCAGGTAAGCCTGCTCCAGTTCCACCGCACCCGGCGCGCGGGCATCGTCACTTATGAGGGAGTGTTCAATCTCCAGCTCGGAATAGAAACGCAGATCGTCGTTAAATTCATGGCCAAAGAAGAGCACGAAGCGCTGGATGTCCAATTCCTTGCTGCTGGCCGCGCTGGTTCTGTCGTTGTAGAGCATTTCACCGTAACCACCGATAGTGGTTCTGTCAGCCCAACTGGCTCTGCCGAGACTACCTCCTCGATCGAGGACCTCACCCACCGCCTCAATGCGTTCACTATTCTCCTGCATCTGGATTTCGACGTGACTGGTCTGGGATCGAGTCGAATTCAGCTGTTCACGTAATTGTTCAAGCTCGCGCTGCTGGGCTTGGACCATCTGCCACAATTCTTCGACCGTGGGCATCGCCTCCGCCCCGCTGCCAGTGACACTGCCAACAATGAACAAACCCCCTACTACACCGGAAATAAATCTCCTGAACACCCGCTACTACTCCTGGTTTTTGCTAAACAATTGCTAAAAGACAAAGCTGGCAGCAGAATATCCAAGTAGAAGGCTAAATGCAAATCATTATCATTTAGATTAGCACTTAATTGACGCAGATTAACGTGTTGGTGGGAATTATGGGGATGCCGCCGCCATGATTACGCTGCCAGAGCAGTTTGGCAGCTCAGGCAGCGGCGCGCTGCTCACTGAGCAACTGACTGGCTGCGCCCATGAAGGCATTGAGTGAAGATGCGATGATGTCTTTGCTGATGGCAACGCCGCTGTAACGTCGGCCATTGCATTTAAGCTGAATATAGGTAACCGCTTCCGCATCGGCGCCCTGGCCCAGCGCGTGCTCACCATATTCCAAAATTTCAAAATCGATGTTAATGGCCCGCTTGATACCCTCTACGAACGCATCCAGCACGCCATCGCCTTCGCCATTGATGAGCAATTCGGTGCCGTAGTAATCAAGCCTGGCAGTGAAGGTTTCACGGTCATCATTTTTTTCAATCGTAAAATTTTCCAGACTCAGCAGTTTTTCATTGTTCAGGTAGTGCTGATCGAACAGGCTCCAGATCTCATCGGAATGGATTTCCTGACCGCTTTCTTCGGTGACCCGTTGTATCACCCGAGAAAATTCTATCTGTAGCCAGCGCGGCAATTCGAAGCCGAACCGGTTGGCCAGTACATAGGCAACGCCGCCTTTACCGGACTGACTATTAACCCGGATGACGTCCTGGTAGGTTCTACCGATGTCGCGAGGATCGATTGGCAAATAAGCGATCTCCCAGGGAGCTCCCTCCTCATAGATATCCAGGCACTTCTTGATCGCGTCCTGGTGGGACCCGGAGAAGGCCGTGAACACCAGGTCACCGGCATAAGCCTGCCGGGGGTGTACGTCGATCTGGGTACATTCGCGCACAACCGAAACGATCTTGTCCATGTCATGCAGATCCAACTCTGGATCGATGCCCTGGCTATACAGATTCATGGCCATCACCACGATATCCATGTTGCCAGTACGTTCGCCATTGCCGAGCAAGGTGCCTTCGACCCGCTGGGCTCCGGCCATGACCGCCAGTTCGGCGGCACCAATGGCGCAGCTGCGATCGTTGTGGGTATGCAGAGAGACAATCACCGCGTCCCGGTGCTTGATGTGTCGGCAGAACCACTCGATCTGATCGGCATAAATGTTCGGGGTAGCCATCTCGACCGTGGATGGCAGATTAATAATGACCGGATTGTCTGGTGTAGGATTCCAGACGGCGGTCACCGCATCGCAGACTTCCACCGCGAAATCCAACTCAGTTCCTGTAAAACTCTCTGGCGAGTATTGGAATACCCACTCCGTTTCCGGCGCCAATTCGGCACAGCGCTTCACTTCCCGTGCACCGGCCACCGCGATATCGATGATGCCGGCTTTGTTAGTCTTGAAGACCTTTTCACGCTGCACCACGGAGGTGGAGTTGTACACGTGCATGATGGCTCTTCTGGCACCCTTGAGAGACTCGAAGCTACGCTGGATGAGTTCCGGGCGCGCCTGGGTGAGTACCTGGACGGTCACATCATCGGGCACCTTGTCTTCTTTAATCAGACCACGAACAAAATCGAAATCTGGTTGCGACGCGGCAGGGAAACCTACCTCGATCTCCTTAAATCCCACCTCCACCAACAAGCCGAACATCTTCTGCTTCTGGGCCACGGTCATGGGTTCAATCAAGGCCTGATTGCCATCACGCAAATCCACGCTGCACCAGGTGGGCGCGGCGGTAATAACCTGGTCCGGCCAGGTCCGATCCTTAATATCGATAGGCTGGAATGGCTTGTACTTGCGATGATCAAACATGGCTTGTTTGGGCCTGTGCATTTCTTCTCTGGATATCTTCTCGGCCAACCCTTGTGAGGTCTTTGCACGAGTCTTCCGGCTTGTGGCCAGGGACCCTGTTCGAGAGCGACTAGAATAGGCGAATTTCAGGGGTGTTTCTATGCATATATTCCACTGATATGCAGTTTTAATAGTCACTTTCACTATATTTTTACGTATTTTTGTTTATTTATGCCATGTTTACGAATATGATGCATTATCTTCACTATAGATGAGCTGGCGAGATGACCCTGGACAAGCTGGATAAGCGCATCCTGCAGGCGCTGCAGCGAGATGGCAGCATCACCAACCTGGAACTGGCTGAACATATTGGCCTCTCCCCCTCCCCCTGTGCAAGACGGGTAAAACAGCTCGAAGAGGCGGGAATTATCAGCAAGCAGGTAACGCTGCTGAGTGCCTCCCAACTCGATCTCAAATTGACGGCCCTGATCCAGATCAGCATGGACAGGCACACCCCCGATCGCTTCGAGGTTTTCGAGGCCCAGGTGCGGAGTTATCCTGAAGTGATCGAATGTCTCCTGATTACCGGTCAATCCGCAGACTACCAATTGAAAGTCGTGGTCCCGGACATGGAGTGCTACCAGGAATTCCTCCTCAACAAGATTACCCGAATCGAAGGCGTTACCGACGTGCATTCCAGTTTCATGTTGCGGGAAGTAATCAACACCACAGAATTACCCCTGAATCACATCAGCAATTAAGCCCTCGATCAACTCACTGGATACGACCTTGAACAAGACAATCGACTATTACCTCTCACTCATTTCTCCATGGTCCTATCTGGGGCACCAGCGCCTGCAGGACATCGCTACTCGACACCAGGCCACGATCAAGCTCTGGCCAGTGGATTTTGCGGTGATCTTTCCCAGCACCGGCGGGGTGCCGCTGGCGCGCCGCTCGCCTCAACGCCAGGCCTATCGCATGCAGGAATTGCAGCGCTGGCGTGATTATCTGCACCTGCCCCTAACCCTGGAGCCAAAACATTTTCCGGTCAGTGACAAGCTGGCGGCCGCCATGGTAATCGAACTCCGTGAACAACAAGCAGAAACCGCACTGAGACTGGCAGGTGCCTGTCTGCGAGCATGCTGGGTTGAGGACAGAGATATCAGCGACCGCAGCACCCTGCTCGCCATCGCCAGCGAAAACCAGTTAGACGGTGAAGAACTGTTAACAGTCGCAGACCAGGCCCCGCAGATCATTGCTGCCGATAGCGAAGCGGCGGTTAAACGCGGGGTGTTCGGGGCCCCCAGTTATCTCTATGACAAGCAGATTTTCTGGGGGCAGGACCGGCTCGATTTTCTGGATCGGGCGCTGGAATGAGGGCGACATTGGCTGAGAATATTCTCTCGGCTGCAGAGAGACTAAAAGAAGTGCTTCACCTTCTCTTTATAGGAGCGGCTCATTTTCAGCGAGGTGCCACAACTCAAGGTGAGGTGAAATTCGCCATTGATATGGGAAGACACTTTCTCTACCCGGCGTAAGTTTACAATCGTCGAGCGATGTACACGCTGGAAGATCGACGGATCGAGTTTTGACTCCAGATCTTTCATCGTCGTGCGCATGATATGGGTTACTCCCGCGACATGAACACACATATAGTCCCCGGCCGCATCGACCCAGTCTATGTCCTTGATGGGTACGAACGTAATCGATGAACCGTCCTTGATAGCCAGTCGATCGGCGTGTTCAACCGCCCTGTCATCGGCATCGAGCATCTCATCTATGGCTGTTGGAGATTTTCCGGTGAGCTTTACCACCAGGCCCATCAGGCGCTGCTTCTCGTTCTCTGCAGATCGCTGGGTTTTTTTCTGTTGCGCTTCGCTTACAGCTTCCTGCAAACGCTCTTTCTCCACTGGTTTCAACAAATAGTCGACCGCATGGGCCTCGAAGGCATCGACTGCGAAGGCGTCGTAGGCCGTCACAAATATGATCATCGGCATAATATCTGCCTGTACCTCGCGGATCATCTCGAACCCGGACATGCCCGGCATCTGGATATCCAGAAACACGACATCTGGCTCGTGTTCGATGATGGCGGCAATGGCCTCGCGGCCGCTCTTGCAGCTCTGCACAATGGAGACCTGGGGAAACTCCTGCAGGCGCATGGCCAGCCCCTGCCGGGCTAACTCTTCATCATCGACGATGATCGCGGTTAAATTGGGCTGCTCATTTTGTGTCATAGGGAATTACTACTCTCACGATGAGTCCACTGGGCTGGGCATTGGAAAATGTCAGGCTGTGTTCCTCGCCATAAATGCCCTGCAGACGGTTTCTAATATTACTGATACCCACTCCCTTAGACAAATCGAATGTTGCATCGACTCTTTGTATATCGACGACACCGGGTCCATCGTCTCTCACCTCCAAAACCAGCTTATCGCCATCTCTCTGCACCGAGATAGTGATGGTGCCCCCGCTTTCAGATTTGGAGACTCCGTGCTTGATGGAGTTCTCGATGATTGGCTGTAGCAACATGGTTGGCACCATGGCCTGCTCGACATCCTTTTCGATGTCAAAAACCAGGATCAAGCTCTCGCCGAAACGAACCTTCTGTATATCCAGATAAAGCCGCGACGTCTCCAGTTCCTGCGCCAGACTGACTTTATCCAGTGGCGAATGATCCAATGAGTAGCGCAGAAACTTGCTCAACTTGATGATCATCGCGTTGGCCTGATCGGTGGCCTTCGACAACACCAGCGTGGAAATAGCGTTGAGGGTATTGAAGAGAAAATGCGGGTTAAGCTGGTATCGCAACATCAACAACTGCGCTTCGTGGGCGAGGGCTTCCGAACGCAGGCTCTTCTCTTTTTCTTCCTGCAGCAATTGATAGTACTTGATGAGGAAATACAGGCCGCTCCAGAGCAACATCAAGGGAAAGGCGCGACTGAACAAGCCATCTAACAAATCCTGGGCACTGGCATTACGCAGATTGAGTATTTCACCGAAGGGCAGCAAGGCGATGAAGTTTTGCAGGGGTTGCCACAGTAGTGCCGCGCCCAATGATCCAAACCACACCACCAGGAAGCGCAGCACGAAGCCTCGCTCCCACACCAGCCGGTACAAGTATCGCAGACCGGTGGTTACGGCGATGGCGGTGATGGCACTGAAGCCGAACACCAGGGCGCGAGGAAAGATGTACTCCGGTGGCACGATGATGAGATCGCGCAGGATCAGCATCGATACCCACACCGACCAGCCAACGAACTGAAAAATCCAGAATTGCTGACTTCTTGCGGGCGTGAGTGATTTTCCGTTCATTGGCTGCCGGTCCATCCCGGCGTGGATAGCCCCACGCCGGAATCAGGGAAGCAAGTCCGCTACCGCGTCCCGCTCCTGTTTCAATTCGTTCTCGGTATTATCGATCAGGCCCTGGCTAAACTCGTTAATGTCCAGTTCCTGAACGATACTGTAAGCGCCGTCTGCACAGACCACAGGATAGGAGAATATCAGGCCCGGGTCGACGCCGTAGCTACCATCGCTGTGTATACCCATGCTCACGACCTTGCCGCCAGTACCCAGCACCCAATCGCGCATGTGCTCGACAGCGGCGTTGGCAGCCGACGCCGCACTGGATAGTCCCCGCGCCTTGATGATGGCGGCTCCCCGTTGTTGTACGGTGGGGATGAACTCCCCGGAGATCCAGGCCTGGTCAACCAAGTCCGTTGCGTTCTCTCCCGCCACTGTGCAGTGGTGCAGGTCCGGGTACTGGGTCGCAGAGTGATTGCCCCAGATCATCATGCCCTCGACTTCGGTATTGTGCTTCCCGGTTTTCTGCGCCAGCTGGGCGATAGCCCGGTTGTGGTCGAGGCGGGTCATGGCGGTAAACTGGCGAGGGTCCAGATCGCTTGCATTGCGGTAGGCGATGAGTGCGTTCGTGTTGGCGGGATTTCCGACTACCAGTACCTTGACGTCCGCACTGGCATTGTCGTTGATCGCCTTGCCCTGAACCGAGAAAATCTTCGCATTCGCCTGGAGTAAATCCTTGCGCTCCATGCCCGGCCCTCTGGGTCGCGCTCCCACTAACAGGCAGTAGTCTGCATCTTTGAAGGCCACATTCGGGTCATCGGTCTGGACGATCCCCGCCACCAGCGGGAACGCGCAGTCTTCGATTTCCATGACGGCGCCACTCAGTGCATCCAGTGCCGGTGTAATCTCGAGTAGTTGCAAGATGATGGGCTGATCGCTGCCGAGCATCTCGCCGGCGGCAATTCTAAATAACAATGAATAGGCAATTTGTCCCGCTGCTCCGGTGACAACGACGCGTACAGGTGCTTTCATGGCTTCGTCTAATCCTTCTTTTTCTTGGGTTAATACCTGAACTCAACGAGTTTCGAATCAGGCTGCAGCCGATGGCTGGCTCTTGAGTTTCCGGGCCGCGCAGTATAGCAGAGTTTAGACCGCGGTGAGAGTTGACTGGGGACCCGGCGAGCCACCCCGGGGCGACGCGGGGAGGGTCTCTACTAACACACTGGAGCCACTATATTCGAGACTCATCCAGGTCTGAATCCCGATACAGAAACATCGCATCGCCGTAGCTATAGAATCGATATCTGTTTTCGATGGCGACATGATAGGCGTCAAGTAGCATTTTTTGACTACTGAATGCACTGACCAGCATTAGCAAGGTGGATTCCGGTAGATGAAAATTCGTTATCATCGCATCGACGACCTGAAACTCGTAGCCGGGATAGATAAAAATATCGGTCTCACCCGCGAATGGATGTACCACGCCATTTAGTGCCGCCGACTCCAGGGAACGAACTGTGGTGGTACCAACGGCGATAACGCGTCCGCCCCTGGCCTTGCATGCGCGTACTTTCTCGCAGACCGACGCGCCGAGGTCGACAAATTCCTTGTGCATTCGATGCTCGATCACATTGTCCACACGCACCGGCGCAAAGGTGCCGGCACCAACGTGCAGCGTGAGATAGGCGCTATCGATCTCCCTCGCCGCTATGGCGGCAAGCAATTCTTCATCGAAATGCAGCCCTGCGGTAGGCGCCGCCACTGCACCATCGTTACTGGCATAAACGGTTTGATAGCGTTCGGCGTCGGAGTGTTGATCTTCACGTTTGATATACGGTGGCAGCGGTATGTGGCCGATACCCCGCAGGGCGGTGGGCACATCCAGTCCCTGGGGAAACTGCAGAACAAAAAAATCATCTTCCCGACCTATGACTTCCGCGCTTATTGCCTGGTTTTGGTCTCCGCCACCGGCTTCGATTGGTTCGAAACTCAGCCGAGTGCCTGGCTGCGGCGACTTACTGGCCCGAATCTGCGCCAGCAGACGATTGCCTTCCAGTAAACGCTCGATTAGCACTTCTATCTTGCCACCAGACTGTTTATGACCGTACAGGCGTGCCGGTATAACCCGGGTATCATTGAATACCAGCAAATCATCAGGCCGCAGCAAATCTATCAAGCTGTTGAAGATTCTATGGTCGATAGCGCCCGATCGCGCATTCAGGCAAAGCAGTCGGCTGTCACTGCGCTTCTCCACCGGATAGTGAGCGATCAATTCATCGGGTAGTCGATAGGAAAAATCGCTGAGATGCATGCAATTGCTCGGCTTTATCTTGGCTGGCGCGCGGGGACTGGAAGCCTAACCAAAAACCGCAACAGACGGAAGCCAGCACAGCGCTAATTCCACCAGTGCCAGACCCATCTCTGACACATTGCACGATCGGGCCCAGTTGGTATAATGGCGGCCCGCTGCGGCCAGGTCCGGATTGCAGCACCGGCACAGTGAACTTTTCTCGGAGATGAAAAGCTACTGGGAAGCAAAAGAAAGAGACCCTCGATGCCAGTGTGGTGAAATTGGTAGACACGCCGGATTCAAAATCCGGTTCCTTCACGGGAGTGGCGGTTCAAGTCCGCCCACTGGTACCATTATTTAGAACAAGAGGGACTAAGTCCTTCTAAATCCTCCTACTACATCTCTACAGACCAGCAAATACGCTACATTACACCCCTCCATTGTATAAATCTTTCTAAATCATTACAATAGAATCCAACGTTTGCTGGTACAACAGGTGGTACAACGTGGGAAAAACAGGCGAGAAAAGTCGCTCTATAAGCTCCGCTAAGGCCGTACAAGAAGCGAAACATTCTGGCGGCAAGTGGGACGACCGTATTCAAGTTAAAGGCGTAACGGGGCTGTACTTAAACATTAAGCTGTCCAATTCAAGGTCTTGGATATATCGCTATTCAATTGGCGGTAAACGCATGTCACCGATGGGCCTTGGCTCTTACCCCGAAATAAGTCTAAAAGCAGCGCGAGAGATAGCGAGAGACAAAGCTGAACTTCTAGCCAAAGGTATCGATCCTAGGCAAGACAAGAAACGAAAAGAAGCAGAGGCACTGCGAGCAGCAGCAAAAGGTATTACCTTCAAGCAATACACTGAAGAGAGTTTTATCCCACTCAAACGGAATGACTATAAAGACCCTGCCTCAGTCAGGCGTATTACAAGCTTAATGCGTGACTATATCTATCCTGCAATCGGCCACCTCGCTATCACAGATGTAGACCGCCAACATGTAATCGACATCCTAAAGAAGAAATCAGGCAGCACTATATTCTTATATGACCTGCCGGAAGCCGCAGAACGAACTCATATCTATATCGCTCAAATCATGCGTCATGCGAGAGCAGATAGATTAATTGAACACCTACCGTATGTCTGGAAAGGCGACCTTGAATTGGCCTTCACGACGTTTAAGAAGAAAAAGAAAAAGTCACTGCATCGCCCTGCCCTGAACTGGAAAAAGTTACCAGTCTTTGTAAAAGACCTTCTAGCTCTTGATAAACCTAAAGGTAGTCGACCTGACGTTCAGTGCATGATGTTCGGAATGTTGACGGTGGCAAGGTCTGATGCGGCGCGGAAAGTAACATGGGAGGAAATCGACCTTAAAGCCAAAGTCTGGCATGTGCCGGCCAGAAAATATAAAAGTGAGAATGATTGGGCTATTCCTCTCTGCAGCGAGGCAATAAAAATCCTCAATGCTCAACCAAGCGCAAAACACAAAGAAGGACGAATATTTAGCCGGCTCGATGGCGGCCCGATACCCGCTGCCTATCTATCAAAGATGGGTTCAGCACTCGGATACAAGGAAGAAAAACACCCCGATAAAGTATCTGAACCTCGATGGATTGTCTTCAACGGCTTCAGAAGAACCTTCCGCACTTGGACGCAAGAAAAAGAATTTCACAACGAGGCTTGCGAGCTACAGATGCAACATTTGGATAGTTCCAAATTGAAACAAGTTTACATTGACGACCCTGACGGATGGGCGTTGTTCGATAGAAGAAAAACAATAATTAATGCTTACGAAAATTTTGCAATGAAAGGTGAGAAAAACTGATGACCTATGCAAAGGAATTTCCAACCAAAGCGATGGAAGAGGTTTTCAACCTTGGTGTCTGGTCAGTACCTCATGCAGCTTGGATTTTCGCTGGTTATTCGCCGTTACAAATAAGAGAGATAGGACATCTGATTCGACTAGCGGATGATGAACCCATCCCATTTGGTAGCCTTGAATACCGAGAAGCAGAGAAAGATATGCACCGCATAGCAGGGTTGCTATATCAAGAGCTTAGCGGATCAATGGGTGTTGAATTTTTATTTGAGAAAGACGAAGAAAATGATAGCGTTAATGTGTATACAAAGCCTCATGATCATTTAGATCGTAATTGGCTAATCGATCAGGTAGTTAATTTCATTGGGAAAGATGAAATTCCTGTTTGGTGGGTCGACAAGCTAATTGGAATTCATTGGCTTCCTGCTTGGATCAACCTCCTTGCGCTTACTCCCGCCATACTAGAAGTCAGAGACGTGCAGTCGTATGTCTATCCTAAAGATGGAGAAGATTCGCGAGTGCTGCGTGGTTTAGACGGGGCATCAGTGGAAGCCAAGTTCTTTTCTAAAGGAGTAAAAGTCCGAAGTAGATTCTATTCGTTTCTACAACAAATTATAGAAATTGAATTCATGGGAAAAGGACTTTCACTACCAACGGCTAAGGAGTTTTACGACCATCTTCAGGATACAAGCGAAAACCATAAAGATTCGTGGAAGATTTGGCGAAAAGATCATGGTGATCGCGAAATCTATTGGAAAGAGCTAAACCCGCCAAAAGATAAAAGACTCGAATCCAACTTCACGAAGCTAAGCAATCTTTCTACTCTTCTTCTTCGTTGGTATGGGGTAAAAATCTCCTCATAAAGCCTACTCACGCGATTCCAAAACCTACTCATTCGACTCCAAAACCTACTCACTTGACCTACAATCACCTCATTTTCCCAGAACGAATAGACCCTCACTGACCGAATAGCTAATGTAATTTCTACATTCAGCTAAAACAGGTCAAAACCAATGAGCGAGACTGCGATACAGGAAAAGCTAGATCAGCTTCTTCAACTCTATGGCAACATGCCAACCCCCGCACCGAAATCTGATTATGAACGCATAAAAGAAAATATAAAATCGGGCGAAGGTTTCACAACCGTTAAAGACTACTGCACTTATCGCGGTTGCTGCAAAGCTACGGTTTACAATCACATTGCGCGGGATGTTCTTCCTAAGCCAGTCAAAATCGGCGGCTCTAGGTTATTTAGAAATTCCGAATTGCTTGCGATGGAAGAAGCGTTGTGAGCTGTCATTCGCCTGACGGCATAGTGATTACGGCCACATCAATAGCAAATCCTGATCTGCAAATTGTAGAAAAATTTCACTATACAACATATATGAACGAGGGAGATTGCTTTGCCGAAGCACTGTCTTTTGCGGATCGTATGATCGAGGAGGGCTTCGTTTTTGAACTTCAGGAGATTAACGAGGTTACGCGAATATGATGGCCTACGTTCCTTTCCATTACGGGCATAAGAAGCCGTTACAGAGTAATTGGAATCTGAGAGAGAATTGCGTTACTAGCAAAGCAGACTCGCATAAATTAGCAGGACATAATATTGCACTCGCTCACGCTTATTGCGACCCGCCAACTTGCTCTCTAGATATTGACGACACCGTTACCGCATTACCTATTCTCAAATCGTTAGGCTTTGATGTTGAGACTACCGATGCTCCGGTCTGTAAATCAGGTAGAGAGAATAGCCTGAAGGCGTTCTTCCAATTAGATGACCCACTGGAATTGCATCAGGTCGAGATTGATGGGGTTATGTCATTTGAATACCGATGTGCCACCAAGAGCGGACTAACGGTTGCCGACCTTATCCCACCGAGCCGTCATCCGAACGGGACAAATTACTCTTGGATTAATAAGCGTAATCTCCGGTCGCTACCAAAATTGCCAAAAGCATTGCGCGACGATTGGTTGAACCGAATTGCTGCGAAAAGAGTTAAAAAAGACGCGGCCGTACGTGCAAGATCATTGAGCTTTGCGTGTGATAGCCCCAGTGACGAGGCTCTCCTGCGCAACCTATTAAGCTATATCAACCCAAACTGTGACCGTGATACTTGGTTAAAAGTTATTTTTTCAGCATTAAGCACTGAGCTAACTAATGCCGTTTCGATTGCTCAAGATTGGAGCGAAGGCGCGCCAGATAGATTCGATCAACGAGACTTCAGTTCAACAATAGATTCATACCGCGCAGGTCACTATTCGACCGGCACACTTTACTACTATGCAAAACAAGGAGGCTATCGTGGATCAAGAAAGTGATTTTAAAAAAGCCCGTGATCTTCTAATAGATAACTTTTCAATTATCGACTTTGACGGTGACGTAAGGTATCTGAACCACGATAACGTAAATGATGTCTTAGAAGGTAATGGCAACCCAGCAACATTAAAACTGAGCTATTACAGAAAGTCTGATATTCGGCTTCAGCAAGAGAGACTAATGAGCAAAAACACTCTAGCTCTGGAGAGAGGGGATTGGTCGGCGCTGCATACTGCTTGGGGGCGAAGTCCAGATACCAAATTTTATAAAGGTGTAGCCTTTGATCCGCTGAATAAAGACCCAACGCGTATAAACTTGTGGCGAGGGCATGCGATAGAACCAAAGGAAGGTAACTGCGACATCATCGATGAACTACTGTGGAAGGTACTATCGAATCAATCGCATGAGAAGTACAACTACCTTATGAATTTTCTCGCCCATGCTCTTCAAAAGCCTAGCAAGAAGCCTGAGATTATGCCTGTTTTTTACGGAGGTCAAGGTACTGGAAAAGGTTCTTTTGGTGAGTTGATAACAGCGATTTGGCCTTATACAACTCTAATGACTCAAAACGTAGATGAGGTAGTAGGACAGTTTACAGGGAGCTTGGAGCGCGCATACTTTGTATTGCTAGATGAGGCTCTGTTCAGCGGTGATAGGAAGTCTGCCAACTCATTGAAGTCTAAGATTTCTGAAAAGAAAATGCGGATCGCTGAGAAGAATCAACCATCTCGAACTATTGATAGCTACCATCGCTTCATCGCTTTTACTAATGAAGAGAAATTCGCAACGGTTGCCAGAGATGATAGACGATTCTATGTATGCGAAGTATCGGACGATTATAAGCAGGATCGTGATTTCTTTGGCCGTTACTACAAAGCGTTAGAGGATGAATCTACGCTGGCGGCTTTTGTACACAAACTCATGAACCGTGACTTAACGGACTTTGAGGTGAGGGATCGCCCAATAACCGCCGAGCATGCTCAACAGAAAATAGAATCTCTAGATGGCTTCAATAGTTACGTTTATGACCTGCTCGATTCAGGTCAATTCACTGGCGACATATTGCCCATGCCGTGGAGTGGCTCTCTCAGGATCGGAACTCAAAGAATCAAAGAACACTATTTGCAATTCGATAAGCATGCAGAAAGGTATGGGGCATTTAGCGAGAAAAAAATTATCAGTAATCTGAGAAAAATATTTCCATCTCTTGGAACCCCACGTTGGGATGAAGGCGGTCAGAAAGTGAGGGGAGTTTTATTGCCACCATTGAAGACTGCGCGAAAGCAGTTTGACAAGTATATGAACTGCTCAATGCCTTGGGATGATGAAAGTTCTTCCCATAATAACTTGTACGAAAAACGTGGTCTAAGCGGTACAAGTGGTCTTCGACCAGTTACATACCACATGAATAATGAAGAAGTGGTCTAGAGATAGGTAGTAAATATAAGGTCTGTACCACATTGACCACATAGACCACTTAAATTAATAAAATAGGAATAGAGGGTATGATGGAATTACTCAATGACACCGGCGGTCGTCCAGCAAAGGTAATAAACAAGGAGCAGATTGCCGAGATTGAAAAACTCTCTGCACTTCTTAATAAAGCCCAATTAGCTGAATACTTTGGCATGACTGAGAAGACCTTCAGGGCCATTGAGGAGCGTCAGCCTGAGGTTTTTACCGCCTACAGGAGAGGCAGGGCCAACAAGATCGCTCAGGTTGCCTCACAGCTCATGAAAGCTGTAAACCGTGGTGATATGAGGGCTATACAGTTCTTCCTCAAGACGCAGGCTGGTTGGACTGAGAAGAGCCACTTAGAGCTATCTAAGGCTGAAGAGCCAATAGATACGCAATGGACGGTTAATGTAGTCGATACCTCAATATGCCGGAATTGTGGTGATGAGCATGCTAGATAAAGACAAAGCCAAAGAATATGCCGACCGTATAGCTGATATTAACCAACAGGTTCAAACGGGTGATGTTAATTTTGAGCAAGCCAGAGTAACTATCGAGACTTACAAGTGGCTGGCATCTAAGCTCGATCCTTCAACTTACGGCAATCAGCAGAAAGACGCGGAAGAGTTAGATATTGGCAAGATGCATCTTAGAGCACTGAAAATCCTCGTGTCGATGGATGAGAAGGGGTAGCGCTTCTTCCCGGAGATCTATTCACCCGCTTTCTCGAAAAGGATGTCGGTGACGCGGCCGGCGAATACTCGGAAACCCGTGACGCGGCCGCCGTCCCGCTCGAGTGTGACACCGAGCCTGCCGGCCGTAAATTCATCCTGAGCACTGGGGCGAAGCTCCGCAGGCTCGTTGCCCGGACGCATCAAGATCATCCCTCCATCCTCAGAGAAGATTTGCCAGGAGACATCGAGCTCCTCGCTACGGTACTCTCCTACGAGCCCGGTGAGTTGGGCAGTGGTTGGCGTGAAGGCAGGCTCGTCGCGGCCGGTCTCTTCGCCTGCAGCCTCGGTCGTCTCCGCAGCCTCCGATTCGGCATCCAACTGATCGGCCAGGACCGCGTCCACCACCTGCGCCGTGAGGCTCGATGTGTTCACGTCGCCACGGTTGCACAGCAGCGCCACGCTGGTGTGGTGGTCCACAAAACGTACGAGGTGGGCCCGGAATCCCGCCCACGCTCCGCCGTGCTGCACGCGTGGAAGTCCTCGATACTCATCTACGACTAGTCCCATCGCATAGTCGATGGTATCTCCATTGTTGAGCAGACCCTGGGTATGTAGACGAGCCAAGAGGTCCTGTCCACCCACAATAGGATCGTAGAACATGGCATCCCATCGAACCATGTCGTCAACCGACGTGATGACCTGACCGTCACCACCCATCTGGAAGTTCCAGGCATGGTCGATTCCCCACCCGCCAGCGGTAGGACTGTAACCAGTGGCCCGCTCTGTTACGATCTCGGTATTCTCGTCCCAGATGCTGGTGTGGGCCATGCCCAGCGGATCGAAGAACCGTTCCTCTAGGAATGCTCGCAGTGACTGACCCGTGACTCTTCGCACGATATTCGCCAGAAGCAGGTATCCCGAGTTGGAATACAGGAATTCCGACCCTGGCTCAAAGTTGAGTCCTTGCTGCCGGGCGATGAGCTCCACGCCATCAAATTCATCGAAGACGTTGTCGTACTCGAAGCCCTGCAGGCGCATAAGGGTGAGGTAGTCCCTCACTCCACTAGTGTGGTTCAGTAGGTGTCGGATGGTAATGGGGCGGTTGTACTCTGGCAGCTCGGGGACCCATGTCCGAACGTCATCGTCGATAGAGAGCGCTCCCTCCACGTCGAGAAGGGCCACCGCCGCCGCAGTAAACTGCTTCGATACCGATCCGATATCGAACGCGCTGGACGTCGTGATGGGAATGCCCCAGTCCAGATTGGCGAGGCCGTATCCCCGGCCGTAGGCGAGCATTCCGTCCTGGATCACGCCCAAGGCACATCCGGGTGCGTCACGGTCCACAAAAGCGAAGACCGAGTCCACCTTGGACTGCACTGAGATGGGTAGCGTCCAGCGCTGGGCCTGTGCTGGGAGAGCTGTAGCCGCAATGAGGGCCGCTGGGAGAAGGACGCGTGCGAAGTTTAAGACGCACCACGCACCGAGTCGGCGGGCTCCACGGGTGTTTTTGGGGTTTTCCCGTGTAGGCTCGATCCAGTTCGTTACCGCTCGTTCCATCTTCACTTCTCCTCTGTTTCTGTTGGTGGCTGGAAAATTTTAGGACCCTCCTCCACGGCGGGAGGTAGTATTGACTAGTTAACTCTCATATTCGGGAAAAGCCACCGTCATGAGTGTGATTTTATATGGGCACTTGGTTCGATATATAACTCACCTTACGGCTGCTCTCGGCCAGGAGCGGACGTTAGTTTTTCTATTTCACTCGCTCCCAGACCAAGGCACTTTCTACCAGGTAATTCTATTCCATTCCTCTCCGTGCGAACCGCATGTTCCGGGAACGGGGTTGGGAGACCCGCAGTCCACTCACCCGTCCCTCTCCGTCGCGGTCGAATTCCACCGAGCCCATGAACCATACGTCACTACGGAACTCGTCGTTCCCAACAGGCGTGAGCTCGATGTCGCCGTGGCGCCGGTGATGGGCCACCAGGGATTCATCGCGAAGCCTGACCCAGTAGCTCGTGGCCAACTCCTCGCTGTAATACTCCCCTTCGTAATCCCCCAGATCACCGACCTCTGGGGCCGGGGGCGAAGGCTCTTCTGGCGCAGGTGTCGTGTCGTCTTCGGTACTCGGCTCCAACAAGTCACCCAAGTACAGGTTTACCACGTCGCGCGCCGCCAACGACGGATTGTAGGAGCCCAGGTTCGACAGGACCACGACATCGAACCGCTGCTCAGGGAAACGCAGCAGCACCGTGCGATAACCAGCCCAGGAGCCAGTGTGGCTCCACAGCTCTAGGCCTCGGTACTCGCTTTCGGACTGACCAAAGGCGTAGCCGATGAGTTCATCGTTATTCAGGACTCCGCGTTGCTGCATGCGTTCGATGACGGACATGCCACCAACCGCTCCATCGTCGAAGTTCATGACCCACTTGGCGAGGTCATCGATGGTGGTATGCAGGGAGCTCGAGCCCAGGGCGGTGAGCCCGTTGTGATTGTTCTGGTATCCATCCGACGTCGGCATGTACCCCAAGGCGCGGTTCGCCACGATCTCGGAATGATCGTCCTGGAAGTGAGTGTCCCTCATGCCTAACGGCTGAAAGATGTTTTCGTCGGTCCACTCCCGGTACGACTGCCCGGAGACCTCAGCCACCGTTGCGGCCAGGATGTTGTAGCCGGTATTGGAGTAGGAATACTCGGCACCGGGTTCGAAA
>Ga0208879_1000125_pt1 | contig 79734 bp, 87 predicted proteins | sample Knorr_S15_td_Bot_FD_185605 | JGI IMG/M metagenome (GOLD analysis project Ga0208879, IMG submission 185605) | Marine microbial communities from Southern Atlantic Ocean transect - Knorr_S15_td_Bottom_ad_5009_LV_A (SPAdes) (version 2) | ecosystem: Environmental > Aquatic > Marine > Oceanic | place... | reverse complement strand
CAGAGCTCGGAGGGTAGCGCCGGCGACTTGCCGGTGCAGACCAGCCGCTTTGGCAGCGAATAGAGCCAGATATCATGCTTGCGGACGTAAGCCAGGTGTGCCAGCGCGCGCCAGGTACGATGGTGGAAATTCTGCACGCCAATCAGCCGCTCCTTGGGAATCGACTGCCCGCGCAGGACGTAGCCCACCTCACCTGTTGGGTAGCGCGCAACCGCCATCACCGGTGCCTTGCCGGCGTCGAGCAGAGTCAGGCTGGCCCGCAAGGCGAGCGCCAGCGGGTCCTTCAACCGGCGGCCGAACAACCTGCCCAGGAAGCCACGCTCTTCGGGCTCCACCGCGCGCTCGAGTTGCTCACGCACGCCGGGATAGGGGCATTCGCCAGCGGGGTGCCGACATTTGGGGAGCAGTAACTGCGGCCGCTCCTTGAGTTGCGCCACTCGCTCAAGCAGCTTGCGCTGCTCAATGCGCGTCGCCGTACGGGTGCCCCGGAGTCGTGCTTTGCGTCGTTTCGCCATAGTTACTGCATCCGCAGCTTCCGCTGCACCCGCTCGAAAAATGTGTCGCCGAATCGCGCGAAGCGGGCCGGGGTTGTCGATTTCGTGATGGTGATTTCGTCATCCGGCCCCACCGCCAGCTCATCGCCCCCGTCCAGCACGACGACCGATGGCCGTGGATTCAGGAGTTTGATGCCAAGCTCGACCGAATCCGGAATCACCAGCGGCCGCGACCCGATGCGGTAGGGGGCAATCGGTACCAGCACGTGCGCCCCGACAGCGGGGTGCAGGATGGGTGAGCCGGCCGACATGGCGTAGCTGGTTGACCCGGTGGGGGTGGCGATTATCAGCCCGTCGCCGCGGAATTCGTCCGCCAGGCGACCGTCGAGCGTAATGCGGAACTTCTGGATTTTCGCGACGCGCGCGGTGTGGATGACCGCCTCGTTCAGCGCCCGGCCCACCGACTGGCCGTTGATGCAAACCTCGAGTCGCTGCAGCACCTCGACTTCATAATCGCCCGTCTTGAGCCGCGCCAAATCCGCCTCGAGCGAATCGCCGAATTCCGACTCGGTCAGGAAACCGACTTTACCGATATTGATGCCGAAAACCGGTAGGTCGAGCTGTGACAGCGCGTAGAGCAGCGTCCCGTCGCCTCCCAACGCCAGCAACAGGTCGCCCGAAAGCTCCGCTAGCGGCGTCCCTGAACGGCCGAGCAACTGCGCCGTTGCCTCTTCCAGCTCGGCGTCGCCGACCAGTTCGAGCAGCGCTTCCAGCTTCTTCGTTGCTTGTGGATGATGCGGATTGGCAACCAGCGCGAACTTCACGCCGCCGCAGAAATGGGGTGCTAATAAGCCCGCAGGCGATTTGTACACACCCCTGCTGCCGTCCCATGAAGCTGGGCGCACACGTCTCGGTCGCCGGCGGGTTGCACAATGGGGTAGCCGAAGCACTCGCCATCGGAGCCGACACGTTCCAGATGTTCAGCAAGAACCAGCGACAGTGGATTGCGAAGCCGCTCACAGACGAACAGCGCGACCAGTTCCGCACCGCACTGGCGGAGAGCGGACTGGGGCCAGTCATGATTCATGACTCGTACCTGATTAACATGGGGTCGCCCGACGAAACGAAAGGAAAGCGAGCGCAGCACGCCTTTCTCGAAGAATATCGCCGCTGCGAAGCTCTGGGCGTGCCTTACCTGAATTTTCACCCCGGTTCGCATACTCACCTCAATAAGGCGATGCGCGACGACCGCACCACCCGCGAGGCGGCACTGGAGCGAATTGCGGGTCACATCAACACCACACTTGCAAAAACCGAGGGCTTCGAATCACTGCTGGTACTGGAGAACGCAGCGGGGCAGGGGACCAATGTCGGTATCACCTTCGGCGAACTGGCGCATATACTAGAGCGGGTCGATGACCCGTCACGCATGGGCGTCTGCATCGACACGCAACACGCCTGGGCCGCCGGCTACGACTGGGCTGGCGACTACACTGGCATCTGGGACGAGTTCGACTCGCTGATTGACCGCGACCGGCTGGTCGGGATGCACCTGAACGACTCGCTCAGCGACCGCGGCTCGCGCGTCGACCGCCACGCCAACCACGGCGAGGGGAAGTTGGGGGAGTCCGTCTTTGCCAGCATCATGCAGGACTCACGGCTGGAAGACGTGGCCGGCTATCTCGAGACGCCCGGCGGCCCCGACCGCTGGCGGCCGGAAATCGCCCGGCTGCGCGAGCTGGCCGAGGGATGATTCCCGCCACGGCATCGCGTCCGCTTCGGCGCGAAACGCCTTTCGAACAGGTTGCCGCCCGGCTGCCGCACTGGATGCGGCCACACCTGCCGCGCAAGTGGGTCCAGCTGGGGCGTGTGCTGCTGTTGCGACTGCCACACGTGCTGGAGGACGAGCGGCAGCCGGTCGCGGCCGCCTATGCAACGCTGCCGGGCGTTGAGGCCGTCATGCGCCGGCCGCGCATCGGAGGCGAGCTGCGGCAGCCACAGCTGCCGCAGCTCCTGCTCGGAAGCTCGGCGGAGACTGAAGTGCGCGAGCACGGCCTGCGCTACCGGCTCGACCTGCAGCGCGTGATGTGGGCGCCCGGCAATGTCGGCTGGCGCGCAGGCCCGCGCGGGCCGGCAGCTGTCGCCGCACTCTACGCGCATCCCGGCCCGCGGGCAGTCCTTGACTGCTTCGCCGGCGTCGGCTATTTCGCGCTGCAATTCGCACGCCACTGGCCTGCGGCGCAAGTCCTCGCAATCGAGAAGAACCCGGTTGCGGCGGAATACCTGCGGCAGAACGTGGTACTCAACGGTCTTGTCAACGTCGAGGTCATCGAAAGCGACTGCCGCGACGTCACGCGCGAAGCCGATATCGTGCATTTGGGATACATCGGCGACAGCGCCCGCTTCCTGCCGTACGCAGCTTCACAGCTACGCGACGGGGGAGCAATCATCCTGCATGACGCCTTCCGGCGTGCCGACTACGGTGTGCGGCGTAGCCGTGACTGGGCGGCGGTGCCGGACCCCTTGCGCCGCGAGCTGGAGCGAGCGGCGCCGGGGCTACGCGTTACGCAGGTGGCGCGGGTGAAAGAATACGGTCCTGCGACCGCCCATCTCGCTATCAGGCTCGAAGCGACTTAGTCCGGTAGCAGCACGACCTTGCCGAACATCTCACCCTGCTCGAGGATTTCATGGCCACGCGCCCCTTTGGAGAGCGGCAGCTCGCAGTGGATAAGCGGCTTCAGCGCACCCTGCGCGAGCAGCTCCAGCACCGCGGCGAAGTCAGCGTGCGAGCCCATGGTCGATCCCAGGATTGAGAGCTGCCGTGAGAAGATGAAGCGAATGTCTGTCTCCGCCAGCGGGCCGCTGGTGTTGCCGACGGTGACGATGCGGCCGCCGATACCGGCCAGCCGCAGCGACTGCTGCCAGGTCGCGTGGCCGACATTGTCGACGATGACGTCGTAGCCGTGACGTTCGGTAGCGGTGAACAGTGGCTTGTGCCATGCCGCGTCGGCCTTGTAGTCGATGACCAGTGCTGCACCCAGCTCTTCGGCGCGTTGCGCTTTCTCGGAACCACCGGCAACCACGTGCACTTCGGCGCCAAGGTGGCAGCCGAGCTGGATGGCTGTCGAGTTTACACCACCACCCGAGCCGACGACCAGCATGCGCTCGCCAGTTTGCAGTCGCGCACGGTGGACCAGCATGCGGTAGGCGGTCAGCCCAACCAGCAACGGTGCGGCCGCTTCCGCCGCTGTGAGGCCGGCCGGCCGCGAATGCAGGTTCTCCAGTGGTACCGCTACGAACTCGGCGAAGCCGCCGCGCACATGTTCTCCGAGAATACGGTAACCGGGCGACATCGAATCCTCTCCACGTGTGGTCCAGGCGTCCTGTCGCGTCGAGATACCCGGATCCACAACGACGGCGGCGTCCGCCTTCCAGTCGCCAGCGTCCGCGACCAGTGTGCCGGCGATGTCACTGCCGCCGATATGCGGCATATCCAGCTTCAGCCCGGGCCAGCCGCGCCGCACCCAGATGTCGAGGTGGTTGAGTGCACACGCGTCGACCTTCAACAGTGCCCAGCCGTCCGGGACTTTGGGGTCAGGGACGTTGCCAAACTGCAGCACGTCCAGCTCGCCGTGGGTTTCGAAGTGGAGCGCTCGCATCGGCGGGTGATGGTGGTGGTGTTTTTAGGGCTACAGCCCGTTAATCACCCACGACCGTGACCACCACTTCGCGCTGGTGCCCGCGGGCGCGGTGCTCCCAGAGGTAGATACCCTGCCAGCGGCCGATCAGCAATTTGCCATCGGCGACTGGTATAGTCTCCGAAATCGACGTCAGGGCTGACCGGATGTGCGCCGGCATGTCGTCGCGTCCTTCGATGGCGTGCGCGTAATCGTCGCCTTCGGGGACGAGGCGCGTCATGAAATGCGCGAGGTCGTGGCGTACCGACGGATCGTAGTTCTCCTGCACCAACAGGCTGGCGCTGGTGTGGCGGATGAACAAATGGCAAACGCCGTCGCGGACGCCCGCGTCGGCAACGGTGTCCTGCACTTCGCGGGTGATGTCGTGGAACGCGTAGGACTCGGTCTGCACGGTGAGCGTCTGTCGTCGCATCGGATGCCTTATCCGCTCCACGCATTAAGAGCGCATGCTTACGCTGGTCGGCCTTGGACTCGGTGGCCCCGAGTCGCTGACGCAGGACGGCATCGCCGTCATCCGCGAAGCCAGCGCACTCTTCGCCGAGGGCTACACTTCACCGCTGCTACCGGAAACGCTGGCGTGGGTCGAACAAGCAGCCGGTCACGTGCGGCTGCTCTCGCGCGAGGATGTTGAGCAGCCCGAAACGCTGCTGGCAGCAGCGCGCGATAGTGACGCGGTGCTACTGATCGGTGGCGACCCGCTCTCGGCGACGACACACGTCAGCCTGCGGTTGCAGTGCGGCGAAGCCGGCATCGAGTGCCGCGTCGTCCACAACGCGTCGGTGCTGACCGCCGTTGCGGGCGAACTGGGGTTGCAGCACTACCGCTTCGGCCCGGTCGCGACGCTCGTAACCCCGCAAGGCGACTATCGTCCGCTTTCACCCGTGAAGCGCGTGCTGCAGAATATCGAGGCGGGATTCCACTCACTGGTGTTGCTCGACATCCGTGCCGACGACCCCGCCACAGAGCCGCGGCTGATGACCGCTACCGAAGGGGCGGCGCTGCTGCTCGAAGGCGGCGTCGCGACCGGAGCGCGGGCGTGCGCGGCGGCCCGCGTCGGCCGCAGCGACCAGCAGATCTGGTGCGGCACGCTGGGGGAAATGGCGCAGGCAAAGATAGGAGAGGTGCCGCACTCCATCGTGATTCCGGGCGAGCTGCACTTTGTCGAAGAAGAGGCGCTGGCGGCGATGCAGGAATAGAGGCTAATTTAGGCTAAACCAAGGCTATCCGTCTTCTTTTTCTTCATCAAGCCATGCGTCTAATCTGTCAAACCGTGCCTTTATTCTGTCGTTCCAGCTAATAATTCCAAAATAGTCGAGTACCCAGATGCCGAGCAGAAACGCCACTACGACCTCAAAAGCGAGCTGGACAGTACCTAGATACCCTGCAGGGGGAATTTTCTCTGTGAAAATTCGCGTGTACGCCGATACCCCTACAATCACTCCGATCGCGCCGCCAAACAAGTATTTGAAGAAAGGTTGCATGTATAGGTTGGCCGACCCTCGACAAGTGTATCGTTGAAGCAACACACTCAGTCCGAAGACCTGCCGGCACGGCATTGGGGGGGGACATAATTAATACTTTTCAGACCTGTTGCGTATGGTATGCGGCAAGCCTTTACGCAACTAGAAGTGATTGCACCCCTTTGGCCGTCATTATTGTCCCTCACAGCTATCGAACGGCAGCGTTTTATCCCCTAGCCGACTGCCGCGCCCTAGATGCAGGGGTGGCTTGCGCTAGAGGACGGCACGATTGCCAGGGGGCGCCCGTTTGGCGCCGCTGGGACCGTCGATGGAGAACTGGTTTTCAACACCGCGATGACCGGCTATCAGGAAGCGCTCACCGACCCCAGTTACGCCGGCCAGCTACTGATGTTCACCTTCCCGCAAATCGGGAATTACGGTTGCCACCCGGACTGGATGGAGTCTTCCGGCGCGCAAGTGCGCGGCTGCATCGTGCGCGAGTACTGCCGCGAGCCACATCAGGCGCAGCAGACACTCGATGAGTGGCTGCGCAGCGAGGGCATCCCGGGGCTGGAGGGCATCGACACGCGCACGCTGACGGTCCAGACGCGCGAAGCGGGAACGCTACGCGCCGTGCTCTGCACCGACGGCTCGCTCTTGCCGGAGGAGGGCGTCGCCCGCGCCGCGGCGATGGCGTGGCCTTCGGACTCGAACCTGGTCGCTGGAGTCTCAACGCCAAAGAAATACAGCCGCGGTCGCAAAGGTCCGCGCATCACGCTCTTCGACTGGGGCGTCAAGCAGTCCATCGTTGAGAACCTTGCGCGGGACTGCCGCGTCACGGTCGTGCCTTGGGACACCGATGTTGCGGGGCTCGAGAAAACGAAGCCCGACCTGATTTTCATGTCCAACGGCCCGGGCGACCCCGCCCATCCGGAGATGGCGCCGGTGGTCACGACGGTACAGCAGGCACTCGACCGCTGGCCGGTGGTCGGCATCTGCCTTGGCCACCAGATTCTCGGCCTAGCGCTGGGCGGCAGCACCTACAAGCTGCGCTTTGGCCACCGTGGCACCAACCAGCCGGTGTACGACACCGCCGCCGACCGGGTGTTCATCACGTCACAGAACCACGGCTTCGCGCTCGGCGAAATGCCGGATGGCATTTCGCAAGTCTTTACCAACCTGAACGACCGCACCTGCGAAGGCATCCGGGGGCCGAGGTGCTGGTCAGTCCAGTTCCACCCTGAAGCGTCACCGGGGCCGCTCGACGCTAACGTGCTCTTCGAGCAGGTGCGGGAGATGGCTAATGGGTAAATCGCTGAAGGTACTGGTCCCCGGCTCGGGGCCGATTATCATAGGGCAGGCAGCCGAGTTCGACTACTCCGGCTCGCAATGCTGTGCCGCGCTGCGCGAAGAGGGGCACTCGGTGGTGCTGGTCAATAGCAACCCTGCCACGATTCAGACTGATCCCGAAACGGCAGATGTAGTCTACATCGAGCCGCTGAACGTCGCGACGCTCGAGCGCATCATTGAGAAGGAGCGGCCGGACGCCATTATGCCGGGAATGGGCGGCCAGACCGGGCTGAATCTGACCACCGCGCTGGCGGAAGCGGGCGTGCTCGAGAAATACAACGTACGGCTGCTCGGGACTTCGCTCAAAACCATCGAGATGGCCGAGGACCGCGAGAAATTCCGCCTGCGCATGGTCGAGCTGGGCGAGCCGGTCCCGCAGAGCGGTGTGGCGCAGGACCTGCCACAGGCGCTGGCGCTCGCCGAGAAGCTGGGATATCCGGCGGTCGTCCGCCCCGCCTACACGCTCGGGGGAACCGGCGGCGGCATCGCTTTCTCACGCGAAGAACTCGAGGTCATCGCCGGCCGCGGGCTGGCGCTTTCGCCAACGACGCAAGTGCTGATTGAGGAGTCAGTGCTCGGTTGGCAGGAATTCGAGTTCGAGGTGCTGCGCGACTGCGGCGACGACGCGGTCGTCATCTGCTCGATGGAGAACCTGGATGCTATGGGCGTCCACACCGGCGAATCCATCGTCGTCGCGCCGGCGCTGACCCTGCCCGACACGCATTACCAGCGGCTGCGCTCGTCGGCGCTGAAGGTGGTGCGCGGGCTCGGCATCGTCGGCGGCTGCAACGTCCAGTTCGCGTTCGACCCCGTTAGCACTGACTACGTAGTCATCGAAGTCAACCCCCGCGTCTCGCGCTCGTCGGCGCTGGCATCGAAGGCGACCGGCGTCCCGATTGCGCGCATCGCGACGCTGTTGGCGCTGGGGCGTCGGTTGTACGAGCTGTCGAACCGCATTACCGGCAACACCAGCGCCGCCTTCGAGCCGGCGCTGGACTACATCGTGCTGAAGATTCCGCGCTGGCCCTTCGATAAGTTCAAGCTCGCTGAACGCGACATCGGGACGCAGATGAAGTCGACCGGTGAAACCATGGCCATCGGCCGCTCGTTCGAGGAATCTCTCCTGAAGGGCTGGCGCTCACTCGGGCAGGGACGCGGCTTTCCCGAGGGCGTCGCCGAGCGCGGTCCGGCGCTCGAGGAATTACTGCGCCAGCCCACTGACCGCCGACTGGAAGCGATCTGGGAAGCGCTGCGGCAGGGGTTCGGCGCGAAAGCGGTGGCGGAGCAGACCGGCTTCCACGCCTTCTTTACGAGCCGTATCGCGACGCTGGTCGCACTCGAGGCGGAGCTGGCCGGAGGCAAGCTGGCGCCAGAGCTGCTGGTGCGCGCCAAACAGGCGGGGTTCGGCGACGCACACATCGCGTACGCTTGCGGCCTGACGGAGGCGGAAGTCCACGAAGCACGTCGCCTTGCGGGGATTCGCAGCAGCTACCTGATGGTCGATACCTGCGCCGGCGAGTTTGCCGCGCGGACGCCCTACTTCTATTCTACCTACGGCGACGCGGGCGAGGAAATTGAGCGTGGCCGTTCGGTGCTCATCCTGGGTTCGGGTCCGATTCGCATCGGACAGGGCATCGAGTTCGACTACTCGACGGTCCACGGCGTGCAGGCGGTGCGCGACGCCGGCCTTGAGGCGGTCGTCGTGAACAACAATCCCGAGACTGTCTCGACTGATTTCGACGCGTCGGACCGACTATACTTCGAGCCGCTCGACGCGGAGGCGGTCTGCGACATCTTGGACGTCGAAAAACCGGAAGGCGTCATCCTGCAATTGGGCGGGCAGACTGCCGTCAACCTGGCGGACGCGGTCGCCGAGCATATCGCCAGCAGCGGGCTGGAGACACGCATTCTCGGCACGCCGGTCGCCAGCATGGCCGATGCCGAGGACCGCCAGAAATGCGGCGCACTGATGCGGAAAATAGGCGTGCGTATGCCCGAATGGGCGGCCGCGACATCGGCTGACGAGGTGGTCGAGTGCGCCGAGCGCATCGGCTACCCGGTGCTGGTGCGGCCGTCGTTCGTGCTTGGCGGCCGTGGAATGGAAATCATCCACAACCGCCAGCAGCTCGATACCTACCTGCGACTCGAAACTCATGCATCTCCGGAGCGGCCGGTGCTGGTCGACCGCTTCCTTGAGGGTGCTCTGGAACTGGACGTAGACCTGGTCTCCGATGGGGGGCGAGTGCTGGTGGGGGCCATCATGGAACAAATCGAGATGGCCGGCGTCCACTCGGGCGACAGCGCATGCGTCATCCCGCCGCAATCGCTCACGAAAAAACAGATGAGGGAAGTCGTCAAGCTCTCGACGCAAGTCGCCCGCGCGCTGGGCGTTGTTGGTGCCGCCAACCTGCAGATTGCGGTGCATCACGGCGAGCTATTCCTGCTCGAGGCCAACCCGCGCGCCAGCCGCACGCTGCCGTTCGTCTCCAAGGCGACCGGCGTGCCGTTGGCGCGGCTGGCCGTGCAGGCAATGCTGGGGCAGCCGCTGCCAAAGATGCCGAGCCCGCTCCCGACACATGACGTCACGGTCAAGGTGCCGACCTTCTCCTGGCTCAAGCTGCCCGGGCTCGACACGGTGCTGGGGCCGGAGATGAAATCGACTGGCGAAGCGATGGGGCACGGAGCCAGCTTCGGCACCGCCTACCGGCGGGCTCTGGCGGGCAGTAGCCGTTCGCTACCGCGCAGCGGAACCGTGTTCCTGTCAATTTCCAACCGGCTCAAAGTTGATTTTCAGGATGTGGCGCAGGGGCTTGCCGGGCTCGGCTTCCGGCTAGTCGCGACACGCGGCACGGCGGTCCACCTGCGGCAGGCGGGGCTCGAGGTCGAGACCGTCTGGCGCATCTCCGAAGGGCGGCAGCCCGACATCCTGGGCTTCATGCGCAGCGGCGACGTGGACCTAGTCGTCAATCTCCCCACCGGCCGGCGGGCGCAGACCGACGGCGCACAGATGCGGCGGCTCGCGGTCGAACTCGGCATCCCGTTCATCACCACCATCACCGGCGCCCGCGCCGCGGTCGAGGCGATAGCGGAACCGGACGAGGGCGACGTGAAGCCGTTAGGCCAGAGTCCCGCCTGATCCGCTAGTTTTTCCGTCAGGAAGCCGCGGAGCCATTTTAACTGCCGCTTTCCAATGCGGGACATGGGCGAGCAACCCGTCAGTATCATCACCTGCGATATGGAGGGGCGCATCGAGACCTTTAACGAAGGTGCCGAACAGATTTTTGGCTATCGTGCCGATGAAATTATCGGCAAGAAAAGAGTATCACTATTCTCACCCGGGATGGTTGTGCTGGGCCATGTAGCAGGCTGGCTCAAGTCGGCTAGCGAAAACGGAGAGCACCGCACCCGCACCACTTTCGTCCGCAAGGATGGCTCGCAGCTCGCAGCCGAAGTCCGGATTACGCCCACTTTCCACGACGGTATCCAAATTGGCTATTGCGGCCGGAGCGTCGAACTGCTCGACGTGGACCCCGCCGAGACGCTGCCCCCCGTCGCGCTCGCGACCCGCATTATCCGGGTCGTCGCCATCACGCGCCTGCCATTCCTGACCGCAACATGGCTGCCAGTAATCCTGGCGACGGTCTGGGCACTCCAGACTGGGTTGCTCGAGTTCAATGCCCTTTCTTTCGGGCTGGTATTCCTAGGCGCGTCGCTGATGCACCTGACGGCAAATACATTCAACGACTACTTCGACTGGACCAGCGGCACCGACCAGCTGAACAACGACTACTTCCTGCAGCTCTCGGGCGGCAGCCGTGCAATTGAACTGGGGCTCATCAGCGAGCGAGGGCTGCAGCAACTCGCGACCAGCTTCCTGTTGCTCTCGACCGCCTGCGGCATCGCGCTGATGTTCACCAGCAGTGATTTCGGATTGCTCTGGTATGGCGTTGCCGGAGCCTGCTGTGCGCTGTTCTATACCGCCGGCCCGATCCGGCTCGCCGCCCGCCGCGGCCTGGGTGAGCTGGCCATCGGGCTCTGCTTCGGCCCGCTGATGACGGCTGGGACGGTCTACGCTATGACTGGCATCCACTCGACCGAGGCACTACTGCTCGGCATGCCGCTGGGACTGCTGACGACCAACATCCTGTGGGTCAACCAATTCCCCGATACACCGAGCGATATCGCCGCCGGCAAGCTGCACTTGGTCGCGACGCTCGGGCTGGAGCGGGCGAGCTATGGCTACCTGCTGCTGGCCGTCGCTGCCTTCGGGGCCGTATGGTGGCTGGTTGAAAGTGGAATCATGGCCTACAACAGCTTGGCCGCACTACTGGTACTGCCTCTGGCACTCTACACAAGTTGGCGCATCATTACACAGTTTGACCAGCGCGAACTGGCAATGAGTTGCTGGCTGACCATTGGCATCCAGTTCATGACGGGTGTGCTGCTAATCGGCGGAACCTACTACTGAAATGCGCGACTCCGGCAGTCTCAGCCTTTCACTCGCGACCAGCGAGCCGCTCGCGAGCTATAGCGAACAGGTGCGGCAGGAATTCGAGGAACACCTGGCGGCCGCACTCGCAACCGAGGCGCAGGACATCGTGCCGATGCTCGAACGCGGCACCAGTGGAGGAAAGCGGCTGCGCCCCGTGCTTTGTCGACTGGCTTCTGACGCGCTCGAGGGCGACGCGCATCTGGCTTTCGAGTGTGGCGTCGCGCTGGAGCTGATTCACAGCGGCGCGCTGATTCACGACGACTGGATTGATGGCGACGAGTTCCGCCGTGACGCGCCTGCACTGTGGCAGGAACTGGGGCCGCGCACCGCGGTGCTGGTGGCCGACCTGATGATTGCGACCGGCTCGCTGCACGGTGCCATCTCGGAGGCAACATCGCGCTCACTGGCACGCTGCATCCGCAGTCTCTCCGAAGGGGCCATCGCCGATTTCACCGACCACTCCAGCTACACCGAGGCAGTCTACCTGAAGCGCATCAAGCGCAAGACCGCGTCGCTCTACGGCACCGCCGCCGAGCTGGGCGCGCTGGTCTCGCCGCGCGTCGACTTGGCGCCGCTGCTCTACCACTACGGCGAATGCGTCGGCATCATTTACCAGATGGCAGATGATTTTGTGGATTTGCTAAACTCGCTGCTCACTGGCACGCCGGTCGGCGACCTAGCGCTTGGAATCCCGACGCTGCCGCTGACGCGGCTCGAGCGGCTGCCCGGCTACCAGCCCTGGGTACAGGCGTTCCTTGTGGAGCGTGATCCGGGACCACTGATTGCCAACGGCAAGGTGAGGGACGCCCAGCAGGTCTGCGAGGAATTGCTAAAGCCGTGGCAGGAGCGCGCGCAGGGATACCTGCAGGAACTCCCTGATACGCCCTACCGCGAACTGCTGGAAACCGTGCCCGGCGCGTTCGCCGACGAACTGCTCAGGGCCGACATCACCTAGACGCCGCGCAGGTGGCGGCGTTCCGGGTGGCGCACGCGGATTTCGCCGACGCGGGTGACGTCTGCGTCATCTTCCGCCAGCTCGCCGAGGTAGATGCGACGCGAGTTAATCTTGCTGAAGCGCAGGCCGAGCTGCTGGCAATCTGACTTCATCCGCGAGCGGAACGCATTGCGTTTCTGCTGATTGATACCCTTGGGCGTCTCGCCTTTCCAGAGCTTCTCGAACTGCCGTTCCTTCTCGGAGCCGCTCACAGCAACGACGCGGCCGCTTCGCGGCAAACGGCCAGGATTGAATCATACTGTAGCGGAATCAGCAATGCCAGCATCAGCAGCACAGCGAAGGAAATATACCGCGTGTGCCCCCCGAACGGCCGCGCGTCGCCTTGCGGGTCTTCAGTGTAGATATTGCGGATGACGCGCAAATAATAGAAGAGCGACAGCGCCGAGTTCAGGACGCCCGCCACGACCAGCCAGAGCAGCCACTGCTGCCCCGCCATCGCCGCCTGAAATATGCCGTAAAACAGCCAGAATTTGCTGAAGAAACCGCCGAAGGGCGGGATGCCGACCAGCGCCAGCAGGCAAACCGTCAGCGTCAGCGCCAGTAACGGCGAGCGCTGAGCCAACCCGCGGTAGCTATCGACGGTGTAACCCAGCCCCGCCATCCCGACCGCCGCCACAACCACGAACGCGCCGCCCTTCATCACGGCGTGCACCAGCGTGTGGAAAATCGCACCGCCCAGCGCCAGTTCGGTCATGACCGGGAACGCGGCGAGGATGTAGCCCGCCTGCGCCACCGAGGAATAGGCGAGCATGCGGCCAATATCCTGCTGACGCAGCGCCGCAAGGTTGCCGACGGTCATCGTCACCACCGCGATTATGGCCAGTAGCAGCTGCCACTCCGCCAGCGCCGGGCCGAGGGCGGTGACAAAAATGCGCAGCAGCGCGACGAAACCCATCGCCTTGCTGCCGGTGGCGAGAAACACAGTGACAGGCGTCGGGGCGCCTTGGTAGACGTCGGGCGCCCAGGCGTGGAACGGCACTGCGGCGACCTTGAAGCCGAGTCCGCCGATAATAAACAGGATAGCGACGAAAAGCACCCCGGAGAAGCTGTCGTCCCACACGTGGGCGGCGATGACGGCTATCTCCAGCGTCCCCGTCAGGCCATAGAGCAGCGAAATGCCGTAGAGCGTCAGCGCCGAGGAGAACGCGCCGATGAGCAGGTACTTGGCGCCCGCTTCGGTCGAGCCGTCATCGTGCTTCTGGAAAGCGACCAGCGCGTAGCTGCTGAACGCCGCCAGTTCCAGTCCGATAAACAGTGTCAGCAAGTCTGTCGCCGAGGCAACGATGAGCATACCCAGCGTGGCGGTCAACAGCAGCGTGAAGAACTCGGGGCGGTGCGGTAAATCCCCGAGGTAGGCTAGACTGACGATTCCCGAGCCGAGGGCGATTGCGAGGAAAGCAAATTTGAAAAGCTGTGAAAAAAGGTCGATTTCAAGGTGACCGAAGTAGCTCCCCGGAACGGCTGTGCTGGAGCCGAACCACTGTATCCACGTCGCGCCCAGCGCGACCGCCAGCGTCGCAACCGCCAGCCGCCCACAGTGCTGTGCATTGCGGTGAAGCAGGTAGGTACCCGGCAGGAGCAGCGCCGCAGCAGCCAGCAGGAATTCGGGGAATAACAGTTCAACGCCCGCCATCATGCCACCCCCATCAGTCGCAGGATATCGTAGCACGCCACAGTTACCGGCGCCATCAGTAGCTGTGGCAGCACACCGAAGAGGATTGCCAGCGCGACGATTATGAACATAGGCCACTGCTCATACCACGGCGCTTCGTGAACTTTCGTGACATCGACCTGCTCGCTGGGCGGGCCGAAAATCAAGCGCTGCAACGCCCAGAGATGGTAACCGGCGGTTAAAACCATCCCGAAAATTGGGAGCAGCAGCCAGTAGCCGTGGCTCTCAAAGAACGCTATAAACACTGCAAGCTCCGCCACGAAGGTTGCCATTCCGGGCAAACCGAGACTTCCCATGAAGATGATGACGACCAGCGTCGCGGTGTAGGGCTGCTTCTGCGCCAACCCACCCAGCTTCGGAATTTCCCGCGTCCCGACCTGGTGCAGCAGCATCCCGGCAATCATGAACATCGCCGGACTCAGCAGGCCGTGCGCGAACATCATGAAGACCGCTCCTGCCATCCCCAGCTCGGTAAGCGTCGCGACGCCCAGCAGCGCGATGCCCATGTGCGAAATGCTGGAGTAGGCGACCAGCTTCTTCAGGTCGGTCTGCGCAAGCGAGAGGACCGCGCCGTAGATTATGGAAATAATCGCCAGCGCAACCATCACCGGTACGAAATACTCCGCACCGAGCGGCAGCGGCGCCAGCGCGGCGCGCATCAGCCCGTAAAGCCCGAGCTTCAGCATGACGCCCGCCAGCATGATTGACCCCGCCGTCGGTGCTTCGACATGCGCGTCGGGGAGCCAGGTGTGGAATGGCACCATCGGCATCTTGACCGCGAAGCCCACGAAAAGAGCGGCAAAGACCCACTTCTGGAAAGCTGGCGCGAAGCTGCCGGAATGCTTCGCGATTTCAATCATCGAAAAGCTTTGCGCGCCGCTCTCGAAGTAGAGTGCCATGAAGCCTACCAGCATCACCAGCGAGGCGGTGAAAGTGTAGATGAAGAACTTGTAGGCGGCATATTGCCGGGCGGGGCCACCCCAGATTGCAATCATGAAGAACATCGGAATCAGCACGACTTCCCAGAAGAGGTAGAAAACGAAATAATCGAGCGTCACGAAGACGCCCAGCATCGCAGTCTGCAGCACCAGCAGCAGCCCGAAGAACAGCGCCGGCCGCTTCAGTTCTTCCCACGCAAAGAGTACGGTGAGCGGCCCCAGGATGCCGGTCAGCAGCACCATCGGCGCGCTGATACCGTCCACTCCCAGAAGCAGCGAAACACCGAACTGAGAAGACCAGACATATTCTTCCATCAGCCGGTAGCCGCTGCCGGAGCCCGCCTTCATGAAGATGACGACCGAGAGAAGCAGTGTCGTCATGGTGGTGCCGAGTGCGATGATACGCGGTGCCCCGGGATGGTTGCGAAAGCCCCAGCACCAGAGCGCCCCGAGCAGCGGCAGCAGCAGCAGGTAGCTGAGCCACGGGAAGTCGCCGAAACTCAGGGACATTTCAGGAATCGGCGCTGCGCCGCTGCCGATGATTATGGAGCCACGCATGCCCATCATGACGTGCGGCTCACATAGATACTCAAGCGTGCCGTCAACCGTGGTATATTCAGCCGGCAGCGTCCAGTTACCGCCCGCCTGCGGGTCGCCCGAGCGGAAGCCCGACTCGTAGCTCACCGCTTCGCCATCGGAGGCTTGCGCGACGTTGTGCGAGCCGTTGCCCCATACAAATACTACGGTGTCGCCGACCGCAACTTGCAGCACCGCCGGCTCGAAATAATAGGAACTGCCGTCGCCCGACTGCGTCACGGTGACGGTCTGCGTCTCGGCTGCCGCGGCCGGTAGCAGTGCCAGCAACAGCACAAATACAAGCAGGCGTTTCACGGGGACCACCCCGTGAGCGGCAGCACAACTCGCAAAAGAATCACCAGCGCGCCGAGACCGCCGAGCGAATAGGAAGCGTAGTGGCCCGTAAAGCCGGTGTGCAGCCGCCGCAATCGCTCACCGCTGCGGATTGCGCCGTTGGCGATGCCGTTCACCGCACCGTCAATCACGACGAGGTCGAAGCGATTGCACGCCGCGGCGCCCACGTCCCAGCAGCGCAGGCCGAACCAGTCGAAGAAGCGCGAAATGTAGAGCCGCTCGGTCAGGAAGTGGTGCAGCCATGCCGTGGGCTGGTTGTCAAGGATGAAGCGCGCGCGCTCGGGCCGCTCCGCCTGCGTGGGCGAGCGGTAGTATAGCAGGCTCGCCAGCGCAATTCCGCCCAGTGCCGCCGCGATCGAGAGGTGCGTCCCGCTGGCAGTTAGGATATGGTCCAGCAGAGCCCAGTCGTTCTGGAGCGTGTGGTGGCCGTAGTGGACGTAGCTGGCGAACCCTTCGCCGAGAAAAATGGTGAAGCCAGAGATGACCGCCAGCGCCCCGAGAATGCAGAGAGGCACAGTCATCACCGCCGGTGCTTCGTGCGCCTTCTCGTTCGGGGGGCCGGTAAAAGTCATCATCCACAGGCGCGTCATGTAAAAGGCAGTCATCGCTGCCGTCGCGAGCGCCATCATCCAGAGCAGTGCGAAAATCGGCTCCACTTCGCCGTTGTGCCTGACGGTAGCCAAGATTTCATCCTTCGACCAGAAGCCGGAGAAGAACGGCACGCCCGCTATCGACAGAACAGCGAGACCCATCGTCGTGCTCGTCAGCGGCATCGCCTTGCGCAAGCCCCCCATTTCGCGCATATCTTGCGTATGCACCGCGTGGATGATCGCGCCGGCGCCGAGGAACAGCAGCGCCTTGAAGAAAGCGTGATTGAGCAGATGGAACATCCCTGCGGTGTAGCCGTGCGCTTCGGCATACGCGTCACCGCCGGCGTGCGCGAACGCCCACGCCCCGGCGCCGAGCGCGAGGAACATGTAGCCCAGCTGCGAAATGGTCGAGTACGCGAGCACGCGCTTGATATCATACATCACCAATGCCATGCTGGCAGCGATGAACGCCGTGAAGCCGCCCGTGATAGCAATGTAGAGCGCTGTGTCGGGCGAATGGACAATCAGCGGATACGCCCGCGCGACGAGGAAAACGCCCGCCTTGACCATCGTTGCGGCGTGAATCAGCGCGCTGACCGTCGACGGACCTTCCATCGCGTCGGGCAGCCAGAAGTGCAGCGGGAACTGCGCCGACTTGCCAATCGCGCCGCCGAAGAGGCAGAGCGTGGCCCACTTCAATTCGGTGGCATGCTCTGCGAGCACTGCGGGGTCGGCGAAGAGCTCGCTATAGCGCAGCGTCCCGAAGGTGTTGAAGAGGATTACCAGCCCGAACAGCAGGAAGACGTCACCGACACGCGTGACGAGGAACGCCTTCTTGGCGGCCGAGGCAGCCGACGGCTTCTCATACCAGAAACCAATGAGCAGGTAGGAGCAGAGGCCAACCAGCTCCCAGAAGATGAAGAGCAGCAGGAAGCTGTTGGCAATCACGAGGCCGTGCATCACCCCTACGAAGAGGCAGATTTCGGCGTAGTAACGGATGCGCCGTTCGCCTTCATCAGCCATGTAGCCCATGGAAAACATGACGACCAGGAACGAAACGATGCTGACCACAACCAGTAGCAGCGCCGACAGTCCGTCGAGATAAATGCCGCCTTCGAAGGCGAATGTCGCGCCTTCGAACCAGGTCCACGTTTTCTCGTAGGGGCCGTGGCCGCCCGTGAATACCTCCCACGCCACCAGTAGCGAGAGCACGCTCGATGCGCCAACCCCGATGAGCGCCAGCCAGCCGCCAGAGGCGACAAAGCGAGAGCGTAGCGGCTCAAAGCGTCCGCAGACCATGATTAGCAGGAACGCCGCAATCGGCAATACCGGAATCAGCCACGCCTGTTCGAGCACCTACCACCTCAGGAGGTCGAGCATATCCAGCTCGATGGTGTTGCGCTGCTTGTACAGGCTCAGCAGGATGGCGAGGCCAATCGCCACTTCCGCAGCAGCTATCGCGATTATGAACAGCGCGAATACCTGCCCAGTCAGGTCATGCCAGTATTCAGCGAAAGCGACAAAATTGACGGTGGCGGCGGTAAGCATGATTTCAATCGACATCAGCACCACGATCGCGTTGCGGTTGCGTATGACACCATAGCCACCAATCAGCAGCAGCGCCGAGCTGAAAAGGACATAATGCATCAGTGGAATCATTCGTGCTCTTCCCGCGCCAGAAACACGCCCGCCTGCAAAGCGACCACCAGAATCATGCCCACCAGCAGTAGCGCCAGCTCCCACTCACTGAAGACCTCGAAGGCAAGGAACTGCGTCGTCCCGACCTCGATTGAGCGTGGCAGGCTCCAGTCAGTGCTGTGGCCCTGCGAGTCGTGCGCCCGCACCTGCCACCAGTATTCTACCCCTTCATCAAGCCCCTCAACATCCGCCTTGTGTACAGGCGTGCCGGCCAGCTCGCGAACCGGATCTGCTCCCGGCGCAGGCAGCAGCCGGAAGTCGTAGCTGACGTCGACAGCATCCCACTCCAGAAGCTGTTTGGCAGAAATTTCGAGGCTGAATGCGCCGGTCGCGATTGCCTCGGCGGGCGCGTCGTCAACCGGCAGGTAACTAGCTACCCAGATGTAATCATCGGGCATCAGTCGCTGGGTCTGGTAACTCGACTCGTCAGTCAGGTTCTGGCTCGCCACCACTACACCGGTCGAGTTGGTAACCTGCAATTCATAGTCGACTGCCAGCTGAGACCAGGTGAAACGGACCGTCGTATTGTGGTGCTGGTAGCCGTCGGCCGGTTCCAGCGGGTGCGGGTCGCCGCCGAAGCCAGCCGGGGCGCCAATCTCGCCCCACGGCGCCAGCGCTACCGTCGTGACGACGTAAAGAACCAGTGCCCAGAGCAACCCGTCGCGCAGCCAAGAATCAGCCATTTTAGCCTCCCGGCAGCGTGCGCCGCGTGAGCATGATACCGAAGAGGATTACGACCGAGACGGCGCCAACGTAGACCAGCACCTGAATGACTGCCAGGAATTCGGCACCGGCGAGGATGAAAATGCCGGCGGTGAGCAGGAAGACGGTCGCCAGCCAGACCACCGAATGGACTATGTCGCTGCCAGTCACAACCGCCCATGCAGCCGCGAGGATGCTCAGAGCAAGCAGCCAGAAGACAATCAGCGCCAGGTCCATTCAGGCCACCAACGCCGGCTGTAGGCCGCTCGAGGAGGAATCGGAGATGGGCTCCATATGCAGGCAATCGACCGGGCAGACTTTGACGCAGGTCGAGCAACCGATGCAGATGGTGTAGTCGAAGTAGGGAACCGGAATGTTCTGCTTCGAGCCGTCGCGCTTCTCGCGCTCCTTGGGGCCGGTATCCATGATGATGCAGTTAGTGGGGCAGTTGTCGACACACTTGCGACAGCCGATGCAGGTATCGGCGAAGAGCACCGGCGACTCCATCATGTAGTTGGTGAGAGGGAGCTGTGGCAGCAGCTCCATGTCAACCTTGAGCGATCGTGCCGGATAGATGAGCCCCTCCCGTGTCGTGTCGGCCATCTCGTAAAAATCGGTCATGGTCATTGCCCCGGTAGGGCAGTAATCCTCGCAGAAGCCGCAGAACATGCAGTGCCCGAAGTTAATCGCCGGCCGCTCCGGCTTCGACTTGCGCTTGGCGAGATGCGAGCCATACCAGGCACGCGCCTGCTCCTCGTCATCGAGCGTCTCGGGCTTCATCTTGAGGCAGCGGTTGGGGCAGACTTCGGCACAGATGCCGCAGCCGATACAGAGGTCCCAGATGACGGCGTTCATTCCGCGGTAGGTGGGCGGCAGCTCGCGCCGCTCGAGCGGATACATGGTCGTCTGCGGCCGCCCGAAAGTGGCCTTCAGCATCTGCTTGACTGTAACCTTAAAGGGGCTGATAATTGACTGAATCAGGCCGGGAGTTTTAGTCGGTCCGGGCATCAGAAGACCTCCACGTAGAGGATGGCGAGGGCGAGGTTAATCAGCGAGAGTGGCAGCAGCCGCTTCCAGCCCAGCAGCAGGATCTGGTCTGTGCGGATGCGCGGCACGGTCCAGCGCAGGATAATGAAGAAAATCAGGATGCCGTACACCTTGAGCAGGAACCAGATTTCGCCGGGCAGGAACGGCCCTGCCCAGCCGCCCAGGAAGAGGATAGTTGCAATCATCGCGCCTACGAAACCGCGGATGTATTCAGCCGCGAAAACAAGGCCCAGCCGCAGGCCGCCAATTTCGGTGGTCCACCCCTCGACCAGCTCCGCCTCGGCTTCGGGCAGGTCGAACGGCACGCGCTCGACTTCGGCCAGAATGCAGACTATGAAGACAATAAAGCCGAGGAACTGGGGAATAATATTCCACATCGGGAATCCAAGCAGCCCCACCTCCTGCTGCTGCGCCACAATATCCATCGGGTTGTACGAGCCGGCAACCAGGAAGACGCCCGCCATCGAGAGCAGCAGCGGGATTTCGTACGCCATTAGCTGCGCTGCCGAGCGCATGCCGCCGATGAGCGTGTACTTGTTGTTGCAGGCCCAGCCGGTCGTCAGCACGCCAATCGGGGCAATCGAGAAGGCGGCCATCACCACCAGCAGCCCCAGCGGAGCGGACGAAGCAGCGATGCGGGGTGAGAAGGGCACCATCACCAGCAGCAGGATGCTCGAGGAGATGAATATCACCGGCCCGATGGTGTAGAGCAGCCGGTCCGCCTTGTCGGGAACTATGATTTCCTTGCAGAAAAACTTGATGCCGTCGGCGACATTCTGCAGGATTCCGATGCCGGCGTAGGTCGTGGTCTTCCAGTTGTATTCAGGAGCATAACCGGCCAGGTCGCTGGCAATCTCCTTCAGTGAACTGAGAGAGAGCATCGGCCCCCGCCGGTCCATGATGCGCCCCGCAATCTTGCGCTCTAGGTAGACGACGATAATGACGTTGGTGAAACCAATCATCAGCGCGACGTTAACCACAATGGTCCACGCCAGGATGTTCAGACCGGGATCGGATTCCATCCAGCGCGCCATATCACCAGCAGGGTTGCTGAAAGGCGGCATGATGTGCTCCTGGAAGTAGAGCAGCGGCGTCATCAACGGCACCAGCCACGCTTCGCAGAACCAGTAGCTCCAGTCATAAAGCGACGTCATTTGTCAGTCTCCCCGATGCACATGTCGAGGCTGCCCATGATGGCGGGTACATCGGCCATCTTGTAGCCTTTCAGGAAATGCGGCGCCGCCGAAACGGTGGTGAACATGGGGCTGCGAATCTTCCAGCGATAGGGGCGGTCGCTGCCGTCCCCAACGAGGTACATCAGTGCCTCGCCCCGCGAATCCTCGGTGCGCCGGAACGCCTCGCCGCTGGCGCGCAAGGGGACGCTGTCGGCCATCACCCTGCCTTCCGGCATCTTCGCCAGTGCCTGGCGCACGAGGTCCATCGACTGGTGCATCTCATCGATGCGCTGCCGGTAGCGACTGAAGCAGTCACTGCCGCCGCCAGCGGCCGTGTTGGTGACCGGCTCGAAGTCCAACTCAGGATAGGCATCGTAGGAGTCGGCCTGCCGCAGGTCAAACGGGACCCCGGCACTGCGCAGGTTGGGGCCGGTGATGCCCCAGTTGATGGCGTCGCTGGCGCTGTAGACGCCGACGCCGTCGTTACGCATGCGGAAGATTTTCGAGTTGTCGTACAGGTTTTCGTATTCCTTCAAGCGCCGCTCGAGCGTCTGCATCACCCGCTCCGCCTTGGCTTCGAAGCCGGGCGGCAGGTCACGCTTGACGCCGCCAATCTTGACGTAGTTGTAGAGCAGCCGCCCGCCGCTTGGGATTTCGAGCAGGTTCAGGAACATCTCGCGATCGCGCATGCCGTAGAGGAAACCGGTAATCAATCCCAAATCGGGAAGGTAGGCGCCGAGCCACATCAGGTGCGAGGCGATGCGCTGCAGCTCGAGCACGGCCGTGCGGATATACTGCGCGCGGGGCGGCGCCACGACTCCCATCAGCTCCTCGGCTGCGAGGCAGTAGCAGTGGGTCCAGGTCATCGCGCTGGCGTAGCAGAGCCGGTCGGTGAGCGTCGTGTTCATGAAGTACTTGCGGCGCTCGCCAATCTTCTCGACCGAGCGGTGCAGGTAGCCCAGCTCAGGCACAGCATCGGTGATGGTTTCGCCGTTGACCTTGATGCGCAGGTTCCACAACCCGTGGGTCATCGGATGTTGCGGGCCCATGTGAATCCACATTTCCGCCATTACCACTCCTCCTCGTGAATCTCGTAGACGTAGTCCTTGCGTAATGGGTGCCCTGCAAAGCCGTCCGGCAGCAGCACCCGCTTCAGGTCGGGGTGGCCGATGAAGTAGATGCCCATCAGGTCGTATGCTTCGCGCTCGTGCCAGTCGGCGCCGCCCCACAGGTGGGTGATTGAGTCAACGGTGGGTGTGTCGCGTGGCAGGTCAATGTGGACTTCGAGCATCTGTCCCGTCGCATCGACAATCGAGAAATGGTAGACTAGCTCGAAGGCGGTCTGGTTATCAACCGCCGAAATCAGCGAGCAGTGGTCAAAGCCGAAGTCGTTTTTCAGCGTGCTGAAAAACGACTGGCTCGCCTCGCGGGTAATCGAAATGCGGCCAACGTTGGAGCGCAGCACCGAGCCGTCGCTGGCGCCTTCATGCTTCACCAGCTGCTGAACGAGTTGCCCGGTTTCCATTTCAGCGCCTCAGGAAGTATCCCGGCTCCTGCTCGCGAATCTTCTTCTGCAGCGTCAGGAAGCCGTGCATCAGCGCTTCTGGCCGGACCGGGCAGCCGGGAATGTAAACGTCCACGGGCATGAAGGTGTCCGCACCCGCGACGATCGAATAGGAATCCCAGTAAGGGCCGCCGCCGATGGCGCACTCACCCATCGCGATGACCCACTTTGGGTCGGCCATCTGCTCGTATAATGTCTTCAGCTTGGGGCGCAGTTTCTCGCAGACCGGGCCATTTACAATCAGAATATCGCACTGGCGTGGCGAGGAGCGGTAGACCACTCCCATGCGCTCGGAGTCGTGGTCGGGGCCACCGGCAGCGCCCATCTCGAGCGCGCAGCACATGATGCCGAGATGGAGCGGCCAGGGCGAATAGCGCAGCCCCCAGTTGAAAATCGGGCGCGTGACGCGATTGACCACGTCGCGGATGCCGGTCTTCTCGGCAATATTGTAGACGGCGTCATCGACCCAGTTCAGGAACTGGTCGGAGCGCAGCGTCAGCCAGTCACCTGACGGGGGGTCTTCCATCATCGTGGCCGGGTCGCTGGTACGCGAACCGAGGCCCTTGCGCATGCGGGGGTTACCGCGCACCTGTTGCCGGCTCATATCCAGATAACCTCCTCCTTCTTCAACGCGTAGTAGAGTGCGAGCAGGGTCATCCCGACGAAGAGGAACATCACCAGCTTGGCGCTGGTGTCGAGGCTGGTATAGACCAGCACCCACAGCATCAGGAAAACGACGACGAGGTCGAAGACCACGAAGAGGATGGCAAACATGTAATACTGGAAATGGAACTGGATGTGCGCCTCGCCGACCGGCGTTTCACCGCACTCATAAGTAGAGCGCTTCAAGGGGCTCCCATAGTCGGGCCGGAAGAAGCGACTCATGAAGAAATTCATCAGCGGGAACATGAGCGCAATGACCGCGAAAATACCGATTGGGATATAGTCGTGACCGAGCACGACGCCCCCGTGCAGCAACAGTATAAAAAACGTTCGGGAGCGGCAGCAGCGAACCGTAATAAATCCCCGGGGTGGGGGGGCAGGCATGGCACCCGCTAGCGACGCCCGCCGCATAACCACCAATACGCTGCAGACGATGAAGCAGGATGGCGAGAAAATCGCGATGCTGACTGCCTATGATTATTCGCTGGCGCGGCTGGTCGATGGCGCCGGGGTGGACGTCATCCTCGTTGGCGATTCCGCCTCCAACGTGATGGCGGGCAACGAGACCACCATCCCCATCACGCTCGACCAGATGATTTACCACGCCAGCGGCGTCGTCAAGGGGGCGCAGCGCGCACTGGTCGTCGTCGACCTGCCGTTCGGCACTTACCAAGGTGACTCGAAGGCGGCGCTGGAATCGTCAATTCGTATCATGAAGGAATCAGGCGCGCACGCCGTGAAACTGGAGGGCGGCGCCGAAGTGGGCGAGTCGGTCGAGCGCATCCTGACCGCCGGCATCCCGGTCATGGGTCATTTGGGTCTGACGCCGCAATCCATCTACAAGTTCGGCACCTACACTGTCCGCGCCCGCGAGAAGGCCGAAGCGCAGAAGCTGCTGGCGGACGCGAAGCACCTCGAGCAGGCGGGCTGCTTCGCCATCGTGCTTGAGAAGATTCCAGCGACCCTTGCGAAGCAGGTGAGCACCGCAATTTCGGTGCCGACCATCGGCATCGGCGCCGGCCCCGACTGCGACGGGCAGGTGCTGGTGCTGCACGACATGCTCGGCATAACGCAGGATTTCTCTCCGCGCTTCCTGCGGCGCTACCTCGACCTCGAAAAGGATATCCAGTCGGCCATCGCGCAATACGTCGGCGACGTGCGCGGCGGCAAGTTCCCGACCGAGCGGGAATCCTACTGAATGGCAACAGCGCCGACCGCCATCCGGGGTGAGCTGCTCGACCTTATCTGCGAGTGCTCCCGCGACCAGCACCCCTACGAGTTCGCGGCGGTCCTACGGCAGGATGGCGATACCATCACCGAGCTGCTGCCGCTGCCGGGCGGCATCGCTGGTGACCAGCACGCCATCCTGCCGCTGCACATGCTCCCCGTCGACTGGTCAATCTGCGGCGTGGTCCACTCGCACCCCATCCCTGACAACCGCTGGTCGGATGCGGACCTGCACCTGTTCCAGAAGTTCGGCACGACCCACATCATCTGCGCCTACCCCTACGACCGCCGGTCGTGGGCCACCTACAACTTCCGTGGCGAACCGGTTGCGCTGGAAGTACTCGGGTGACGGCGGGCGCGTCCCCTCACGGCGCCGCGCTGGCTCGGCTGGCTGGCGCTCTGGCCGATTCCCCTGGCGGTGGCGCTGAGCACGCTGTTGACGCTGGCGGCCGAGACGGGGCAGCCACGGTTCAGGATGCTAATCTTCGGCATCCTGCTGCTGATGCCGGGCGCGGCGCTCGCCAGCTGGAGTACAGCGCTCTGGAGCGCGTTGTGCTACGCCCCGGTAACGGTGTGGCCGGGATGGCTGACGCGCTCGGTCCCGCTGCTGCTCGCGCTCCTCGGCGTGCTGACGGTCATCCCCGTCGCAGCCGGTCACATCCTCGGTCCTCCCGGCCTGCGGCTCTATTGGCTCGGCATCTGGTGGCTGGGCAGGATGTGGTTCAGGAAGTTTCTGACGGTGTGAAACTACGTATCTCTGCGTAGCTACGCATCATCTATAACTCCCTGCCTACTACGCGGGGCGTGGAACGGCCATATGTTATCGTGAACTGCGCCGCGTCGCTAGACGGGAAGATTGCGCTGGCGAACCGGCGGCCGGTGCGACTCTCGTGCGACGCCGACCACCAACGGGTGCACGCGCTGCGGGCGGAGTGCGATGCCGTCATCGTCGGCATTGGCACCGTGTTGCAGGATGACCCGCGGTTATTGCTTGACACGGCGCTGGCTGAAGGCGAGAGCCCGCTACGAGTGGTGCTTGACACGACGCTGCGGACACCGCGCTCGGCGCGGGTGCTGCAGGGCGACGCGCCAACGCTGGTCGTCACCGGCAGCCAGCCGCGGCGACGGGATCTGCGCGGCGCAGAAGTGGTTGCGTGCGGTAACGGCGCGGTAGACTTAGCGCGACTGCTGGAGCTGCTCCATGTGCGAGGGGTGCGCAAGGTGCTGGTCGAAGGCGGCGAGACAGTGCTCTGGTCGTTCCTGACTTCGGGGCTGTGGGACGAGTTCACCCAGTTCGTCGCCAACACGCTCATCGGCGGCGTGACATCGCCGACCGTCGCCGGCGGCGCCGGTGCGGCGACGCCAGCCGAGATGCACGCCTTCACGCTGGAGAGCGCCGAGCGGCTGGGCGACGGCGTGCTGCTCCGCTGGCGCCGCGGCTGATTTAGCGCAGGGGCGCTGCCGGCGCGATGCGCTTTGCGGTGATGGCGTCGGGACGCGGCAGCAACTTCCAGGCACTCATCGATGCTAGCGCGCGGGGCGAGCTGCCGGGCGCCGAACTGGTGCAGCTGATTGTCAACAAGCGCGACGCGCAGGCGGTTGCCCGCGCCGAGGCCGCAGGAATCCCGTGGGCGCTCATCGACTCCGACGCAATGGCACGTGCCGAGTTCGACCGGCGCGCGCTGGCGCTGCTGCGCGACTGTCACGCCGAGGCGGTCGTACTGACCGGCTTCATGCGGCTGCTGACGCCCGAGTTCGTCGCCGCCTTCCGGCACCGCATCCTGAACATCCACCCGGCGCTGCTGCCGCTCTTCCCCGGCGCGCACGCACACCGCGACGTGCTGGCGGCCGGCGTTGCGGAGAGCGGCTGTTCGGCGCACTTCGTCGATGACGGAGTCGACACCGGCCCGGTCATCCTGCAGCAGGCGGTCCCGGTGCTGCCGGACGATAACGCGGAAACACTTGCGGCGCGCATCCTGCCGTACGAACACCGGCTGCTGCCGGAGGCGGTGCGACTGCTCGCGGCGGGGCGGCTCGCAATTGAGAGCGGCATCGTCAGGATTCTGCCCGAAAAGTAGCCTGCAGATTTATATACGGGGTGTCCTGCCCGGCCGCCCCCGTATGGCCCCGAAGCGAATCGACCGCAAAAGCAACGCGCATCTGCAGACGCTGGTAGGCAGCCTGAAGCAGGCCGCCCGCGAGAATGAGGCTCCTGTCTGGAAGGCGGTCGCGCGCCGGCTAGAAAGTCCTGCGCGAACGTGGCCCAGCATCAATATTTCGCGGCTCGAGCGCCACGCCGAGGCCAAGACGACGGTCGTCGTCCCGGGCAAGCTGCTCGGTGCCGGCGCCATCTCGAAGCCGCTCACCGTCGGCGCGTTCAGCTTCTCCGCTGCGGCGCGCGAAAAAGTCGAGGCGGCCGGAGGCAGCTGCCTTTCGCTGCCGGAAATGCTCAAGGCGCACCCGAAGGGCGCCGGCGTGAGGTTGATGGGATGAAGGTTTACGACGCGAGCGGCTGCATCATGGGACGGCTGGCAAGCTACGTCGCCAAGGCGCTGCTCAACGGCGACGAAGTGCACGTGGTCAACGCCGAGAAGGCAATCATCAGCGGCGCACGCCACTCTGTCTTTCGCGAATACACCGAGAAACGGCAGCTGAACCACGAACGCAAGGGGCCATTCTACCCGCGTATGCCGCACCTGATGTTCAAGCGCTCGGTGCGCGGCATGATTCCCTACCAGACGCCGCGCGGCCGCGCCGCCTTCAAGCGGCTACGGGTCGACATCGGCCCGGCTGGTGAGGACGCCCCGGAAACGATTCAGCGGGCGCAGATGATTTCAGGGACGGTGCATGTCACGCTGGGCGACGTTTCGCGCAAGCTGGGAGCCAGGTTCTGATGGTCAAGGTCATCAACACCAGTGGCAAGCGCAAGACCGCGATCGCACGCGCCACATTCCGCTCCGGCAAGGGGTGCGTGCGCATCAACCGCAAGCCGGTCGAATACTACCAGCCGGAGCTGGCGCGGCTCAAGATTATGGAGCCGCTCGAGCTGGCGGGCAACCGCATCAACCGCGTCGACGTTTCGGTCAATGTCGAGGGCGGAGGCGTGATGGGACAGGCCGAGGCGAGCCGCACCGCGATTGCGCGCGGGCTGGTCGACTGGTTCAAGGACGAAGAATTACGCGCGCTGTTCATGAGCTACGACCGCGCACTGCTGGTCAACGACACACGACGCAAGGAAGCCAAGCACCCTATGGGGCGCGGGGCGCGCGCAAAGCGACAAAAATCATACAGGTGAGAAAATGCTGATACCCGTACGCTGTTTTACATGCAACAAGGTCATTGGTGGCCACTACGAAAAGTTCTGCGAGCGAGTCGCTAAGGGCGAGGACGCAGCCACAGTCATGAACGACCTGGGCATCGCGCGCTACTGCTGCCGCCGCATCTACATGACGCACACCGACCTGATTGACGAAATGCTACCCTACGACTGATTTTATTACGGCCGTACCGTGGCCGCGAACAGGGCCCGTGGGGTAGCTTGGCATCCTTGACGGCTGGGGGCCGTTAGACCCCGGTTCAAATCCGGGCGGGCCCACCATAACCTGCAATTCCAGAGCCCGCGGCACATATCCCTAAACCCGCCCGCTACTGCGCCACGATGCGCTCGTATTCTCCCGGCCCGGCGCTCCGGCTGCTGCGCACGCCGCTGGCAGAACCGGGCGGCGACGATCTCGCCAGTGAGCTGGTGGAACTCTGCCGCCACGAACCGGAGCTCCACATCTCGTCGCTGCACATCGCTGCCAGCGTCCTCCGGGCGTGCGAAGGGCGAGTGGCACAGCATCGCGGCGCGCTGGTGGGTGCGGTCTTCCTCTATCCTCGTAGCGCAGGATGGCTTGAAATCGGGACCTTAATAGTGCATCGTCGCCACCGCACCCACGGACTGGGGCAGTTGCTCCTCGCCACACTCGTCGCGGGGCGGACACGGCTGCTGGCAACGACGCGCATCCCCGGCTTGGAGCGGCTGCTGGCACGGCTAGAGTTCCGGCGGGGGCACATGTTCGACCTGCCGCAGCCGGTGGTGGCATCGATGCTGCTCAACCGTACCTATCGCGGGCTCCAGCTGCTCAAACACCGGCCGGCGCATTTCGGACACCAGCTGCGCTACAGCAGCGACTATCGGTTCTGGGTGCGGCGGTGAGGTGCTGAGTCACCCATCGCCCGCGCCGCCAGCTCCAGCGCGCCGGACAGCGCCGAGTCTTCGCCCAGTGCCGGCGCGACGACCTCCGGCAGCGGCGCGAAGCCGCCATTTAGCTCCGCCAGCCGCCGTGCGACCGCCTCGCGCAGTCCCGCGCGCTGCATCACGCCGCCGCCGAGCACGATAGTTCCGGGCATCGCGACGGCAGTAATGGCGAGCAACCCCTGCGCCAGCAGTTCCGCCTCGGTCGCCCAGGCAGGGTCGCCATCCGGGAGCTTCTCGGCTTGCATGCCAGTACGCGCCGCTAGAGCAGTTCCCGACGCGAGCCCCTCCCAGCAGTCACCGTGGGCGGCGCATATGCCAGTGAAACTGCCGTCGTGCACCACCCGCAGGTGGCCCATCTCAGGGTGCAGCCGCCCGTGGTGGACGCGGTCATCGATGACGAGCCCGCCGCCGATGCCAGTCCCGACGGTGACATACACCAGCGTGTCGCGGCCTCCACGCTGCAACTGCTCGCCAAACGCGGCGGCGCCGACGTCGGTCTCCAGTACCAGCCGCTTCGCCAGCGAGCGGAACGGCGCCAGCACGTCGGCATCGCGCCAGCCCGGCTTGCTCTCGGCCAAGAGCCGGCCGTAATCGCGCGCTGCGGGGTCCAACCGCAGCGGGCCGAAACTGGCGACGGCAACGGCCGCAAACGGCCCACGGGCAGCCAGCCATTCGACGAGCGCCGCGAATGTCGGCTGCGGGTCGCCGGTCAGGACTTCGAACCGCTCAGCGACCACGCCTGCTTTGCCGGCTGCGGCCCGGCCGGTGGTCGCGCGGCAACGCGTCCCACCCAGCTCGACCGCCGCCAGTTCGACCACAGTGGTGCAGCTCCGGCCGTTAATAAGCGGCGAGTGCTGGCGCGCTGTGTTCCGCTACACTGCCTGCGCCGAAGTTCCGCTGCCGCCAGGGTTGGTGCACGACTGGTGGACCGATTTCGGGCCGGACGACCACGCCGGCTTCCTGCCGTTTGCCAGCGTCACGCGCCGGACCGTTGTGCGGCGGCCGGGAACGGTGCTGCTGGTCGACGAAGCGAGGCTATTGGGACTACGGCTGTGCGTCCCGGCACGAGTGTGGCTGGACACACGCGGCTTTCGCGTTCGCGGCCGCTACCCGCTGGCGGACGCGCGCTACGGCTACCGCTTCGCCCCCTGCCGCGCGGGGACGCGCATCCTGCTGGTCGCGCACGTCAGGCTGCCGCGGCCGCTCGAGTGGATTATGCCAGCAGCGCTGCGCGTCTCGGAACTGCTGCTGGGGCTCGAATACCCGCTCTATGACCTGCACTTCCACCTGCGGCAAATGTTAGCGGAGGGCGGCCGCAGCGACGAGGAGCCGCAACGGCTGCGGCGGCTCACGCGTTAGCGCGGCCGCGGCCGGGCGGCTTTAGCCGTCGCGCGTCCCGCGCCGCCCGCCGTGGCGGTAGCGGCTGTAGCTGCGCTTCGCCTTACGGTCGCGCTTCGTGACCCGTTTGCGCTCCGTAGTTTCCTGCTCGTCTTCGTCTTCGGCGTCGTCGTCCGGCACGCGGGTGCAGGCTCGCGAGCAGATAAATGGTGCGGGGGGTCGAATTTGAATCGACGAATCCCTTCGGAACCGGGTCCTAAGCCCGGCGCAATCGGCCATGCTATGCGACCCCCGCGCCGTCGCGTTACGGCGCAGCACACTTATTAGCGCTGCAGGTTGCGCCCGTATGGGCCGCAAGCGCAAGCCGGCAGAAGGGGGCGAACCGCACCTTGACGCCGTAGTCGAGAAAGTCGAGCAGACAGCAGGTGACGTAATAGATACCGCCGGCGCGGTCGCGAGCGCCGCTGTCGAGGCGGGAGCCGAGCTGGCTGGCAAGGCGGCGAAAATCCTGAAGGGGGCAACCCGCACGGCGGTCCGCAGCGGAGGCAAGGCAGCCGCGGCCGCGACCGAGAAGGCCGCGGAGGGCGTGGCGGTCGCAGCCGACGTAGCGGCGGACGTCGTCGAGACGGCTACCAACGTGGCGGCCGACGCGAGCGAAATCGCACTCGAGAAAGGCAGCGAGCTCGCCGCGGACGCGGTCGAGATTGGCGCCGGCGTCATCGAGACGGCGGCGCGTAAGGGCGAGCAGCTGGCCGAGGGCGCCAGCAAGCTGGGCGGCGTTGCGGTCGAGCAGGCCGCGCACATCGCCGGCGACGCGCTCGAGATCGCCGCGGAAGTGGGCGCCAGCGCCGCCGGGAAGGCGCGGCAGGCGGGGGACGCCGCCCGCGAAGGTGCTGGCGTTGCGGCCGGTATGGCAGTCGAGGCGGCAAAGACCGCCGCCGATGCTGCTGAAGGCGCTGCCGTCGCGGCGGCTGGTGCGGCGGCTGCCGGCGCAGCTGCGGTGAAGGGCGGTGCGGAGGCGGCCGGCCGCAAGGCGGGCGCGGCAGTCGCGGTTGCGCATGACAAGCTCTGGCCGACGTATGGCGTGCTGGTCGCGGTGATTGTCGGCAAGGCACTCGCCAGCGCTGCCGGCAAGGGGCGTGACAAGGTTCTCGACGACGAATGGTTCCGGGGGCAAGTGGTCAACCGCACTTGGGAGCTGCTGCCGCTGCCGGTGCGACTGGCGGGCAAGGGCACGCTGCGCTGGGAGCAGGTCATGTTCAAGCTACGCGACCAGGTGCTCGCCGCCGACAAGGAGGCAATGGCCGTCAGCAAGCAGGACAAGTCGTTCATCCGCTCGGCCATCGGGATGATGCTGGGCCGCAAGGGGTGAGCCGCTGCCGGCGCTGACCGTCCGCTCGCTGTCGAAGGCTTACGGTGACGTCAAAGCGTTGCGCGACGTCTCCTTCAGCATCGAGCGGGGCGATTTCTTTGGATTGCTCGGCCCCAATGGTGCCGGCAAGACGACGCTGCTGAAGGTGCTGACGGGGCAGATTCGCGCCACCAGCGGCGAGGCGGAGGTGCTCGGCCTGCCGGTCGCGCAACAGCCGCTTGAGGTACGCAGCCGCGCCGGAATTGTCCCGGAGCAGTCGACGCCCCCCAGTTTCCTGACGCCGCGCGAGGTGCTCGAGCTGGTGGTGGCCGTGCGGGGTTGCGAGGTGGACGTCGAATGGTGGCTGGAGTTTTTCGAGTTTGAGGAGGCCGAAGGCCGTATCTGCCGCACGCTTTCACGTGGGCAGCGGCAGAAGGTGATGCTGGCGGCGGCGTTCATCGCGCAGCCGGAAGTGCTGTTTCTCGATGAGCCGTTCATCAACCTTGACCCACTGGTGCAGGCAAAAGTGCGCGACTGGCTCGGCGAGTATGTCGCCGGGGGCGGGACGGTGTTCCTGAACACCCACATGCTCGAGAACGCTGAACGGCTCTGCAACCGCGCCGCCATCATCCACCGCGGCCGCATCCGTTCGCTCATCGAGCTGGAGCAGTTGCGGTCGCAGGGGACGACACTCGAGGCGCTGTTCCACGAGATGGTGGCATGAACCGGCTTTTGCTTTGGCGCATGCTGCAGGAGGAGGTGCGGCTCAACAGCAGCTTCGCCAGCCGGCGCGGCTTCTGGCTCTTCCCGCTGCTGGTCGTCGGCGCAGGGCTGCTCGCCACCGCGCTGGCGGCGGAGCTGACCGCCGGCATACCGTATCGCGAAGTGCTGCTGGGGCTGCACTTCAGCTTCCTGTTCTACGGGCTCTTCACCGGAGGGCTGGCGTTCTTCGGCAGCGACTTCCTTGAGCGCATCTTCGGCCACTACGCGCTGGTCACCAGCCTGCCTGAGACGCAGCCGCTCTCGTATCAGCGCGTTATGGGCATATATTTCTGCAAGGAGCTGTTGTTCTACGCGCTCTTCACCTTCGCCCCGCTCACGCTCGGCGTGCTGCTCGGCACCAGTTGGAGCTTCATCGTACCGGGGCGCATGCTGCGGCTGATGGCGAGCCTGCTGCCGTCGTTCTGCGCTGGCCTTGCGGGGGCGTTCCTGGTCGCCAGCCTCTACCGCCGTTCGCTCTACGCGGCAGTCGCCGGCGGGGGGACGCTGCTACTGGTGCTCGGCGCACTGCTTGCGGGCGACGGGCTGCCGCAGCTGGCGTGGTATCTCGACGGCAGCCCGCCACTGCCGCTCGGCTGGGGGCTGGCGCTGCTACCGGCGCTGGCAGCAGCGCTGCTGGTGGGCGAGTTCCACGAGCAGGCGCTTCCGCCGGTGCAGGGCTACCGCGAGCAGTATCGCGAGACGCTCGCCAGCAGCGAATGGAGCCGCCGCTGGGCCGTCCCGGCAGTCGTGGCGAAGGAGCGGCTCGACCTGCAACGGTCGCGGACCGGCATCAAGATGGTCTTCTCGTTCGCGGTGCCGCTGATGATGCTGGTCTTCGTCAACTGGTTCCTTGATCGCGGGCTGCCGCTGGAGGTCGAGTTCAACACCATTTTCTGGGGGGTAATGGTCGGCTTCTTCGGGACAATGCTCTATTCGTGGCTCAACACGATGGACGACAGCAGCTTCTACGCCACGTTACCGCTGCAGGTGCCCGACCTGGTCCGCGCGCGGCTGGTGCTGTTCGGGACGGTGACCTGGTGGATTCCGGTGCTATTCATGGGGCTGATTGCGCTCTTGAGCAGGGAGCTGCGGCTGCTGCCACTCGCCATCTTCGTGATGGCGGCGGTCGGGCTCTACATCGTCAGCTACACCGCCTGGATTACCGGCCTGCGCACCAACTCGTCGCTCTACGACGCGAGCATCTTCGCGCGCTTCTTTCTCGTGAGCGTCCCGCCGATGGTACTGCTCGCCATCCTGAGTATGGCGCTGGAGCAGGCGCTGCCGGTGGTGATGGTCGCCCTGAGCTTCACCTGCCTGGTGCTGCTGCTGGCAACACAACTTTTCTACGGCCGCATCGAGCATCGCTGGGCCGGCGAAGAGTTCGACTAGCTTTTTTTAGGCCCTGCTCGTGCGAGCGCTCCCATGGCCGAAGAAAAGAAAGGTGAGCGCAAGCCCGACGAAGCCAGGAAACCCGCGCAGGGCGACGGCGGCGGCAAGCATGAAAAGCCGCGCAAGGGCGCCGCCGACAAGCCGCGTCGCGATGAGAAAACGCGCCAGCCCACCCGCAGCCGGGGCAACGGCCCGCGACGCGACGCGAAGTCGCGCAAGGATGGTGGCGGCGGCAAGCCGGGGCGCGACGACCACAGTCGCGGCAAACCGCGCGGCGGCCGGCAGCAGGGCGGACGCCCGCCATACCAGCGGCGGCACGGCGTGCGCAAGACCATCAAGAACGGCGTCGGGACAGTCTTCATCGGGCAGGAGGACCCTTTCATCTATTTCCCCGACATCATCGCGCTCTTCGCCCGCGAGGACATCCGGCGCGTCGAGCTGCGCGCACTCGGCCCCGCCATCTCCAACGCGGTCAACGTCTCCGAGCAGGTGCGGCACCGCTTCCTGGAGGAGGCGAACGTGCAGGTCGCCAACGTCGAAATCGGTACCGATAACGCGCCGCGCTCATCGGGCAAGGGTACCTATCGCGTCAGCTTCATCCACATCTCGCTCGAGCGCGGTGCGGCCGCCAGCGCGAACGGCGACGAAGGCGAAGAAACGAACACGGGCGCCAACGACGAAAGCGACGCATCCACCGCCGAGAACTAGAACTCGGCGAGGTCGCGCCCCAGCCGGCGCGAGACCCAGCGATGCAGCCGCGTGATGCGGTGCGCAGCCATCTCGAGCCCTTGCGATTGCAGCCACGCAGTACAATCGGCCAGCGGGCGGCGGCGGCTGCCGGCGAAGAGGTTGTCGCACGCTGCGACGACACGCGCTTCGAGCGTGCGCGGCAGGTAGTCGCCGGGTGGCAGTCCCAGCGCGCGCGCTTCGCGCTGCGGGAGGCCGCCGCCGACGTGCGCGCGGATGATGTGCGCCACTCCGGGGTGGAAGCCTGCTTCTGCGGCCATGGCGGCGCCGAGGGCGCAGTGCTCGACGCCGGCGCCGCGGGTGCGGCCGATGTCGTGCAGCAGCGCGCCGGCTGTCGCGAGCGCGACGTTGCCACCCAGCACAGCGGTAACCGCGGCCGCCATTCCAGCCACGGCGTGGCAGTGTGCCAGCAGCGGCGCGGGCGAGCCCGCACCGCTGTGCACCACAAGGCATTCCTGCTCAGTCGGGATAGTCGCTAGCCGGCGCCGCTGCGCGCTCGGGACGACTTGCAGCTCGCCGTCTAGCTCAGGCTGCGCCCAGTGCGGGTCGAGTTCAGCGAGCAGGATTGCGAGCGCCGCCACTTCCGAGTGCGGCTGGTTACCGACGGCGACGTTCCAGTCCGCCAGCTCGAAGGTCCAGCGCGGCACCCGCTCGGCACCGACAATGACCAGCAATTCGTGCTCGTGGCGCAGCAGCGGTGCCGCTTCGGCCAGCGAGATACCGAACATGGTCAGGTGCACTACTTTACCGCGCCAGCTACGCGTGACCGCCCGCGGACGGGTCGTAGTCGCGATGCCGAAGTCGCCGCCGAAGCGCTGCACGACGTCGGTGACCGTCGCGACGACGCGAGAGTCAGGACGGTGCAGTGTCAGCCCGCCAGCCCCGAAGGCGCGCGCGGTCAATGCGACGTGGGTCGAGATGCGCTTGTCCCGCTCCGGCCGGTGGCCGATGCGCAGGACGTGGGGCTTCACTCCTCGCCCGGCAGGGACTGCTCCTGGCGGTCGCGAATGGAGTCGTTAACCAGGAAACCGATGAAGGCCCAGATTATGCCGCCGAGGACATACTGCACTTTGGTCGAGATGAAGTCGCCGCGGACGAAGATATCATTGACTATTTCGACGAAGCCGGCGACAATCAGGCCGAGACTGGTGACCGTGAAGAAGAAGGTCACGATGGCGAAGCTGAAAGCTCCGTTCTGGAGGTAGCTGTCGACGGTGCGGCCAATCTCGATAATCAGCAGCGCCGCCAGCAGCAGCGGCAGGACACCATCCAGCGACATGAAGCCGAGCACCATCGCCAGCATCCCCAAGCTGGAGACTTCCTGCATCGCGTCAAGGCCGCGCGCAACGCCGATAATCAGCAGCAGCGCCGCGATGATGTAGGCGGTCAGCGAAACTCGCTCGCTGGTACCACTGAGCAGGTCGTGGTAGAACTTGCGTATCTCGTCTTCCCAGCCTGCAACCTTGATGAGCATGTAGCCACCCAGCGTCAGCAGGATGGCTCCGTCGGCAATCTCGCCCTTCCCCATCACCGCCAGCAATCCCCAGACAAACACGACCAGCGCCACTGGCAGGATGAACTTACGCTGGATTTTGGGGTCCTCCATCTTGTGGATAATGGTGTAAAGCGTATCCTCGATGGGGCGCGACTGCTGCACAACCACCTGCCGCGTCGAGTCAATCAGCAGTCGGCTGCGGATAATCGGCTCCAGCTCACGGTCCTCAGCGCCGTCGCTCACGATCACCGCGCGCGTGGCGTGCGTCTGCGCAATCACCTGGTCGAGCGTGTTGGCAATCTTCATGTCCGAGCGGGTGCCGACGCGGACGTCGCCGCAGATGGTCACCACCTCGACCTCGACGTCATCCTTCAGCAGCTGGTCGTAGATCCGTACCGCGGCGAGCATAGTGTTGGTGTCGCTCTCCTCAGGGTCGGCCAGCCCCAGTTCCTGCGCTGCGGCGAGGTTGGCTTCGCGCCCGATAACGGGACTGCGAATACCGGTTTTGCGGCCAAGGTCGTTGTCGCGATCTATCGCGAGAACCAGTGTAACCATGCACTTTCGAGGCACCCCCAGTATATTTAACCATCTGCTCCGCGCGTTTTATATACGACCCTTCATGAGCGCCAACTCCGGTTCAAGGTGCAGCATGGCGGAGTTCAAAAGCATAATTTCAGACCCCAAGACGCGCAGGGCGTTCAACCACGCGCTCTCCGAGAGCGACTCGAGCGCGCTCATCGGCCGTTCCATCGGCGACGAGATTGACGGCATCTTCGTCAACCTCCCCGGCTACCGCCTGCAGATTACCGGCGGCAGTGACGGCTCGGGCGTCCCGATGCGCCCCGGCCTGCCGGGCGGGCGGCGGAAGCGGATGCTGCTCAGCCACTCCACCGGCTTCCGGCCGCAGCGACCCGGACAGCGCAAGCGCAAGATGGTGCGCGGGCAGGACCTCGGACCGGAAGTTTCGCAGCTGAACCTGAAGATTATCGAGTATGGACCCAAACCGGTCGAGGAATTGCTCGGAGCGGAGGAATGACTTGGCAGGCACCCCATCCCAGCCGGAAATCAACATCGGCATGGTCGGCCACGTCGACCACGGCAAGACCACCCTCACACAGGCGCTGACCGGCCGCTGGACCGACCAGCACTCCGAGGAACAAAAGCGCGGTATTTCCATCAAGCTGGGATATGCTGACGCCGATTTCTATCGCGTAAAGGAGAACGGCGGCTACCGCTACACTTCACAGAAAGAGAAGGGCGCCGAATACCTGCGCACGGTAAGCTTCGTCGATGCGCCCGGGCACGAGACGCTGATGGCGATCATGCTCTCGGGAGCGGCAATCATGGACGCCGCCATCCTACTCATCGCCGCCAACGAGAAATGCCCGCAGCGGCAGACACGCGAGCACCTTGCGGCGCTCGAGACGATGGGGCTCGAGAACATTGTCGTCGTGCAGAACAAGATTGACGTCTGCTCCGAGCAGCGCGCGCAGGAATCCTACGCTGAAATCAGGGAATTCCTCGCCGGCACCACGCTGACGGATTGCCCGGTTGTGCCGGTCTCGGCGCACCACAACCGCAACATTGACCTGCTGATTGAGGTACTAGAAGAGCTATTCCCAACGCCCAAGCGTAATCCGCAGGCGGAGCTATCGATGAACATCGCCCGCTCCTTCGACATCAACCGCCCCGGGACGCTGCCGAAAAAACTCATGGGGGGCGTGATTGGCGGTTCGCTCATCCAGGGCAAACTGGCGGTCGGGGACGAAATCGAAATCCGGCCGGGACGCAAGACCAGCAAGGGCTGGGAACCGGTCACGACCAGCGTCACCAGCCTGCACAGCGGCAGCAGCGAACGCAAGAGCGTGACTGCAGGAGGGCTGGTCGCCATCGGCACCGGGCTCGACCCGGCAATTACCAAATCAGATTCAATGCTCGGGTCGCTCATCGGCCGCCCCGGAACACTGCCGCCGGTTCTGGAGAAGCTCCGCATGGACGTGCAGCTGCTCGACCGGGCGGTCGGCACCAGCGGCAGCCAGCAGGTCGAAGCGCTGCGCACGAAGGAGCCGCTGATGCTCACCGTCGGGACTTCGACTACCGTCGGCATCCCAATTCAAGTTAACGAAAAGTGGCTCGAAGCTTCGCTCAAGCTGCCGGTCTGCGCGGCTGAGGGACAGCGGATTGCCATCAGCCGCCGCATCGACGCGCGTTGGCACCTGATTGGCTATGGAATCCTGCAAGCATGACCCTCGTCTTCCCCGACACCAACATCCTGCTCTGGCCTTTCGCGGGCGGCCCCGACTTCCGCGAGGCGATTAACGAGGCGTTGCCGGACGCCGACATCCGCATCGCCAGTTGCGTGATTGAGGAGCTGGAGATGCTCGGGACACCCGACGCGAAGGCGGCGGCCGAATTCTGTCAGGAAATGACGGTCATCAACCTCGGCATCGGCGGCGTAGACAACGTGCTGCTCGAGGCAGCCCGACGCGGAGCGATAGTGGCGACCAACGACCGCGAGCTCATCGAGCGCATCCTCGACAACCACGGGCGCGTGCTACGTCCCCGCGGCGGCTACAAGCTGGAGCTGCAGCCGGCGGAATGAGCGCGGCGGTAGCGGGCGGCGAAAGCCGGGAACGCGTCACACCGCCGCCAGTTTCCGCAGGCGATTTTACCCCCGCCCAGCAAGCACGCCGCGAGGCGCTGCTGCATGACTCCGTCAGGCAATTCCGGGTCGCCGAGCACCCCGGCACGGTGCAATTGCTCGACGCGATGCGTGGAGGCAGCTTCCAAGGGCGACAGTTGGGCGAGGCGGCGGCGCTCTTCGAGCGGCAGACGCACGCGGACTTAGGGATTATCTGGTCGCTGGCGGGGAGCCTTTTCAGTGCCGGGATGCGGCAGGTGGTCATCGATTCCATCCGCAGTGGGCTGGCCGACCTGCTGGTCTGCACCGGGGCGCTGTTCGAGCAGGATATGCTCGAGGCGCTGGGGCACTCGCACTACCGCTGCCGGCCTGACATGGACGACGGCGAATTGCAGGAGCTGCTGGTGGACCGGGTCTACGACCACCTGCTCGACGAGCTGGCATTGCGGCAGGTAGATGCCACCTACATCCAGATTGCCGATGGTATGGAGCCGGGACGCTACTCCAGCCGCGCCTTCCTTGCCGAGTGCGGGCGCTGGCTCGCTTCCGCCGAGGGCGTGCAGGACTCAGTGCTGCAGGCCGCCTTCGAGATGGGTGTGCCTATCTTCGTCCCGGCGCTCAACGACTGCTCGGTCGGCGTGGGGCTGGTGATGCACCAGGCGCAGCACGGGCTCGATAACAGCGTCGGAATCGACAGCATCCACGACTTCCACGAGCTGGCCGAGCTGAAGGCGTGGGCGGGCGATACCGGGCTGCTGGTCATCGGTGGCGGCGTCCCGAAGAATTACGCGCAGGACGCGGTTATCGCGGCAGAGATGCTGGGGCATACGCCCAGCCGCCACCGCTTCGGCATCCAGCTTTCGGTCGCCGACGTGCGCGACGGTGGCCTTTCGGGGTCAACGCTGCGCGAGGCGATTTCGTGGGGCAAGAACGACCGCGAAATCGAGGAAGTCATGGTGTGGGGCGAAGTCTCGATTACGTTTCCGTTACTGGCCGCCTACGCCTGGCACAAGCGGCTGGAGCAGCCACGCCAGCCGCGTCGGCTGGCGCGGTTCTTCGACGACCAATCCTTTTAACACCACCAATGTCGCCCCGAGCCTGACATGCAGGATGACTTCACGCAGCAGCTGCCCGACCGTGACCCGCAGGAGACGCGCGAGTGGATTGAATCGCTGGAAGCAGTAATCGAGGCGAACGGCAACAACCACGCGCGTAACCTGCTCTACCGGCTGCTCGAATCCGCGCAGCGGCAGGGCGTCGCGATTCCCGAAGTGCTCAATACACCATACATCAACACCATCCCCGCCAGCGCCGAGCTGTCCTATCCGGGCGACGAGAATATTGAGCGGCGCATCCGGCGCATCATCCGCTGGAACGCGGCGATGATGGTCTCGCGCGCCAACAAGCGGCACGGCGGTATCGGCGGACACATCTCGACCTACGCCTCGGCCGCCAGCCTTTACGAAATCGGCTTCCACCACTTCTTCCGCGGCAAGGAGCAGGGGGCGGGCGACCTCATATACTTCCAGGGCCACGCCTCGCCTGGCATCTACTCGCGGGCGTTCCTCGAAGGGCGGCTATCGGAAGCGCAGATGGACCACTTCCGCCGCGAGGCGTTCACCGCGGGGCTTTCGTCCTATCCGCACCCGCGGCTGATGCCCGATTTCTGGGAGTTCCCGACCGTCTCGATGGGACTCGGCCCGACCAACGCCATCTATCAAGCGCGCTTCAACCGCTACCTCCACGCACGCGGGATTGCCGATACCAGCCGGTCGCGCGTCTGGGCCTTCCCCGGCGACGGCGAATGCGACGAACCGGAGACGCTGCACGCGCTGACACTGGCGTCGCGCGAGCAGCTCGACAACCTCATTTTCGTTGTCAACTGCAACCTGCAACGGCTCGACGGGCCGGTGCGCGGCAACGGCAAGATTATCCAGGAACTCGAAGCCAAGTTCCTCGGCGCAGGCTGGAACGTCATCAAGGTCATCTGGGGCAGCGACTGGGACCCGCTGCTGGCGCGCGACCGCGACGGGCTGCTACTGGCGCGGATGGAAGAGACACTCGACGGCGACTACCAGCGACTTGCCGTGGAGTCAGCCGACAACATCCGCGAGCAGTTTTTCGGCCCTGAGCTCCAGCACCTTATCGCCGGGATTCCCGACGACAAGCTGACGCGCATGCGCCGCGGGGGGCACGACACGCAGAAAGTTTACGCGGCCTACAAAGCGGCGGTCGAGCACAAGGGAGCGCCGACCGCCATCCTCGCCAAGACGGTCAAGGGCTGGGCGCTCGGCGGCGGCTTCGAGGCGCGCAACATCACCCACCAGAAGAAGTCGCTTGAGGCACCGGACCTGAAATTCTTCCGCGACCTGCTCGAGCTGCCGATTCCCGACGACGAGCTCGGAGATTTCCCCTACTACCTGCCGGCGGCCGACAGCGAGGAGGTGGAATACCTGCTCTCACACCGCGACGCGCTGGGCGGCTGCATTCCGCACCGCACCCGCAAGGCGACGAAAATCACGTTGCCAAAGCGCGACGCCTACGGGGAGTTCGACGACGGCAGCGGCAAGCAGGAAGTCTCGACGACGATGGCGTTCGTGCGGCTGATGCGCAACCTAATGCTCTCGGGCGAGTTCGGAAAGCGTATCGTCCCCATCGTGCCGGACGAGGCGCGCACCTTCGGGATGGAGGCGCTCTTCCCCGAGTTCAAGATTTACAACGCGCTCGGGCAGGATTACACCCCGGTCGACGCCAAATTATTATTATCTTACGTCGAGGCGGAGGACGGCCAGATTCTCGAGGAGGGCATCTCCGAGGCGGGAGCGATGAGCTCCTTTACGGCAGCCGGCACGACCTATGCCAGCTTCGGCGAACAGACCGTCCCGTTCTACATCTTCTACTCGATGTTCGGCTTCCAGCGCGTCGGCGACGCCATCTGGTGCGCTGCCGACTCGCGCGCTAAGGGCTTCCTGCTCGGCGCGACCGCCGGCCGCACGACGCTCAACGGCGAGGGGCTGCAGCACCAGGACGGGCATTCGCTGCTGATCGCTAGCACGGTCCCCTGCTGCCTTGCCTACGACCCGGCATTCGCTTACGAGATTGCGGTCATCGTGCGCGAGGGGCTGCGGCGCATGGTCGACGAGGACGAAGACTTGCTCTACTACCTTACGCTCTACAACGAGAACCACCCGATGCCGCCCAAGCCGACGCGCGCCGAGCGCGGCATCATCCAGGGCATCTACCGCTTCACCAAGCCGGCGAAGCCGCAGGTGCGGCTCTTCGGCAGCGGCTCAATCATGCAGCAGGTACTGCGCGCCGCCGACATCCTGCAAAAACAGTTCGGCGTCGCGGCCGAAATCTGGTCGGTGACGAGCTACGGCGAGATGCGGCGTGATGCGCTGAAGTGCGAGCGCTGGAACTGGCTGCACCCCGGCGAGAAAGAAAAAACGCCCTACATCCAGCAACAACTGGGCAAGCGTGGACTGCCGACTGTCGCCGCGACCGATTTCATGCGAGCCGTCCCCGACATGGTCAGCAAGTGGGTGCCCGGCCCCTACATCACGCTCGGCACCGACGGCTTCGGCCGCAGTGATACCCGCGAGCAGCTGCGGAACTTCTTCGAGGTCAGCGGCGAGCACATCACCGTCGCAGCACTAAACGCGCTCGCGCAATCGGGAAAGTTCCCGGCGGAAGACGTCGCGCGCGCCATCAAGGCGCTTGGCATCGACCCGGAGCTGGCTGACCCGTTCTATTCTTACTGAACTGGAAACCGACCCTACATTCCCGGCATGCCGCCGCCCATGTCGCCGCCGGGCGGCATCGGAGACTCTACGGGCGCCCGCGAGGCGATGATGTCGTCAATGCGCAGGATCATGCTCGCGACGTCGGTGGCGGACGAGATGGCCTGCGTCTTGACGCGGAGCGGCTCCATCACGTTGCGCGTGCGCATGTTGACCACCTTGCCGCTGAAGACGTCGAGCCCCGCGTGGGGGTTGCGCCCCTTGCGGCTGTGCGCCTTGCGCAGCGCCATCAGCGTGTCGATGACATCCAGCCCGGCGTTCTCGGCCAGCGTGCGCGGCACGATTTCAATCGCGTCCGCGAACGCCTCGATGGCGAGCTGCTCGCGGCCGCCGACGCGCGGCGCATACTTGCGCAGCTTCAGCGCCAGCTCGATTTCGGCCGCGCCGCCGCCGGTCACCATGCGACCGTCTTCGATGACCAGCGAAACTACGCCGATGGCGTCTTCGAGGTTGCGCTCGATTTCATCGATGACATGCTCGGTCCCGCCGCGGACCAGGATGGACACCGACTTGGGATTGCTGCAGTTGGTGATGAAGGTCATATCGTCGTCGCCAATCTTGCGCGTTTCAACGAGGCCAGCCGCGCCGAGGTCGTCTTTTGAAATCGAGTCGATACTAGAGACGATGCTGCCGCCGGTCGCACGCGCCAGCGCTTCCATGTCGGACTTCTTGGCGCGCCGGATGGCCATAATGCCCTGCTTGGCCATGAAGTGCTGCGCAAGGTCGTCGATGCCTTTCTGGCAGACGACAACATTCGCGCCCGCCTTCTTAACTTTCGTGACGAGCTTGCGGATGGTATCTTCTTCCTGGTCGAGGAACGCCTGCACCTGCGACGGGTCGTTAATCTGGATTTTGGCGTCGAACTCGGTCTTGCGGATTTCGAACGCCGCATCGACCAGCGCCACCTTCGCTTTCTCGATACGCCGTGGCATTCCCGTATGCACCGGCTCCTTGTCGAGGATGATGCCGGTCACCAGTTCGGTGTCACCAATGGAAGCGCCCTGCTTCTTCTGGATCTTGATGTCATCACGGTCGACCGTGGTGTTGCGGCCGCTGCCCTCGGCAACCGACCGGACAGCACTCACGGTAATCTCGGCCAGGAACTCGGCCATCGCCTCGGAGGACTTACCGGTCATCGCGGTGACGGCAATAGCCCGCAGCTTGGCGGTCTCGTTGCGCCGGATGGGGAGTGCATACTTCCGCATGATGGCATCCGCTTCCATCGCGGCACGGCGGTAGCCGTTGCCGATGGCGGTGGCGTGGACACCCTTATCGAGCAGCTCCTCGGCGTTCTTCAGGAGTTCACCGGCGAGGATGACTGCGGTGGTGGTGCCATCGCCACATTCGGAATCTTGAGTCTTGGCGACCTCAACAATCATCTTGGCGGCCGGATGCTCGACCTCGATTTCCTTGAGAATCGTGACGCCGTCGTTGGTAATCACGACGTCACCCATCGAGTCGACCAGCATCTTGTCCATGCCCTTCGGGCCAAGGGTGCTGCGCACCGCTTCAGCTATCGCCTTGGCTGCGGCGATGTTATTGTGCGTGGCCTGTCGGCCGGTATCGCGCTGGGTGCCCTCCTTGAGGATAAGCACTGGAGTATTGCCTGACAACATGGCGCGCCACCGTAAGGGGATATATAAAAAATTGACTCAGAAAACTAATCAATATAGTTTAATTCCGGAAAAAATCCAATAAAGGCAGCGAAATAAGCGCACTTATGCCGATTGCGACAAAGTTTACGCCACCCTTTCCCAGCCATCCCCACCTTTCGGCAGTTGCACCCAGCACTGAATCCAGCTGGCAACCGGCAAAACCGAGCATTGCCGGCAGGAAAAGCAGCAGGAAATCGAAATTACCTGTTTGTTTCCACTCAAACCCTTCTGGCCAGCCCACAAGGACAAACACAGCGAGTGAAATCATGCTCATGCTCAGCGCCGAAAGTCCCGCCGCCAGCGAGCCAATCAGCGAAATCCCGCCGTCGGTTCCCGGCGGCACCCGCGTGCGGGGGCTGGTAATCAGTACCGGCGCCGGCGCGAATACCCCGATTTCGCTCGCCAGCGTGTCGGCGGCCGCAGCCGCCAGCGCGGTGGTGAAGGCAATCAACGCCTGCTCGGGGCTGATCCAGCCACCGCCATAGACCAGCGCGACTAGCGCCGGCACCGCGCCGTTCGACAGGACGTTGGTGCCGCCGCGGATGCCCTCCTTGGATTCCTCGACGCCGATCTGTAGCTTGTAGTGGAATCCAAAGCGGGTAGCAAGGAACGAACCCCCGACGAATATGAGCAGCAGCACCAGCCAGCTCCAGTGCCCCATCGTGGCGGAGATGAAGCAAATCAGGAACGCCAGGATGGCGCCAACCAGGTCGAGCACGCGCGCCTTGTGGGCGATGCCCGCAATCGCTCCGCTCGCGAGCGCAATCAATGCTATCTGGAACGGCTCCAGCTCCACGCTGGCGCGCACCTTGGGGGCTATATAAAATCAGCCTGAGAGCGAGGCGAGAGCCTGCTCGTACTCGGCAGTGAACTCTGTCCGGATTTCCGCCAGCCGCTCCGGCGTGCGCGCCTCGATGAACATGCGCATCACCGGCTGGGTGTTGGAAGGGCGCAGCAGCACCCAGCCGTCATCGAACCAGACCTTGACGCCGTCGATGGTCTCGACACGGTAACCGCGCGCGGTGAAGTCGGCCTGCAGTGCCGCGTTAAGGTCGAACTTGATTTCGTCGGGGCAGGCAAACTTGAGTTCTTCATAGGGCAGCGACGGGATTTCGTCCGCCAGCTCAGAGAGCTTGCGGCCGGAAGCGCGCAGCAGCTCCAGCACCTTGAGCGAGATAATCAGCGGGTCGTCGAACAGGAACTCGGTCAGATCGGGCGCAAAGAGGTGGGCAGAAATCTCGAGTGCCAGTATCGCGTCGTGCTTCTTCAGTTCCTCACAAACAAAGACGTCGCCGACCCGAATCCAGATCAGTTCGGCGCCCAGCTTCGGGATTTCGTCCTCCAGCACCATTGAACAGGGGACGTTGGCCAGCACCGGCCCCTGCCGCAGCTTCAACAGCTCGGGCACCAGCAGGATACCGATTTTCTCGGTCGGCACCGCACGGCCACGGTCATCGACAAAAACGCAACGGTCGCAGTCGCCATCGAAGGCGATACCGCAGTCGAAATCGCCCGCGGCGACCAGCTCCATCAACGCACCTATATTCTTCGGCGCCGGCTCCGAAGGGCGGTTCGGGAAGCGGCCATCGGGCTCGCCGTTGATAATTTCAGTCGTGGCGCCGAAGCGCTGGAAGAGCGATTCGAGAATGACGCCGCCGACGCCATTGCCGGGGTCAAGCGCGATGCGCATGCCGGCCAGTGAGCCGATGCGCTCGGCCGCGAAAGCCGCAAAAAGTTCCAGCACATCCGCCTCCGGGACACGCGACAGCCCGCCCTCGGCCACAGATACAGGCGGCTCGTCGGCGAAGAACAAGTCACGCACTTCCGTGTTGCCGTCGGTAAAGCCAGTCCCGTCGGGGTGGCGGAAGCGGATGCCATTGTATTCGGCCGGATTGTGGCTGGCGGTGATGTAGACCCCACCGGCGAAATCGCCGTGCCAGGTCCACCAATTAGCGACCGGAATCGGCACCATCCCGACCGACACGACGTCACAGCCGCCGCTGCGCAGTCCGGCAGTCACCGCCGCCTCGAGGTCAAGAGAACTGGTGCGCGCGTCGCGTCCGATGCAAATGCGGCCGGAAGCGCCCTTGCTGGCAAGGTATGCCGCGAATGTCGCGCCGACCCGCTCGGCGGTCACGAGCGTCAGCTCACTGCCGTAGATGCCGCGGATGTCGTAAGCGCGAAATATGTTGCGGGGAGTCGCCATGCGGCGGCGCATTCGGGGGGTTTTATAGAGATGGCACCCCCGCAGGCGATGCGCAGCCATTAATGGCGCCGCGACTTCAGCAGCCGTGGTTCTGACCGAATCAACGATGCCGGCGCTCGGCACCCGTGCGCCCGACTTCGCGCTGCCAGAGCCCGCCGGCGACCGTGTGTGGGCGCTGGCCGATTTCGACGCGGAAGCGCTGGTGGTCGTCTTCACTTGCAACCACTGCCCCTACGCGCAGGCGGTCGAGGAGCGCATCATCGCGCTGGCGCGTGGCTTCGCGGGACGCGCTGACTTCGTCGCCATCAGCGCCAACGACGCCGCCAGCTTTCCGGACGACGCGCCGGAAAAGATGGCGCGACGTACGCGAGATAAGGATTACCCGTTCCCTTACCTCTACGATGAAACGCAGGCAGTCGCGCGTGCCTACGGGGCGGCGTGCACGCCCGATTTTTTCCTCTATGACGCCGACCGGAAGCTCGCCTACCGAGGGCGCCTTGATGACAACTGGCAAGAGCCGGAGCGTGTCGAGCACGAAGAGCTGCGCGACGCCATCGCGGCGGTGCTCGCGGGCGTGCCAACGGCGGAGCCGCAGCTGCCGGCGCTGGGATGCAACATCAAATGGCGGGAATAGGCGCGCCTATTCCTCATCTGAGTTGCGCGTCAGCCCTATCAGCAGCACGAAACCGAGGATGGTGACTGCAGGGTGAGCGCGGCTGGTGCGCAACGACCTGTCGTTCCACCTGCTCGGCAGCGGTGCGGAGGTAGACCAACCAAAAAACAAAACCACAGTATTAAATCCCGACGTCTACGTACTCTCGGTATACAGCCTTACACTTGAAGAGATGAATAATCCGGAGTAAAAAAATGGGTCTAAAGAAAGAAGACTTTGAGAAATTGAATATGCGGGGAATTGTTATTTCCTCGATGATGACTGCCTTTGGTCTAGTAGTGGCATTGGCCTGGAAGGACACGATCAATGCTACAGTGGCATTTTTGATGCCAGATAATGATGATGGCACTCTGAAGGGGATGTACATTACAGCGGTGGCTGTTACTGCCCTGGTTATGGGTCTGGCAATGTTGGTCCTGAAGCTCAATGCCAGGGTCGAGAAGGAAATTGAGAGAGTTCAGTCCTACTTTGGCGATGAGGACGAGAATGAAGAAGAGAGTAAAGAGTCCTAAGGCGCTGTTATAGAATCTATAGTAGACCCACCAACTACTGCTCCGGTTCCGGCTGCATGCTGCCGCACCACTGGCACTCCCACCCCTCGGGTGCGCGTGTGTGCGGCACCCGGCGGGGGAAGCTGCCGCCCGGGCGGGTGGAGCAAGTGGGGCACTCGATGTCCCAGCGGAACTCGGTCATCCCGCGTCCTCCGCGTCATCCTTGGACTCCAGCTCGAGCGGCTCCAGCCGGTAGGCGCTGAAAACGTGGATGTCAGGATTTTCGAGCAGCCGTTCGAGGCAGCCACCACACATCGGCTGCAGCAGCCCGTCGTCCTCGGAATGCTTGTGCTTGAGGTCCCCCTCGTAACAGTGCGAAACGAGGTATTCGGCCGTCTCCGGCTCGTTGAGCCGGGTCGGCGTTAGCCCGTGGACATCAATGCACATGCGGCAATACATCGCGTGGCGACTGATGCCCCGATTAAAAGGTTCTCAAACCTTAAATAAACGAGGCAGGTCGCGCGCATATGGCGAAGGAGAAGAAGACGCAGGGCTTCCAGTCGGCCGCGGGCCTCATCCGCTATTTTGACGCCGAGGACAGCAATGCGCTGCAGATATCCCACATGGGAGTCCTGCTGGGAGGTATTCTCGCTATCGCCGTGGTCGAGGTTTCGACGGCATTCGGGCTCCAGACCGGAGCCTATGTTCTGGCTGTCGGCCTCTCCGGCATCGTCTTCAACGAGTTCCGGATTTCGCGCTCGCGCACCCTCTAATAGCTGCGGCAGATTCGGCCACAATGGAGCAGTGCAGCTACTGCGGCTTCGTGCTGGAAGCGCTCGGTTCGAACTGTCCCAACTGTGGCGTCGCGGTACCGGGCCGCCCGCCGGCTGCGGTCGCGGCACTAGAGCCGGTGCAGCCCCGCCAGGCCACGCCATACCGCCGGTGGCGCGGCTGGCTGAAGCCGTTGCTGGCGCTGCTGCTGGTGGCGGGACTGCTGACACTACCGCAGGCGCAGCCCTTCCTGCACGGGCTTGACGACCTGTGGGGGGAGCTGAACAGTAGCTACTACGAAGTGCCCGAAACCGTCAGTATGACGCTGATGCGAAATTTTACAATATTCCTGACGTCGGGCCCGTCGGCTGACTGGCGGCTGGCGCTGAGTGAGCCGGGTCATCGCCCCAGCGGTCCGCAAGGCGCCGGCAATAGCTGGCAGGAAATACACACGCTTGACGCGACACCAGCGTGGGACGACAGGCACGCCGGTAAAATGCTCTGGGAAGGGCATATCGAGGGCGATGAGCGAGCCGAAATTTCGGTCAGCTACAACGTTACCGTCTCGACCATCATCTCGGACCTGAAGGCGGAGGGAGCCGGGACTATCGACCAGTATCCTGCCGCGTATGACTATTTCCTGCAGGATGAGTGGAAGGTCGAGCCTTCCAACACGCAGGTGCAGGAGCTAGCGACGCAGTTCGCCAACGGCACCGGCGGCAACGTGCTGAGTATCCTGCGCAATATCTTCGACTACATCATGGGCAACTTTACCTATGTCCTCGGGACGACACCCAAGAGCTGCGACCAGACGCTCGGCTACGGCTACGGTGACTGCGATGACCTCGGGCTGCTCTACGTTTCAATCGCGCGCGCGGCCGGAATCCCGGCCTGGATGGAGCTGGGGATGATTCCGCGTTCTTCCGACGGGCTGCAGGACTGGGGCGGCCATGCCTGGGTCAACGCACTGGTGCCGCTCGACGGGGGGAACTACACGGTTGTGACGGTCGACCTCGCCAACGGCTACTACCTCTGGATGCCACCCTACCGCCTCTCGGAGTATGTCGACAACGGGGACCCCGAGGACCTGAAGGCATTCTACTTCCTCTTCTCGAGCCAAGGCAGCGGCCGCGCCAGCTTCACGCAGGACATCTCCGTCGCGAGCTACAGCGAGCAGGGCAAGCTGCGCATCGAGGCATGAAATACCTCCTGTTCCAGCCGGAGGAGCTCGAGGAACTGATGCAGTTCCTTGAAGCCAACCTGGACGAGAACTACAACCCGCAGGTGTTCCTGAAAATCCAGTCGCAATGGCCGGACGGCTTCGCCATCGCGTGGCGCGGTGGGAAGATAGTCGGCGTCGGGTGCGGGGCGCTACTGCCGGGTGACAAACTGCGCGTGCTGGTGCTGGTGCTGGCACCGGGAATGCAGGGGCACGGGCACGGGCGCAAGCTGCTCGAGATGCTGGTGGCAGCCGGGCACAAGCGCGGCTGTCTCCGTGTCACCCTCGAGGCACGCGTCGATTCCGAGGCGGTCGAATTCTACCGCCACCTTGGCTTCAGCAGCGTCGACCTGCTGCCCTGCTACTACCAGGACGGCGGCGACGCGGTCGTGATGGAACGGCCTATCTGAAGCGACGGCGGGCAGCGAGGGCGAGCGGCAGCACCGCCAACAGACCCACACCGGGGAGCGGAAATCCGGGCTCGTCAACCTCTTCGGGATCTGGGCCATTTCGCTGTGGATTGCTTGGATCAGCTTTCTGGTCGATAGCGGTATCTGCTTCCGCAAAGGCTACCTCTTCAGCCTCGAGGGATATCGTCTGTTCTCCTGACTCATCGCCTGGAACGGGCAGGTCCATATGCATGTATACAATACGTCCCGTGTCAGATGCAATATATGAATGAGCCTCGACAGGAGGTCCCCTGTCCATTTCGTCTTCCCCTTCCCCCTCATTCTCTTCCTCCTCTTCACCTTCATCGCGGCCAGGGTCGTTGGGGTCCATGGGGTCCTCATTGCCGGAATCATCTTCACGTTCCTCCTCACTCTCGTATGGCAGTACCTCAAACGCCTCAACGGTTGAACCATCAGCAAGAGGCACATTCAGCCGCCCGCCAGTGGTGAAATTGTAGTGGATCGGTTCTGGAATCTCGACCGGGCCAAAATGGAACCGGTTGCCCTCAATGCGCAGATTCGCTCCAGAATCATCGTAGGCGTCACGTTCCTCTTCTTCCATTTGATCAAGGGCGGCATCCAGTAGCTCCTGCATCCAGTTGGAAGGTATGTGTAACGGGAACAGGTCCCCCCAGCTCTGGAAACTGCGATCAACATCCATTTCTGCAAAATTCTCTGTCAGGTTTTTGTATAATTCCTGCAGTTCTAGCATCTGGTCACAATCATCCTCAGGGCAGGCGGAGGAAACAGGCTTGTCCAGATCAATCCTCCCACCGAGGTCCCCACTGATGGTGACAAGCGTGGAACCGCCCCAGATTTCGCCCTCCTCAATAGGCAGGTCCAGCACGTTCATTGGCTCGTCAAACTCCAGCAGGAGGTGAAAACTGACCTCGATACTGCCACCCCAAGAAACAGAGTCGTAGCGAACTTCCTTCCAATCATAGTATTCAGTATCGCTCTCCCCATCGTATCCACTCAATTCATCAGTAAAGTTGGGGGCGTTCAGGATAGAAAAATCAAACTCGGTTCCCTGACTAAGCGTAATGTCAATCTTGGTAAGGTCAATTTCATCCTGCGTCCACCAACTCTCTACAGCAACACGTTCGACCTGGTCGAACCCGGCAGTGAAACTTACCAGCTGTACAGCAACTGGCATCTCCGTTCCATCTGCCAGGAAAGTTTTGCAACCCTCATCGTCACAGCGTTCTTCAACATCTTCATAGTAACCAGCAACAGGGAGCTCAACCGTCGCCTGCCAGTCAGTTGCCACGTGGGTGTAGAATCCAGTCTCGGACTTAATGTGGTACCTGAAGTCAAGGTCATCAACTACCTCACCCTTGTGGTAGAGCCCCAGACTCCCCTCATTGTTGATGTCGTAACTCTTCACTGGAAAATTACTGTCACCCACACTGTCATCGAGCGGAGTCCGCAACTCTGAGGTCAACTCGTCAAAAATCCAGCTGAAGTCAACTTCGTTGCCCACAGCCCAGCTGTCGCCCACTTGCCAGGCGGTAGGTGCCATGGCAGGCGCAGCAACGAACTGCGCAGCTACCAGCAGTGCCAATAGTATTCGGCGCATGACGACTGATTCCGGTGGCTGCTTATACAATTAACCCCGTGAATGGAGCTATCTCTTCATAAAATACGCTTATTGCCGAATTCTATTTTGCCCAAAGGCTTTTATACTTATCCATGTCCGCCCGGCCCCGATATGGGTTCTGGAGGTGACTGAATGGCAACGAAATCAAAAAAGAAAGGCGAGAAAGTAGACGAAATACTGACCTGTCCGGAGTGCAGCAGCTCCCACCTGAAGCGCGATTATGATCACGCCGAAGTGGTCTGCGCCGATTGTGGCCTGGTGCTTGAGGAAAACATCGTTGATCCCGGCCCGGAATGGCGCGCATTCGATATGCAGCAGGAGAACGCCCTTGCAAGGGCCGGTCCACCGATGTCGACAACGCTGCCCGACAAGGGGCTCTCGACCGAGATTTCGCCCACCAACCGCGACTATTACGGTCGCTCGATTTCCAACCGCAACCAGTCAATGCTCTTCCGCATGCGCAAGTGGCAGCGGCGCGCCCGTGCCTCCAAGTCTGCGGAGCGCAACATGGCGGTCGCAATGCGCGAGATGCAAGCGGTCGCTACGAACCTGAAGCTCCCGCGCCGTATCCAGGAAACGGCGGCGTTCATCTATCGCCGCGCCATCCAGGAGCAGTCGCTCTCGGGCCGGGCAATCGAGATGGTCGCCTGCGCCGCACTTTACGCCGCCTGCCGGCAGGAAGGGGTGCCGCGCACGCTGACCGAAATCAGCCGGCACAGCCGCTACTCGCGCAAGGAAATTTCGCGCACCTATCAGGTGATGGTTAAGGCGCTAAAGATGCACTCGATGCCTCCGTTGCCGGAGGACTACCTGCCGCGCATCTGCTCCAAGCTGGACCTGACACCGAAGGTCGAGGGGACTGCCCGCGACCTCCTGCGCGCCGCGCAGGACGTGCCGCTCACCAACTCGGTGCCGATTTCGCTCGCAGCGGCGTCGGTCTATATCGCCTCGATTATCAACAACGAGCGCCGTAAGCAAAAGGACGTCGCGCGCGCGGCGGACCTGACGGAAGTTACCATCCGTAGCCGCTACAAGGAAATGGCACAGTTCCTGAGCATCGACATCCACATCTGACGCTTTTAACCGCGTCCCGCCTCGGCGGCCGATGATTCTCCGCTGGCACGGCCACGCCTGCTTTGAGCTGCAGTCCGACTTCACGCTGGTAGTCGACCCGCACGACGGCCGCTCCCTCGGGCTTTCGCCCCCCTCTGCCAGCGCCGACCTCGTGCTGGTGAGCCACGACCATTTCGACCACAACCAGACGCGTAACGTGCGCGGGCTGCGGGCAAGGGTCCTCGATTCGGCAGGGCGGCACCGGTTCCGGGAGTGCGAAATCCGGGGCATCCCGGCGTTCCATGACGAGGAACAGGGCGCAAAGCGCGGCAGCGTGGTCATGTTCCGCTTCGCGATGGGAGGTATCGACTTCCTGCACGCCGCAGATTTAGGGCATTTTCCCGCGGAGCAGCTGGACGCCATGCGGGGCTGCGACCTGCTGTTCCTGCCGGTGGGCGGGGTCTTCACAATCAACTCCGCGATGGCATGGCGCGTCGCGCAGGCGGTCGCGCCGCGTGTGGTGGTGCCGATGCACTACCGCTACGGCAGCCTGACACTCGCCATTGATGAGCTACAGCCGTTCCTCGACGCCAGTCCATGGCCGGTCGTCGACCTCGGCAGCGAGATGGAACTGGAGCCGGAAGACCTACCGACGCAGCCTGAAGTGTGGAGGTTCCTCAGCTGATGGATTCTCACCTTTTCCGCCGCTTCAACCACACCGTCGTCGCCTGTTATGTGGTCTATTTCCTGCTGCCCCCAACCCTCTGGGGTGTGCCGCGCTTCGCCTTTGCGGCCAGCTTCTGGCTCGCGACGGTCACGGTCGAAGCTGTGCGGCTGCGCTCTGCACGCGAGATGCCCGGCATGCGCGACTACGAACAGCACCGCATCGCCGGCTTCCTCTGGTTCACCACCGGCACGACCGCGCTGCTAGCGGCGCACGAATACCTCGGAGTAGGGCAGGCGGTAGTGATGGCGACCATCATCGCCGCCGCCTACACCGACCCGCTGCTGGGCGAACTGAAGCCGTGGCTACCGCGCCAGCAGGCGCTCGGTGGGGGTGTCGTGGCGGCTTTCCTGATTTATATAGCTATCTTCGGGATGGCGGACGCGCTTTCCAGCGCTGCGCTGGGCTACGCGCTGGTCGCCGCGGTGGTGATGGTCGCGGCTGAGCTGCCGTCGGTGAAATGGCTCGATGACGACCTGCTGATGCAACTGGTGCCGGTGGCGGTGCTGCTGCTGCTGGCAGCGCTGCCGGGCGCTCCGCAGCTGCCGGGCGACGTGATTACGGGGGTGCTGCATTGCTGCTGAAGCTCTACCTCGCGCTGATATACTCCACGCTCGCCGCAGTGGGTCTTCTCTTCCTGCAAACAGGCCACTGGCCGGTCACGCTGCTGCTCTGGGGCGGCAACGCGCTGCCCGCGGTGTTGCTGGCACGGTCGCTTGGGGACAGTAATGCAGATTGATTATCGCCGCCGCTGGGCCGGCGTGCGGCGTGCGCTGCGCGACGCGGACGCCGATGCATTCATCGCTGTCGGCGCGGGGAACACGCGCTGGCTCGCGTCAGCCGAATCGCCCCCCGGATCGCCCCCGGGTTCAACGCTGAACTACGTTTTCGTCCCGCAGCGCGGTGCGCCGATTGGAATTACCTCGTCGCTCGAAGGACACCGCTGCCGCAAGGAAGCCGGCGTGCGCGACCTGCGGCTCTGGTCCAGCTACCCCGACGTTGGCGCCGAATTCACGTCGGCCAAGGCGGCGCTGAAAGCGCTGCTCGAAGAGCGCGAAGTGGGCAGCGTGCTGAGCGACGCCGTGCTGCGATTGCAGCGCGGCGTCGCGGTCGAGCGCTCGACAGCCGTGCGCGACCTGCGTGCCCGCAAGGCACCCGACGAGCAGGAGCGCATCCGCGTCGCCGTGCGCCACGCCGACGCGGGGCAGCGCTTCGCGCGAGAGCTGTGCGAAGTCGGGGCTGGCCTTACGGAGTTCGAAGTCGCGGCTGAAATCGACTACTTCCTGCGCCGGCGCGGAGTGCAGGAGACTTCGTTCACGACTATTGTCGCCTCCGGACCGAACGCGGCGTTCTCACACCACTCGCCCGGACGCCGGCGGCTGCGCGACGGCGATTCAGTTATCTGCGATTTTGGCGCCTTCTGGAAGGGCTACTGCTCGGACATCACGCGCACGTATTTCGTCGGCGGCAGCCCCGCCCCGAAGTGGCGCAAGCGCTACGCACTGGTGCTCGAAGCCAACGAGCGTTCGCGGGCCGCGCTGCGGCACGGCGCCGTCGCGCAGGATGTCGACGGCGCGGGACGCAATTTCCTCGGTCGCAGCGGCGTCGGTAACCGCTTCGTCCACGGCACCGGGCACGGCTTCGGGCTGGAAGTGCACGAGTGGCCGTCGCTGACATATGGGCAGAAGACGGTGCTGGAGAAGGGAATGTGCGTGACAGTCGAGCCGGGACTCTACTTCCCGCGGCAGGGCGGCATCCGCATCGAAGATGACGTGCTCGTGACGCGCACGGGCTGCGAGACGCTGACGCACGCCGCGAAGGCATTATACTGACGCTGCGCTGCGCGAGCGTGAGTGTCGCCGCGCGCGTAGTGGAACGGCTGCTAGAAGAGCGGCCGCAGTCGCGCGACGCTGTCGAGCGCATCAAGCTGGACGTCGCGCGCTCCTGCACCACGGCAGGACTGCCGAAGAACAACGAGTTGCTGGCGCAGCTCGATGCGGCGGCGGAGCCGGAGCTAGCGCGGCTGCTGCGCGTCAAGCCGATGCGCACTTCCGCCGGCGTCGCGCCGGTCGCCATCATGACTTCGCCGGCCCCCTGCCCGCACGGCACCTGCACCTACTGCCCCGGCGGGCCGACCAACGACGCGCCGCAATCCTACACCGGCCACGAGCCGGCGGCGCGGCGCGGGGCGCGGCACAGCTACGACCCGCAGGCGCAAGTGGCGGGGCGGCTCGAGCAGTATACGCGCAACGGCCATCCAACCGACAAGGTCGAGCTGATTATCATGGGCGGCACCTTCACCGCGCGCGAGCCGGAATACCAGGACGAGTTCCTGCGTGGTGCCTTCAGGGCATTGAACGGTGTATCAAGCGATTCGCTCGACGCGGCTCTGGCGACCAACGCCACCGCCCCGCACCGCTGCGTGGCGCTGACGATGGAGACGCGTCCCACCGAGTGCAGCGACTGGGCGGTACACCAGATGCGGCAACAGGGAGCGACGCGAGTCGAAATCGGCGTCCAATGCTTGGATGACGCAGTACTCGACAAACTCAACCGGCAACAGTCGGTCGATGATGTAATCGCGGCGACGCGGCGACTGAAACGCGCCGGCCTGAAGGTGGTCTACCACCTGATGCCTGGCCTTCCAGGAATGTCGCCCGAGAAGGACCGGCGCGACTTCGCGCGGCTCTTCAGCGAGCCTGAATTTCAGCCCGACATGCTCAAACTCTACCCGACGCTGCTGGTCAAGGGCGCACCACTCGCTGCCAACCCGGGCGACTGGGTACCATACGATACCGAGATTGCGGCCAACGTGGTCGCCGACCTGAAGGAGATGGTGCCACCGTGGGTCCGCATCCAGCGCATCCAGCGCGACATTCCGAAGCACCAGATTATCGCCGGCGTGATGAACTCTAACCTGCGACAATACGCGCGGCGTGAACTCAAGCGGCGCGGCAAGCGCTGCGCCTGCATCAACTGCCGCGAAGTGTGGCGCGCCCGCATCGACCCGGCTGACGCTGAGCTGCGCACGCGCAGCTACGAAGCGAGTGGAGGCACAGAACATTTCGTCTCATTCGAAGCAGGGCGCAAGCTGCTCGCCTACATGCGGCTACGGCACGACGGGCAGGCGACCGTGCGCGAGCTAAAAGTTACGGGGCAAGCGGCACGGCTCGGCGCGGAAGGCAGCGGCGTCCAGCACCGCGGGCTCGGCACGCAACTGATGGGTATCGCCGAAGAGATGTCAAACGATTTCGGCCGGCTGCGTGTGACCCACGGCGTCGGGACGCTGGAATACTACCGCAAGCTGGGCTACGAGCTGGACGGCAGCTATGTCGTTAAGGGACTCTGATGGCCGAAATCTCGGTCTCCCGCGCCGACGCTCCCGACGGCTGGCTACTGACGGTAGATGTCTCCGAGCGCGGTAGCGCGACCGAGCACCGCGTTTCGCTGTCGCGCGACTACCACGCGCAGCTGACGCAGGGCCGTGCGACGCCCGAACAGCTGGCAGAAGCGTCGTTCGAGTTCCTGCTCGAGCGCGAGCCGAAAGAGTCCATCCTGCGTAGCTTCGAGATGCCGGTCATTGCGCGCTACTTCGGCGATTATGAGCGGCGCATCGGCGACTACTTGCCGAAGTAGCTGCGGGCGCGCGCGCAGTGTGGCTAAATATCGCCTGGCATCACCTTATCTTCCGGGGGGCCAACCTTACGGTCACCTGCCAGAGAAAACCCTAAACCCACCCGGCACTGCAACCCCGATGTCGGAATCGTGATTTTGTTGAACGGAACCGACCGAGGGTTGGACCCTCTCAACTCCAGCAGGAGCCCTTGAGCATGAGTGCGGCCACACAACTCGTCGAGCTTCTCGAACTCGAACGCCACCCGGTGGCAGTGGCCTTCCTCGACACGCCGCCCGAGGATCTGCCGCGGACCGAGCAGATGGCCGCGGCCGGCTGCGGATACTGGAAACGCGCCGCCGACGGAGAGGCATTCTACACCGAGGCGACAGACCACTACGGCTGCCCGATTGGCGCGCACACCCATGGCATCGACCTGCCCAAGGAGCGGGGAGCCGAGCTCGAGGACGTGATCGGCACGATGATCGAGTTGGAGTACCTCGAGATGAAGGAGGTCGCGGAAATCCCGCGACGCGAGGAGCCCTTCGGTGTCGTCAGCTACGCACCCCTGGCCAAGACTACGTTCGAACCCGACGTGGTGCTCGTCCGCGGCAATGCCCGGCAGATGATGGTACTGGCCGAGGCGGCTCATGCCGCGGGCGTGGCCTGCCAGAGCTCGATGGTCGGACGGCCGACCTGTGCGGCGATCCCCGAAGTGATGCAATCGGGGATGAGTGCCACCAACCTCGGCTGCATCGGCAACCGCGTCTACACCGAACTGGGTGACGACGAACTCTATTTCGCGTTTGCCGGGCTGCAACTCGAGAAGATCGTCGAACGGCTCTCGGCCATCGTCAACGCGAACAAACAGTTGGAAACTTACCACCGCGAACGGATATCCTGAACAACTGCAGGAGTCGCTGGCGCTATCTCATCCATCGCAGCACCTGCAGGAATTCCAAGGGGGAGGGGTGTTTTCGTGCGGTTCTGGCAAAATACTGGGTCATAGCCGGTAAGGTCCCCAAATAATATTAAAAAAATATTATCCTATGCGCCACCAGCACGCCAGAAAAGCCTAAACCCACCATGCGGTGGCGCCTGCATGACAACCTACCACTGCCATGATTGCGGCATGTCGGTCAGCGGCCTGACCTGCGGCGGCTGCGGTGCCGATCTGGTACCCGCCAGCGTGACCAAGGACGACGGCACCGTCGTCGCCACGTCGGAGTGCCCCGCCGGCTGCGGTCGCATTAAGTCGCCAATGTGCTGCGGCAACGATATGCACGCGCACTAGCGTCTGACCGCGTCCAGCGACACGACCGTCACGTCGCCGACAACCTCGGCCGAGTGCTCGGCGCCGGCCGGGACTTCGAGCCAGTCGCCCGGCCCCAAATCAACGAACTGCCCGTTCATCCCCATGCGGAAAACCCCCTCTAGCACTGTGTCAATCTTCGCCACGCCGTGGGCGTGCGGCGGGAAGCGTGTTCCCGGCGAGTAGGCGTAGCGCGCGACCGTGTAGCCGCGCGCCTCGAGCAGCGCGCGCAACTTCGCCTCGGTGGGCGGGCCGTCGCGCTCGGCATCCCAGCGGCGCAGCGCCAGCTCAGCCATGGCGGCCCCGGGACGGGCGTGGTGCCGCCGCGCCCGTCATTTCCCCAACCCGATTTCGCGCAACCGCATCTCTAGCGACTTGGCGGCTGTGAGCGACGGATAGCGCACCTCGCCGTCGCAGAGCGCGACGCATGACGCGAGCGGCGTCAGGTCGGCGTCAGAGCGCGGGTGGACGAAGTAGGGCAGCGAGAAGCGGCTCTGACTCGCGTCGCGCGGGTTGACGACGCGGTGCGTCACCGCCGGGAAGACGCCGTTGGTCAGGTTCTGGAGCATGTCGCCCGAATCGACGATGACCATCTCCGGCTCGACGCGCACTTTGAGCCAGTCCCCGTCGCGCTTCTGCAGCTGCAGTCCGCTGGCGGTCGAAGCGCAGAGCAGCGTAATCAGGTTGATGTCTTCGTGCGCACCCGAGCGGATGCTGCCGGCCGGGATTTCAGGTGGCAGTGGCGGGTAGTGGATGACACGCAACGTCGTGTCGCCCCACTCGGCCATCTCGCGCAGCCGCGCCCCCTCCTCGCCCAGATAGAGCGCGCATGCCTCGAGCAGCGTGTCGGCCATTGCGCCGAGCGCGTCGTAGAGCGCCAGCGTCGCGTCGCGAAAGCCTGGGTGCTCCGCGGGCCAGACGTTCGGCCCCCAGTGCGGCAGGTGCGGATCACCTGCCGGTAATTCGCGTCCCACCATCCAGAACTCCTTCAGGTCCGGCGCGTTCGAGTCGCGCGCGTGCTCCCGCCCGAAACTGGTGTAGCCACGCTGCCGCATGATGTCGGGCCGCTCACAGGCTCGCTTCGCGTCGTCGGGTTGCGCGAACAGCGCCGCCGCCTCGGAATAGGTGCGCGCCAGCAGTTCTGGCGCGATAGCGTGGTGCGCGACGGCAAAGAAGCCAATATCACGCAGCGCATCGCCAACAGCAGCGGTAAATTCCGGCGTGCCGGCCTCGCGCAGGTCAACGACCGGGATAGAGGCGCCGCCCATACGCGCGGAAGTCGCCGCCAGCGCTTAAACCCGTGGTCGCTGCCAGTCACATGAACCCAGTCGAGCGCTGGCTGGCGTCGCGCAGCGGGACGGAGCTGCGGCTGCAGGTGCTCGGCGCGCTGCTGCTTTTCGAGTATACCGGCTACGCTCTCATCAACCACCTGACGGTGTGGCGCGCTGACACGCTCGGGCACAACTACTTGGAACCGTGGTCAGCGCTCGACAACGCAATTCCGTTCGTCCCGACCGCCATCCTGCTCTACCTGCCGCTGCTGCCAATGGTCGCGGTGCCGGCTTTCGTGCTCTCCGAAGCGAAAATCCGCACCGGCTTCTGGACCTACATCGGGGTCATCACTTCGTCGTTCACGGTCTTCCTGCTGGCACCAATGAAGATGACGCGCGCCGGGCTCGAGCCCGGTGCGCTCGAGTCGCTGTTCGAGCTGATGTGGGCGATTGACCCGCCATTCAATACATTTCCCAGCCTGCACGTCTCGCTCGCGACCCTCGCCGCGCTGGTGGTATGGCAGCACGACCCACGGCTCGGCCGCTGGATGGCGCTCGGCGCGACAGTGCTGACGCTCTCGACATTTCTCGTCAAGCAGCACTTCATCATCGACGCGGCCGGCGGGGTGGCGGTCGCCGCGCTCTGGTATCGCTACCACTACTTACCGCGCGCACGGCTCAAATAGCCGCGGCAGCTGGACCGCCATGTCGCTGCCAGCCACTAGCGCCGAGCTGCTTGACTGGGGCTGGGACGACTACGCGCCGCACTACGAAGCGCTCGCGAGCGCCGAACTGGACGCGGCGTCCGTCGGCGACTGGCTGCAGCAGTGGTCGGACCTGGTCGAACTGCTCTCGGAAGTCGGCACACGGATGCACATCGCGACAACGGTAGACACCACGGATACGGAGGCTCGCGACGCCTACCACGCCTTCCTGGAGCAGGTGGGCGAGCCGGCGCAGGCAGCCGAGCAGCGGCTGAAGCAGCACCTGCTCGCGTCGGGGCTCGAGCCCGACGGCTTTGCCATCCCGCTGCGCGCCATGCGCAGCGAGGCGGAGCTCTACCGCGAGGCGAATTTACCGCTCTTCACCGCGTCGAAGAAGCTCGCCAATCGCTACGACAAAATCATCGGCGCGCAGTCGGTCGAGTGGGACGGCGAGGAAAAAACGTTGGCGCAGCTGCAGCCGGTGATGCTAGAGCAGGATCGCGACCGCCGCGAGGCGGTCTGGCGGCTGGTGACGGAACGTCGCCTGCGGGACAGTGACGCCATCACCACCATCTGGCAGGAGCTGCTCGAGCTGCGCTGCACGATTGCCGCCAACGCAGATTGCAGCGACTTCCGCGAGTTCTGCTGGAAGGCACTGCAGCGCTTTGACTATTCACCCGCGGACTGCCTTGAATTCCACGAGGCGATTGCCGCGGTGGCGCTGCCGGCCGCCGGGAAACGACTCGCGCTGCGGCGCGAGGCGCTGGGCGTCGGCGATTTGCGGCCGTGGGACCTGGCGGTCGACCCGCACGGCCGCGGGCCGCTGGCGCCATTCGGCGACGTCGGCGAGCTGGAGGCGGGGTGCGAGCGCATCTTCGAGGCGGTCGCGCCCGAACTCGGCGCGCGCTTCCGCACCATGCGCGACGGCGGCCTGCTCGATCTGGACAACCGCAAGGGAAAGGCTCCGGGCGGCTACTGCACCGAATACCACCGGCAGCGGCTGCCGTTCATCTTCATGAACGCGGTCGGGGTCCACGGCGACGTCCAGACGCTGCTCCACGAAGGTGGGCACGCGTTCCACGTCTTCGAGTCCGCCGCGCTGCCCTGGGCGATGCAGCGCGAAGTCGGGATGGAGTTTGCCGAGGTGGCGTCGATGGCGATGGAGCTGCTGGCGGCGCCCTACCTTGCGGAGCGCGACGGCGGCTTCTATTCTGACGAGGAAGCGGCGCGCGCCCGCGGCGAGCATCTGGAGCGGTCGCTGCTCTTCTGGCCCTACATGGCGGTCGTCGACGGCTTCCAGCACTGGGCCTACACCCACCCGCAGGCGGCGGCGCAGCCGGACGCGTGCGACGCCGCGTGGCGGGATTTGTGGCTGCGGTTCCATCCGCACCTGGACTGGGACGGCTTCGAGGATTACGTCGCGACCGGCTGGCACAACAAGTTGCACCTTTACCACGTGCCGTTCTACTACGTCGAATATGGCATGGCGCAGCTCGGCGCGGTGCAGATATGGGCCAACGCGCTGCGCGACCAGCAGCAGGCGGTCGCCGATTACCGGCGCGCACTGGCGCTGGGCGCGACGGTGACGCTGCCGGAGCTCTACGCCGCGGCAGGCGGCCGCTTCGCCTTCGACGCGGAGACGCTCGGCGACGCCGTGTCGCTCATCGAGCGCACGCTAGGGGATCTGGCGGCGTGAGTGAAGCCGTGCAGGACCGCTATGCGCCGAGCAGCATCTGCTTCGGCTGCGGCCCCGCCAACAAGGAGGGGCTCCGCATCAAGTCGTTCCGCGATGGCGAGGGGCTCCGCATGGCGTTCCAGCCGCAGGCGCAGCACCAGGCGTTTCCCGGCGTCATCAATGGCGGCATCATCGGCGCGCTGCTCGACTGCCACGGCAACTGGACCGCCGCCATCGCCATCATGGACCGGCTCGGGCTGGAGCAGCCGCTCTGCACCGTCACCGCACAGTATGAAGTGAAACTGCGGCGGCCAACGCCGTTCGGCCCCACGCTGGAGGTGCGCAGCCGCGTGCTGGTGCTCGAGGACGACCGCGCCGAAATTATGCTCGAACTCAAGGCCGACGGGGAAACGTGCGCCACCGGACGTGGGCTGTTCGTCGCCGTGCGGGAAGGCCATCCGGCGTGGCACCGCTGGGGATGAGCGACGACGAATTATGGCATGCCGCGCTGCGCCACCACAACGCCTGCGACTACCACGAGGCGCACGAACTCTTCGAGGATTTATGGCTCGAGCTGGGCAATCGCGCCGACAAAGACATCGTGCAGGCGCTCGCGCAAGCCGATGCGCTGGCAGTCCATCTCGAAACAGGGAACCTGTGCGCCGCCCAGCGGCTGATGCGCCAGCTCCCGCAACTCGCGGCGGCGCTGCCCGACGCGTGGCGCGGCGCCGAACTGCGGCCGCTACGCGAGTGGGTCGGCGCGGTCGGCGCGACGATTCCACCACAAGGCGATGTTCCGCCGGCGGAGCGGCGTCCGCCACCTTCAATCGGCGAGCGCAGCGGTTAGCGCGTCATACGGCCCCGGCTCGGCCGCGACTGCGGCGCGCATCGGCTCGAAAAGCCGGTCGAGCGCGGCAGCGGTGCCGTTCTTCAAGTCGAGTGGGTGCAACCCGCCACCGGCACACGCCGCTTCGAGCGCAGCGTAATCGTCGAAGGCAACCGGGCCACCGAACTTCTCGGGGCGGTCAATCGTGACGTCGCCGAGCGCGGGTGCGAGCAGGTGCTCCCAGATATCAAGGACAGGATTACCCTTGCGCTCGGGCGGGCAGAACGCCTTCGAGAGTTTTTTCTGCAGCTGTTTGGCGCTGTCGTGCACCAGCAGCGCTCCAGTGGGGTCGGACTTTGACATCTTACTGTCGGTGTCCATCCGTCCCGGTCCCGAAAGCGAGCCGAGCAACGGCGTGTGCAGCGCGACAATTTTCGGCAGCCGCAGCTTCTCGGCAGCGTCGCGTGCGAGCATATGCGCATGCCGCTGGTCCATCCCGCCCAGTGCTAGATCGGCTTCGAGCGCGTAGATGTCGGTCGCCTGCATCGCGGGATAGAAGAACATGCTTGTGTCGGAGTCAGCTTCGTCTTCGCTGCGCCCCATAATCGAGATCGCGCGCCGCATCCGCTTCAGCGAGGTCGCCTTGGCGACGCGTAGCACCCGCTCCCAGTAGCCGTCGCTGCGCACTAGCTCGCTCGCGGTCTGGAACTCGGCGCCAGGGGCGAACGCACCGAACATCTGCCGCTGGTATTCGACACCCGCGCGCAGCGCGTCCCAGTCGCCGCCGAGCTTGTTGTTGATGTAGCCGTGCCAGTCAGCGAGCAGGACGGTGACGCGGAAGCCGGCGGAAATCAGGTCGCGCACCTTGAGCATCGGCACCAGCGACCCCGCGTGCAGCAGGCCGGACGGCTCGAAGCCAACGTAAGCCGTCGGCTCTGCCTTAGCTTCCAGCAGCGCTTCGAGTTCGGGCTGCGTGACGCACTCGGCCACTCCGCGCAGCACAATTGCGAGTCGTTCCGTCATCATGCTTCACTCCCACTCGCCCTTTAAGTGGCTGCGGCCGTTCCAGCGACCATCGGCAGCGGAGTTCCCGCCAGGCGATTAATCTACGACAAAATGGGTAGATAAGTATTTATAACGAGGACCGGTCGACGGTCGGGGCGAAATATGTCCGAAGCTGCAGACAATCCGGAAGTACTCGAAGCAGTCCGCCTGCTGATGGGCGACTTAGTGCGCGAAAAGCAGTACATCATGCTTGTTGCAGAGCCCGGTGAAGGAGATCCCCTGATAGGTCGTTTCAGGACCGTCAGTGATGCGAAACGCTTCGCAAAGAGAAGCGAAATAGAACACTTCTCGCTCTGGACTGAACTCCACCTTGGCAAGGGTGGTGATGACGATGATGACCTCAGCCTTGATGAAGAATTCGAGGAGAGCGACCTTGACGACGAACTGGGTGACCTGCTCAGCGACGACGAAGAGCTGCCCGACCTCGAAGAGGACGAGAAGCTGGACGACCTTCTATGAGTCTCCAGGTTGAAATCCACGAACTTATCGATAAAGACCTGAAAGGCGCGACCGTTATCGACGGTTTTCCCGGTGTAGGACTGGTCGGCACGATTACCGCCAACCACCTCATCAACTCGCAGGGCCTCGAGCAGATTGGCGTCATCGAGAGCCCCCATTTTCCCGCCGTCTCGGTGGTCAAGGACGGCGTGCCGCACAACCCCGTGCGGCTCTACGCCGGCGAACAGAGCTGCCGCGACGGCACCTGCAACCAGCTGGTGGTCTGCGTCAGCGAGTTCTCACCTCCGGCGCAGCTGACCAAGCCACTCGTTACGGTGCTTTTCGACTGGATGCTCGAGAAGGGATGCACCCGGTTGCTTTCAGCCGAGGGATTCCACGCTGCCAACGGCGACGCCGTCCCCGACGAAGTCTACGGCGTCGGCTCGACCGAGAAGGCACGAGGCTGGATTAGCGACGCGGGCGTAATTCCGTTCAAGTTCGGCACCATCGGCGGCGTTTCGGGAGTGATGCTCAACGAAGGCAAGCGGCGCGGAATCGACGTACTAAGCCTGCTGGCCGAGGTCAAGGAAGATATCCCCGACGCCCGTGCGGCAGCCCGCGTTATCGCGGCACTGGACGAGCTACTGCTCGCCATCAAGCTTGACCCGGAACCGCTGCTGAAAGAGGCCGAGGAGCTCGAGGCGCAGCTGCGCCTGATGCGCGACCAGGCGCCCCCCGAGGCGCGAGCCGAAGTGCCGCGGTACATCGGCTAAGCGTTTTACCGCCGTCGGACTGAGGGGCACGTGACCCACGCAAAGGCGCTCGCTGTGACCGAAGAAACGCTCGCCGCCGCGCTGCAGGAACTGGACTGGCCGGCGCTACCGCTCGACCGTCGCCCGCGGCAGGGCGACCTCGCCGTCATCTGCTTCCCCGCCGCGAAGCAGCTGCGGCAGCTACCGGAGGCGCTGGCGACCGAACTGGCGGCTGCGCTCGCCGGCCACGGGCTGCGCGCGACGGCCGACGGCGGCTACTGCAACATCACGCTCGACTGGCGTCCACTGGCTGCGCCATTACTGGCCGAAATCGCGGCCGGCGATTTCGGCACCCGCACCCCAACTGGCCGCCGCGTGCTGATTGAGCACACTTCGGCCAACGCCACCGGCCCGTTCCACATGGGGCGCGCGCGTAACCCGATTATCGGCGATACGCTGGCGCGACTGCTGCGCTACACGGGCGACGAGGTCGCGACCGAATACTACGTCAACGACATGGGCCGGCAAGCGGCCACGCTCGCGTACGGTCTGCGCCACTTCGCGCCGGGCGACGCACCGAAGGTCGACCACGCGCTGGTTGAATGCTATCGGCAGGCGAACACCGCGCTCGAGGAGGAACCCGCCGCGAAGGAGGCGATTTACGCGCTGATGGAGCGCTGCGAAGGGGGTGACGCGGAAGCGGCCGACGAGGTCGCGGGCGCCGCCGAAAAGATGCTGGCGGGCATGCGCGAATCGCTGGCGAGGCTGGGCGCCGAGGCCGACGCGTATTTCCACGAGTCGGCGCTCGTCGCCGGTGGTGCCGTCAACAACGTTATCGAACGGCTGGCGCAGTCTGCGCTCTGTGGCGACGATGACGGGGCGAAGTTCCTTGACCTTGCGGGGCACGGCATCGCCGGCCGCAACCAGCGCTTCTTCTTCACGCGTAAGAGCGGATTGAGCCTCTACACGACGCGCGACGTAGCCTACCATCTCGACAAGTTCGACCGCTGTGACATGGCGCTGAACGTCCTCGGTGAGGACCACAAACTGCAGTCGCAACTGCTCGGTATCGCGCTGGGCGAGCTCGACGCCCCCGCGCCTGAAGCAGTGTTCTACGCCTTCGTCAGCCTGCCGGGCGGCAAGATGTCGACCCGCGCCGGACGCGTCGTCTACCTCGACGACATGCTCGACGAGGCGCAGCAGCGGGCGCTCTCGGAACTCGAGCAGCGCCGCCCCGACATGGATTCTGTGCAGCGGCAGGCGCTGGCGACCGCCATTGGAACGGGAGCATTGCGCTACAACATCCTGCGCGTGCAGGCCGAAAAGGGCTTCACCTTCCGCTGGCAGGACGCGCTGAGCTTCGAAGGGGACTCGGCGCCGTTCTCGATGTATTCGCACGCGCGCTGTTGCGCCATCCTGCGGCGCGCCGAGGGAACGCCGGGCGGCGACCCGCCTAGTGAACTGCACCCGACCGAGGAGGCGCTGCTGCGGCAGCTCGCGCGCTGGCCGGAGACGGTCGCGCGCGCCGCCGACGAGCGCAAGCTGCACCTGCTGCCGCCCTGCGCGCATGGCCTGGCGGGGGCGCTGAACGGCTTCTACCGTGACTGCCCGGTGATTGGCTCCGACGCCGAGGGATTCCGGCTGGCGCTAGTCGACGCGACGCGACGCGTGCTGGCGGATATGCTGGGGCTGCTGGGCGTGGTCGCGCCGGAGGCTATGTAGAATGCTGCGACCGCAGTGGCACTTCCTGAGTGAAGAGCCGCCGACCGATATTGTCGAACTGCTGCTGGCGCAACGTGGCCTGGCGGGAGCGGAACGCGACGCGTTCCTGCATCCATCGCTCGACCAGCTGCATGACCCGTTCGGGCTGCCTGACATGGAGAGGGCGGTCGCCAAGCTGGAGTGGGCGTGGACCTGGCAGCAACCCGTTACCGTCTTCGGCGACTACGACTGCGATGGCGTGACGTCGACCGTGCTGCTCTACAGCCTGCTGAAACAGGCGGGGATGCAGGTCGACTACCATGTGCCGCATCGCATCGACGACGGCTACGGGCTGACCGAGGCGGGCGTCGAGAAAGTGCATGCGCGCGGCAGCCGGTTGATTGTCACGGTCGACAACGGTATCGGTGCCAGCGAGGCGGTCGCACGAGCCAACACGCTCGGGATGGAGGTAGTCGTCACCGACCACCACAAGCAGGAGGGCGAGTTGCCCCCCGCCTGCGCCGTGGTCAACCCTAACCGCAAGGATAACGAATATCCGTTCCGCGCCATCGCGGGCGTCGGCGTCACCTACAAGCTCTGCTGTGCGCTCGCGCCGCGTATCCTGCCCGCAGGCGACGCGGACGTATTCCTGGCCGAGGCGCTTGATCTGGTGACGCTCGGAACCGTAGCCGACATGGTGCCGCTCGTCGACGAGAACCGCGTGCTGGTGGCGCACGGGCTTTCGCGTGTCGCGGCTACCAAGCGCGCCGGAATCCAGGCGCTCATCGAGCAGGCGAGCGCCAAGCGCGAGCTTGACCCGGCCGACATCGGCTTCAAGCTGGCGCCGCGCATCAACGCCGCCGGACGCATGGAGGGCGCCGACATCGCACTCGAGCTGTTGCTGGCACCCGACCTGGCAGCAGCGCGGCCGCTGGCGGAGAAGCTCACCGGGCTCAACGCCAAACGGCAGGCGGAGACCGCACGTTGCGAAGAGCTGGCGCTCGACCTGGCCGAGGCGCAAGCGGGGGATGATTTCATCGTCGTCTGGCATCCCGAGATACACGCCGGCGTGATGGGGCTGGTCGCGGCACACATCATGCGCCGCTTTCACCGCCCGACGCTGGTGCTGCGTATCGACGGTGACGCGGCGGGCGGCTCGGCGCGCTCGATTCCGGGCTACGACCTGAGCGCCGCGTTCGACCGCCACAAGGCGCTGCTCGACGGCGGCGGCGGCCACGCCATGGCGGCCGGCTGCCACCTGCCGGCCGCCAATCTCGAACCGTTGCGCGCAGCGCTGGTGGCCGACGCGAGGGAGCGACTGACCGACGAGATGCGGCAGCCGCTACTCGAGATTGCCGCCCCGCTCGAGGTGGGCCGGCTCAACCTGCAATTCATGGCGCAGCTGGAGCGGCTGGCGCCCTTCGGGCAGGGCAACCTGGCGCCGACCTTCGCGCTGCTGGGGCAGGAAGTGCAGTCAGTCCGCACAATGGGGCGCGACAGCAACCACTTGCGGCTCTCGCTGGCACGCTGCCCCGACGCCATCGGCTGGGGTATGGGCGAACGCGCCGAGACGCTGCTGCCGGGCGGCCGGGTCGACATCGCGTTCAGGCTAGAGCGCAACCGCTACAAGGGGCGCGAGCAACTGCAACTGCTGCTGCAGGACCTCAAGCCTTCAGAATAGATGGTGGTGAGGGCCGGATTTGAACCGACGTGGTCGCGATCTGCAGTCGCGTGCATAGCCTCTCTGCCACCTCACCACGGTCGTGCCACTTGCCGAGGCGTTTAAGGATTTCCGGTTCGCGCAATCGTGCGCGAGACGTCACTGCTGCCGAGGCTTTCGCGCTTCATATCGGCCAGCAGCCGCTCGTAGTGGGTGACCTGTTCCTCGATACGGTCCAGCTCCGAGGCGTCGCCGTCACCCTGCTCGATGCGGGCGCTGACTCGCTCACGACGCGCTTCCCATTTCTCGAGTTCTGCGATTGCCTGCAGGATTCGTTCCTCGTCCATCTCTATATAAGCCGGATGGTCTCCAGATTGTGCGGTGATTTGACTTTCAGCCGCGTCTTGCGCCGGATGTCAATCGCGAACTGGTCGCACTTCAGCGGGTCGCCGTGGTTGAGCAGTATCAGCTTGGGACGCGGGCGGATTGTGCGCACGTAGCGCATCAGCTGCCGCTTGTCACTGTGCCCTGAAAAACCTTCGCAAGTCTCGATGTTCATGTTGATCGGTACCGACACCATTCCGCCGTTGTCGCGGTCGTGCAGGCTGATTTCGCGGGCTCCTTGCTGGATGCGCTGGCCCAGCGTGCCCGAGGCCTGATAGCCGACGAAGACCATACTGTTGTTCCGGTCGGGCGCCCATTGGCGCAAGTATTCCATCACAGGCCCGCCGTTGACCATGCCGGAAGTGGCGAGCACGATGGCGGGCTCTTCGCGCGAGCAGATTTCCTGCCGCATGTCGACCGAGTCCACCTTCCGGAACATGTCGTCACGGAAAGGGTTGCCGCGGTTCTGGTAAATCTTGTTGCGCAGGTTATTGTTCAGGTATTCCGGGTAGGCCGCATGGAGCGCAGTCGCCTCCCATATCATCCCGTCCAGGAACACATCCATATCCTGCAGCATACCTTCGCGATGCGCCTTTTCGAGGACCAGCATCACCTCCTGCGAACGGCCGACGGCGAAGACTGGAATCAGGATTTTACCGCGCCGCTCGACGGTGCGGTTGATAATCTCGGTCAGCTTGCGCATCCCCTCCTCGCGCGACGGCTGGAAGTCCTTGAAACCGCCGTAGGTCGCCTCCAGCACCAGTGCCTCCATGCGCGGGAAACGGTTGACTGCCCGGTCGAAAAGCCAGGTGTTCTCGAACTTTATGTCGCCCGAGAATACGACGTTGTGCTGGCCATCACCAACGTGGAAGTGGGCGCTCGCCGAGCCGAGGATATGGCCCGAGTTGTGGAACGTCAGTTTCAGGTCGGGGGCAATGTCGGTCGTGTCGCCGAAGTCGAGCGGGATGCAGTTGCGCACCTGCTGCCGGATATGCTCGCTGCCGTAGGGCACTTTCTTGCCTTCAGCGTTCTGGATCTTGATGTAGTCGGTCTGCAACAGCGCCGCCAGATCGCGTGTAGGCGGGGTGCAGTAGACTGGCCCGTCGAAGCCGTAGACAAAGAGCATCGGCAACAGCGCCGAGTGGTCTAGATGCGCGTGCGTCAGCACCACCGCGTCGAGTCCCTCCAGCGGCGTCACCTCCGGGGCGTTCAGGAACGGGCTCGGCTCCTTGTCGTTACCGGGGTTGAAGCCGCAGTCAATCAGCACCTTGCTGTCCTTGGTCATCAGCAGGTGGCAGGAGCGCCCCACTTCGCGGTAGCCGCCCAGCGCGGTGATGCGCACGAACTGCTCGCCATCGATGGTGTCGCGGAAAACCTTGCGACCGACGCGCTTCATGAAGTCCTTACGCTTCTGTGCCACCTTCGGCTCGAGGATGTAATTACGGATTTCACGTAGCGTGGTTGATTCCATCGGCGCGTCGCGAATAACTATCGGGTTCCAGCCGATGCCGCGTCGCACGTCATTGAGCACCGCGCCAAACTTGCCGATGGCGCGACCGGGGTTGACTGCCTCGATGTAGACGTCACCATTAATCTCGTCGAAGCGGATGCTGCTCACCTCCGCCTCGGCGGGGATTATTTCACCCAGTTTTTCCTCCGCCTCCTTGGTCGGCAGTCGCACCGACGGGTCGGCCCGGATGATGATGCGCTTGCGCACTTTCTGCGCCAGCTTGCGCACGATATCGTTGCTGCCGGCAAAGGCATCCATATCTCGGGTATAGAGCACCACACTGGAGCCCTCTACGCGCACGTCGGTGAACTCGACGGTGTCAGATATGACACTCTGCGCGGCTTCGCGAACCTCTTTGATGATGTTCTCTACAGCCATAGAGACCTGTTTCTAGCGTGTGTGAAGGCTGCCTCAGGCAGCCAGCTTAGCCTGAATTTTCATGACGGCTGCCGCGTCCATCGCGGTGTAGCCGCTTGAATTGATTGTGCAAAGCGAGATGCCGTCGCCCGATGCCGAATCGCGCTTCATCGCCACGGTCAGTGCCCGGATGGCGAGCACCCTGCCTTCGGCCGCCGAGAGCCCCTCACGGAAGTGGTCCTCGAGCACGCCGTAGACAAAGGGCGAGCCGGAACCAGTGGTGGTGAAAGTATCCGGAATCGAGCCGCCCGCCGCGTCGAGCGAGTAGACATGGCCGCCCGCTGAGTCGACGCCGCCAATCAGCAGCTGGACCCAGAATGGCATGTAGCGACGGCCGTTCATGATATTGGACATCAGCGTCGAGGCTGAGTGAACTGACATCGGTTGGCCGCGCTTCAGCTCGAAAAGCTTCACTTCGGCCGTGAGCCAGCGCGCCAGCATCTGTGCGTCGCCAACCAGCCCCGCTATCGTCAGTCCAAGGTGGTCGCTGATGCGGAACAGCTTCTGCGTGTTCTTGTGCGCTATGAGGTGCCCCATCGTGGCACGCATCTCGGTCGCCATGACCACTCCATCTCGGCACACCAGCCCAACGGTGGTGGTACCCTTCTTGAGTTCTTTCTCGGACAAAGTCAACTCCCAAACCTGGGAAAAGCAGCGCTTCATTCTGAGGGGGGTATTTTATAGTTCCGCTATCGACCGAAGCTCTGAAGAAGAATTAAATACGGTTCACCACTGCGCCAGTGATGCAACCGTGTTAAAGGCCAGAATTTCAGCAGAGTATCTCAAGGAGTTCATCGGTACCGTCAGCGCCCTAGTTGACGAAGCAAAGCTCATCGTCACCGAAGGCGAGATGACCGTGAAGGCTGTCGACCCCTCGCACGTAGCGATGATTGAAGCCCGCCTCGACAAGGCTGCCTTCGATTCCTACGAGGCTGCGGAAGCCGAACTGGGCATTGACGTGGACAAGTTTCGCTCGGTGCTCACCGTTGCCCGTGCGGGCGACATGGTTGACCTGGAACAGGACACCGAGCTGAACCGGCTGGTGGTCACCATCGGCAACCTGACGCGCGCGATGCCGCTGCTAGATACAGCGGGAATGCCCGACCCCAAAGTGCCGGCGCTCGACCTGCCCGCGACGGTCAAAGTCGCGGTCGAGGAAATCCTGCAGGGGCTGAAGGCGTCGAAATCAGTTTCGGACCACATTGCGCTCTCGACCAGCAAGAAAGTTTTCCGGCTGGTCTGCGAAGGAGACAACCAGAATCGGGTTGAGCTAGAGCTGGGCAAGAAACAGCTCGAGAAGCTCGATTCACCCGAGGAACAGACTTCACTCTTCTCGCTGGAATACTTCACGCTGATGGTTGGCTCGCTGGCGAAGGACCGCATCCTGAACATCTCGCTCGGCAGCGACCTGCCAGTGCGCATCACTGCCGACCTGGCGGTCGATGACCTTACCGGTGCCCAGGGCGAAGTCACCTTCCTGCTCGCGCCCCGCATCGACCGGGAATAGATGGTCAGGCACTTCCTGCACATATCCGACTTTAGCGCGACTGAACTGCTCGAAATCCTGCAACTGGCGGGCGAGCTAAAAACGAAATTCCGCGCGCAGGACGACCATCGGCCGTTCGCCGGCCGTTCGCTAGTGATGATATTCGCCAAGCCGTCAGCGCGCACGCGAGTCTCCTTCGAGACCGGCTTCAGCTGGATGGGAGGGCATGCGCTCTTCCTCGGGCCGCAGGACATAGGCATCGGCAAGCGCGAAGCCATCAAGGACATCGCGCGGCTTTTCAGCCGCTACAACGACCTGATAATGGCGCGGCTGTTCGACCATGCCCACATCCTCGAGCTGGCGGAGCACGCGACTATTCCAGTCATAAATGGCCTCACCGACTACAACCACCCCTGCCAGGTAATGGCCGATTATTTCACCATCCGGGAACACCTGCCGAAGCGGGAGAAACCGCGAGTGGTCTATGTCGGCGATGGGAACAACATCGTCCACTCATGGCTGCGACTGGCGATGCGGCTCCCGCTCCACTTCACCTGCTGCTGCCCACAAGGCTACGAGCCGGACACGGAGACCGTCGCCGCAGCACGCGAGGCGGGGATTTCGACCATCGAAATCAGCCACGACCCACCCGCGGCGGTTGCCGGCGCCGACGTAATCTACACCGACGTCTGGGCCTCGATGGGGCAGAAAGAAGAGGCGGAAGCGCGCGCGATGGCCTTCGCGCCATTCCAGGTTAACAGTGCGCTAATGTCCACCACCGGCTGCAAAACGCTTTTCATGCACTGCCTCCCCGCCGAGCGCGACCGCGAAGTGACCGACGCGGTGATGGAGGCTGATTATTCCATCGTCTTCGATCAGGCCGAGAACCGGTTGCACGTCCAGAACGGCATCATGGCCTGGCTGGTGGCCAATGGCGATTAGGACCATCGGCGTCGTCGGTGCCGGACAGATGGGCGCCGGCATCGCGCAGGTGGCGGCTGCCACCGGCCGCGACGTCATCCTGCAGGATATCGCGCCGGAGTTCGTCGAACGCGGCATGGCGACCATCCGCGGCAGCCTCGACAGGTTCGTTGCGAAAGGCAAGCTGCCCGCCGACGAAGCAGAAGCGATACGGGCACGCATCACGCCCAGCGTGGAGCAGGCGCCGCTGGCAAAGGCAGACCTGGTTGTCGAGGCCATTGTTGAGAACCAGAAAATCAAGCAGGAGCTTTTCGCCGCGCTGGGCCAGCTCTGCCCGCCCGGAACGATTCTCGCCTCCAATACCAGCAGCATCTCCATCACCGAACTGGGCAAGGCAAGCGGTCGGCCGGCTCAGTTCATCGGCATGCACTTCATGAACCCGGTGCCGCTGATGGAGCTGGTCGAGGTCATCCGCGGACGCGAGACTTCCGACGCCGCCTGCGAAACGGTGATGGAACTGGCGCGCGATATGGGAAAGACGCCGGTCGAGGCGAACGATTTCCCTGGTTTCGTCGCCAACCGCATCCTGATGCCGATGCTCAACGAGGCGTGCTACGCGCTGATGGAGGGCGTCGCCGAGGCGGAGGCGATTGATACAGTAATGAAGCTGGGGATGAACCATCCCATGGGACCGCTGGCGCTGGCAGACTACATCGGGCTCGACACCTGCCTCTCGATTATGGAAGTGCTGCATCGCGGTTTCGAGAACGAAAAATACCTTCCCTGCCCGCTGCTGCGCGAGAAAGTCGCGGCAGGCCACCTCGGTCGCAAGAGCGGCCGCGGGTTCTACGAGTACAGTTAGCGGTCGAGCTGGTTCTGGTACCAGCGTTTTACCAGCAACCGCACGATTTGCGACAGGTTGTAGCCCGACTCGCGGCAGAAGCTGGTAATTTCGTCGAACAGCTCCGCCTCGTCGTCGGGGATACGGGCATTGAGGTGCTTCATACAAGGCAATGGGATGGAGTATTAATGCGTTACAGGTAACGCAATGTAACTAAAAAAGCCGCAAATTGCGCCAAACGATTAAATAGCTCCCCGTCGCGCTCTCGATATGGGTGAGAACAAGAAATCAGGCGTTATCGACAGCCTCGGCATCGGTGAAGCGGTGGATGACATCGCTGCTGCCGCCCGCAAGGCGGCCGACCTGGCCGAAGACATCACGCGCCGCGCGGCTGGCACTGCCACGACAGTGAGCGGACGGCTGGGCGGAGTAGTCGGCAGCAGCATTATCGCTGGCGGAAACGTCGTCAAGGCGGGCAGTTCGATGGTTGACGCCGCTGGCTCGGTGGTCGTCTCGACGGGGAACGCCATCAAGGCTACCGCGCGCACCGGCCACAAGACCGGCGACGCCATCAGGGTGGTCGGCAAGACCATCAAGCGGGTCACTGCCGCCGAGAAGAACTAGCGCAGCCGCAGCGTTGCCTCGCGGTCCGGCCCGAAGGAGAGCAGGCCAGCCGGGACCCCCAGCCGGCTGGTTAGGAATGTGATGAAGTCATTGACCTCCACCGGCAGGCTGTCCACTGCGGCCGCCGCCTGCCATTCCGCGGGCGAGAGTGCCGGCCAGCCCGCCAGCGTTTCGTAGATTGGCGTGCACTCGGCGAGCTGCGTCATCGAGGCAGGGAAGTGCTCGAGGCGGCCGTGCGAGGTTTCGTAAGCGGTGCAGACCAAGATTTTGTCGAGGCCGCCCAGCACGTCAAGCTTGGTTATTGCCAGCTCGCTGAAGCCGCAGATCCGCTGCGAGTGCTCGAGCATCACCATGTCTAGCCAGCCGCAGCGACGGGGGCGGCCGGTGGTGGTGCCGAACTCACCCCCGACGTCGCGCATGTGCTCGCCGGTGGCGTCCTCTAGCTCGGTCGGGAAGGGACCAGTACCGACGCGCGTGACGTATGCCTTGGTTACTCCCACGACGCGATCGATGAGGCCGGGCGCAATCCCGGCGCCCTGCGCCATCCCGGCCGGAGTTGGACTCGACGAGGTTACGAAGGGGTAGATGCCGTGGTCGATGTCGATGTGGACGCCCTGCGCCCCCTCGAGCAGCACGCCCCTGTCAAGCCGCTCGGCTATCGCGAGCGAGGCGTTGCCGATGCAGCCCTTCAGTGTACGCCCCCATCCAGCGGCAAGGTCGTAGAGCTGCTCCAGCTCCAGCCGGTCGCCGGTGCCGTAGTAGTCGAGCAGTGCCTGCGTCCGCGGCACAACCCTCTCGAGCCGCTCGCGTAGCGTTTGCGGCTCGAGAAGGTCACCCATGCGAATCCCGAAGCGGGTGGCACGGTCGCCGTAGGCGGGGCCAATGCCCTTGCCGGTGGTCCCGGCAGCGCCACTCCCCTTCGCGCGCTCCTCGGCGCCGTCGAGCAGCCGGTGGTAGGGCATCACGACGTGTGCGCGCTCCGAAATCAGAAGCTTGCCCCGGCTGTCACCCAGCTGCTCGAGCTCCGCCAGCAATTGTTCGGGGTCGATTACCATCCCCGCACCGGCAATAGCCAGAACCTCGCTGCGCAGGATTCCAGACGGGAGCAGGTGCAGCTTGTGGCTCACACCGTCGATGACCACGGTGTGCCCGGCGTTGCTGCCACCCTGCCCCCGCACGACGGTCCCGACGTCGGCGGCGAGCCAGTCGGTAATTTTCCCCTTGCCTTCGTCGCCCCATTGTGCGCCGACGACGGCGAGGACGCTCACGAGAGCTTGCCGCCCGCCTTGATAATTGTGGCGTAGAGCGCCGGCAGCAGGAACATAGCGGCAATCATCGACGCCAGCAGCAGCACCATGATGATGAAGACAAACCACCACAGCGCGGAAATATTGATGGCGAAAACAGCCATCAGCCCGAAGAGCGTGACGAGCGTCGCTTCACCCAGCGTTTGCGCGGTGCGCGCCGTAGCGCGATAGACGCTCGGCAGGTTGACGCCACCTTCGATAACGCGTTGTGTAATGTGGATTGAGAAGTCGATGCCGACGCCAATCACGATTGAGCCAATCATCACAGTCACCAGCGATAGCGACTGCCCCAGCGCAACAAAGGTGAGCGGCTCGAGCGAAACGACCCACACCACCGGGAGTGTCGTCACCAGCCCCAGCTTCCAGTTGCGTCCGAAGGTAAGGGTCAGGATTGCGAAGACCAGGATGAGGCAGATGGCGAGTGTCTGCAACTGCGAGGTAATCAACTGCGCGTTGACGCTGGTGCCGATGGCCGCTACGCCGGTCAGCGCTGAGACCTTGACTGGCGCGTAGTCCCAGTCGCCGCGCACCGCGTTGACGCCGGTCACCGCAGCCTCCATGCCCCGGATGTCCATCAGGGGCATATCGACATAGACCAGTGTTTTCGAGTAGCCGTCGTTCATCAGCATCCCCAGCGCCTCGTCAGTCATGGAATCATAGAATACATTCAGCAGGTATTTCTGGAAATCTCGCCCCACGGCAGGGTTGTTAGCAACCCTCGGATCGTGCAGGATTTCCCAGAACGAACGCTCGAAGCTGCCGAGGCCGAGCAGCTCGAAAAGGTCTGCAAGGGTCGCCGACTGGTTGGTCTGCACCTTCACTGTTTTCATCAGGTCGGTGACCGCAATCGCGTTGACGTTCGGGACGTCGTTAAGCCCCGCACGCGTTGTGTTATCGCGTTCACCCGTGACTAGTAAGTCAACCTGGTCAAGATGGTCGACCGCGTCGGCGTTGTTCTCGTCGTAGGCATTGCGGAAGTCACCCCGCACGATAATCATCCCCAGCGCACCGGCATTGAAGTTCTCCGAGTACTTGATAATCCCGACCAGCGTCGGCTCGTCATTGGGGACCATTTCGAGGTAGTCGATATTGGTCTCGAGCATCGGCAGGACGCCGAACGAGAGCATCATCAGCACCAGCATCACGGCCAGCACCGGCCGGTTGTGCTCGGTGACGATCTTCGCCAGCGTGCGCCACTCGCCCTCGGTCTTGTGATAATCGTAATTGGTCCAGACTGCAATCGCGGGCGCCATGATGAAGGTGGTCAGTAGGCAGAAAAAGATGCCCATCGTCAGCGAAAAACCGACGGTGAAAACCGGGTCCAGATTGGTATACATCAAGCTGCCAAAGCCAATCATGGTCGTCACAGCCGAGAGTACGATGGCGCGCCCCGTGGTGGAGAGGGCGCGCATCATACGCTCCCGCGCATCGGCGCCCCGCTCCTCGGTAAACCTGTTGGTGAGGTGGAGCCCGTAGGCCACGCCTAGTGCCATCAGGATTGGGCCGAGCGCGATAATCGTCGGCGTCACCTCGCGCCCCCACCAGCCAATGACGCCGTAGGTAAAGAAAATCCCATAAAGCGTCGGCACGCCGGCAATCAGCACGGCCCGAATTCGTTTGTGCAGCGCAAAAATCATCACTGCACAGAGCACGACGCCAATCGGGAAGACGTTCCAGAATTCCTGGAACGAACGTTCCGTTATGGCCTGCGTTACCGGCACCGGGCCGGTCAGCGCCATGTAGCTGTAGGTCTCGCCATTGGGACGGTTGGGCAGTTCCGCCCCCCGCACGTCAATCGCCTCCTGCACGTCGTCAATCGCGATTGCAGGATCAACCGTGCTGGTGATGCCGAAAACCATCACACCGGTGTCCCATATGCCGTCGCCGTTGGTGTCGCGGATGACCTTGCTGAGCACCGATTGCGGGATGTCGTCAGTGTAGCCGTCGATATCAGACTGGCTCGGGATTTCGTAGCTCCCGAGCGTGCCAGTGGCCACCGCCAGCTGCTTGGCCGCCTGCGCCAGTTGCTTGGCGAGCTGCGCCGCGTCACGGGAGAGGTCGTCGGTTTCGGCCGCCGCCCAGTCGTCGGCATTGTTGATGAGTGCATTATACACCCGGGAGTTGCTTGAATGCAGTTCCTTGATAATCGTCGAAATACTGAGCGAGAAGACGATGTTGTCAATTTCGCCACTATCGCTGGGAACGATCCCTGGCTGGCCCGGTTCCTCAATTTGCCCGATAAAATCCAGCTTGCGCTCGATAAAATCCATCTCGAGCAGCACCCGCCGTTCGGTGATGTTGGTCTTGTCGCTCATTTCGTAGGCGTTGCGCGTCTCGACGTAAATCACGATGATGTCGGTGGACCAGTCCTCGCGCACTTCGAACAGCAGCGCCTCCTCCGGGGAGCCGCGTGGCAGGTAGACTTCCATCGCGCCGTTGACGTTAGTATGACCGATGCCGACCAGCATAATCAGCATGATTACGGTCATGATTCCCAGCGTCAGCGGCGGCTGCGCCGTCGTGATGCGCACCAGTCCGCGCGACCACGGGCCGATTTTGACCTCCGGCAGAAACGCCTCGGGAACCGGCTCCGCCTCGGGCGCAGCGCTCCGCTCGCGTCGTTTCCGCGCCAGGCGTTTTACCGACTCGGGCGAGGAAATCGCTATCGAGCGCTTAACCTCCTCGAAGCGCTTGCCCATCGCCTCGCGGTCGAGCAGCTCGTCACGCTTGCGCGCCTGCCCGTCGAAGAAACGGTCAATGCGGCTGCGGATGCCCTCTTCCTCTTCGTCTGACGACAATGGAACGCTCCCGCGCGCCCACGCGGGACCCGGTTTTATAGCATTGACGTGACGCGAGCGGGAAGCTTATAATAACGCCGAACGACATGAGGAATCATGGCCACCCGGTTTTTGCTGCTGGTTACCGCCGCAGTCCTGCTGGCACTCGCCGCCCCCACCAACGGTGAGGTGGACCTACAGGCGCTCTCGCTGGAATACGGCTATGACCTTGTGGAAGGGGAAGTTCCCGTCACGCTTGTTGAAAGCGGCAGAGACAATGCCACTCTGTTCCGCTACCTTATCCTGGATGACTACTCTCAGGCGCCGGAAAACTGGTCGCAACCCGGGTTCAATGATTCGGGCTGGTTACTTGGCCCGGCACCATTTGGTGACAGGGAATACAACAACGTAGATCCCAATACCGACTGGGACACAGAGGGCAGTTCGCCGTATGAGAATGATATCCTGCTGGTCAGACACAGGTTCGACCGGCCGGCTGGAACACTCCTCTCAGCCGAGATTAACGTAGCGTTCGCCAACTACTGCACGCCGTATCTCAATGGCAACCTCATCTACAGCGAGCGCGGTGGTAACAGCCACGGCGCCCAGTACTGGAACGGCGATGGTACCGAATCTCTGGCTCCGGAACTGTTCAACAGAAGCGGTAACCTACTTGCGATTTACGCACGGGACTACGTCTACGGGTCGGGAGGACAAAACCGCCAGTGGCTTGACCTGCAGATAACTGGAGGCATCGACGCCCCTCTCAACACGACAACGGAACCAGTCACCCTGGGCGACCGGCTGACGCTGGCACTGGAGGTGGCAAACGAAGGTAACGCGACCGCCACAAATGCCACCATTACGCTACAGGTCGATGGAGAAACGATGTGGCAGCAATTCCTCCCGTCAGTCGCTGCCAACGCCAACGCAACAATACTAGTGGACTGGACCCCACACAGGCTGGGCGACATTCCGCTCAACCTGAGTATCAGCAGCGAAAGCAACGAGAGCAACTACCTCAACAATTCACTGGAGATTATGCTGTACGTCCACCACTGGGGCTACACGCTGGAATACGGTGGCGGCAGCCCCGTCGTAAATTCGACCCTTGTGACTTCGTTCAACGTT